>WNGL01004869.1_pt1 | contig 16019 bp, 12 predicted proteins | sample 5400591 | NCBI WGS metagenome assembly WNGL01 (sample SAMN13153377, study PRJNA577476) | soil metagenome | isolation source: 80 cm soil or saprolite under Garry oak tree replicate 1 | place: USA:California | collected 2016-06-15
CCGGTCGGGCGAGAACCACCGGCGGCAGATACTGCACGGGCGCTTCTTGAGCATCCAAGGATGCTCGGCTTCGTCGCCGACAACGTCGATGGTCCATTTCTCGCGAGCAGAGGTGGGTCATTCTTCGCGAGCGCCTAAGACCTCTCGTGGAAAAAGATCCGATACAGCGCACCGCTCCAAGGTCTCGTTCGCCCAATGCGCGGAGTATCTGTCGACGACCTTCTTTCGATCGACCGTAAGAGTCGGCCGCCGGGATCGGCGAAGGTTCAAGAGAAGACCTTTGGGGCCGTCGGAGTCGGTGATGACTCCATCTGCAAGGAGGGCGCCGCGCCCAAGGTTGCCGCTCACGTCCCACCACGCCTCGCCTCGCGCTATCGGCATCCAGGCCGCCCTGTGTCCTAGCCGCGAATAGCGAGAGGGAACGGGCTGGTGCAGTTGATCAACCTCCCATCTTTCGATCGATCCGTCGCCACCCGATACCTGTGTCTCGAACTCCGCGACCCACAGGAACTCGCGCATGGCATCGAGCACCGAGACAGGCTCGCGTACCCGATCGTCGGACCACTCACTCCTCGGCCGCTCGCAGTGCGATTCACCGAGTATCAGCCGAATTGAGGTTCCTGGTGGTTGTCCCTGCTCAGGTAGGAGTGTCGTCCGAAACAGGCTCCCACTGCTTGAGATCCGCACACGAAGTGTCTCGCCCAAGCGCTCGCCGCGCTCATCATAATGGACCCTTCGGGTCTGGACCTCGATCTCGTCCGCCAGCATGAAGTAGCTGAAGACGCCGATCCCGAACTGGCTGTTAGGCGTGAAGTCAATTTGTTCGGGCGCATCCGGGGGCAAATCTCCCAGGCCGAGTTGATCGCTGATGTCGCGCCAGAGCGCTCTCTCTTGGGAAAACTCGTCGGTTTCGGAGAACCGACGCCCCGCGCGTGCGAAGCATTGCTCAAGCTCCCGTCGCCCCATGCCGACGCCATCGTCAGAACATTCGACTACGAGCCTTCCGTCGATCAGTCGCTGGTCGAATCGAATTAGGGCTCGCGCCGCCGCCCCGTTGCTCTGGGGTCCAGCCGGTGCGAGCCCTTTCCAGGCGGCGAGATAGCGCCCGCGAAGCTCGTCGTACCTCCTGCGCGCCGCGGCGCCGTCGCCCCCCGCTGCCAGGGCCTCGCGAGCCGCCCAAGCCTTGATCCGTGCCTCGCGGTATCTGCATGCGTCGAGCGCATTCTGGTACAACTCGCGGACTGCCACCATGGGGTCGCCGTAGAGGCGAGATCCCATCAGGATCTCCTTGATCTCATCCGTCGCCAGCTCAAATCGCACGTGCGGGCGAACGTAGGCCGCCTCTCCACGACCGTCGCGGCTTGCCGCCAACTCCGCCCGAAAAGACGGAAGATTCATGAGTTCAGAGATTCCGGCCGGATTCCGCCGGACGTCTGCGAGGAGAAGGTTGGCGTAGCGGACGGCGTCGCCCACAAGTTGCTCGAACGCTAAGTCGTAGGCTGGATGACGGATGTCAGAAAGCTTGAGGATCCATGCGGTGGGCGTGCCTTCCCACACTGCGGTTCGACAGAAGTGCACCGAGGTCTCGGCGTCGGTCGGCTCTGTGAGTCCAAGGTGGTCGATGACAATCTCGGAAAGACGCCGAGGATCCGAAGCGAGCAACCCAACCAAACCGAGCAGGCGAGCGATCAGCGAGGGCCGAAGCATGATCTGGCCGCCGCTAGGCCGGTCCCAGGGGACCTCGCGCAGGATAGCGGTGGCCGGCTCGTCGAACGCGTCCGGATCCGCCGAGAGGCACCGCGCCATCCGGATCGGGTCAAGTGGTCTCGCCTCCCCCACACGGGGTAAGGTGCGCAGCAAGTCTGCCATCGCATCGGCCAGTTCGGGAGGGAACAACCCACGCCGGCCGGGCTGCTCCATCTCCCACGTCTCGGGCAAGGCCGCGACTGTGCGCTGGATCAGCCACCAGACGACTGCGTGGAAGGCTGCCCGGTCAGCGGATCCTTCTAGCCGCCGTGCCTTCCTCTCCAGTTGCGGCCGCTTCGCGAAAGTGGCCTCCAGGGCATGACGAAGCCACGAGGTCTCCCCTGCACCGAGCCTGGCGGGGGCTGCGATGTGGAATGGGTCGCCCTGCGTGTAGACCCGGGCCTCGCCGGTGGCGAGCGCCGCCTCGCGCAGGAACGGCGCCGCGAGCAGCACAGCCGCTTCATAGGCCGAGAGTCCAAGCTGCAGTCGAGTGTCGGCCACAAACCTTTCTGCAAGGCGAACGGTACGGTATGCGAGGTCAAGAACGTCCTGAGGGTCATTCCCATGCTTCACGTCCTGCCAGGGGCTCCGGACTTCTGGCGATAACCCAGTGACGAAATGCCAGCATACGCTCGCGAGACGGGCAGTCGCCGCGCGCAGGTCAGGCGCCGTTTCGTCAGTGTCTACAGGCCAGAGTTTCGAATCGAACGCCAGCCGACCCCAAGGGTCCTCGAACCTGCGATCGCCTGCGATGCCGGGCACCGCGGCAGTCGTGCCATGGATCGCATCGGTCTCGATGATCACCTCGAAGTCCGCGGATTTCACATAGGGCAGCTTCGCCTTACGGACCTCCACGGTCTTGGCAGCAGCGTGGGCAACCAACTCGGAATGGCGCAGGAACGGCGTCAGAAGGATCCAGCGGGACGCCTTAGTATCACCGAGGATCTTCTGAATGCGGCTCCGGTTGGCGATAAACTTTCCGATGTCGTCCGTCAGCTTGTCTCGCTGGCGTTCGTACAGCTCGCGAGCCGTCGCATACGGTTCGGGTGCGTAAAACTGATAGACAATGCCCCGGCTACGCACGACCGCGTCAATGCCGCCGTCGCCACCGACGGCAGCGGGGATGTGCTGGACGTTCCCAGCACCGTGCGTTGCGCGCACGAGAAGCAGGGCGTGTTCTTGCCATGAGTTGCCGTCCCACTGTCTGGCCGTGCCCCGGAAGGCATCTGCTGGCGGCGCGGCGGGTGGTCCTGGGGCCGGCTCGCGCGGCACACCGTGTCCACGAGAGGGTGTCGGCTTGGGAGGACCAGCACTGCTAGGCCTTGCGCGGCCATGAGGCTTCTTCCCTCGGAGGCTATTCCGACCGCCAGCCATATCGTGCCAACACCCCTACAGAAACCGCTGAGCCAGGCACCGCCGCCGTTCGCGCGGTGTCCTCAGGAGTGTAACTCGATTGCGGCCATGCGCCTCAGCGTGGTGAACACACTCCAGAGGGTCTGGCCACCACCTGGGTTCGACGCGGAAGGGCAATCGTGGCCCTAGAGCCGCCGGCGCCCGCTCCAATTGCCGAGACCCCAGCCGACAAACCTAGGGTCCGGCTATACTCTCTATACTATCCGCAGGGTTTCTGCAGGCTCGACTCACGCACCGTTCGTGCCAAGGACTTCCGCCATGGCGGCAGAGGAAAACGCTCGCCCGGAGGACAACGGGACCCGAGGTCGCAGGACCCGCAGGCGCCGTACCTCCCGCCATAGAGACTTCGCAGATTGGAACTAGTTCAGAAGATCCGGATTCAAGGTTTCCGTTCGATTGGAGACCAGCCTCTGGAGACGGTCGGAGGCGTCACGACGCTCATCGGGAAGAACTCGAGCGGCAAATCGAACGTCTTGCGGGCGCTCAACCTGTTTTTCAACGATGAGGTCGATCCAGGAGAGAGGCTTGACTTCGATCGGGACCTTCATGTCGCGCCTGGTCCCAAGTCGAAGAAGAAAAAGCGCATCGTTGTTTCCCTGACGTTCCGCTTGCCATCCAACTTTCATTTCCCGAAGAGCATCTCGGGAACGAAGGCCAAGCTCGGCAATGAGTTCACGATCACTCGAACCTGGGAGCGAGACCGCCAGAACCGCGTTGTCGATGCGTTCGATCTTCTCGGCGGCGATCCTGGCACCGTAGACCGAAGTGACCTCGCCCGGCAGTTCCTCAATCTTCTAACCTACCGCTATATACCGAACAGGACCGTTCCTGCGCTCGTTCTCAGGGACGAAAGCAAGGCCCTGGCCAAGTCGATTCAGATTCGCCTCAAGGGAACCTCTGTGGGCGATCTCCTGTCGGCGCTTCAGGGGGCCGCCGCTCGTCTTCTCAAGCCGATAGGACGATCACTCGGCGCAACCGGAGCGCCACTCTTGAATGCACAGGTCGCGGCGCCAGGCGATCTCGGCGAGTTGCTGACCGTGACGGGCTTTCAGGCCACGGGTCCGACGGGCGCGATGGTCAGGGATCAAGAATGGGGGGCCGGTCACCAGGCGTTTTTTCTCTACGAGCTTCTCTGTGCCCTGGACACGCATTACTCAAAGTTCTTCGGATGGAAGCAGGCGACAATCTGGGGAGTGGAGGAGCCCGAATCTGGGCTCCATCGTGATCTCGAAACCCGGTTGGCGCAGGAGTTCCGGCGCTGGGTCGCGGACGCAAGATGCAAGCTCCAGCTCATCCAGACCACACACTCGGCGGTCTTCGCCATGGCCTCCGACGTTGGGTATTGGGCTTCACTCGACTCGGGCGTGAGCGTCTTCGAGCCCACGCAGGTTCCAGATCTGGTGCGGTACGCGGAAATCCGCGGCGTCTCGGGATGGATTCAGCCGCTTCTGGCGTTCCCAAGTAGCCCGGTCGTCCTGGTCGAGGGTGAGTTCGACGTGAAAGCGCTGTATCACGTAGCGGCCATAGCCGGTGACCGCGATGTGCGGTTCTTGTCGCTGCCCCTACTCGACCCAGCGGAGAAAAGCGGGGGCAAGGATTCGATCCTGACCTATCTGAAGCGCCACGCCGCGCTGATACCAAACCGACCGTCTGGGGCGCCGCTCGTCGTGGTCTTCGACTGGGAGGTGTCGGATGACCTGGTCAATCAAACCCGCCAAGCCTACGGGCCCGGTGGAGGGGAGCGAGTGCTCCGGATGGATGTCGCGCATTGCACCGCGCGCTTGGGGAAGAGCTTCAAGGGAATCGAACGCTTCTATCCGCCCTCGATCGTAGAGGATGCGATCGCCGCCGATGAGTTCATGGCAGCGGTCAAACCCAATCGGCCCATCTCTGTGGCGTCGGATCAGCTGGCCAAGGCGAAAGCGCCCCTCCTGAAGCGCTTGCTGAACGTCAACGACCAGCAAGCTCTCGAACCGCTCCTGCGGGTCTGGGCTGAAATCAAGGCCGCGATCTGAAACGCGTCAGCCCACACCTCCCGGACCGACAGAAGCGATGAGCCGCGAAAAGGACCTAATCCTGATCCCATCGGCGGTGAGCCGACGGTGCAAAGGTTGATCTGCGTCGGACCGACTTCAGCATCGGCTCCGGTGCTGGAGCCGGCCCGGCGAGCCGCGCCCTCGCTTCGTGAGGGTAGAATGGCGGCTTCATCTGACCCTGGGGAGGGTTCTTGAAGCACTCATTCGCCATCCTGCTCGTGATGCTGCTCGCTGCCTGCGGGGGGAGCTCGCCGTCCCCGACGGACAATAGCGGAGGCATCACGACCTTGCAGATCGAGGACCTGAACGTGGGCACGGGAGCCACGGTGGTCACGGGAGACGTCGTGACCGTGAACTACACGGGGACGCTCCTCGACGGAACCCAGTTCGACACCTCAATCGGGAAAACGCCGCTGACGTTCCGCGTGGGGGCGGGCTCCGTGATCTCGGGGTTCGATCAGGGCATGCTGGGCATGAAGGTGGGGGGCAAGCGTCGCCTCACGATCCCGCCGGGCCTGGCCTACGGGGCCTCGGGCAACGGCCCCATACCTCCCAACAGTACGATCCGGTTCGAGGTCGACCTCTTGTCGATCGCCGGGAAGTAGCGTCCCTGGCTCCCGTGGCGGCTACTTGAGCGGCGAGTAGTCCGTACCCGCGAGAAAGACGCTCTCGACCTTGCTGGTCAGGACGCCGTCGACTTCCGAGTCGGCCTTCACCTTGACCCAGTCCGGATCGACGCGGAAGGCCTGCCACGAGGCCGCGGCCGCCGCGCGGCTCTGGTGGGCCAGGATGTAGACGAGCTTTTCGCCGGCGCCCGCTTCCTTGTCGACCGGCATCCAGAAGCCGACGATTTCCATCCCGTGCTTCCTGAACAGGGTCAACGTGTGGTTCCTGAAGCGCGCGTTCAGCGCATCGAGCTTGCCGGGCGACGCGGTGTAGGTGCGCAGCTCGAACACCCGGCCGCCGGTGGCGGGAGCGGCCGGCGCTTGCTCGGCCACGAGCGCACGCGCGGCCAGAAGTGCCGTCAGGAGACAAAGCAACGCTCGGCGTTCCATGGGTTCCTCTCTTCCCCAACATGCGTCATGTGGTCGGGAGGTTAGAGCGCGGGGCGGGCGACGTCAACGGCACCACGTCCCTCCGCCCCGCCACGTCGAGCGGTCACAACCGCTGAGGGCGCACCGCAAGGATGAGGTTGCGAAACAGCGCCTCGCCGGAGCGTCGCTCAATGGCTAGGCGCTCCCGCCAAGCGAGTGGGCATCGGCTCAGCCGCTCTTCCGCGCCGACCTCTAGCCCGTAGCCGCCCACGCGTTGGCGGCGCGCCACTTGGCGAAAGAAGCCCGCAAACTTGGCGGTCGGCACGGTTCGTGGAGTCTCTTCGGGTGGCCGCGTAGCGTGAACCTCGAACGAGGTGTCGCGCCCGGGCCTATCACGACGCCGCAAAGGAGGAGACTCATGACGAAAGCGAGAAGGCAATCCCTGGCCGCGGTGTGCGTGGCCCTCTTGTTCGCGGGCCTGACGGCTTGCGGCGGAAGCAGCAACCCGGTGACTTCAACTCCCCCCACGACCACGCCTGCTCCCGTCACCAAGCTCATTCACGACGACAGCTTCGCCGTCGGTACGAAAGTCGTGGTCCCCGACACGTTCGCGACGACCTCGACGGGCACGCTGGAAGTGACGGTGGACTGGACCTTCGCCTCGAACGACGTCGACATCTTCGTGGCGCGCGGAACCGAGCCCTGTACCCTCCAAACGTTCAACAACCGTACGTGCGGTTTCGTGGCCACCGAAGAGAGCCTGACCATGAAACCAGAAAAGCTGACCATCCCGAACCTGGCCGCGGGGTCGTACACGCTCTACGTCGCCAACTACGGCTCGAGCAACGAGTCGGTCTCGTGTCACATCGTTCTCACGACCGCCTCCGCCGCCTCGGCCCCCGTTTTCCGCTCGCTGTCGACCAGCCGTACGACCGACAAGGGCAGGGTGAACCGGATCCTCGAGCCACGCTCCACAAACTGACGAGAGGGTTGGGGATGATGGCGTACACTCGCACCAGCCTGGCCAGGATGGTCCTGGCTGCTGCCCTCATCACCAGCGGGCGCTCGGTTCAGGCGGGGCCGGAAGATCGTCGGGAAGGGAGCGAGCCGAGCGCCCCCGTGCGGCCGGCGACCGACGCCGACTTCCCGCCCCGCCAACCTGCGCGCGAGGCGCTCGGCCGCCTCCTCTTCTTCGACAAGATCACGAGCGGGAATCGGAACATGTCTTGCGCAACCTGCCATTCCCCAATCGTGGCCACGACCGACGGGCTCTCCATCAATATCGGAACGGGCGGCCAGGGACTGAGCGTGCTTCGCGACGCCGGGGCCTACCCGCCGGGGCCGCGCGACCCCAAGGAGCGCGGGCAGCGGAACATGCCGATGCTCTTCAACCTCGGTGCTTCGGAGTTCAAGGCCCTCTTCCTCGACGGCCGGATCTCCGTGGACCCCAGGCTCCCCCAGGGGTTCCGAAGCGTCGCCGGCGCCGATCTACCCTTCGGCTTCAAGAGGCTCATGGAGGCCATCTCCATCTTCGCCTTCACCGAGGCCCAGGAGATGACTGGCCAGCCGGGCACGAACGAGATCGCCGACGCCGCAGTTCATTCGCCGTTCGTCGGGGTGTGGGACGCGGTGGTCGCGCGGATCAGGGCGATTCCCGAATACCAGGGGCTGTTCTTCGAGGCCTTCCCGCACCTGGGCAGGGACCCCAGCAAGATCACGATCGTCCACGTCGGAAAGGCGATCGGGGCTTTCCAGGTCGCCGCTTTTCGGTCGGACAATAGCCCGTTCGACCGGTTCCTGAGGGGCGATCGAAGGGCACTCAGCCGGGCCGCGGACGCCGGCCGCCGGCTGTTCTACGGCGACGCGCGATGCGCCTCGTGTCATAGCGGCACTTTCCAGACCGATCAGCGCTTCCATGCGATCGGCGTCCCCCAGATCGGGCCCGGCTTCGGGGGCGTCGGTAACGATGACCGAGAAGACTTCGGCCGCGAGGGCGTGACGGGCGATCCCGCGGATCGCTACAAGTTCCGCACGCCGTCTCTCCGGAACGTGGCCTTGACCGGACCCTGGGGGCACGACGGTTCCTTCAATTCGCTCGAGGGAATCGTTCGGCACCATCTCGATCCAAGCCGCTCCCTCGAGGACTACGACCCCTCGCAGCGGGTGCTGCCTTCGCGTCCGGACCTCGACGCCCTGGACCTCATCGCCTTCAACAACCCGGCCACCACCTCAGCCATCGCCAGCCGCATCGAGCTGCGATCGGTCGACCTGACCGACGCCGAGTTCTCGGACCTCATGGAGTTCCTGCACGCGCTCACCGACCCCTCCGCCCAGGACCTGCGGAAGCAGGTCCCCAAGAGGGTGCCCAGCGGCCTGCCGCTGGCGGAGGTCCGCTAGAGGTCCCGGGTCCGGAAGAGGCGAAGGCCGACCATCAGGGTGACCAGCACGTACCCGAGGGCCCAGGCCACCATGGCGGGGCTGGGGACGGAAGCGGGCGAGAAGGGCGTGAGGTTCAGGTCGCGCGCCAGGGGCGGCTGCATGTGGTGAGCGGCGAGCTGCCACAGCGACTCGCTGGGGACGAGGAGGCTCGCCGCGATGCCCAGGTAGCGGGCGGTCGGGTTGCCGAGCAGGGTGCCGAGCTGCTCCATCCAGCCGCCGATGAAGGCCAGGCCGTAGAGTCCCAGCACGGTCACGCCGTTCGCGAGGGTGGCCATGCGAGTCCCTCCCGCTACGGCCAGGGTCAGCAGCAGCGTGCCTTCCAGGAGCATCAGGGAGACTCCGAGCGCCGCGTGGGGCGGCGTGTACCCGGCGAGCGCACGGGCCACCGCCAGCACTCCGCCCACGGTCAGCCCCAGGTAGGCGACCAGGAGGAGCCAGCAGCCGAGCCACTTCCCGAGCATGATGGCCGCGCGGGCCACCGGCTTGGTGCAGAGCGTCTCGATCACGCCGGAGGCGATCTCCCCCGCCACCGTGTCGACGGCCACGAGCACCGACGTGACGACGATCAGGAAGTTTGCCGCGTAGAGCGCGGCCGTGACCACGAAGCTGATCATCAGGCCCTGCTGCACGGGGGGCATACGCGCGCGCATGTCCTGCACGATGAAGTAGAGGCCGGTGGCGAAGATGGCCACGAAAGCAGCCCCCAGCCCGAGGGAAGCCGCGAGGACCCGCCGCCGGCGCGCTTCCTGGAAGGTCAGATGGGCCACCGTGAGGATCGCGCGCACCGCCCCGGGGCCTCGAGGAGGCCGGCCGGGCTCATCCATCCGCCGGGCCCCCGGACCCCTTGGGTGCGATGGGGCCCTCTCCGATCACCTCGAGGAACACGGCTTCGAGGGAGCGCCGCTCGACGGCGAGATGGTAGAGGCCGACCCCCTGGCTGGCCAGCCAACGCGACATCTCGGGCAGCCGCTCCTCGCTCTCTACGCGCAGCCGCACGACGCGTCCGTCGTCGCGCAGGTCGCGGCCGAAACGGCCCAGGCCCGCGAGGAGCGCTGGCGTCTGTCGGTCGAGGCGGAGCTGCACCTCGAGGTCGCGGTCCAGGGGGCCGAGCGCCATCTCCCGAACCACGCGCCCTGCCTTCACGAAGGCCACGCGGTCGCAGGTGACCTCCACCTCTCCGAGCAGGTGGGAGTTCAGGAACACGGTCGTCCCGCGATCCCGCAGCTCGCGGATCAGGTCGCGCACGAGGCGGCGCCCCAGCGGGTCGAGACCGGAGGTGGGCTCGTCCAGGAACACCAGCGCCGGCTCCCCGAGCAGGGCCTGGGCCAGCCCGATCCGCTGGCGCATCCCCTTGCTGTACTCGCGCAGACGACGGCCGCCGGCCTCGGCCAGCTCCACTCGCTCGAGCAGGTCCGTGATCCGCGGCTCCAGGACCCGATCCGGCAGCCCGAGGAGTCGCCCATGGAACCGGAGCAGCTCGCGCCCTTCCAGCCATTCGTGAAAGCAGAAGTGCTCGGGCAGGAAGCCGATCCGGGCCCGCGCGGCCCCGTCGCCCAGCGGGCGCCCGAGCACGCGTCCGCCCCCCGCGGTGGGGTGCACGAGTCCCAGCAGCATCTTCACCGAGGTGGTCTTCCCGGCGCCGTTGGGACCGAGGAAGCCGAAGACCGTCCCCGGCGGCACGCTCAGGGTGAGGTCCCGGACCGCCGCCTTGGCGCCGTATTCCTTCCGCAGCGCGCGGGTCTCGAGAGCGGGCTCGCTCACGGACGGCGGCCTAGCCGACCGACTGGGCCATCGCGAGGATCTCCACCCCGTTGCCCCGTCCTTCGATGCCGAAGACCTGGTCGCCCTCGGACCAGAGGACCACCGAGCGCCAGCCACCGGCGGTGCTCGACCCTGGCTTCGGACGATTGTAGGAGGTCACCAGGAGGCCTCGCGCACCGCCCACTTCCACCTCACGGAAGCTCCCCCCGTCCAGGGGAACGGGCACGAGCAGGGTGCTCCGCCAATCGATGGTTCGGGCGAAGATCCGCGCTTCCTCGAGCGACATGCCGGCCATCTGAAGACCGATCTCTCCCAGGCGAACGAGGTCCACTCCCTCCGGAATGCGAACCGCCGGGCTGCGGGCCTGGAGGAACACGAAATCGTCGCCGCCCCTCCGGTAGACCATCGCCACCACGGGCGACGCCTCGACCTCGATGGTGGCGCCGTCCCACTCGTTCGGCACCTCGACGCCATTCGCGCCGAGGGTCCGGGCGAGCAGCTCGATCTTGCCCGTGTCGAGGGTCACCCGGAAGGCGCCCGGGCTCCCCACCCGGACCTCGAAGAGGGTCGCGCCTCGCGGCGGGGTGGTGGGGCGCCTCAGGGTCAGGCCCGCGAGGCGGGCCGCGGCCTCGGTGCTCTCGACGACCACCGGCTCGGCGGGCGGCTGGAGCACCTCCACCTGCTCTCCCACGAGGGTCTTGAGGTCCAGCTTCCCGTCGCGCAGCCGGTTCAGGCGCTCCGGGTCCACCGGGATGGCGGCGAACTTCTTGATGCGGAAGAAGTCGAGAAAGCCGCGGGCGGCCGCGCGGACCGGAGCGAGGCCCACGACCGCGACGATCAGGCCGACGAGGGTCGCGCCGGCCAGGAGCGGCCAGGGGCGCAGGGGCAGGCGGCGGGGCCGCGGCCGGGCCGGCTCCTCCGCCTCCAGCGTCTCGAGACGACGCCACAGCCGGTCGGTGAACTCGGGGCGAGGATCCTCCTGAAGGCCGGAAAGGAAATCGTCGTTCATGGTCCTTTCTCCACTTTCCGCCCAGCGGGCCCGGAGCGCCGCCACCACCCGGTGGAGGATCGTCCCGACGTTCGACTCGCCCAGGCCGGTGAGCTTGGCGATGGCGCGATTGGTGGCGCCCGCCCCGTACTTCAGGGCAAGCAGCTCGCGGTCGCGCTCCGGCAGATCCGCCAGCAACGCCGACAGCCTTCGGAAGTCGGCTCGCCGCAGGATGGACGCCTCCGGAGACGTCGGCCCCAGGTCCTCGGCTTCCTCGAGGGGGACCTCGCGACGGTCCTTGCGGAAGTGGTCCGTGGCGACGTTGCGGGCGATGGCGAACAACCAGGTGGCGACCGAGGCCCGATCCCGGCGGTAGCGATCGCGGGCCCGCCAGGCTTTCTCGAAGGTGGCCGACGTCAGGTCCTCGGCGCCCGGTCCGTCACCGACCCGGTACCGGAAGAAGTTGTAGATGCGGGGCATCTCCTTGCGGTAGACGGCCTCCCAATCGAGCCCGGCTGTCTTCGCGGCCCGCGGGACGAGCCACGCGATCCCCCGGACGCCAGCCATGCTGTAGTTATATACGGAGGAGGGCCGAAGGTATCACATTGGAGCTGGGGGGTGCTGCGCCGCACCCCCCCAGACCCCCCCGCTCGCTCCGGCGAAGTGAATTCGGCTCCGCTCGCCGCCCGTGGCCTTTAGTTCAACAACTGCTGCAGAGCGGACGGATCGACGGCCACGCCGTGTACGTAGGTCCGCCACTGGAGGAGGGGCGTGGGTGCGATCCCGCTGTCGCCCGACAGCCCGACGATGGCGCGGGGCTCCACGCGGTCGCCCGTCCTGAGGTCGATCCGCGAGAGATGGAAGAGCGCGCTCACCACTCCCTGGCCGTGGTCGATGACCAGCGTCTGGCCGCTCAAGGTCAGGGGACCCGCGAAGAGGACCGTGCCCGCGGCGGGCGCCATCACCGCCGTCCCCGGCGGGACCGCATAATCGGCCCCGCGGTGCTGCTCGCCCCAGACCGCGTCGGTCATCGACTCCACCGGCGAGCCGCCCACCCAGGTCTGCTCCCCCCCGAAGCCCACGCCGGGCACGATCGTGATCGGCGGCGCGAGCCCCCGAGGCTCGACCGGGTTCTCCGCGCGGAGCAGGCCCAGGAGCTGACGGCCGTCCCGGGTGGCGCTCGGCTGACGGAGCAGCGGACGCTTCTCCTCCGGCAACACGACCGTGCGTGCCGGGTAGGCGCGGGGGGCGATCATCACCGAGAGAGGAACGCGCTGGCGCCCCCGGCGGGTCACGAGCTCCACCCCCAGCGTGCCGGGGGCCGGGGCGGTGGTCAGGGGGATCGGGACCAGCGCCCGCGGGATCCCCGAGGCGAGGTAGAACGGAACGCGACGTCCGTCGAGGATCGCGTAGGCGGCGCCCAGCCCTCCCCGGGCCAGCAGGCGCACGGCCATCACGCCGCCGGGAAAGGCCTGGCTCTGGTCCACCCGGAACGTGACCTGGCCGACCCGCTTCACGACTTCTTCGGGGAAGGCGGCCTGTGGGGCGAGAAGGGCGAGGAGGAGCAGCAGCCAGCGGGGCGTCATCCGGGAGGGCATGATGCCATCCCCCTGGCGGTCCTTCAACCGCGGGCCACGCGCTCCGCGGCCGAGCGCAGGGCGAGGAGGAGCGCCGGCTCGTCGGCCGGCTCCACCGTGCGCAGGTCCACGAGCACCCGGTCCTCGGCGACGCGCACGATCACCGGAGGCTCGCCGGCCCGCAGCGCCGCCGCCAGCCGGTCGGGGCCGGCCGACGAGTGGGTCAGCGCGAGGAGGGCGGTCGGAAGGCCCACCGCCGGGACGGCGCCGCCCCCGACCGCCGACTCGCCGTCCTGCACGGCGATCGCGAGGGACGGCGCTCCGTTCGCGAGGGCGGCCGCGAGAGCCCGCGCACGGGCGCGCACCGCCTCGGCGCCGAGCGCGAGCATCCGCCTTACGGGGACTCGCGCCACCGCGGCCTCGGCCTCGTAGTCCAGGAGCACGGCGTCGAGGGCGGCCAGCGTCATCTTGTCCACGCGGAGCGCCCGGTAGAGCGGGTTCCGGCGCATGGCCTCGACGTGGCCGCGCCGGCCGGCCACGAGGCCCGCCTGGGGTCCCCCGAGCAGCTTGTCGCCGCTGAAGGTGACCAGGTCGGCGCCACCCCGCAAGCTCCCGGCCACCGTCGGCTCGGCGTGCGCGGGCTCGGGCAGGGGCTCGAGCAGGCCACTCCCCAGGTCCTCCACGAGGGGCAGGCCCGCGGAGCGCGCCAGCTCGGCCAGCTCGGCGAGATCCGGCGCTTCGGTGAAGCCCACGATCCGGAAGTTGCTGGGGTGGACGCGGAGGATCACCGCCGTCTCGGGCCCGATGGCCGCGCGGTAGTCCGCGAGCCGGGTCCGGTTGGTGGTGCCGACCTCGCGCAGCCGCGCCCCGCTCTTCCGGAGGATCTCGGGGATGCGGAAGGACCCGCCGATCTCCACCAGCTCGCCCCGGCTCACCAGCACCTCCCGCCCTTCGGCCAGGGTGTTGAGGGCCAGCAGGACCGCGGCCGCGCAGTTGTTCACGACCACCGTGCCCTCCGCTCCGAGCAGCTCGCGGAGCCGCGCCTCGGCATGCGCCTCACGATCACTCCGCTCTCCCGCCGCGAGGTCGTACTCGAGGTTCGAGTAGGAGGAGGCGATCTCGGCCACCTGAGCGGCGGCGCCGGGCGAGAGGGGGGCCCGGCCCAGGTTGGTGTGGACCACCACCCCGGTGGCGTTCAGCACGCGGACGAGCGAGGGCCGGCGCGCCCGCTCCACCCGGTCGGCGAGGTCGCCTCCCAGGCGATCCAGCGCTTCCTGGAGGCCGGCCTCGTCTCCCGCGGCCGCGCGGTCCCGGGCGGTATCGAGGAGGCGGCGCAGGACACGGAGCACCACCCCGCGCCCGTGTCGCTCCACGAGGCCGGAGGACCGCGGATCCTGCAGCACCTGATCCACCGAGGGGAGGCGGCGCCGCAAGTCGGCGCTCGACGACGCGGGCATGAGCGGAGTTTACACCTGGCACGAAGTCTGCTTTTGACGGGGACGGAGGCTTCCTCCGGCCCTCCGGGCCGGGTCTCCGGCCTGCCGTCGTCTGGGCAGGCGAACGGGAAAAGGAGGTCACGCATGCGCAGGAACCGCTCCCGTTGGGCGTTTCTGGCAAGCCTCGCTCTCACGTTGGGGCTCTGGGGCAGCGTCCCCGCGCGGGCTTATCACCGCGTGTCCCTTGAAGTGGACGTCGGCCTTTTCTACAAAGATCTGGCGCCTTATGGCGACTGGGTCGAGGTCCGGGACGGCTGGGCCTGGGCTCCCCGTGTCCATCACGGCTGGCGCCCTTACGCCTACGGGCGCTGGGTCTGGACCGATGACTACGGCTGGCTCTGGCTCTCCGACGAGGAGTTCGGCTGGGCCGTCTTCCACTACGGGCGCTGGTACCGGGACCCGGTGCATGAGTGGGTCTGGGTCCCCGGCTACGAGTGGGGGCCCGGATGGGTCGCGTGGCGGTCCGGCGGCGGCTACGTCGGTTGGGCCCCTCTTCCGCCACGGGTCGCCTGGAGCGCCCGGGTTGGATTCCGGGTCGGCGCGGCGGAGATCGACGCGCTGATCGAGCCTCGCGACTACACCTTCTGCGAGGAGCGCATCTTCGTGGAGCCGGGGGTCCATCGCCACCTCTTTCCGATCGACCGCAACCCCGGTCTCATCCGCGTCACGAGGAACGTGACGGACTACCGGGTCGTCGAGAGCCGGGTGGTGGACCGCAGCCTGGACGTCGAGCGCGTCGAGAGGTCCATCGGCCGGCGCGTGCCCCGTCACCGCGTGGTCGAGGTGGACTCGGTCGGGGCGGCCCGCCGAGGGCGCGTGAAGGGCGATGCGGTGACCGTGTTCCAGCCCCGCGTTCTCCCCCGCGCCGACGCGGTGCCGCCCCGCGGGAAGGCCTTCCGCAGGGGCGGGACCGAGGAGCGGGCGACCCGGGCCCCCACGCCCGAGGTGCGGGAAAGGGACCAACGCCGCCAGGCGCGAGAGGCCGAGCGTCGCCTGACGCGCGAGCGTGAGCAGCAGGAACGCATGCACCAGGACCTCGAGCGCCGGCAGGCACGCGACCGGGCGCAGCAGGCGCAGGAGAACCGGCGCCTCCAGAAGCAGCGCCAGGCCGAGGAGCGGGAGACGGAGAGGCGCCAGCTCCGCGAGAACCGGCAGCAGGAGAGGGCTCGCCAGGACCTCGAGCGCCGGCAGGCCCGGGAGCGGCAGGCGATGGAGCATCAGCACCGTCGGGAGATCAAGAAGCCGCGGGGCGAGGCCGACCTGGACCAGCGCCTCGCGCGCGAGCATCGGGAGATGACGGAGCGGCAGCAGCGGGAGCGGCAGCAGCAGGATGCGGCCCGCACGCAGGCGCGGCGGGAGCGGCAGGAGGCCGCGGCCGCGCAGCGCCGGGGCGCCGAGAACCAGGGCGACCACCGCGCGAAGACGCCCGACAAGAGGCGGGAGGCGAGGGAGAAGCCGAAGGACCGGCCGAAGGAGAAGGACCGGCCCCAGAAGTAGCGAGCGGACCCGCCGTGGTATCCTTCGCGCGA
>WNGL01004870.1_pt1 | contig 16018 bp, 8 predicted proteins | sample 5400591 | NCBI WGS metagenome assembly WNGL01 (sample SAMN13153377, study PRJNA577476) | soil metagenome | isolation source: 80 cm soil or saprolite under Garry oak tree replicate 1 | place: USA:California | collected 2016-06-15
GCCGGAGTGTTCTGAGGTCAAGAGTCTGCGTGTCCGAGAAGGAAGCACTCTGGACGGTCCAACCGCCGGATGCGGAAAACCGCACGTCCGGTGGTGTGGGAGGGTGCCGGGGCGCAATCCCCGGCACCCGACCCGATCAATGGGGCCAGAATCGCCGTGTTTCCTGTAGCGTGCCCCCACGCGGCGCTTTCGTGGATTTTTGAAACACGCTCCTAGCCAAGGAAAGGGGGAGCGCGACCGTCTCGGTCGCACCCGTCGGCGTCTCGCCGGCGGAATCTGGCTCCCATCCGGCGCCCTCAAACATTTTTTTCCCATTAAGCGAAGATAAGCGAAGATTTTCCTCTAATCCCGATCTGCGTGCAGCCGAGTCATAAATGATACAAGTGTTACGATCGCTCAAATCTTTGGCTTGCCCATTCATCCGTTCAGAACCACCTCGGATCCAACGCCCGCGACCCAAATCGAGGTTCGTCCGCGCCAATCTTGATCCAACGGCTTGCCCGCAGGCCGGTGCATCGGCGGAGCGGCCGGCTGAGGCCAAGCCGGCCCTTTCGGCAACCTGCCTCCCGTGCGCGGACAGCCAGGCACGGCGCGGTCTCCTCACGCGATCCGGGAACGCCGCCTTCAGGCGGCAGCCTCCGCAGACAACCCAGGCAGGGCGCGGTTTCCTCACCGCGCCGATGCCCGAACCAACCGCTGCTCGGTTCGATGTGGCGGAAGTGGCTAAAGGTGGCTGCGTGGACGCTTGCCTTCCTGCTCAGCGCCTGGGGACATTTGCTAACTCCCTCTCGCTCAACGACCCTCCGAACATAGACCGTCCGAGCATAAACCGCGCTCTTCAATCCGCAATGGAAGTTCCTAGCCATCAGCACCTTGCAACTAAAATCTCACCGTTAGAAGTTTCATAACTCCCTCTAGCTCAACGACCAGATGGGGCCAGGCACCGCAAAACGTCCCGCAGGGACACCGGAAATTAGCCTATGTTCAATCCTTGTAGCACCAAAGCCAAAGAAGCTCAAGCCCCGTAGCGGGCGGAACGTCCGAGTTGGGCTGCCGAACGCGGCGCTGACGCACACAACTCCACCGGGCTCAAGGTTGCAATGCGCGGCCAATTTTGGGATTGGAGCCTCACCCCCCAAACAGCGCCAACCGCCGCCTAATTCTGCATTCTTCCTTCTGCATTCCCTCATGATGGAACAACAATTTTTGCATCGCTCTATATCATATACCATAATACTATGGGAATGTCAACAAGTTTCTTCCGGCGACGCCTTGCCATCGGCGCAAACGTCTCAGCCCCGTTCCTTGCGGCGAATTTGATTCTTGGTTTGTTGCCGCCTTGCGCCGGTACAGCACGGGTTCTTCCACACGGGAAACCAGGCTTTCAATTTGGGGAGTGGCCCGAAGCTTTCGTGCTCCCGCTCGCCCCATTCGGCATCCGGCCAAGTGGTTCTGACCCGGCAGCTGGCCGCCGACCTGAGCGCCAGGCCGCAACTGGGGCAGGGACGCCTCGCGAGTTGGTTCCGGTTCAGCGCCTTGCGGCGGACATTCCAGCGGTTTTGGAGACTTTCCAGTCCTCGGCCCAATGCTGGAAACGGTGCTGGAAAGCACCGGAAATCCATTTACGCGGTGGCCCCAGCCAACTAGGCTGCGCGGGAGTTAACCAGATGCCCAAGACAGAACTGAGGCCAGTTAAAGCCGTCTTTGACAAAGCCGTCAAGGTGGAGCGGTTCAGCGAACGCAGCCTTTTCGACCAGACGGAAAGCTTGCGCGCGTGGTCGCCGGTTGCCCGCCTAAGCGCGGAGCTGGAAAAGCTGCTCGCTCCTGCTGAGTTGGAAATCGTCCACCGCCGAATGACCAGGACGATTTACTTCCTCGAGCTGGTGAAGAGCGATGTGACTTCGACCAAATACGACGTTCGGTGGGCCTCTCGGCTGGCAACCGATGACCCGCGCAAGTCGTCGTTTGATGAGTGCTGTGCCATTCACGAGGCCCTCTGTAAGGAGCTTCTCGCCCTGATTGGCGAATCTGATTTCTGTGCAGAGCTCAAACTGGTTGTCCCGTGGGGCCTGTCTCCCCACGAATTCCCGATCGACTACGCCGCGAAGACAAGCGGCCCGATCCACTGCGTCCGCAACGTCAAGGTGCTCCGCGATCCGGAATACCTTCGGCTGTTGAAAATCCGTCAGTCCTTGCTCGATTCGAAGCTCAATCCGGATTTCCAGCTGTTCGCAGCGATATTTGACAAGGTACGCGTGAAAAGCTACCTGACCGATCGTGCGTTAACCGGCGACTACAAGACGAACCGGGAGAAACGTTGGGAAGCTCATCCGGAATCTCCGCAGTTCGCGTTTCGCAGGGACTGCCTTGCTGTCGAGTTGGAGCTGATTGATCAAATCGTGCGCTTCAGATCCTTCCCAGCTGGCACGATTCGGTATTTGCAGACCGCAAGGTTGATTGGAGACGTGTCGAAGGTCGCGCGGTGCCCGGTTACCCTCGACCCTCTGGACTTTGAAGCGCTCGCACAGGAGGTGACAGACCCGACGCATGGAAAGTCCGCCTACCAGGTCGGGCACTTGAATCCTTTGAAGGCAGGGGCCAGCGCGGAATTTCGCCATCACAAGGCGAACATCTCGTGGATAACAGAAGACGGCAACCGGATCCAAGGCCACCTGACGCTGAAGGAAACTCGCGAGCTTCTGCTCCGAATTTCCCGCAACTACGAGGAACTACTCAAGCGGGGCGAGATTAGCCCGCCATGATTTCCTCGCAAGCCTTGCGCGCGAGCTCACGAGCTTCGATTCGGTCGCAGATGACCTTCTCGACCAAGTCCGCAATTCGTTTTCGACGAGCCTTGGCCTTGGGAATGGGAAGCCGAAGCTGGTGTATTTTGTCACCCAGAGAATCAATGATGTCCTGGCTGACGCAAAAACTCTTGATTTGACGCTGAACGAAAGCAGAGTTCAGCGCAGCAAGCAAAAGGAAGGGATTCAGCCGTTCTGGCTCGGTGACACGGATCCTGTAAATGTGGCTTTGATAGAGCATCGGCAGGTCGTGCTTGGTAACAATGGCGCAAGTCCCAATCAGATAAGTTCCGTCTTTCACCATGAGGATGTCGTTCGGGCGGAGGTCTTGTCTTTGCTGGTAGCGGTCATAAACCGCCTCGGAAACGCAGTGCTTCGGATCCAGCTTTACCTCCCAATTGGAAATGTCCGAAGTTCGCACGAACGGTATGTCGCCAGTTCCGTAAGTCAGCTTGCCGACTTCGTCGCCCGTGGAAATGGAAAGCACGCCTTGTTTGACCAACTCGCTTATCGAAACGACCTCATGCGAATCAGCGATAGCTTCTGCCGCAGTGTCCGCGTCGAACTCAAAAGCTCGCGGAGCCAAGTTCAAGCCAAGCCGCTCGCGGGGAACTGAGACCCCGAGGTGGCCATGACTAACGCTCCCTGTTTTCTTGAAATTGGCGAAATTGGCGGTGATGGCGGGGACATCGTTCAGCGGCACCGTGCGACCGCGGCTGTCATGGCCGCACCACCTGGCGTCGGCAAAGAAAACTGTGGAACGCTTTGATTTCGCCGGCTTCCTCTGAAGCAGGACGGCGACAGTCTTCGTATGCGTCCCGCCTTTACCGGAGGTTTTGAAAAGCGCTTCGGGCATCCCAACCACCGACACCAATTCTGCCTTCGTGTGAAGCCACTGGACTACAAAGCCGTATGACTTTGTTGATACCAGGCTCTCGGGCAGAATTGCGCCCAGCAACCCATTCGGCTTGAGGAGGTTGAGGCAAAGCTCGAGGAACAGAACCTGCGGAGGGGATGAGGCGTTGGCGAACCCGCTCGCGACAAACGCCGAGTCGCCGCCATCGACCTTGACCCACCTCTTGGCCAGTTCGTAGCGCCCTAAAGTGCTCGCGCTGGCTGCGACAATCTTCGCTCCAAACGGCGGGTTGGTCAGGATGACGTCATAAGCCTGCTCGGCGAGCGGTGCCCCATCCTGGGAAACACCGGAGAGCGAGTCGCCGCAGACCACATCCGGCATTTCGTCGAGGAACAAGGCCAGGCGGCCACGCGCGATGCGCGCCAAATATGCGTCCTTGTCCACACCGTGGAGTTTAGACACGATCGCCCTCGGCGAAGCTCCAAGTTCAGCCAGCCGCTTCGCCGCCGCAATCAGGAATCCTCCCGCTCCACAGGCTGGGTCGCAGACTGTCTGGTCTGGGTTCGGATTCGCCATCTCGACCAGCAGATTGACCGCCACTGTTGGAGTGAAGAACTGGCCCTCACTGGCCTTGATTCCAGTCCCTGCAAACGCTTCGTAAAGCTCGCTGAAGATGTCGGCCCGGCATTTCTCTAGGTCGATGGCTTGGAACTGCCGGTCAACATACTGCAGGGCAACAGGGTCGAGCTCGATTTCGTCGGCAGCAAGAAAAATTCCGGGAAGTATTTCTTTAACGTGAGCGAAAGCCGACCGGTATGACTTCGAGATATCTCCGGACACCGCCAGGTTCGGCGCCTTCAAAAGCCAATGCCTTGCGAAGACGCACTTGAAAAGTTCGTCCATCAGTGCACGGTCACGCGTTGCGCCCAACAGCCGGCCGGCGAGAAAATTGCGAATGTTTTGAAAGGCTGACCGATGCGAAACCGCCAGCAGTTCAAGGGTGTCGTCAAGGTGCATAACAGATTCTGTGTCGCCGCCTGTTCTTCTATGCTCGCTGACAGAACCTGTCAATGCCTGGGATGCGGCTGTTCTGGACGCCCGGCCAACCGCTACATGCAGCTCACCGCCTAAACACGAAATCCTTCGAGTTCAGCAGGCCCCATAGCACGTCTTCCAATTCCGCTCGCCGGTCTTTGGCGGCTTCGAGGGCGGGCAGCAGACTACCCTCTTCGGCTGGCGCGGGCGCGCGGGTGAGGGCGGTCCAGAAAAGTTCATAGACGATTTCGCGGTTCGATTTGCCGGCGGCCAGCAGGCGGCTGACGCGGTTCTCCTTTTCGCCCAGCAGCTCGTTGACCGTCGGCCCGCTGATCATCTGGAAGGCCTGGCCCATGTTGCACTCGCACGAGCGCTCGGTGTCGGTCGTCAACAGCCGCGGCGGCTTGCCGAAGATTTCGAGGAACTGGTCCCCCTGGTTCGCCCGGCGCTTGCCTTTGCTCTCCGGCCGCACGCCGGGCAACTGCGCCGCGCGCATCCCCGCCGGATAACCGGCAAACCTGAGCGGCACGCCCGCCACCTGGCTTTGGCAATCGAGCAATTGTTCGGCGCCCAATCGGCGAACCAGCCCGTGCGAATAATTGATTTCGTCCGCGGCATTGGTTTCGTTCGGCTCGGCCGCCAACTGATACGCGCGCGAACTCATGATCAGGCGAATCAGATGGCGCACGTCGAATTTGTGTTTCACCAAATCCTCCGCCAGCGCGTCGAGGAGCGCGGGATGCGACGCCGGATTCGTGGCGCGGAAGTCGTCGGGCGGATCGACCAGCCCGCGGCCCATCAACTGATACCAGATGCGGTTGGCCTGGACGCGCGCGAACCATTTATTGTTCGGGCTGGTGAGCCAATTCGCCAGCGCCTCCAAGTCCTCCGGACCGGCCACAGAGCTGGCCTCGGGTGCTCCGAGGAAGCGGGGACGCGCCTCTTTGCGCGTGCGCGGATTTTTCACCGCCCCATCGCGCGCGACGAAAACGATCTGTTCGCCATTCCATTCGTGCTCGTCGCTGGAAATTTCGCGTTTGTTCTCGATCACCTTGTAGCCCACGCGCGCGAACAGCCCGGCCCAATCGTAATAATCGTCCTGCGTCCAGCGGTCCGACGGATGATTGTGGCACTCGGCGCATTGCAAACGCGTGCCCAGGAACACCTGCGCCGCCGCCTTGGCGCGCGTCGCGGCCTCGCGTTGGGGACGGTAATAGTTGGCGGCGGGGCTGGTGTAGGTGCTGCCGCGCGCGGTGATCAATTCGCGCACAAACCGGTCGAGCGGTTTGTTCTCGGCGATGCTCTGGCGAATCCAGTGATGGAAGTTCTGCACGCCTTTCTGGTCGAGGGAATGCGCTTCCACGCGCAGCAAGTCCGCCCATTTCAACGCCCAAAAATCCGCGAACTCGGGCCGTTCGAGCAATTGATCGACGAGCCGCGTCCGTTTGTCGCGCCGGGCGTCGGCGACAAACGCGCGCGCTTGTTCCGGCGTGGGCAGGAGGCCGAGCAAATCCAGAAACGCGCGCCGCAGGAAAACTTCATCCGCGCAAAGTTCGGACGGGTTCATGCGCAACGTCCGCAGCTTCGCGAAAATGTGTTCGTCGATGTAGTTCCGGGCCGGCGGCTGGCGCCACTGGAAGCCGGGCCGCGCCGGCACGAAAGCCAGCCGCACCGGTTCCTGGCAGTGCAGATAGCGGACCAGCACCGTGGCTTCGCCCGCGCCTTGGCCCTGGACCAGGCCGCCGTCCGACACCTTCGCCAGCCCGTTGGCCGGCTCATAGACCGCCAGCGTCGTGACGTCGCGCACCGCGCCATCCGCGAAGATCGCCCGCGCCCGCAATTGCAGCTCGCGGACCGGTTCGAGCAGCACTTTTTCCGTCGGTGTGACTTCCAGGCGGCGCAATATCGGCGCGGAAGCCAGGTCATTCGGCATGCCTTCGGCGATCCAGCGGCGCAGGATTTCGTATTCCGCCGAGCCTTTTTTGAAACGCAGGCCGCCTTCGTGGGCCACCTCGGCCGTCGCCTTGAGCAGAACCAGGCTCTGGTCCGGTTCGAGCGGGTTCGTTCGGCGGCCAAATGATTCCCGCGTCAAGGTGCCGTAATCGAGATCCGGCTCCTGGCCGCGCAGCGAGAGTTTGTATCCGCCCTTGCCGTTTTTGTTGCCGTGACAAGTCCCGGCGCTGCACCCGGCCTTGGAGAGCACCGCCATCACGTCGTTGCGGAAAGACACCTCCGCGGCGAAAGTGCTCCCGCCAGCCAGAACCAGCGGCAGGAGACGGGCGGCGAGCCTGAGAGCGTGTTTTGAAAATCGCCCGGTCAGGGGACCGGGCCTACAACGGTGCGGAAATCGCATCGTTTCCTGTAGGCCGCGTGCCCTCACGCGGCGCTTTGGTGGATTTACAAAACACGCTCTGAGGGTCTCTCGCGCGAAGAACCAAGGCCGATTGGTCGCGAATCTTGCGGATGAGCCGAATGCGACTGCTGCTTCGGAGCGCGGCTGTCCGCAGCTGCGGCACGGTGGCCGCGTCCCGCTTCTCCCTCTCCTCCCTCCGTGGGAGGAGAGGGTTGGGGAGAGGAGGGCCTCTCCAAGCGGCAGGTACGGCGGTGATGAGAGCGGCCCGGCGCAATGGCCAGCCACCGGCGCGAGCGGACCGCGCCAGCGCGGCGATCCTAGAAGCGCGCGCGCGAAGGTGTCACCGGCGGTCAATTGCATAGGTCCTCAGACGGATGATTGAACGCTGACTTTAACTCGGCCATTCCCGATGGCCAGTTTCAAGTTAGACGGCGCCTGAGCGTCTCTCTTCACCACACTGGCCTGGCCTGCCACCGGCGAAGCGTTTTCGAAACTGAGCCATGGATGAAACACGGATTTGAGAATTTGAAATTCCGAATTTGCCCCGAAAGAATGTTCGCGCCAGGAAGCGATGCTTGGCACGGGATGTAGGGCAGGCTTCCAGCCTGCCGGTTCTTCGGGCATCCTGCCCGAAGTTTCTGCAATGATGAGACGGGCGAACATTAACTCGCGGCTGGAAGCCGCGGCAACCGGCAGGCAGGATGCCTGCCCTACCCAAAAACACATTCCCGGACGCACTCTCAGCATCTTTTTGCCCGAATCGAAGTTTTAAGCCGAGCAGGCGCGCTCATTGAGCAACCTCGATCCAAGCGACGCCGTACGGTTCGAGTTGCGTCCGGATCGGTTGGGCTTTCAACTCGGCAACATTTCCATGCCGGATGACCTCCAGATTATTTACCGATGCGCCGGCGTTCAACTTCATGAAGCGAAACTCGCCGCCGTGCGGTTTGGGAAAACGGACGATCACATCGCTCGCCTCGCCCTGGCCCGGAAGGGAAAAATTCCAAAAGACCACCTGGTTCCAACTCCCATTCCGCGCTGCAAAGGCTTTAATGTCGTCCGTAGTCCCGCTGACCGCCAGCTTTTGGCCCTTGATCAGGCTCAGCAATCGAAAAGCATAGTAAGCGGGCCGCACGCGGCCCTGGTTGTCGTAGAGGCCGTCGTACTGCGGCATGACGTTCCACCAGTGCGCCATAAAATCGGTGCCCGCGCGGGACATCCAGGGCGAAAAGCGCCAGGGATCCACGAAGTAATCCCGAATGTGATAGTAAGCGGCGCGGGTCAGGCCCGCTTCGTAAAAGCCCAGCGTGGTCTCGATCGCGAACGCCGGTTGATAGGCGGGCGCCAGCACGGGACTCCCGAGCGACATATTCCATTCGTCCAAAACTGTTTCCGTCCTGGCCAGCGCGGGAAATTTCGCCAATCTCATTTTCACTTCTTTGATGCTTTGGCGGAACTGGCGCGGGTCGTTGCTGTACATGTGCCAGGAGAAAAAATGGAGCGGCGCGCCTCCGCGGCCGCAATAGTCGATCAACGCCTCGCCCAGCGCGCTCCGATAACCCGCCAGGGCCGGCCCGCCAATTTTCGCTTTCGCGTCCGCCCGCAGAATCGCCCTGGCCGTGCGCGTGTAATAGGTGACGTAATCCGCCGGCTTGAACCGGTAAGGGCAGCCGCCATCCTCGCCAATGTCCGCTTCATTTCCCACTTCCCAGTATTCGATGCCGTACCGCCGCTCGTGATTACAATGGCGGACCAGCGCGGCGACCAGCTTCTCCCATTCCTGGTAATCGGTCGGGTGCACGATGTCCTGGTCGATCCGGGGATAGAGCAGGCGCGGCTTGAAACACAAACAGAGGAGCGGTTTCGCGCCCGTGGCCAGAATAGCCTGGATGCTACTGTCCAGGGTGTCCCAATGATAACGACCGCGTTTTGGGTAAAGGTCGAAGTATTCCTGGACGAAAAGGCGGATCGTTTGCGGCTGGAGCTGGGCGAGCTGATCGCGGTGCGATTCGATCATCGGTTTCTCCGAAAGCCCGCCTTGGCCGAGGGCAAATCGGGTCAAATCGATTTCTTCGGCGGCGGGTGTCGTATCGACAACCAATTCGACCGTGCCGCCAAATGCGGGCCGGCCCAACAGCCAAAAGCTCAGGACCAGCGTCGAAAGGATCCAGGCCGTGAGGTGATCCGGTCTCATAATCCCGGGGCCAGCCTAAAACCTGGTCGCTGGAAGACAAGCGCAAGTGAGCGCCGGGTTTGAGGTTCGGCAGGGATAAGTCCCGGAGGGACGGCTGACGCACTCGACTTCAGCCGTCCCTGCGGGACTCGGCGCCGGCTGACCGCCGTCCCGGCGTTGAAACGCCGGGCTATTCTCAGCCATCCCTCCGGGATGAGGAAGTTGACCGTCTTCGGCAGGCCGCTTACGAATTGAACAACTCCTTCATCCGCTTGAGCAACACCGGCACCGCCGTCCACGGGTCTTCGGCCGCCTCGTATTCCAGCGCGACGTAGCCCTGGTAATTGGCCTCGCGCAGAATCCTGGCTTTGCGCGGCAGGTCGGCTGGCTCGGCCTTTTGCCCGCGCCGTTTGATCTCCGCCTTCAATTGCACGTTGACGGCGTAGGGCGCGCAGAGCGTGAGGTCGTGGTACGGATCGTCGGTGTTGAAGTTACCGGTGTCCAGGTTGACCCCCACCCACGGACTTCGGACCGCCCGAATGATGTCCAGCAAGTCCTGCGGTTCGGCCACGATCCCGCCGTGATTTTCCAGCCCCAGAAAAATCCCCCGCTCACCGGCGTACGCCCCGCATTCTTCGATGGCGCCGATGCACATCTTTTTGGCCTCCTCTTTCGACTCGCCGTGCGTCGAACCGGCGAAGATGCGCACGTGCGGCGCGCCCATTACGCTGGCGTAATCGATCCACTTTTTCGTCGAGGCGATTTCGGCGTCGCGTTTCGGGCCGGGCGGCAACACGAAATTATTCCCCACCGCCGTTCCGCTGATGGCCAGGCCGCGCAGAAATGCATGGCGGCGCAGCTTGATCAGGTATGCCGCGTTCACCTCTTTCGGAAAATAGTAACTGGTGACCTCCGCGCCGTCGCAGCCGTGTTCGGCGCAATACTCGACGAATTGGAACATGTCGATCTGCCGGGCCGGGTCCGGCTCGTGCGCGCGCGAATGGCTGGCCTGGATGAAGTAATCGCGAAATGAGTAGGCCGCCAGGCTGAGGAGCAGCCGGGGCGCTCCGGTGCGTTTGAATGGTTCGACCGCGGAAACAAATCCTGGCACGAAGCCCAAGGCCCCGAGCGCGAGGCCGGACGATTTGAGAAAATGGCGGCGGTTCAATCGAGTGGTCATGGGAGAAGTAAACACGACCCGCCAGCCAAAGAAACGAAATTTTCCAGGGTCGGCGGGGCGGGTTGTGATTGGAAGTGGGTGCGAGGCTGCCGGCTAAAGCCGGCGTTCCGGCCGCAATGGAACGCTGGCTTTAGCCGGCAGCCTCGCTCTGCGCACCCACATTTAATCACACCCCGCAGCTCGGGCGCGACGTTTTCTCATTTGACGACCAAGCTGGTGAGAGGCGCGGCGTAGGCCTGCAGCAGAACGAGTATTCCCACCAAAGCCGCCAGGGCCAGGCTGTGAAAAAAAACGTAGCGCAGAATTTCCCCTTCATGGCCGTACCAGTTCGTGGCGGTGCTCGCCACAACGATGCTTTGGGCGTCCACCATTTTGCCCATCACGCCCCCGGAACTGTTCGCCGCGGCCATGAGCACCGGACTCAGGCCGGTTTGTTCGGCGGTGATCCTTTGCAGGCTGCCAAAGAGCACGTTCGACGCGGTGTCGGAACCGGTTAGCGCCACTCCCAACCAGCCGAGCAAGGTGCCGAAAAAGGGATAGAGCACGCCGGTCTTGGCTAGGGCCAGGCCGAGCGTGGCGTCGGCGCCCGAATAGCGGGTGACGTAACCGAGGGCGAGCATCGCGGCAATCGTGATCAACGAGAAGCGGACCAGGTGCAGCGTTCGCCCGTAATGGCGGGCCAATTGGCCGGTGGAAAACCCCATCCACCAACCGGCGAGGACTGCCGCGGCGAGAATTCCCGTGCCGGTCGCCGAGAGCCAGTTCAGGACAAAAATCGCTTTCTCCGGCGGGGCGTTCACCGGGGCGACCGGCGGCGCGCGCAACACGATGTTGTGGAGATGGGCGACCGGAATTTGGGGAGCAGTGAAACGGGCGCTCAAATTAATGGCCGCCGCCGGAGTTTGAATCCGGTAATCGCCATTGAAGAAGTTTTTCACCTGCGGGATGCCCCAGATAAAAACCAGCAGGCTCAGCAGCAGCCAGGGAACCCAGGCGCGCCTGACCTCGCCGGCCGTGTGGGCAGGCTGCGGCGGCGTTGCGACGGCGGGGAGTTCGTTCTCGTCCGGCCGGGGCATCAGCTCCTTTGGCCGCCAACACTTCAACAGCCCGAAGACCGCGAGCATCGAACAGAGTGAGGCCACGATATCGACCAGCCACGGACCGTGCAAGTTGGCCACCAGACATTGGGGGACCGCAAAAGCGACGCCCGCCACCAGCGCCGCCGGCCAGACGCCGAGCATCCCGCGAAAACCCGCAAACGTCCAGACCACCCAGAAGGGCACCAGGAGCGAAAAGAACGGCAGTTGCCTGCCTGCCATCGCGGAGAGCGCTTTGACATCCAGGCCGGTGACCGCGCTGAGCGCGAGGATCGGTGTGCCCAAAGCGCCGAACGCCACCGGCGCGGTGTTAGCGATCAGCGACAACCCCGAAGCGGCGAGCGGCTTGAAACCGAGCTGCATCAGGATCGCCGCCGTCACCGCCACCGGCGTGCCGAAGCCGGCGGCCCCTTCGAAAAACGCGCCGAACGAGAAGGCGACCAGGATCAACTGGATGCGCGGGTCCGGCGCGAGGGCGGCCAGGCTGTTCCGCAACACGACGAAGAGTCCCTTCTCGACGGTGAGCCGGTAGAGAAAGATCAAATTCAGAATAATCCAGCCAATCGGGAAAAGTCCGTATGCCGCGCCGTAAATCGTGGTGGCCGTCGCCGCCGCGGGTGGCATCTGAAAAACCGCCATCGCGACGACCAAGGCGACCGCCAGTCCGATCAGCGCCGCGAAATGAATGCGGATTTTGAAGAACGCGATCGACGCCAGCAAGACCACCACCGGCACGGCCGCGATCACGGTCGAGAGCAGACGATTGCCGAGCGGATCATAATTCTGGGTCCAGGTCATCGGGCGATTAGAGTGCGCAGAGCAAATGGGCGTGATTGGAAGTGGGTGCGAAGCTGCCGGCTAAAGCCGGCGTTCCGGCCGCAATGGAACGCCGGCTTTAGCCGGCAGCCTCGCTCGGCGCACCCACATTTAATCACACCCAGAGCAAATCGGCCAGCGGGGTTGATGTCCAGTCCGGTTCTGCCATCATTCGCTTGATGGAACTGCCGCCGCCGATTCCGTTGCCCAGACTCAGCGCCGAAGAACTCCGGGACCTGCGCTTCGCCAAGGCCCTGCTTGAAAATCCGGCGCTCGCCGCGCGCCTGGCCGGCCTCCTCGGCACGCCGATTGAGAAAGGATTCGAGCTGCTGCCCAAGGGCTGGGCGGACTCGGTGAACCGCGCGACCAAGCTGGCGCTGCTCAAAGCCCTGGAACTGGCGATGGCGACCATGCGCGAGCGACGAGGGAAGAATTCGTCGGAATTCCTGCACAAAGTCCTGGTGGGCGCTTCGGGCGGCATCGGTGGCGCGTTTGGAGTAGCGGCGCTGCCGGTGGAATTGCCGGTCTCCACGGCGGTCATGCTCCGCTCGATCGCGGACATCGCCCGCAGCGAAGGGCATTCGATTCAGACGCTGCACACGAAATTGGCGTGCCTGGAGGTCTTCGCGTTGGGGGGCCGGCCGATGGCCGGCGACGCGGCACAAAGCAGTTACTGGGCGGTGCGGGCCGTGCTGGCCAAGGCGATCGCGGAAGCCGCCTCCTACGTGGCCGAGAAAGGCGTCATCGAAAAAAGCGCGCCGGCAATCGTGCGGCTGATCGCGACCATCGCGTCGCGGTTTGGGGCGGTGGTATCCGAGCAGGTGGCGGCGAAAGCCGTGCCGGTGGTGGGCGCAGTCGGCGGCTCAATCGTCAACGTGCTATTCATGAACCACTTTCAGGACATGGCCCGCGGCCATTTCATCGTGAAACGGCTAGAAGCCAAATACGGCCCCGAGACGGTGAAAGGTGTTTACCTGGCGCTGGTGGGGGATCGCTGAGCCAGCGGGCGTATTATCGCCGTGTCGATGGACGGAGGAGAGCGGGAGGTTGGATTGACGAATCGGTGCGAACGCCGCAGCCGCTGGGACCAACGAAACGCGTTTAACAGGAGCAAACGGTAACGGAGATAAAGAATCGAGTCTCTGTTCGCTCCGTTTGCTCATGTTCAACCTCCGGAGCAGCGTGGATTCAGGAATGTTCGCCTCCCTCCCTTGGGGGAGACAGTGGCAGCGCGCAGCGCCGGGGTGAGGGCGGTCCTCAGCGTGGATTCGGGAATCGTTGCGAGCGCCGCAGCCGCACGGACCGACGAAACGGATTTAACAGGAGCAAACAGAGGTAACGGAGAAAGAGAATCGAGTCTCTGTTCGCTCTGTTTGCTCATGTTCAACCTCCGGAGCAGCGTGGATTCAGGAATGTTCGCCACCCTCTCTGGGGGGACGGGATAACCCACTGTAAGTGAAGACTTCTGAAGAACGGGCTTGCCGCGCTTGTTTCATTGAGTAAATTTACTCAGTGTGTTGAGTAATTTGTATGATACGTCACACCATCCATGACGAACTGTTGAAACGGCTCAAGGAAAAGCGCCGCTTTGTGCAGGTGTTGGCAAGACCACGGTAGTCCGGCAGGAGGTAGGGATGGCGCGCGGCGCCGTCCGCGCCGCGTAGAGCGGCGCAGCTTGTGGCGTGATTCGCACGTCGCGCGCGATCAGATGCGGATGTGGGGGACCGGCCAAATATTGTTCTCCTGGGAGGGCCAGGGAAGGGGAGACAGGCGAAAGTAATCGATACCAAGAAGCGACATGCTAAAGGAGGGCCATCCGCCGCTGAAAATTCCTAACCCGCATGGCACCGACGTCTCCGTCGATCTGCTTGCAAGAATTCTCCGACAGGCTGGGATCGACCGAGCGGATTGGCAGACGACCCGTTAAGCCACGCTAAGCTGTGGGGGCAGGAAACCGTTGACCTCGGGCAACGGTTGTCCACGCTCAACCTGAAGTTCTATCCAGCCTCTCAATACTTGCCGGAGTTCCTCTCTTGTCTCTTTGCGCGTTCGACCTTCGGCCCAAGCTCCGCGAAAAGCTGGAACCTCAGCATATACTCTGGCTCCGTGATCGATCTTCTCAAATCGAGCGGTCGCCAGTGCCGCATCTATGTATCCGTCCAAATTCTTAAAGCTTTTCACAGCCATACGTACAATACTGTAGTCGGCTGCCACTCCGCAAAGATTTAGGAAAATGTTTTACGCTGCGTAGTCCATGCGTCCGAAACGCGAATGGAAAGAGAGGAGGCCTCATCAAAACGCCTCTTTCGAAGCTCTGTCCACCGACGGTTACATCGACCGCTTTCCCAACCCTCTTTTGTCCTGAGCACCAAACGGTTCGTAAAGGAGCCGGTCGCTCGGAATGACTATTTGGCTTCCGTAGCACGGACGGAGGTGTTTCTCACAGCCAGCTGAGGTTTCGCGCAGGGCGGTGTCTCAATACTCGGACCGCACCTCGCTCAGGCCATGACCCACCACCAACAAAGGCCCATCCGATAAATTGTGAACAGAAGGCAACGAGGCCCCGGACCGACTGGCCGCGCTCGCGTTCCAGCTGCGGTCCGGCCGCGTCCTGATTCTTAAACTGGTCGCGAAACGTCCGCGTTGTGGCTTCATTATTTTTTCCGATGCGCCAGGCAAACACTTCGCCGCCGCGCAAACCGTTGACGGGTCCACCGATCGCCAGTTACATTTGCTTGTTCGTGGGTTTGATTACGACAGCGGAAGCAGCCGCCCTCCTCAAAATCAGCCCGGTTCGGGTCAGGCAGTACATAAATTCCGGCCAGCTAGTCTCCGAAAACGAGGCTGGGATCACCTGCTCAACCAGGTAGAGGTAGAGCGGTTCAACCGGCAAGGCCGCCGCCCTGCGGGAAGGCCCACCAAGCCGAGTTGCATTGAGCGGATTGGGCGCGGTGAGCCGGTGGCAAGAGCACGGACGAACACAGGGGAAGCCGCGGGCGTCTGGGTCCGTGAAGGTCGGTGGGAGTCCGTGCGCACCCGTGCCCGGCTCGGCTGAACTGGTGGCCAATGCCGCCCTCTCGCTGCTGAACTTGTGCTGCTATTTCCTCGAGCGACAGATCGCCAGCCTGGAAAGGGCCTTTGTGGAGGAGGGTGGCTTCACCGAGCGGCTCTACCGGGTGCGCAGCCAGAGGAGGAATCGTGGCTAAGTCCAGGGCATCGGTGGTGGAAGCCGAAAGTGGGAGGCGGACAGCCGAAACTCATAAACTCAGAAAGAGGAATGGGAAGCGCAGGGAACCGCCAATTGCGGAATGCGGAATGCGGATTGACTGGCCTCCGCAGGCAGGGTTTGCGTGGCAAATTCGGTTTTTTCAGTCGTCCCTGTCGGGACTTGCGTCCTGCCGGCCTCGGACCCGGCGTTGAAACGCCGGGCTATTATCGGTCGTCCCTCCGGGACTGGCGGTGGCCGGGAGCTGACCCGCGATCCGGTCGCCCGGCGTCCCAGGTAGGGATGGCGCGCTGCGCCGTCCGCGCCGCGTCGAGCGGCGCAACGTGCGGCGGGATTAGCACGTGGCGCGCGATTCGTTCCGCCCGCTCTGACGCGGGCGGGGACATCGCAGCGCGATGTCATCTACCAGCGACGAGCGATGGCGGCATTGTAAAGAGTTAGCTGAGACACAGTCGTAAGTCCTTCCAGCCGTGAGGGT
>WNGL01011128.1_pt1 | contig 16018 bp, 13 predicted proteins | sample 5400591 | NCBI WGS metagenome assembly WNGL01 (sample SAMN13153377, study PRJNA577476) | soil metagenome | isolation source: 80 cm soil or saprolite under Garry oak tree replicate 1 | place: USA:California | collected 2016-06-15
CGAGGGTAGTCGAGCTGGTGGGTCCACCTGAACCGGTGAAGACCAGCGGAGGCCACGTCTGAGCACAGGCGCCAGAGCAGGCTGACTGCGTTGCTGAATCAGGGGTGAAGTAGTACAGGGTCATCCCTTGTGCATTGGTCAGCACCGTCTCCGACTGACCTTTGACGGTGACGGTTGCCGTTTGGATCACGGCGGAGGAACCGCTGCCGCCAGTCGCTGGAGTGGCGGTTGCAGGTGGATTGCTCCCGCCACTGCCATAAGGGCCACCCCCGGTAGTGGTGCCGCAGGCGGCGATAAACATGGCTAGAAAGAGGCCAAGCGTGATCACGAAAGAGCGTTTAAGAATCATTGGATGTTCTCCGTCCATGTATCTGCTATTTGGAGCAAGAGTCTGCTCTCTAAAGAGCGTTCTGATCAGAACACTTTTCACAAGGTTACAAAGGTATACCTCTTGTTGGAGGGTGAGGACAGTCGGTAGGGTTTGGGGCCACTCCCCAACTGATGCACCTCGCCCTCTCTCGTCCTAGTCTAAGGAGGAAGCGCCATGAAAGCGCCATGAGCAGCGCCATGAAGTGCTTCCTTCTGAAGCCACCTTTCTGCCATTGAAGATCTTTCGTAAAGCACTGCTTGTTTGTTGACCTTGCACGATCCTGCATGGTACTCTACCTTCAGAGAGAGGGGTCAGGACGCAGTGAACAAGGGCACTTTCTCTTGGTTCTCAGAAAGCTGGCTCACTCGGCAGCAAGACAGCAACGCAGCTCAGCAGATGCTGCTCCGCGTTTGACTAACTGTTCGTCACGTCCGTTGTCCTATTAGGAAGAGGACATACCATGAGTGTGTTACGCCTCAACGTGCTCGGCCCGCCCGAAGTGTATCATGACGGCAGCCGCCTCACGTTTGCCTTGCGCAAGGCGCAGGCCTTGCTGCTCTACCTGGCGGTCGAAGGGGGTATGCACCCTCGCAGCAAACTCGCGGCCTTGCTGTGGCCTGACAGTGAGCCCCATGCTGCGCGCACCGCCTTGCGCAACGCCCTGACGCTGCTGCGCAGCCTGCTCGCCACCCCTGACGCCTCTGCTTCCCCGCACAGCCATCTGCTCAGTCAGCAGGATCTCCTCGGCCTGGACCCGCATGCCCCCTTTGAACTGGACCTCGACGTCGTGCAGCAGGCCTATCACCAGGCCCAGCGGCTCTCCACGTTTCCCTCCCAGGAGCCCCGTGCTGCCCTGGTCACTCAGGTGCAGCAGGCGCTCGCCACTGCTGCTGGATCGGCTCTCCTCCTGGCAGGAGAGCGGCGGGGAGCTGGAGCCGGCACGCGCCACGCTCACGCGCTGGCTGGCCCTCGACCCGCTCTCGGAGGAGGCCTCCCGCCGCCTGATGCGGATGAACCTGCTACGCCACCCTCCGGGCGCACCTGGCCGAGGAGTTGCGCGTCCAGCCCTCGGCGGAGACCGTGGCCCTGGCGGACCAGATTCGCGCCAGCGCGGCGGCCAGCCGAGGGAGCACCCCTGCCCGTCGCGCGGCCGTGGAGAGCAGGCCACCTAGCGAGCTGACCGCGCCGCTGGTGGGACGGGCCGCCGCCTTCAGCCAGCTCGTCGCGAGCTTTCAGCAGGCGCAGCGGGGCCAGCCGCAGGCCGTGCTGCTGGTGGGGGAGGCGGGTATCGGCAAAACGCGGCTGGCCAGCGAGTTTGTGGCCTGGGCCCGGGCCCAGGGAGCTGAGGTGCTCAGCGGGCAAGCCTTCGAGATGGGGGGACGACTGCCCTATCAGCCGCTGGTCGAAGCCCTGCGGCCGCGGCTGGAGGCGGAAAACGCGCCGGAGGACCTGCTCGACGACGTGTGGCTGACCGAACTGGCGCGCCTGCTGCCGGAGCTGCGGGGACGCTACCCCGATCTGCCCGCCCCCACCCAGGATGAGCTGAGCGCCAAGATGCGGCTGTTTGAAGCGGTGGCGCGTCTGGTGGACGCCCTGGCCAAGCCTGCGCCGCTGGTGCTGCTGCTGGATGATCTACACTGGGTTGATGGGGCCTCCCTCGACCTGCTGCGCTACCTGGGCCGACACTGGAAAGGGCATGGCAGCCCGGTGCTGCTGCTTTGCACGCTGCGCCGTGAAGGACTGGAGCCCAGGTCGCAGCTGGCCGATCTGGGCCGTGACCTGCCGATCAGTCAGGTGGCCTTGCAGATGCTGAGCCAGGCGCAGACCTTCCAGCTGCTTGAGGCCCTCATCGGGGAGCAGGAGGAGAGCACAAGCAGTGGAGGGGAGCCGCGTGAGCATAGCCCTGTTCGCCCCTCGAGCGCCGGGCCAGAGGCCCACCCCTGGCCGGAACAGGAGAGGCCGCTGGTCAGGCTGGGCCATGTCCTGTTTGCGCAGACGGGGGGGCAGCCGTTGTACCTGTTGGAGACGCTCAAGCTGTGGCGGGAACGGCAGTGGCTGCTGCCAAAGCTGGGTGCCGATGGCAGCTGGAAGCTGGAGCCGACCCAGGACCTGGCCGCGGCCCTCAGCCAGGACCAGCCCCGGCGCAAGCTGGTCCCGCCCTCGGTGCGCGAGCTGATCCAGGGGCGCCTGGCCAAGCTCACCCAGCTAGCGCGCCAGTTGGTGAGGGCCAGCGCCGTGCTGGGGACCCAGGCGAGCGCGAAGCTGCTGTGGCAGGTAGCCGAGGTCGAGGTGCAGACAGGCGTCGAGGCCTTGGAGGAGGCCATCGGCAGTGGCATGCTGCGCGAGGAGGAAGCAGGAGGACCAGGGGTGGGCAACCTGGGCAGCTATGGCTTCGCCCATGACCTGATGCGCGAGGTGGTCTACACCGAGCTTGGCGCAGCGCGGCGGCAGGTCTTGCACCAACGCGCTTTGGTGTGCTTGCAGACAGAGGGAACAGCCGCCGCCGAACTGGCGTACCATGCGAGGGCTTCAGGAGAGACCGAGGCCGCCTATGGCTACAGCGTACAGGCCGGGATGGAGGCGGTGGCCGTCTTCGCCGTCGCAGACGCCATCGGGTACTACGAACAGGCGCGCGCCTGGCTCCAGGAGCGCCAAGGGAGACAGAGCAGGCTTGCGGCCTCGGAGGTCGAACGTCTCTATGTCCATCTGGGGCAGGCCTATGTCTTCCAGAACGACTGGGAGCAGGCCCAGGAGGCCTATGAAGAGCTGCTCGCCTATGCCAAGCAGCACCAGCTGGCCGCGCTGGCCAGCATGACCCTCAACCGTCTGGCGATCCTGGCGATCCAACAGTCCAACGGCAAGCCAACGGTGCGAGCGCTGCTGGACGAAGCCTGGCACATAGCCGAGGGGAGTCACGATCAGAAGGCGCTGGCGGAAACGGCGTGGAACCTGGCCCAGATCACCGGCATCATGTGGGAGGATCTCACGAGCTCCTTACGGCATGGAGAACTTGCGCTCTCCCTGGCACGAGCACGACACGACCAGGAACTGGAGGCCAGATGTCTCTACATACTTGGAGTGATCTCTCTCTATAGAGGAGACGTTGAGGGGACTACGCACTATGTAGAAACGTCCCTGGCGCTGTATGCAACAATTCGCACCGAGCCGACCTTTTCGGGGGAGCTTTCACTTCCACACTTTGTAAGTGGCGCTCCGCTCACCCAAGCCTTGACGCATCGTACGTCAGAAGCCTGGTGCTGGGGACTTTTGGCTCTGACGCAAGTGTATGCTGGGCAGGTGCTGGGCAGCATACACAGTGGCCGCAGGGCGCTCGCGCTCTCTACAGAGAGCAAGAACGGTTGGGCACAAGTCCTCAGTACGGCCTACCTCACATATGGATTGCTGGACGCGGGAGCCTTTGAAGAGGCGCTCGAGCTCATGCAAGCCGCCATGGCGTTGGCGCGGACCCTGCCTCCAATGTTAAGCTTCCAGCGCCTTCTTACTGCCCTGGGCATGACGTATCACGCCGTGCAGCAGTGGGAAGAGGCGCGCAGCACGCTCGAAGAGGCAGAAGCTGTGGCTGAGACGTTAGACCTCGCACGATTGCGGGTGGTCACCCTGTCGCAGCTGTGCATGAACTGTGCCCTGACAGGAGAGTGGGAACAGGCCCACACCTATGCCGTGCAGGCCATGGCCCTCCGCGAGAGCATTGATCGGGCTATGATCCCGCTGGATTTCTCCTTTCATTATGAAACGGAAGCCCTACTGCGAGGTGGGGATGAGAGGCAAGCGCGAGTAGAAGTGCAGCGACTGGGGGAACGTCTAGGGTCCAATCGGCGCTTCCGCCTGCCCTACCTACGCTCGGAGGCGTTGCTTTCAGCGTGGGATGGAGAGAGCGAGCAGGCCATCGGCCACTTGCGCGAGGCAGCATGGCTGGCCGCAGACCTGGGCTTGCCGGGCGAACGCTGGCAGATCCAGGCGGCGTTGGGAAGCTTGTATGAGGCAGCCGGCGATCCTGTGCAAGCGCGCACGGCATTTGGTGAGGCAGCGACCATCATCGGGGGGCTAGCCGAGGGCATCAAGGATGAGGCACTGCGTTCGCGCTTTCTGGCTGGGCCACCGATCCAGCAGGTTGTGCAGCAAGCCCACCGTCTCGCCAACCAGGTCCCGCAAGACCAGGCAGAGCCGAGCGGGGCACCCAGGCGCGTGGTGCTGCAGACTGATGAGTCATGGGAGGCCTCATGAGCCTACAGGGTGCACAAAGGACGTCCGGTGAGACGATCTGTATGGTTTTCGATCGTCATGGCCGCGGAAATTTCCTCCCATCGTAATCGAGCAAACAAGCAGCGATAAACAGACAAGCGGTAGACTTCAAGCGGAAAGGAGAACCGTGCTCTACCCAAGGAGTGTGCTCAATGCAAAACGAACAATGGATAGCAGATCGAGCACTCCCAAGCAGCCTGATTACTTGACCGGTGCTCTAGCCCTCCTTGCAGGCTGCCTGAGCGAGGCTAGATGCGGCAGCACCGGCCTCCTCTCTTGGGGACAGGGGCAGCATTCTGAATAGAGAGATGTTGCCATTGGAGGCCTTTTGCTTTTGGGAAGCGTGGGGAGGAAAGCTAGGTAATTCGGAGGCTTCTGGAGCCATGGGGGGAAGAAATTACACAGTTCTGTCGATGTGCTCTTGCTGCCAATGAGGTATATCTTCTGTTGAGGCCAGTAGCAAGAGATCTTCTCTGGTTACATCATAACAAGCTGAAAACAAGAGGATAAACCTATGAGCAAGCACGACGACCACGCACAACCAACGAAAGACAAAGTGCAGGTGGGCAACCTGGCCCCGGACTTTACGCTCCCCAACCAATGGGGCATACCTGTAAGTCTCGGGGATTTTCTCGGCAAGAAGCATATTGTGCTGTTTTTCTATCCAAGGGATCACACCGCTGTCTGTACTGAAGAGGCATGCGCCTTTCGGGACAGCTACGAGGCCTTCAAGGCTCTTGAAGCGGAAGTCATCGGGATCAGCTCGGACTCAGTCGAATCGCACCAGCAGTTCGCCAGAGAGCACCAGCTCCCTTTCATTCTATTGAGCGACGTGGATGGAGTGATCAGAAAGCGCTACGGTGTACCTACGGCTTTCGGGCTACCTGGGCGCGTGACGTACATCATCGATGGACAGGGCATTGTCCATCACATCTTTTTCTCACAATTCACCTCGGAAAAACACGTTACTCAAGCCCTCCAAACACTGCAATTGTTGCGTAGAGGGCAATAATCAGCTCTTTGCCAGCACCCTCAACGTGATCAATCCAGCCAAACCAAAGTAGTGGTATCCCCTCGAATGAAATGAGACGGAAGAGAGGGTGGGAAAGGGTTTCAAGCAAATCGCAAAGTTGAAATTCTGCTCTCAGTAGAGTATAGTAAGTGCGGAGGAGGTGCGAGTATTGAACGTTCGGCTCCCTAACCTGCCTGCACAGCTCTCACCGCTGATCGGACGCGAACACGAGATACAAGCACTGTGTACGCTCCTGCGACGGGCAGAGGTGCGCCTCGTCACCCTCACAGGTATAGGCGGTGTCGGTAAAACGCGCCTGGGGCTCGAGGTGGCGACTCACCTGCTCGGTGACTTTCCTGACGGCGTCTGCTTCGTCCCGCTCTCAGCTTAAGATCCTGGTGACCAGTCGTGCTGTACTGCACCTCCATGGTGAACACGAGTTTTCCGTCCCACCACTGGCGCTGCCCGACCTCATCCACCTTCCAGAGCGTGAAGCCCTCTCTCAGTATGCGGCAGTGGCCCTCTTCCTGCAATGTGCGCAGACTGCCAGGCCCAACTTCCAGCTGACTCCCGCCAACACCCGTGTCATCGCTGAGATCTGTGTGCGCCTGGATGGGCTGCCTCTCGCCATAGAACTGGCAGCCGCACGCATCAAACTCCTCCCCCCACAGGCACTCCTGACACGCCTGGAATATCGCTTGCAGGTACTGACGAGTGGAGCACGCGATGCCCCCGTACGGCAGCAAACCCTGCGCAACACGTTGGCGTGGAGCTATGATCTGCTCGATGCAAGGGAGCAGTGGCTCTTCCGGCGGCTCTCCGTCTTTGTCGGCAACTGCACATTGGAAGCGGTGGAGGGTCTCTCTACAGCGCTCGGCGAGAAGCCAGCAGACGTGCTGGACGGAGTGGCCTCACTCATGGACAAGAGCTTGTTGCGCCAGGTAGAGCAAGAAGGACAGGAGCCGCGCCTGCTGATGCTGGCGACCATCCGCGAGTATGCGCTAGAGGCCCTCGCCGCTAGTGGGGAGATGGAGAGCACCCGGAGAGCTCATGCTGCGTACTACCTGGCATTGGCCGAGCAAGCGGAGCTAGAACTGGGGGGGCCACAGCAAGGTGCGTGGTTGGACCGCTTAGAGCGGGAACATGACAACCTGCGAGCGGCGCTCTCGTGGTCGCTAGAACAAGCAGGAGATGAGGAGGCCGGGCAGCGCCAGGAGATAGCCTTGCGGTTCGGTGGGGCACTGTGGAAGTTCTGGTGGACACTTGGTCACTGGAGTGAAGGGCGAACTTTCCTGCAGCGGGCGCTGGCGGCAAGTGAGGGTAGCGAGGCTTCATCTATTGATGCAAAGGCGCTCTACGCTGCTGCACAACTGGCCTTCGTTCAGAGCGACAATGAGCGGGCAGAGGCACAGTCTGAGGAGAGCCTGGCCTTGTTCCGGGAACTCGAAGACCAACGAGGTATCGCGCTCTCCCTCTCTACGCTGGGGAACGTCGCCTGGGTGAGAGGCGACACAGCAAGAGCACATTCCCTGCTCGAGGAGGCTGTGGCGCTCTTCAGAGAGGTGGACGACAAGGAGTTTGCTGCCTACTCGCTCTTCTCCCTGGGATTGTTGGCCAGCAGCCAGGGTGAGTACGCCAGGGCGTGCGCCTTGTACGAAGAGGGCCAGGCCCTCTTCAGGGAGATAGACCACAAGAAGGGGATCGCTCACTTACTCTCGCAATTGGCGCAGGCGCTCTTTCTTTCCCAGGGCGATCAGGCGAGAGTGCGCTCCCTGCTCGAGGAATGCCTGGCGCTCTCCAGGGAGTTAGGCTTCAAGGAAGGGATTGCGGCAGCGAGATATCTCTTTGGGCAGTTGGCTCTTGGTCAGGGTGACCTTGCCATAGCACACTCAGAGTTGGAGGAGAGTGTCGCGCTCTACAAGCAGATGGGGCACCGGCATGGCACGGCCGAGTCGCTTGCTGCTTTAGGGAAGGTCGTTGCTGCACAAAGCGACTACCCAGCAGCACGAATGCTCTATGAGGAGAGCCTGACAATCTCTGGAGAGTTGGGTGAGAAGTGGGTGATTGCCATGGGCCTGGTGGGATTGGGGGAAGTCGTTGCAGCCCAGCGACAGTTAGCATGGGCGGCACAGCTCTGGGGAGCAGCAGACACTCTCAGGGACGCGATTGGCGTCCCTATCCCGCCCGTCGAACTCGCTGACTATGAGCGCACGCTCTCGGCTGCGCGTGTGCACCTGGGAGAGCGAGCCTTCGCTGCCGCCTGGTCCCAGGGACGAGCCATGACCCCGGGGCAGGCACTCGCTGCACAGGGGCAAAAGCCAGCTCCGACCCAGTCCACCACCCTGACTCCATCGCCCACCTATCCGGCCGGACTGACGGCACGCGAGGTGGAGGTGCTACGCCTGCTGGCTGGGGGCTTGACCGACCTCCAGATCGCTGAAAAGCTGGTGCTCAGTCCCCGCACTGTCCATGCCCATATCAGCTCCATCTACAGCAAGCTGGGCGTTACCTCACGCAGTGCGGCCACCCGCTATGCCATTGAGCACCATCTTGGCTGACACGGGCGACCGTTGAACAGATCTTCGGCATCGCTAGCAACGAACCCAGGAAGCCAGCACACGCGGAGGAGTTCTAATACCCGTAACCCCCACTCGTCGATCCGCCACCTTGTACAGCCAGATTGGGTGTGGCCACGAACCACATTCCGAAAAGGCCCTCTCCATTGGTCTGACCGCGGGCAGTGTCCCCTGAGAAGGTATAGAGTGGATGTCCGTTATACTCGACCTGACTCCCATTTGCATCCATTTGTACGCTCAGTTTCCCAGCCAGGGAAGTCGCACTGCTGGGTACACCTGAACTTGTGAAGAGCAACGGAGGCCACATCTGAGCACAGCTGCTAGAGCAGGCTGCCTGCGTCGCTGAGTCACCGGTGAAGTAGTACAGGGTCTTGCCTGTGGCATCGGTCAGCAGCGTCTCCGACTTACCCTTGACGCTGGCGGATGCCGTTTGAATCACGACGGAGGACTGGCGGCCGCCAGTCGTGGGAGTGGGATTAGGGCTGCCGCCGCCATAAAGGCCACCCCCGCTCGTTGTGCTGCCGCAGGCTGCCAGAAACAGTGCTATGAAGAAGCTAAGAGCGATCACTAAAGAGCGTTTAAGAATCATGGTATGTTCTCCCTCAATGTATTAACTATTCGGAGCAAGAGTCTCCTCGCTGATGAGCGGTCTAATCAGAACGCTCTTCCTTAGGTTACATTCGCAGCAGGTTACACCCTTTCGCTTTTGGGAAGCCTGAGTAGGCAGTGAGGCTCAAGCTCAACAGTCAGTGGTACCAGGGTGAAACGTTGTAACCTCCGGCGTATCTAGTCGTGAAAGAACGCTGAGTCGTAGCGTTCTTCAGGAGAAGCCCCTGGTAGCAGATCGCAAAATCGCTCCAACCAGCCATTTTGCTACTGGTTACCACTTTGACAATGCAGTCAGGTAGGTGATCCTTCCTGACACCAGGAGCTTCCTCACAAGCTCCCGTAGAAAAGAGATCAACACAACCAATAAGCTAAAGGCAATAGGAGAAACAAACACCATGAAAAAACTCATAGCCATCTTCGTAGCACTGAGCCTGTTCACCATCCTGACTGCAGCGTCGTGTGGCGGTTCCGGTGGCACCTCGGGCACCGGGGGCAACGCAGGTACCAGTGTTCACATGGGCGCCGTCAACTTCCTTCAACCGTCGGTCACGATCAGTAAGGGCAGCAGCGTCAACCTCATCGATGATGTGGCCGTCTTACACATTATTAGCAATGGTTCCTGGGTGGATAACGTCGCTAAACCAGCTAAAGAATCTACCGCACCGACCGTCAACAACGTGTCGATCAGCTCTGCCGGTCAAAGTTTAACCGTTGGACCATTCAACACCGCCGGAACCTACCATCTCTACTGTAGTGTCCACCTGAATATGAACCTGACCGTCATCGTCCAGTAGGCTCCGATTTATCGGCCCAAATACGGATCAACCTATCAAAAAGCCCATCAACGTCCGTAGGGGCGGGGGAGTGGACGGGAGGGCCTTTATGGTAACCCAATACGCAACAAGCTAAGGGGATGCAAAAAGAGAGAATGGCCAGGTGACGGGTCTCGCGTAGGGGCGGGAGAGGAGTTGGGGCAGGGTTGGGGCCCTTGTGGCCGCCCGTGGAGGGGATGCCGTTGCCATGCCCAGGCCAGACAAGGGCTACGACGGGCGACCATGACTTCCTTGCATGAGCCACAAGCGAAGGACCCTGTCTGGGGGACAGGTAATGCGTAGACGTGGCGTCATGCAGTGCAAACCTGGCCCTCCCTGCCTCCCTTCATCCACCCTCGCCCCTACGCGAGACCCCAGCCATTCTTAGCTTGATGCGTATTGGATGGCCTTTATGGTAACCCTGTCTGGGGGACAGGTAACCTGCCGCTGACCTTTAGAGAATAGACCCGTTTGTGGATTCGTGTTGCTGGATCCGCCTCACTACCTGCAGCCACATCCTGTGCCATTGTTGCCGGATATAGTCAGTTTTCGTTTCTTGACAAACACTGCAGAGTATTTTGTCTGCATCTGCATAGCCTTCCAGGAAATCGCACACGATTCTCTTGATATCCTTACGCGGGGTACTGCTTCTGATCGCGGCCTCATACAGGAGGTCCGTTAGTTCATCGATCAAGGCATCGTTGATAGGTTGATTTGCAAACTTGTCTACCGTGCTCATGAGTATGTCTGCTTTCTTCTTATCTTTCAAGCTCGCTTGAGAAAAGCGCACAGATAGAGTCAGAAACTCTTAGGATATAATCTTTCTGTGGCATGTTCTCTTTCCTCAATCGCTTAGAAGGAGATTACTAAAGCGACACTGTTATTTGTTACGGCTAAAGGGGACCAGTATGCACCGCATGGGTGTCCTCCAAAATCGCACGCAACTGTTTGGCATCGAGCGTCTCATGCAAGCGCAGGGAATGAGCGATGCCATCGAGGGTCTCATGATGCGAAGTCAACAGACTGAGAGCACGATCATAGGCCCAGTTAACTATGCGCTTCACTTCTTCATCGATGATGGTCGCCGTCTGCTCGCTATACTCACGTGAGCCAGTTGCCAGCACTGTACCCCCGAATGGATCCTCTCGCTCACTGAAGGAAATCGTGCCAAGCCGCTCGCTCATACCCCAGCGTGCGACCATCTGGCGGGCAATGGCCGTTACCCTCTGCAGATCATTTTCCGCCCCTGTTGTGATGTGTCCAATGGCCACCTGCTCAGCCGCTCGACCGCCCAGGGCGGTGACCAGTTGCGCTTCCAGGTACTCCTTCGAGTAGTTGTAACGGTCATCCAACGGCGTATACTGGGTCACGCCCAGCGCCTGGCCTCGAGGCACAATCGTCACTTTGGTCACTGGATCCACATCCTCCTGCAGCAGTCCGGTCAGGGCATGACCGCTTTCATGGTAGGCCACCACATTCAGATCCGCTTCACTTAAGACCAGTGGACGCTCTGCACCGATGAGGATCTTGTCCAGGGCCTCATCAAAGCAGTGTTGTCTCACCGCATTCAGATCGCGGCGGGCTGCCAGAAGCGCCGCTTCGTTGACCAGGTTGGCCAGGTCCGCACCAACCATCCCCGGCGTGGCACGCGCAATGGTGATCAGGTCCACATCTTTGGCCAGGCGCCCATTCCAGTCCGGACGCTCGACCACCACTCGCCGGTCGAAGCGGCCTGGGCGTAAGAGCGCTTTGTCCAGCCCATCGGGCCGGTTGGTGGCCGCAATGACGACCACAGCCTGGTGCGTATCAAAGCCATCCATCTCGACCAGCAACTGGTTCAAGGTTTGCTCGCGCTCATCGTTGCTATTGATGTTGGAGCCGCGTTGGCGACCGACGGCATCGATTTCGTCGATGAAGATGATGCTGGGGGCTGCTTTCTTGGCCTGGTCGAAAAGGTCACGCACGCGACTGGCCCCGACCCCGACCAGCACCTCGACAAACTCAGAGCCGCTCATCGAGAAGAAGGGCACTTCCGCCTCACCGGCCACGGCCCGTGCCAGCAGGGTCTTCCCGGTTCCCGGAGGCCCGACAAGCAACACGCCACGGGGGATCTTTCCCCCCAACCGCTGGAACTTGCCAGGGGTCTTGAGAAACTCCACCACCTCTACTAGATCGTATTTGGCTTCATCGACGCCGGCCACGTCGGCAAAGCTGGTGCCTGGCCGATCGGCCAGCACGACCTTGGCCTTGCTCTTGCCAAAGCTAAAGATGTTCTGCTGGCTTTGTGTGGCCCGACGAGCAAAGAAGAAGATAAGGCCAAACACTAAAAGCAAAGGGAGGAAGCCGACGAAAATGTTCAGCAAGGAATTATTCCCAGCCACCGGCTTCGCCTGGTACTGAACGTGATATCGGTTGAGCAGGGCGACGAGGTTCGGATCGCCGTTGGGTAACTGCGTCAGGTGATACTGGGTCGTCAGCACGGGATTACCATTAGCATCGGTCAAGGAGAGAGCGTTCTTGAACTCACCGGTGATATCCTGTCCCTGGAACGTGGCATCCTTGACATTGCCCGCTTGCACTTGCTGGTAGAATGCACTGTAAGGAACCTCCCCGACTGGTTGACCACTCATATCTGATGACTGGCCGAATAGAAAGAGGTATCCAGCTCCAAGCAGCGCTACCATGCCAACTATGAGAAGGAACGTCCTCAATGGGGAAGGTTCTTTCTTGCCTGGAGAAGTGCCATTGGTGTTGTCGCCGTTGCCTGGATTATTGGAACGCTGCCGTCCAAGCGGCTCTTGATCATTGGGGGGATGTTGGAATATATGCATAAGCTGGGTATCCATAGGTTGAACTGCTTTCTGTGTGATCGTCGATCACCTGAATGAGTATCTTCGCATGATCGCGAAGGCTCCTGGTTTCAGAAGTAGATTCGTTGGAGGTTACAGCTTTCTCCTCTCGACTTGAGCGCTATGTCCATTACTACGTAGATGATCTATATTCATGTCCTGACATTTCTCTTCCTCAACAGAAGATAGTTCTTTACCACTAATATGTTCGTACAAGTTGCCATTGTAACCTGCGCCGAATCTACTTATACCCGGGTTCGAGGCAGCCTCACATCTTCTAAAAATGTGAGGCAACGCGTTGACACAGGCAATTAGCATGACAACAGTAGCACACTGCCGCCAACGACTAGAGGAGAGTTGGTTCCGCTGGCTCCCAGGTCTGTGTATTATAAACGACAATTCAACAAACAATACAACAACAGGAGAAGATCATGAAACAAAATGTGCAACAATCGAAAGATTATCCCAGCCGCCGTTCCTTTTTGCTCAAAGGGCTCGCGCTAGGAGGAGCAGGAGCCATCGGCGCCGGATTGTTAGCCAATGGAGTATCTGGGGTACCGGCCTTCGCCGAAGAAGGAAGTAGCGGTCTCACCCAGGGCGACGTGGCCATTCTCAGGTTCCTGGCCGCAGTCGAGATCATCGAAAGCGATTTGTGGCAACAATACAACGAACTGGGAGGCATCCAGGACAGCGAAGTGCCAGGGGGGAGCGGAAGTGCACCCTACATCGCTAAACTTGCCGTGCTGGATGGAGACATGTCCCAGTATATCCACGACAATACCGAGGATGAGTTCAGCCACATGCACTTCCTCAACGCCTACCTGGCGTCGATCGGTGCGCAGCCAGTCAATCTGGACAAGTTTCGCAACTTGCCCAGCAGTAAAGCGACCGGCGCCCAGCAAATCGGACGGCTCACCAACCTCATGCAGCTCACCGTGGACACCAGTTGGTGGACACGCTACCGCAGCCGCACGCAGAACCCAGATTTAGGTGGCACGTTCGCTCAAGCCATCCCGGATTTGAGTAAAGGAAAGTTTCCGGCCATTCCCAGGTCCGATGCCGACCTCGCCCCCGATAAACACATCCAGGCGATCGCCAACACGGCGGGCTTCCATTTTGGGTATATCGAGCAAGGTGGCAGCAGCCTCTACCCAACCCTGGCTCAAGGGGTCACCAATCTGGAAGTACTGCGCATCTTGCTCAGTATCGGCCCCACCGAAACATCCCACTTTCAGACCTGGCATGACAAAGCTGGCAACGCGGTTCCTCTGACCGATCCCACCAACGGGTTGGTGTTTCCGAACCTCAATGCCCCTCCTTTTGGTGGAGAGGACTTCCAGACCAACCTGATCATGCCCGAGCCTACCATCTTCCTCAGTCGCAAGTTCCCGCCCGTCTCGATCATTCGCCCGACCCAGATAGCGGGTAGTGGTGGTGCGGTGGCCACGATCAAGTCCTTTACGGCCGACGGGCTGTTCATCGGCCAGCCGCCGGAGTTCCTTGCACTCCTAAACCAGATGGCACAGCAAGCAGATGCGGCCCGGCGCGGAGTTTAAGCGACGAGAGTTGCAGCCGTGGGCGCATGGACGAACGAGAGATGCAGGAGCTGACCATGGCCTCTGCTCTCTCTGAGCCGACACCAAATGCGTGAGCGGGCCAGGCAAGGCCGCGGCATCCACCGGACCTGCCTGCCCGCTCACCCGAGAGAAAGTCCCTGGCGCCAGCCAAAGGAGGAATTAGTGTATGAGGTTTTTGATGAATATTATGTCGACCCTATTCCTAAGTATTGAGTCAGTCAGAAGGAGTACGCAGATATGAAGAAAAAGAAGTTGATCTTAGCAACCTCCATCGGCATTTTCGTGGTGATCGGTTCACTGGTCGCCGTATTGGTCCTTTTACCCGGACTGGGAACCAGCGCGAGCAGCAACGCCGCCGCGCAGGGCTCCGCTAGCTCTGGCGCCATCGTCATCGCATGGAACCAGGAGCTGTTACACATCGTACAAACGCCCGGCGCTCAGCCGGCCACCGTTCACCCGACTCGCAGCTTCGCCATCCTGCACGCGGCGATCTACGACGCCATCGTCTCCATCACCCGGGACGCCCCTCCATATGTCTTCTCGGTATCCGCTCCGAGCGGCGCCCGGGCCGACGCAGCAGCAGCCGTGGCCGGCCATGACACCCTGGCAGCGCTCTACCCCAAGATGAAGGTGGCGCTCGATCACCTGCTCGCCAGTGAGCTCGCCACGATCCCCGATGGAGCCGGCAAACAGCAAGGAATCCAGGTCGGCCATACCGTCGCCGCTCGCTTGATTGCTCTACGCGCCAATGACGGTTCCACCGCCACGTCGTCACCCTTTGTTCCGGGAAACCAGCCGGGCAACTACCGTCTCACGCCGCCGAAGTTCGCTGCACCTGTTTTCACCAACTGGGGTAACGTAACTCCCTTTGTGTTGAACAACGCGGCGCAGTTCCGCCGCGGTCCACCTCCCGCGTTGACCAGCCAGGCCTACGCGCAAGCTTTGAACGAGGTGAAGAGCCTGGGTCAAAAAACCAGCACGACGCGGACTCCTGACCAGACCGTGATCGGGAAGTTCTGGGGGGCGCCGATCTGGAACACCTGGAATGAGATCGCCGAGAAGGCCGCACTGGCGCACCACACGAACCTGGAGACCACTGCGCGCTTGTTCGCGGTGCTCAACCTGTCCTTTGCCGACAGTGCCATTGCCTTCTACGACGCCAAGTACTACTACCAGCTCTGGAGGCCAATCACGGCCATCCGCCTAGCTAACACCGACGGGAATCCGGCAACAGTCGGCGACCCGACCTGGACGCCGCTCGCCGTCACCGCACTTGATCCATCTTATCCAGGCGCCCACAGTACGATTAGCGCAGCCGGAGCAACCGTGCTGTCCGCCTTCTTCGGGAACCAGGATCAAATCCGTGTGACCTCTGACGTTCTTCCAGGCGTCGTTCGAACCTTTGCCAGCTACAACGACGTTGCGACCGAGGCCGGCTTAAGCCGAATCTACGCGGGACAGCACACCCGGATCGATCACGAGGCGGGCCTACAGCTCGGGAACAACGTTGCGCAATTCGTGATCTCCCACATCGGCGTCAAATAAGACGAGACGAGCAACTCGTGACAGTCTTACCTTATCCATAAAGCCGTTCAATAGGTTTTTGCTTCGAAAATGGACCGTATGGTCCATTTTCTGCATCCCGATCATTTCACCCTTGACCCTTTGCAGAAAACCTTGCCAGATTCAAGAAAACTGAGTAAACTTGCATTGATCCTCGATTCTGATGCGCATGCATGAACGAACCGGCGAAAATGATTCGTCCCGAGGTGTGTTCCATGTCCAGTTCTGCCGCCGAAACAAAGAATAGTGTGATAGGTTCTGTGTTTGGAGAAATGAAAGGAGATATCCTATGAAGACCCCTGAAGGAGAAACGCTTCAAACCACCTTCATGAGTGCCGTTCCCGTTCTTCCCGCAACCAACATGGATCAAGCCCTCGTCTTCTATGA
>WNGL01007851.1_pt1 | contig 16016 bp, 15 predicted proteins | sample 5400591 | NCBI WGS metagenome assembly WNGL01 (sample SAMN13153377, study PRJNA577476) | soil metagenome | isolation source: 80 cm soil or saprolite under Garry oak tree replicate 1 | place: USA:California | collected 2016-06-15
CCGGTCGTGACCGTGCGGAACGCGGCCATCAGTTACTATCTCACTGAGGACGACTGCATTTTCTTTGATTGGGACGATCCCAACTCACTGAGCACCGCCTTGGACCGCATCGCGGAGAATCCTCAAGCTCTGCTCCACTGCCGGGAGCGCTCCTTAGCCCTCCGCGACAGCTTTTCTTGGTCCGGCGAAAAGAAAAAATATGTGGCAATGCTCCGCCAACTCACGGGCGCAGTTTGAAACACGGGAATTCGGGTCGTCATCTCTTAAGTTCGACGATCATCGAGGTCGGGGCACGATTCCTCTCCAGGGTTGGCTCTCCGGCTTCTATGCTGCGGGAACCAACCACAAAACAAGAAACACTTTCCCGGAAATAGAGCATACTCGGGCCGGATATAGAAAAATTAGTGAACTATAGCCTGGAGCCCTGTGGGCGGCGCAGGGGCCGTTACCGTGTTTAAGACATAACACGTTGCCGCATTAAAGTTCGTATAGCTTCCTCCTAGACTAATGTAGCAATCTTGTGCCGGGAGGGTGAATGCGTGACCAGCCAAATTCGCGAGGTTGCCCCCCAGTACGTCTGGTCCTACTGCCGGCCATGGCTTTGCTGACGGCCACCAGGCTGGTTTTGAACTTAGATAAAATGACGGCGGCAACGTTTGGCTCGCTGGAACGGCGTTAGGATAACTAGGATCCGTTGTGGGAACTTCTGCACTCACGAAACGCACCGCGGCGCTGACCGTATCGTAATTCCCCCAGCGCATGATGCTCGACCACACGACGTTATCAGACACTACTCCAACTTCGGGCCCTGCTCCAGCATTCTCCCCAGCGAACCCGAGACGATAAATTGCGTTAGGAGGTCCTCCAAATCGGCTACATTGAGTGGAAGAGTCCGGTGACAAACACTGATAACGACCACTGACACCAACGGTGCCGAGCACGTTTCCGATAACGTTCCAATAGCGATTGTATGCCCACAGGTCCATCGCGGCCTGGCCACTGTTATTTCCCGGCAGGATATTGCGGAATGCTGTTTGGAGGTGCATGGTGCCGTGATAGGTATCGCCGCGAACCAAGTTCGTGTTATTTCCTTCAAACAGCCAATAGATGTTCCCCTCTTCGTGCAGAGCTAAAGCAGTTTCATTTCCGTCGCCGAGGTTCTTTTCGTAGTTGTAACCCAGTACGCATCCCGAACAAGTTTCGCTCATCACCCAAGCTGCTTGAATGTTATCGAGAATATTGTTTTGTTCGAGAATAGAGGAGCTAGACCAAGTTTCCAGACCGTAACCTGTCGCGCCGCCAGCGCAGCCGTTCAGGCAACTATCACGGAAGTAGGAATCTTGAATCGTCATGTTTCGAGACAGCATAACCAGGATGTGATCCCTTGATGCGGTTTCGTGCGTAAGGATTCCCTTCGCCCAGCAATCCCCTGCCGCCCAAAAATTGATCACGCCAAAAACGCTGAGAGCGCCTACTTCAATCGACAGATTTTCGATGCCTGAATTTACAAGTGTGCCACCGCGCCAATAAGCCTGTGGAGTTTTGGCAGATGACCACTCTGCCGAGTGTAGTCCGGGAGCAATCGTGACTGCAGTTCCATTGATCGCAACGACCTTGACCTGCTGCTGTTGACCGCTCCCAGTAGAACCTTCTCTCGCACACGGGCCGGGTGCTGTCTGACAGATGAATGCACCATTCGTCGGAGACGAGACATCCTGTTGGAACAAAACGAGAGTGTCCCCTACCGCGAGATTCGGTGAGCCCGTGACTGAACTGAGGTTTACGTCCGTCGCTCCCTTTGTATAGACGCCGGCCTGTCCGTTCGTACCGCTCCAAGACTTCGTATTTGCAGCAGGTGACCCAAATGGAGACGGATTGGTTTGCCCGTTATCGACAAATGACCCCTCAAAGTTGACCGCGCACGGGCCCGCTTGGCAGGTTCCTGCTGAAGTAAATGTCAATTTCGTTTGGTTTGCTCCTGCACCTCTCAGCGTGACGTTGGACCGCATGTTTATAGTCCCGCTAAGGCTGTAACTTCCAGCACTCAGGAAAACGACTTGTCCGGACGGACAGGCGTTAAGGGCGTTGTTTATCTGAGCGACTGTTGCGCCAGGATTCAGTGTGCTGCAGATGGTCGTTCGATTGGGAATTCCGCCCGTAACGCCAGCTGTCGACCAGTCGATGGCACGCTTGGGATCAATGATTCCAGCCCAGCTCTGGGCGTGGGAGCGGGGGCACACACAGAGCAAAATGAGCGAAAACAAAAGCAACCGAGCACGTTTCATTATCTATGAGCTCCTCGATACCATTCTTGACAAGCGTGCTTTGTCGAGCCGCCTGGGAACCTCGTAACAAGCATATATTCGAAGCTACCGTTCGTTCTAGAGAACGTTTGTCGGAAGCAGTACCAGTTCCGCAGCTATTGGCCAGGCCTGTTGCTAACGCGATCAGCCCCATCCACCCCTAAGATAGCCCTCCACTTAAGGCGAAATCTACTGTCATGTTGAACAGAAGAAGGGCAATAAGGAACCTGTACTTGGGGAGGGTCGTGAGCCTATTCCAGCGGTGCCCTGGCGTGCGACACTGGTGGAAGTAACTTACTTAGAACAAGGAACGTCGACTAGACCCCTCCTTTTGGCCAATACCTAACCTCGCAATTCTCGCAACGCGCTGCGCTCAAATTGGTCGTTATCGCGTTTATTCGATTACAATTAAGATCTGCCCAAGGTGAGCGATTTGCGGTCTAGCATTAGGTAACGGAAACCGCACCCTCCCTGGGACTTGTTAACTTGCTTGTTTTGATCAATATGCCCGATTCCGTGTGAAAAGAAGAATGAAAAAAACCGCACTTGTGACTGGCGCAGAGGGATTCATCGGATCTCACTTGGTTAGGTTTCTGCAGTCGAAGCGCTGGAACGTGGTAGCCACCTACTACCTACCAGACACTACGTTACCGCCGGAAATGCGTAACTTGCGCTTCGTTCGATGCGATATCCGCAATGGTCAAAGAATCGCGCAGATCTTGGCGGAGCACCAGCCAACACACATCTTTCACATGGCCGCACAGAGCTTGCCGACCTTGTCATGGGAGGACCCCGTAGGCACTTTCGAGTCGAACATCATGGGCTCTTTGCACCTGCTCGAAGCGGTGCGCCACATGAAGCGCAGGCCTGTCCTCGTCTCTGCGTGCTCTAGTGCAGAATACGGACACGTGCCGGCATCCTCCATCCCCGTTGTTGAAGAGCAGCCGCTTCGGCCTTTGCATCCCTATGGAATCAGTAAAGTTTGTCTCGATCTGCTCGCGCACCAATACTTCCTCGATTATGAGATCCCGACAGTCAACCTACGGCTATTCAACACCACGGGACCGGGAAAGACAAACGATGCGCCGTCGGACTTCGTGCGACAACTAGTCAGAATCAAGAAAGGCTTGCAGCCGCCGGTAATTGAGGTTGGAAACCTGCGACCGCGTAGGGCGTTCCTCGATGTAAACGATACGGTTCGTGGATTTTACCTTGCTGCTCTTAAAGGGAGGCGAGGCGAAGCCTACAATTTGTGTGCAACAAAGACTCACCGGATTGGCGAGCTACTGGATAGCGCGATGCGATTGTCTGGAGTAAAGGCACAAGTCCGACAAGTTTTCCGTCTAATGCGGCCCTCTGACGAGCGGATTATTTTTGGGATCGGTCAGACGTTGGGGGCAATGCTCGAATATTGGGATCAAGTGCTGCAGTCAGCTGGAAAGGACGACGGGAGCAATCAAAAATCGCGTTGGCCTGGCTTTGCGCTGCCCGGGCAGAATTCAGACTGAGCAGATGCGCAAAAAGAGTTAAGCTGAAAACACGCTAGCTTTCTTGCAGTTCATGAAGCGCGCGTCCTGCATCCACGAACTGCTCAGGGTGCTTCCGCCTTGGATTCTTAACGGTATTTGTGCGTAGAGGTCAATCGCATATGGCCCTAGTTGGTGCCGACACGAAAGCTGTTCTACTTGTTGGTGGCAAAGGTACACGCCTGAGGCCCATAATCTCTGCCGTTCCGAAACCCATGGCAATGATCGGCGATAGGCCCTTTCTGGAATTGCTTCTGCGGCAACTGAGCTGCCAAGGCATCCGGCATTTGGTGATGTGCACGGGTTATCTTTCTTGCGAGATCGAGAATGAATTTGGCGATGGCCATACGCGGGAAGTTGAGATTGAGTATTCGAAGGAGCCGGAACCCCTGGGTACCGCTGGCGCCATAAAGTTTGCGGAACCCTTCCTGCGCGAGGTTTCGGATTTTTTGGTTATGAACGGCGATTCGTTCATCGAGATGGACCTCCGCGAGTTACTTCGCTTTCATCGTGAATCTGGTGGCCTGGCGAGCATGGCCGTGATTCGAATGCAAAATGAGGAGCGCTACGGAACGGTACAGATGGACGCAACAGGTCACGTTAACGGCTTCGCGGAGAAAATCTCACGAGAATCGGGTGGGTATGTGAACGCAGGAGTCTACGTCTTCAATCGCGAGATATTCGGGCACATTCCTGAAGGACCAGCTAGTTTGGAAAAAGACATTTTTCCAAAGCTGCTGGTACACGGTGTTTTCGCATCGGAACAGCGAGGAGTTTTTATCGACATAGGCACACCAGAAGATTACACACGGGCACAAGAACTCAATGCGCGTCTGCATGAAGCGGCCAGCCGGAGCCAAGAGTCTCGATCTTCGGAATGAGCCAGATTGGTTCCTGCTGGGTTGCCCTTCCGTACCTGTTTGGCCACAGTGTTGCCTCCTTAGAGCTGTTCCTAGGCTCACAGGAGAAGCAAGATTAGAGAAGGCGAGCAGCGTCATCTTTTTCAAGCCTTTGGCTACCAGATTTTGTTTGACATGAGCAGCACCTTGATTCGGAGCGTTAATGAAAACGACTAAAGATTTTGAGCCTCGAGTGATCAAGCTAGTGGAAGCCTCGATTGCCACGAAACAAGAACTCGTGCGCAGCTCCGTCCTGGTATCAATCGTCGCAAAGGTCAGCGAGGTCCTAATCAAGGCGCTCCAGGAGGGAAACAAGGCTCTTCTGTTCGGGAATGGAGGGAGTGCCGCGGATGCCCAGCACATAGCTGCGGAATTTGTCGGGCGGTTCGCATTCGACCGGCCTGCTTTGCCTGCTTTAGCCTTATCGGTGAATACGTCGTGTGTTACTGCCATAGGAAACGATTACGGCTTCGACCGGGTCTTCAGTCGTCAAATCGAGGCGATAGCTCGCCCGGGAGATGTGGCCATAGGGATCACGACGAGTGGCAACTCACCCAACGTGCTTAACGCCATGACGGTAGCCCGGAAAATCCGCCTCCACACAGTTGGGTTGACGGGACGTAACGGTGGAAAGCTCAAGGAATATGTGGATTACTGTATTTGCGTGCCGTCGGATGAGACTCCCCGCATTCAGGAATGCCATATTCTGGTCGGCCACATCATCTCGGAGCTAGTGGAGTGTGAATTATTCCATGAACAAAGCGGTATTTCTCGATCGTGATGGGGTCATAAACCGAAGACTACCAGAAGGCCAGTACGTTACGCGTTGGGAAGAGCTGCAGTTTCTTCCAGGAGTCGACAAAGCGATAACTGCTCTCAATACAGCCGGCTTTCTCGTGATCGTGGTGAGTAATCAGAGATGTGTCGGAAAGGGGCTGCTCAGTCTGGGCGATCTAGGTCTGATCCATAAGCGGATGCTGGCCGAGCTGGCGGCGGCCAATGCCGTTATCGACGAAGTTTACTGTTGCCCGCATGAGAAGTATCCTCCTTGCGATTGCCGCAAGCCTAAGCCAGGGATGTTGCTGCTAGCCGCGCAAGCCCACGGAATTGACCTGGTTAACTCCTGGATGATAGGGGATTCTGAGAGCGATGTTCAGGCGGGCAAGAATGCACGGTGCAAAACGGCAAGAGTACTGAATTCCGGAGAGGTGTCGAACGGGTCAGCGGATTTGTTCGCAGAATCACTAGTAGAGGCAGTCCAGAAGATCCTCGCAACTGAAAACCGGCCAAAGCACGAATAGAACTGCGGCAAGAAGCCGGTTGGCGAAAGATGGTAAGGTCTTTCCCTTATGTCCCCCGGACTGATATACCTTCCCGAGCGCCACCAGCTGTTGATGTGCCCAACCTCATGGTAACCTATTTGTTTTCTGTAGTTAAGCGACCTTCCACACGGGCCTATTTCGTCGTCTGGTTCAGAGTCTGGCACACTGATTGCGAGTTTCCTGTTGAACGCGTCTGCCACGCCAATGGCGGTAGCCCATTCGCAGGGCTTTTCAGACATCCCTCTCCCCCATGTGGAGTGAATTAAGCTACCATCGAGATGGCTCACGGGGAGACGTTGCGCCATATCAGTGGCAGTTGGTCATTGGCTCTTGGGCATCCCCAGACCAGTACAACTCAAGCCGCAACTGGGAGGTGGTACTGGCTCAGATAGAGGGCGGGCACGACATTTGAATCTACTACTGTCAGAAGCCTCGCAAGGAAGTCGAACATCCATGTCCTAAACCCGCTCTCGGACATCCGTTGGGATGATTTGGTTGCCCGCCATCCAAAATCGTCTGCATTTCACGACCGGGGCTGGCTGCAAGCCTTGGCTCGCACGTACGAGTACGAGCCACTGGTAATTACGACCTCGCCCCCGGGAGCAGAACTCGAAGATGGCATAGTGCTGTGCCGCATTTCGAGTTGGCTCACAGGATCTCGCTTGGTATCGCTCCCTTTCGCCGACCATTGCGAGCCTCTTTTGGACGATCCGGGTGATTTTCAGGAATTCGTGAACTGGATGCAGGAAGAGTGTTGTGGTCAGAGGCACCGATACTTGGAGCTTCGCCCGGTATCTGAACTTCAGGAGGTCCGCCATGGCTTACGACCTGTTCATTCCTACTGGTTTCACGAGCTCAGTCTCGTCCCAAGCTTGGGTGTGATTTTTCAACATATGCACAAGAATTCCTTTCAGCGAAAGATTCGAAGGGCGGAGAGGGAGCACGTATCATATGAATTAGGAAGCTCCGACCACCTCATCGATGAATTTTACCGACTGTTACTGATGACGCGGAGGCGCCATCGTTTGGTTCCCCAACCGCGGAGTTGGTTCAGGAATTTGGTCGATTCTATGGGGAGCAGGCTTCAAATCAGATTGGCTCGGAAGAATGGCACTGCGATCGCCGCAATGCTTACACTGCAGCACGGAACGAGCGTGGTATACAAATACGGGTGTTCGGACGGGGCATACCACTTCCTCGGCGGCGTGCCATTTCTATTCTGGCGGATGATTGAAGAAAGCAAGACATCCGGAGCAGAGAAAATCGATTTTGGCCGTTCCGAATTAGACAACCTAGGACTGATTACATTCAAGAGCAGGATTGGCGCGAGTCGCAAACTGCTGACGTATTATAGGTATGCGAATCCGCAGAGAGCGGAGGCTATTTATTCATGGGAGTCGCGAGGAGTGAGACGGTTGTTGTCGAGTTTACCGGATGCCGTTTTGTCGACAGCCGGAAGCATCCTATACAAACATCTGGGTTAATCTTTGAATGCCCGCCTGCCCGCATGGATTCTGCAAGGGCTCATGAGCCATGGAGAAGGTCGAGATGAAGATTCTCTACGGTTTCGTGCTGAAATGTTCATGATCATCCGCTGGGTACTTTAAGCCCTTCGGAAGATTGTCGACGACTGGAATGGCTACCCGGTGCGCAATTCCAAGATTAAACTTGCTATAGATGGAAGAAGGACGAGGATGAGAATACTTTTGACGGGACATAAAGGGTACATAGGATCGGTGGCAGCTCCGATGATTATTTCTGCCGGCCACGAAGTAGTCGGCCTTGATACCGACCTTTTTGCCGGCGCCGATTTCGGGGAACCGGCCGCGGAGATCCCCGAGATTCGCAAAGACATCCGGGACCTGACGCTAGCTGATCTGCGCGGGATTGACGCCGTCGTGCATCTGGCGGCCCTGTCCAATGATCCCCTGAGCAATCTAGATCCTGACCTGACTTACGACATCAACCACAAGGCGTCTGTGCGATTGGCGGTGTTGGCCAAAGAGGCGGGTGTAAAGCGCTTTGTATTCTCTTCGTCCTGCAGCACCTACGGCTCAGCAGGCGACGCATTCCTGGATGAGTCGGGCACCCTCAATCCTGTCACGCCTTATGGCGAATCCAAGGTGCTCGTCGAGCGCGACGTCGCGGCACTCGCCGATGAACACTTCAGCCCAACCTACATGAGGAATGCCACTGCTTATGGAGCCTCTCCTCGTTTGCGACTGGATCTAGTTTTGAATGATTTTGTGGCCTCGGCTCTTACGAGTGGCCGTATTCACATCAAGAGTGACGGCACACCCTGGCGGCCCATCGTACATATTCGCGACATTATATCGGCCATGATTTGCGCGCTAGAAGCTCCAAAGAGTGCAATCCACAATGCAACTTTAAACGTAGGACAGACGAGTGAAAACTACCGCATTAGTGAACTTGCGGACATCGTCAATGAAACGGTGCCGGGCTGCCACATCGAGTATGCTCCCGGCGGCGGACCAGATAAACGCTGCTACCGCGTCAATTGCGACAACATTCGGCGGGTCTTGCCCGGTTTCCAACCGCAGTGGACTGCCCGCAAAGGCGCGCAAGAGCTATATGACGCCTATCGCGAAGTTGGGCTCACTGCCAAAGATGTCCAGAGTGGCCGATATTTTCGAATCAATAGTATCCAGCATCTGCAAAGAACCGGTCAGTTGGATACTTCCTTGCATTGGACTGCGGTTTCCTCAGGAGACAGAGTTGCCTTGGCGCCTGAACTGACCTAAACCTCCGGCGGAACCTGAAAGGGAGAGCCCGTTCCATGATCTTCGCAGAGACAAAGTTACCTGGCTCGTTCGTGATTGACGTTGAGCGCAGGGAGGATGAGCGAGGGTTTTTCGCCCGGGTCTTTTGCCAGCATGAGTTCGAGGCCCACGGATTGAAGCCCATCATTGCGCAGGCCAATGTAGCCTACAACCGCAAGAAGGGGACACTGCGCGGAATGCATTTCCAATTTCCCACCTCGGCCGAAACGAAACTCGTGCGCTGCACACGTGGTGCGATCCTCGACATCATCGTTGATTTGCGGCCCGAGAGCTCCACCTATCTCCAGCACGTCGCAGTCGAGCTTACTGGAGAAAATTGCCGCGCCCTTTACGTGCCTGAACGGTTCGCGCACGGTTACCAGGTGCTTCAAGATGACACCGAAACGAGTTACCAGGTCGGCGAGTTCTATGCGCCTGGCTGCGAGGGTGGTCTTCACTATGACGATCCTCGATTAGCGCTCAAATGGCCCCTTCCCGTCAGCGTGATTTCGGACAAGGACCAAGTCTGGAAACGGCTGGATGAGCAAGAAAAAGAAATCAAGCGGAGGATGCGTGCCCAGCCGGTCGAAATCGCTAAGTAGATCAAACTTCTGAGGGATAACAAATGATCATCGTTGATAATGCCCTGGAGGCGCGCGAAAAGGAAGGGCGGCCTATCCGGGTCGCACTCCTTGGCGCGGGCTTCATGTCCCAGGGACTAGCAAATCATATCGTACATACGAAGCCCGGAATGCGGTTGGTAGGCATTTTCAACCGCCGAGTGCAGCGCGCGTTTGATCTCTGTCAATACGTTGGCGTCAACGCTGTCGCTCCAACAACGCAGCGGGAAGTTGACTTGGCAATCCACGAAGGGAAGGTCGTGGCGACGGATGACGCCTTTCTTCTTGCACGATCCACCGGGATAGACGTTTTGGTGGACGTGACTGGTTCCGTAGAATTTGGCGCCCGCCTCGCGCTTGAGGCCTTCCGGCACAAAAAGGACGTGGTGTTATTGAATGCAGAAATCGACGCCACCATCGGGCCCATCTTGCAGACTTATGCAGAAAAGAATGGCGCAATTTTGTCCGCATGTGATGGAGATGAGCCAGGAGTGCAGATCAATCTGTTTCGCTGGGTCAAAGGACTGGGATTAACGCCGCGAGTGATTGGCAACATCAAAGGCCTCCAAGATCCCTACCGCAATCCAACAACGCAAAAAGGCTTCGCGGAAAAGTGGGCGCAGAACCCAGCCATGGTTACCAGCTTCGCCGACGGCTCTAAAATCAGTTTTGAGCAAGCCATCGTCGCGAACGCAACCGGGTTTGTCGTCCGTTCTCGAGGCATGTCGAGAGGCCTGGAATACAAGGACGACATTCTGAAAATTGGCAAGATCTATGATGTCGAAGAAATTCGCAAACTTGGCGGGATCGTGGATTACGTCGTGGGCACGCCTCTGACTAAAGTTTACGTTCTTGCCGAACATCCGGATCCTAGGCAACAGCACTATCTCAATCTTTACAAGATGGGTGAGGGGCCATTGTATTCGTTCTTTGTCCCATATCACCTGGTGCACTTTGAAGTGCCCACGGCCATCGCGCGAGTGGCCCTGTTCAGGGACTCGGTGGCAAAACCTCTCAGTGGCCCTGTGGTTGAAGTCTGTGCTGTCGCAAAACGCGATTTGAATAGTGGCGAAACACTCGACGATTACGGAATGTATATGACCTACGGCGAGGCTGTAAACGCGGATGAGATGTGCCGAAATCATTACCTTCCGGAGGGCCTGGTCGAAGGCTGCGTGCTGACACGCGACATCCCGAAAGACTCGGTCATTACCTACGATGACGTGACCCTTCCGCCCAACAGATTGGCCGACCAGTTGCGCGCCGAGCAATACCGCCAATTCCGCGGCGAGTCGTGGCTGGAAGAACTCGTCGGCTTGCACGCCTGAGAATTACGCCCAGGCTGGAGGAAGCGATATGAAAGTTGTTCTGTTCTGCGGCGGAATGGGGTTACGAATCCGCGACCAGGAAGATATTCCTAAGCCCATGGTGCACGTCGGGCACCGCCCTATCCTTTGGCACGTAATGAAGTATTATGCCCACTTCGGGCACAATGATTTTGTTTTGTGTTTGGGGCATCGAGCCGAAGCCGTCAAAAACTATTTTCTTAATTACAATGAGTGTGCGTCCAACGATTTTGTACTGTCAGGCGGCGGCAAGAAGCTCGAATTACTCAATAGCGACATCCACGATTGGCGGATCACTTTTGCTGACACGGGGATCCACTCCAATATCGGTCAACGCCTTAAAGCAGTCGAGAAGTATCTGCAAGGCGAAGATGAATTCCTAGCTAACTATAGCGATGGACTCACCGACCTGCCGCTTCCCCAACAACTTGACCACTTTCATGAGCAAGGAAAGATCGCAAGCTTTCTCTGTGTGCGTCCGAACCTGAGCTATCACCTGGTTTCCTTGCAACAGGGCAACGGCAATCTGGTCTCCGAGATTCACGCAATCAATAACGGCAGTGTGCGGATTAACGGAGGCTTCTTCATTTTTAGGAAGAAGATATTTGAGTACATCCGTGAAAGAGAAGAGCTCGTGATCGAACCTTTTCACAGACTGGTTGCGGAGAAACAGTTGATTGGATACCCGTATGATGGGTTCTGGGCGAGCATGGATACGTTCAAGGATAAGCAACAATTGGAGGGATTGAGCATCGGCGGCATTGCACCGTGGGAAGTCTGGAAGACCAATGGGAATGGAGGAGCACGGTAGGCGCTGACAATTTCAGTCATTCTCACATGCTCACTCTTAATTTCTCCAAAGACAGCCACGCGCCCTTGAGGATCTTGTGTCTCGGGGCGCATTCGGATGACATCGAGATTGGCTGCGGTGGCAGCCTGTTGCGGCTGCTTTCAAGCTACGCTAATTTGGAGTTTGTCTGGGTTGTTTTCAGTTCCACGGTAGAGCGGGAACGAGAAGCTCGCACTAGTGCCGAACTGTTTCTCAAAGGAGCAAAGCAGGCTGAAATCATCGTTAAAGATTTTCGCGATGGCTTCCTTCCTTTCCTTGGCTCGGAAGTCAAGGATTTCATTGAAGGATTGAAGCTGGTGTCTCCGGATATCATCTTTACCCACAACCGAAAGGACGCGCATCAAGACCACCGCCTGATAGCTGAGCTGACCTGGAATACCTTCCGGAATCATTTGATACTTGAATACGAAATCCCCAAATACGATGGCGACCTAGGACAGCCAAACCTCTTCGTACCGCTTGAGCAGGACGTCTATCAGAAAAAAATTCGCTACATTACTGAGGCTTTCGAGACACAACGCGCAAAGCGCTGGTTTGAACCAGAGACGTTTCTTGCACTCATGCGTTTGCGAGGAATGGAGTGCGTTTCGCCCAGTGGTTACGCCGAGGCTTTTTATTGCCATAAATTGGTTTTGTGAACTGAAAATGACCACACGTCGACACTCTATGATAGGCATCCAAGAATCTTGCCGTTTGCTGACCATCATTCTGGCTAACGTGACCTCGCAATGAAAGACCTCAGGGAAAAGGCAATCCGCGGCGGATTCGCGAGAGTCAGCGCGCAGACGATTTTCTTTGTTCTCCGCGTCGGGTCACTCATGGTGCTGGCTAGGTTGCTTGACCCGAAAGAATTCGGACTGGTGGGCATGGTCGCTGCCTTTACGGGTGTGTTGAATTTGTTCAGAGATTTTGGACTATCGACCGCGACCGTTCAGCGTGCCAGCGTAACCGACGAGCAGATTTCAACACTATTCTGGATAAACGTTGTGGCTGGCGTGCTGCTAACGTTTTTGTTGTCAGCATTTGCGCCAATGATCGCTAGCTTCTATCACGAGCCTCGTCTCTTCTGGGTGACGATCGTGCTGGCAACTGGGTTTCTTTTCAATGCGGCGGGTGTGCAGCACTCCGCGCTTCTGCAGCGACAAATGCGATTCACTGCCCTGGCGGTGATACAAATAGTTGCCCTGGTGGTGAGCACCGCACTTGGCATCGGCCTGGCCGTGGCAGGTTATGGATATTGGGCACTGGTGGTAATGTCAGTCGTACTTCCGCTGGTCTCCACCGCTTGTTTCTGGCTGGCAACAGCATGGATTCCGGGGCCGCCCCGCAGTCATGTTGGTGTTCGACCATTGATGCGCTTTGGTGGCACGGTGACATTAAACAGTATTATTATTTATTTTGCTTATAACATTGATAAAGTGCTCTTGGGAAGATACTGGGGTTCTGAAGTACTCGGCTTATATGGCCGGTCTTTCCAAATTATCACCATCCCGACCGACAATCTGAATTCAGCTGTCGGCGAGGTGGCCTTTGCCGCTCTTTCACGGGTTCAGGACGATCCGCCCCGGCTTAAGAATTATTTTCTCAAGGGCTACTCACTGGTCGTTGCGCTCACAGTTCCGATCACGATCATCATTGCTCTTTTCTCTCACGACCTCACATTGGTCATCCTGGGGGCCAAGTGGAATGAGGCGGCTGCCATCCTCCGATTGCTGGCTCCCACCGTCCTCATGTTTGCGCTCATGCATCCTATTGGATGGTTACTAGCCTCAACCGGAAAGGTCGGCCAATGCATGAAAATAGGGTTAATCATCACTCCAGTGGTGACGGCAGGCTATGTGCTGGGATTACCTTACGGACCCAGAGGCGTGGCAATCGGTTTTTCCGTAGCAATGACGCTGTTAATTGTTCCGACGACAATCTTTGGGGTCCGAGGAACAGTCGTTTCCTTTCGTGACGTTTTGGGAGCAGTCAGGCGGCCCTTGGTTTCTGGCCTCGTAGCTGGGGCGCTTGCCTTTGCGATGCAATTCCTTTATGGAGAATCGCTGCCTCCCATAGCGAGACTTTTATTGGGGTGCTCCATTCTCTTCGTTGCGTATAGTGGGATGCTGCTTTATGTCATGGGGCAAAAAGCCTTTTACATCAATCTTCTCAGGGGACTCATGGGCCGCCCATCAGTTCAGCCGACGACCTTGGTTCCGGTTCAGTAAGCACGGCAGGATTCGCCTAACAGCCCTGCGGTATTCTCGTGTGAGAGAAAGTGACGCGCTAGGTCCGAGGAGTCGAAATGCCGACCGAAAGAATTGTGAGACAATATCTGTCGCATCCGATTACTTCCCGATTGCCACCGGAATGTAAAACCGTGGAACCATGACAGCGGAGCCGGAGTCATTGCTGGCGCAAAGTCTGGACTCCGGCGTCACGTTCAGCCGGTTATCCTCGCAATGAATTATGAATGGGAAACGGATCAGCGGTCTCGTGGACAATAATTCTTTGTGCACTCTCATCGCTGCCTGCCAGGTTTGATGAGAACCTTAAGGCTGACGGAACCGAGATTCTGCCCCGAAGGAGAGCACATCGTGGAACAAGCGAGCGACAAGTATTACAAGAGGGATTTTTGGATTAAGGAGAACCTGAACTATGTGGAGCCACATTTCCGGCTGGAAAAGTCTGCACGAATTGTGAACCGGATCGCTCGAGGGAGAGAGTTAGATCTCCTGGATGTTGGTTGCGGGCCAGCGACATTGATGCATCTCCTTGACAAGAATGTTCGTTACCATGGAATTGACATAGCCATACATGATCCAGCGCCGTATCTCGCTCAAGCGGATTTCCTTGAATCCCCAATTAAGTTTGGCGACAAGCAATTTGATATCGTTTTAGCTCAAGGCGTTTTTGAGTACATTGGGAGTCACCAGACTGAAAAATTCTCTGAAATAAAGCGGCTTCTAAGAGAAAATGGCAAATTCATTTTGTCTTATGTTAATTTTGATCACTTCAGCAAAGCTATTTATTCCGTTTATAACAATGTTCAGACTCTTGCCGATTTTAAAAAGAGCTTGGCGGACATCTTTCATGTAGAAAGAGTTATACCAACCTCTCACGGATGGCGTAATAACGAACCCACTCGCAAGTTCATGAAAAAGATTCATATGCACATGGATTTGAAGATACCCTTTATTAGTAACCTTTTAGCTATCGAGTATTTCTATGTTTGTTCCTTCCGGGACAGCTGGAACCTGGACGTAAGAGATGCGGCCCGTAAATGAGAAAAAGAGCACTGCGGCGTAAGTTTGTGCACTTGCGGATAGAAGCACCTTCACACCCGCGGCATGAAACTCTCAAGCGAGTCGTTTCTTTGCTTGTCATGATTCCGTGAAGCCCCTCAATCGAGGGACCCTAGTGAGTGGGAGGCGCAGTCCAAATCGTGACTAGTTTCCAAAGCAGGTGGAAAACAGAGTGTACGCGCTTGTTCTGTTCAAGGATCCGTAAAAGCCATAGCCGATGAGCACTGATTCGACACAACGAAAAATTGCTCTCTTTGGGGCTTTTGGTGTAGGCAACTTGGGCAATGAATGTACGCTGCAGGCAATGATTTGTAACCTTCGAGAACATCTTCCTGATGCAGAAATTAGTTGCATTTGTTCGGGCCCCGAAGAAGTTGCATCGAGGTACGGCATCTCTGCTTTTCCTATCAGGGAAGCACTGTTCCAAGTGCAGTCGGCGAAAGGAAGTGGAGTGATCAGATTTCTAAAAAGGATCATTGTCGGAATCCCGGCGGAGCTTTATCGGTGGTATAAGGCGGCTAGAGTGTTGAAGGGTTTCGACATGTTAGTCATGACGGGAACAGGCATGCTGGGAGATTTTGGCATTCTTCCCTTTGACTTGCATTATGACATTCTCAGATGGTCAATTATTGCAAGATTTTGCCGCTGCAAACTGCTCTTCGTAAGCGTCGGAGCCGGCCCGATACGCAATCGACTGAGCAGGTGCTTTGTTAAGACTGCCCTATCATTTGCAAACTACCGCTCTTACCGCGACGCCTTTTCTAAGCAATATCTCGAGAGTGTTGGCTTCAAGACGAATGGTGATGCTGTCTACCCTGATTTGGCGTTCAGCCTGCAGCCGGCGGCCAGGCCTGACCTCCATAATCGTGAAAGTCAGGAAACCGTGGTCGGCGTCGGAATTATGACGTATTACAACAAGCTTCATAGTTTGGAGAGCGGTGAAGGCGCCTATCGTGATTACATCGGGAAAGTAGCGGCCTTCGTCATGTGGTTGCTCGAGCATAATTATTTTGTCCGGCTGATCATCGGCGACGCCGTTTATGACGGCCGCGTGAGGCAAGATCTAAAACAGCTATTGGAAAA
>WNGL01004872.1_pt1 | contig 16013 bp, 11 predicted proteins | sample 5400591 | NCBI WGS metagenome assembly WNGL01 (sample SAMN13153377, study PRJNA577476) | soil metagenome | isolation source: 80 cm soil or saprolite under Garry oak tree replicate 1 | place: USA:California | collected 2016-06-15
ATCCCGCCAAACCAATTTTTCACTTTCGATTATCCCGGGTCAACCTTTACATCGCTTAACGGAATCAATGCGCAGGGACTTATCTGTGGTCGTTACAGAGATTCTTCCGGCATTGAGCACGGAATCCTAGCTCGCGTGACAAGCGTAGCGGGGGCAAAATGAGGCGGACACGGAAGTGAAGCGGTACGATTCCCCGTCGCTGGTCACTCCACTCAACCCGCCGTCGCTGGTCAGGTCGGTTAACCCGTCGCCCTCTGCGTGGCGAGGTGAAATGCCGGCCTCGTGAGTCGAGCATCGAGGGCCTGCTTCGTCGGACGCTTCGTGACGATGCGGGCCGGGATGCGTGGCCGACGCCGGGGTTGGCTCCAACTATACGTTAGGTGGAACGGACGATAGCTGGCCCGTTGTCTAGTGGAAAAAGATCAGCTATTGTGCGTGGGCTTTAGGTCCAATGCACAGCAACAGCAAACATTTGGCAACCTCTCCCTCCATCGAGACTTTTGCCAAGAGACCAATCAGGCAGCTTTCGCAAAGCCATTCGAGCCTCGCCGCCGATTTACAGGAGCGGAGGAACTTGAGCTGGTAGCGAAACGCCGGCGATAGTCGCTTGGGTTAACTCCGAGTCGCCGTTCAAAAGCACGGCGAAAGGCGTTGGCGCTTCTGAAGCCTACCGATATTCCAACATTTTCCACACGATTATCGCCGTTCGAGAGGCGACGCCGAGCCTCATCAAGCCGTAAGCGCTCGACGAAATCGGCCGGAGTCGTACCAAATTCTACCTTGAACCGCCGACTAAAATGTCTGGGACACAGGCACGTTTTAGCTGCCAAAGTCTCCACGGACAAATCCTCGTGCAGATGGCTAAGCATCCAAGTCGCCAGCTCAGACAAACGCGAAATTGATTGCGTTTGGAATTGTAACGGCTCGGAATATTGCTCCTGCCCACCTGGGCGCTTGAGATAGACAATCAACTCGCGCGCTACCGCCAAGGCCACTCGCGCCCCGTAATCTTCCTCGATGAGAGAAAGAGCCAGATCAATGCCGGCAGTCGCACCAGCGGATGTGTAAAATGGTCCATCTTTCAGGAAAATTGCGTTATCATCGACTTGTAACTCAGGAAAGCGACGCGCGAGATCTTGAGCGTAACGCCAATGGGTCGCGACCTTACGGCCAGCCAAAAGGCCGGTCATAGCCAGGCCATAGATGCCCGAGCAAACGGAGACAATGCGACGGGTGCGTCCAGCACGCGCTTTAACGAAGGCCGCGATCGGTTTGCCGATTTGCGGTTGGAGCAGAGTGAGCTTTCTGCCCCCTGGGATAATGAGCGTATCCAAGGGAGGTGCATTCTTGAAAGTCTTATGCGGTTTAAAAACAATGCCCGATGTTGCTACGAACGGTTTGTTCGACAACCCGATTATGACTATTTCATAACATTGTTTCGGACCCCGGTCCCCCTCTTGAATTTCTGCACAATTGAAAGCCGCCGCCGCAGTGGTCATCTCCATCGTCCCAACTCCGTCAAATCCTATGAAACCAATTCGCTTGGGGGCCATCTTGGATCCTCTCATATATTTTGCATGTTTCCCTTTAGATCCGATATGACATTCATCCTACACTTTCGGACATCGCAAGAAATTTTGTAACAAATTCACACCAGTGCGTTGCGAAGCGGTTTCCGTGAACGAAGCCAGCACGACGCGATAGGGCGCGGGGTTTGATCTAATCTCCAATGCGCTGCCGTTCGGTTCGCTGTGGTACGGTGAGCCTGACGCACTCACGAACGCAATCGGCTACGCCAAGTTTTTTAGCCGTTCAAATGATGTTGTGATTCGCGTTTACGATGACGCGGGCAACGCGATCGAATGCGCCCGCCGGAGAATCTATTGTCGATGCCAAGCCCGGCAAGAATAGCCCTGCCGCGGGCAATCAGTCGCGCCTTGTAGAACCGTGGGTTCGAATCCCACCCCTTCCGCCAAGATTTTCTGTCTGAATTAAAATGTCGCGTGAACAATTTCTCGAAGCCGTGTAGATGAAAATCGTGGCTGACCGGATCGTTGGATCCAGTGGAGAGCATTCAAACCACATTAGCTGTGGCGCCTTGGTCACGTCGGCAGTGGTGAAATGAAAAAAGTGATGCATAGTTTCCTCCACGACATGCAGTCGTTATTTCCCGCGTTCGCTGCGGCAACATGTTGAAGCGGCGCGGGTCGCCGCATGGAACGCGCTTTTCCAAATCGAACGGAAGCGGGCCGGGTGCTTGCGGGGAGGCTCGTCAAGTATGCGGGCCGCGATGACGTGATTGTGCTTGGGCTACCACGGGGCGGCGTGCCAGTAGCCTTCGAAGTTGCGCAGCGGCTTGGCGCGCCGTTGGATGTTTTCATTGTGCGCAAGCTGGGCGTGCCCGGTTTTGAAGAGCTCGCCGCCGGCGCAATTGCCTCAGGTGCTGTTCGTGTTCTGAACGAAGATGTGGTACGCGCCTTGCCTAATGCGGAGGAGACGATCGAGTCGATCACGGCGAGAGAAACGGCGGAACTGGAACGCCGCGAGCAAGAATATCGCGACGGTCGCCCTGCGCCGGAACTCCGCGATCGTATTGTCATTCTTGTGGATGATGGATTGGCCACTGGCGCGACCATGCGCGCCGCGGTAAAGGCGCTGCGACAGAGCGGCGCTGCAAAAATTGTCGTAGCCGTCCCGGTAGGTCCGCCAGACACCTGCCACGAGCTCGAAGAGCAAGCCGACGAAACAATCTGCCTAAGCATGCCTGAATTCTTTCAGGCCGTCGGCCAATATTATGAAGATTTCTCGCAGACCAGCGACGAAGACGTGCGCGAATTGCTCGCGCGCGGCGCGCAGCAACGAGCAGTTTCAGGCGAGCAGGAGCAAGAGTAGGAGTAAGAAATGAAGGACGTGCGAATTGAGGCCGGGCGGGAAGTGCTCTTCGGGAATTTGAACATTCTAGAGAACGCGACCACACTCGTGCTTTTCGCGCACGGCAGCGGCAGCAGCAGGCACAGCCCGCGGAATCAATTCGTCGCGCGAACTCTGAATAATGCCGGGCTCGCGACGTTGCTTTTTGATTTACTTACGCAGCAGGAGGAAGCAATCGACATGCGGACACGCGAGCATCGATTCAACATCGCCTTGCTGGCCGAGCGACTTGTGCACGCGACGAAGTGGGCGAAGCAGCAAGAGCAAACACGCGATTTGCGTGCTGGCTATTTCGGATCGAGCACCGGCGGTGCCGCAGCGTTGGTTGCCGCGGCAGAGTTGCCGCAAGATGTCGGCGCGGTGGTTTCCCGCGGTGGTCGTCCCGATTTGGCAGGCGAAGCGTTGCCAAAGGTGCAAGCGCCCACTTTGCTCATCGTCGGCGGCAACGACGACGTCGTGATCGAGTTAAACGAACAGGCCCGCGACCGGATGCGCTGCGAAGTGAAACTGGAGATCGTTCCCGGGGCGACGCATCTCTTTGAAGAACCAGGCGCGCTCGAGCAAGTCGCCAAACTTGCGAGCGATTGGTTTTTGCTCCATGCCGCCGGCAGCGCCGGGCCGCACTGACCGTCACTCTGAGCGGAGCGAAGCTCGCTATCGAAGAGGTCGTCACACTGGATAGCTTGGGTGACGCGCTATCTGGCGGCAGGTCCTTCGCTTCGTTCAAGATGACACGCGTTCTTTATTCTCATTGTCTTTATAGGTCACCACGCGTCCCCAGAGACTTTTTGTCCCCCAAATGCCGGCGCGCAAACACTCCAATTGCACGATCTGGCTGTGATCGACAAAGAGGTTCACGTCTGCGCCATAGTTTTTGATGTACCACGCGAACACGTCTGGATCGGCAGCTTCAAACATGAGTTTCTCCATGCCGATCTCATCGATGAATTTTGCGGGAACATCCGTGCGCCACGGATCGACATTCTCAGTGATGCCTTCACTCTCAATCATGATGATCTCCGCGCCGGCATCGAGAAATCGTTTTGCTTGCGCACTCGCCCAGCTCGGGTCGCGTGTCCCTTCAGCTTTTAATTCTGCTGCTGCCGTCGCGCCACCGGCGCCAAATTGAATTCCCACTTCCGGTTTCGCTTTTAATCCGGATTTGCGCACTAATTCAATCAGCCGCAGCCAGTCATCCGTCGGGATTGAAACAAAACCGGCTGAGATTTCAACGATATCGAAGCCAAGCTTCTTGCACTCCGCGACATATTTGCGAACCGCTTCGCCGCCTTGCGCGAGCACGCGCTCGATAAAGCCGCCGGTGGAAACGAGCACGTCATGTTTGTGGCAAAGATCGACAATCTCGCGCACCGCTTTCTCCGGCATGAGTGTAAACGAGCCGCCGGCGAATTTTAGTGAATCCACGTAAGCGCCCATGGTTTCGAGCAAATCTTCGAGGTAACGCCGGCCAACGACCGAGTAGTACGGCCCGCGGATTTCTGTTAAGCCGCGGGTTCGCGGTTTGCCATCGCGTTCGTTGACTCGCAGGAACGGAAAACTGCGCTCAGGCTGTTTTGATCTTCGCTTCATCGGTATTCATCTGGGAAACGTTGCGCACAGTCGCAGCGGTCGTCTCCGGGGTAGCACACGCGTCTCGCGTGTTGGTTTCGGCGTCGCGCCGAAACAGGCTTCCTTTAAGTCTCGCTGGCAGAAGATGCTTCGAGCTTGCAAGGAAAGTCCGCGATCGCGAGGACGCGCTCGCCAGAACGCGAGACGCGCGCGCTACCCAATCGCTCGCGAACTCGCATGGGGTGCTTAGATTGCAGATTGGATAAATGAGACCGCCACAGCAGAATTTCTCCGCTCTCACGACCGATCTCTATGAGGTGACGATGGCGTGCGGCTATTGGAAAGCCGGTGTGCGTGATTACGAGGCGGCGTTCCACGTCACTTTTCGGGAGAACCCATTCGGCGGTGAGTTTACGCTCGCGTGCGGCCTAGCTGCGGCAATCGAGTTCCTGCGCGGCTTTCATTTTGACGAAACAGAAATCGATTACCTCGCTTCGCAACACGGGAACGATGGCAAGCCGCTGTTCGATCCCGGTTTTCTCGGTTACCTGCGCAGTTTGCGATTAACCTGCGACATCGATGCAGTGCCGGAGGGAACACTGGTCTTCCCCAACGAGCCGTTGATCCGGCTTTGCGGCCCGGTGATCGAATGTCAGCTCTTCGAAACAGCTTTGCTTACCATTCTGAATTTTCAAAGCTTGATAGCGACGAAAGCGGCGCGTGTCTGCCTCGCCGCTGAGAACGATGCCGTAATTGAATTTGGTTTGCGTCGGGCGCAGGGAATGGATGGCGGCTTGAGCGCGGCGCGCGCGGCTTACATTGGCGGTTGTGCGGGGACGTCGAACCTGCAGGCGGGCCAACGGTTCGGAATTCCGGTGAGCGGCACGCAGGCGCACAGTTGGATCATGTTTTTCGAGACTGAGAATGAGGCGTTTGAGACTTACGCCAAAGCCATGCCGAACAACTGCGTGTTTCTGGTTGACACTTATAATTCTCTCGATGGCGTGCGCCACGCGATCAACGTGGCGCGGCAGTTGCGCAAGAACGGACACGAAATCATCGGGGTGCGCCTCGACTCCGGCGACTGCGTGGCTTTGAGCATTGAAGCGCGGCGAATGCTAGATGAAGCCGGATTTCCGAAAGCGAAAATTGTCTGTTCGGGCGATCTGGATGAATTCGCTATTACAGAGATGAAAAAGCGTGGAGCGAAAATCGACATCTGGGGCGTGGGAACGAAGCTCACGACGGGCCAGCCGGACTCGGCACTTGGCGGCATTTACAAATTGGCGGCAGTCCGGAAGCCGGGTGAGAAGTGGCGTTATCGCATCAAACTATCCGATGACCCGGCAAAGACGTCCTTTCCAGGCCTGTTGCAGATGCGACGCTTTCATCAGCCCGACGGCAGATTCATTGCCGATGCGATTTACGAAATCGATCAGGCGGTGAGCGAACCGTGTGTAATTGTCGATCTTCAAACAAAGGCGGCGACCGAGATTCCTGTGGGAACAGATTATTCGGATTTGCTCGTGCCAGTTTTCCGCAAAGGTGACTTGGTCTATCAAGTGCCCGAGCTCAGGGAGTCGCGCAAGTGCACACGGCAGCAACTCAGCAATGCGCCGTCCGAAATCTTAAAACTGCATAGACCACGTCCTTACATAGTTGGTCTCGAAAAGTCATTGCATGAGCTAAGGTCCACCTTACTGGTGCAGGCCAAGCAACAATCGAAATGAAGTATCGGCCGCCCAGCGCTGTCTGTCGCCTCTCCCTTGGCAAGGGAGAGGGTCGGGTGAGGGTTCACATCGGTGGTCACCAAACGCTGGAAAACCCCTCACCCCCTCCTCTCCCCTTTGTGAAGTGGAGAGGCGACCCCAGTTGAAATACTGAACACGCGTCAAATGAAAGCGTTAATCATTGTCGATCTTCAAAATGATTTTTTGCCCGGCGGCACACTGCCGGTGCCGCATGGCGATGAAGTCATCCCGCTAGCGAATGAATTGCAGCAGCGTTTCGAGCTTGTTCTTGCCACGCAGGACTGGCATCCGCCCAACCACGGCAGCTTCGCGGCAAATCACAAGGGGAAGAAGCCAGGTGATCGCATCATCCTCGACGGAATCGAACAAGTCCTTTGGCCGGTGCATTGCGTTCAAAACACGCACGGTGCAGAGTTCGCCCCTTCTTTCGACATGAGCCGAGTGGTGCACGTCTTCCACAAGGGAATCGATCCGCGCATCGATAGCTACAGCACGTTCTTTGATAACGCCCATCGTCGCGAAACCGGTCTAGCTGATTATTTAAAGAAACGCGGCATCAACGACATTTACCTGATGGGCCTCGCATTGGATTACTGCGTGAAATACAGCACACTGGATGCGCTCCAGCTCGGCCTGAACACGCACGTCATCCTGGATGGCTGCCGGGGAATTGATCTCGAGCCAGGCGACGTCAATCATGCGCTCGATGAAATGAAACGTGCTGGTGTGGTCCTACTGCAAAGCAGCGACCTATAGCCGGAATTCATTGCAAGGGAATCCGCGCTGCACCGAAAGCTTTCGGGGGTCGGCGCAGCGCGTCTGCGTCGTGTCACTGCGGTTGCTCGCGAGTAAACGGGTTTGGCGCGGATGGAACGCACCAAATCCCATGATCCGTCAGAGCTTGAATCTCGTGCCAGCAGTCGAAGCACATAGACTTACAAGTAAGACGCCGCTTGTGTTATAGACCTTGACGGTTGCGGACCCCGCATTGGTGTCTCCGGTCGGATTCACGGTTGTTGTCCCCGCAATGATCGTCCAGCCCGTGAAGATGTTCTGAGTATCAAACGTGAAGAATTTGAAGCGAAACGCATAGGTATGATCACTGACCAGGCTCCAAACACCTTCTCCAGGCGTCTTCAGAGCCTGCGGTGTCCCCGCGTTCGACTCCACTACCGTGCCTCCCGCCGTGAATTCTACCAGTGACGGGAAGCTCCTTATCACGTGACCTGCGCAATCGGTCAGAGTTATCCGCATCTCCCAGGTCCCTTGAAGGCTTCCGCCTATTGTGCCCTGCCCGGACGCCGTTGGGGCGACCATGGTGACTAACGCAAAGACGGCCACTAAGGGAGCCATTATGCCCTTAACTAATTTTGTTTTCATAAGTATTATTTTCCTTTTGTTGTTTTGGCCTTCCTTGACTCCTCGTTATTGAGAAGTCATTTCTGGCCGTTCACTGGTGTACAGAACGGAAACCAGCGCGACGTTACGCGGAAAGTTTGGATTTAATGAAGACCGCGGATTACCCGCCTTCGCCAAGGCTACGGTGTAGCAGGCGCCGATGTCACGGATAGGGCAGAGCCAGAAAACCCCGGGAACTTGCAGGCGACACGCCTGCCACCACAGGAGGAAACGAAGGGAGTGAAAGGAATCTCAACCACCAATCCGCCTTCGCGCGAGGCTACGGCGTGACAGGGCGGACACTAATGTGCACGAATGCTAGAACTCCGGTTAGTGTTGATTCGTGGTTAGCGGACCTAGAAGAAACAAAGATTTTGTTCTGCCGGAGCTGAAGCCTTGTTACCTTCGCTGCCTTCTGTAAAAAAAATTCTATTTAACGCATGTCGAGATCGCGCCCTAGCCCTTGTAAATCATGTCTTAATCCGTGTTATCCGCGCAATCCGTAGTTAAGTTTATTTCCGTGAGTTTAGCAAAGAAACTGCGCGGGTTCACGGCTGCTTTTCCTTACAGAGTTTTTGGAAATCGGGATCGGCGCGCAAAGGGTCCCAGATCGGGTCGGTGAACCGCTAGCTTCGCGGCAACGTAAGCGTCATTCGAAGCTAACCCCTACGGCACGCTTGACCCTCCTATGTCGGGACGTGTCAAGCGTGCATGATAAGGCCCCTGAGCAGCTTCGTTATTGTCTCTTTGCGACGCCGCGGCTCGCAGCAGTCGAGTCGGCGTTTTCGAACCGCAATTCCCTGCCGCCGTCAACGATGGCGAAGGCCGACGCGTGGTTACCGCCGTTGCTGAACCACTGCATCGTGCCCGTGCCATCCGGGTTCACTATGTAGGTTCCGACGATAGGGTTATCGGCCGCGCCACGATGAATGATGATGCCGCCTACGTTCGCGGTATCGTGAAACTTAAACGTGCCAAGCCCGTCAAACCACATAACGCCGACGGCATTGACCGGAGTGTTTGTCGTGTTGTTAGACGGGTTGCTAGGTCCTAAGAGCTCGCCTCCAGTGCTGTACCCATAAACGCCAGTGAGGCTTGCATTGCTATAGTTAGTAGCAAAGGGCCCGCTCGCATTAAGCTTTGGGACTAGTGACAAAGCTAGAGCAAAGAGCAATGCGACCAGCGTCGTTCTATTTTTTAATGTCATTTTCATAAGCTAATTTTCTTTCAGGTTTTGGCCTTCTTTGATTCCTCGTTATTGAGAAGTCATTTCCGGCCGTTCACTGAGGTACAGAACAGAAACCGGCGCGAGGTTACGCGGAAAGTTGGGGAATCGTTAAAACGTTGAACGGTTGAAGCGTTTAAAGCGGGAAGGGCGCGACCAGGCATCGAACACCGAAGGTCCGTGGCGTTTTGCACGGCGATTAAAGTTGCAATTTTTAGGGCGAATCTCTCTAATGGCGATTGCTCGGACTCTGATTGGGTCTGAAATGAACGCGATGATTAAGCCAGTATTGCGTCGCGTTGCTCTTGCGGCGAGCATTGGTCCGGCAGCTGCCGGACTAATTTTTGTATCGGAATCATTTGCTCAGAACCCTTTGCCACCGCCGGCGCCCGGCACGGCGGAAGCCGAGCCCGTGATTGTGACTGCGGAAGTCCAGCGCGTGATTGTAACCGGTTCGAACATTCCGACGGCGGAAGAAATCGGCCCGAACCCGGTGGTCAGTCTCAATCGCGATTTGATCAACAAATCGGGTCAAAGCACCACGGTGGAAGAGCTTCTCAAGAGTCAGCCGGTCATGGGTGCGAACAGCATTCCGGTTCAGAATAACGCGAGCGGCACCGGCGGCCCGCAGGGGGCAGCTTCGGTCTCGCTGCGTGGTTTCGACCCTGGTGCCACACTGGTTTTGCTCGATGGCCGCCGTGTTGCTCCATATCCCGGGAGCGCCGTCTCCGGCGCCGCTTTCTTCGACTTAAATACCATTCCCATTGCGGCTGTTCAGAGCATTGAAATTCTGAAAGATGGCGCTTCTACGAGCTACGGAGCGGATGCGGTTGCCGGCGTGGTCAACATCAGGCTCTACAAAGACTATCGTGGCGCGCAGTTGACGCTTTATTACGGCAACACACTGGATAAAGACGCCGCCCTTTACAGCGGCGACATTCTCTTCGGCACGGGCGACGACAAAACAAGTATCACTGGCGACATCTTTTTCTATCACCATAACCCGATGTTCAATCGTGACCGGGGCAACTCCAATCGTCCGCCATTTCTGAGTTCAGACTCGAGCCCGTACAATCTTCAGGTGAGCAGTGATGTGGCGGCCGCCGCTGGCGGAGAGAATTTAAATCCGGGGGGTTTTGAATTTGCGACTCCGCCGAACCTTACTAACGGATTGGCCCCCGCGAGCAATTACATCTACGATACAAGGCGTGTCAGGGGATTCGGTCTGCTCCCTGGCTTCAACTTCAACGCGTTCTCGGGCTCATTTCCCACCCAGGAACGCTGGGGAGGGTATGCGGCGTTCGAGCACAAGATCTGCGACGATCAGCTGCGGATTTATGGCGACTTTTATTATGCAGACGTAAAGACGCGTGACGAACTCGCCCCAAGCGCCACGGGCCCTTTCGAGATCCCGGGCCAGGGCACACTCTACATTCCGCCCCATTCCCCTCTGCCAAACGGAGTCGCGCCTCCCAACACGCCGACCATTGCGGAGACTGGCATGCCTGCCGACGCGTTCAATCCGTTCAATCCATTTGAGCAGATCATCTCAGGCGGTTCTCGTGCGCGTATTTTCGATTTCGGGAACCGCTTGTTTGATAACGAGAATATCGCTGAGCTTTTCACGGTTGGTGTAAAGGGTGACAAGCTGTTTAACGGAAGCTGGGGCTACGACGGAGCATTCCGTTATAGCCAAATCCTTAATATTTCTCGAATTCAAGATGTCTCGGTCTCGCGATTCGAGCGCATTCTGAACGCGAACGACTCCCTCTTTAACCCCGCCTTGCCTGATTATATCGGACAGACGACCCCGTACAATCCGTTCAATGACTACCGCGTGCCGATCGCAACCAACCTGCCATTAATCGACTTCGCGACGCTACATGCGAGGGACCTCAATACATCCAAACTAGCGACGCTGGACCTAAATATTTACACCACCGACCTGTTTGATTTGCCGGCAGGCGGCGTGGGACTCGCCTTCGGCGGCGTGTTTAGTCGGGAAACCCTGACTGAAAATCCCGATGACGAACACCGTCTTAAAGACGAAGCCGGTTTCGCACAATTGTTCCCTGTTAAGGTGGGACGCAAAGAATATGCGTTCTATGCAGAAACGCTCATCCCGATCACTAGTCCCGCCATGCGCGTGCCAGGGCTTTACTCACTGAAGTTCTCGGCCGGGGCGCGGTTTGAGGCTTTCCAGAATAACGACACAAATTCGTTAGTGCCCAAAGTGGGGGTACGCTGGCAGCCGTTTGACGAACAGCTTACGCTTCGCAGCACCTGGGGTGAAGGCTTCGTTGAGCCCTCGCTCACCGAGCTATATGGCCCTGTAATTTTCGGTTTCGCGCCAACGTCCTTCATGGGCGACCGCGAGCCGGAAACAGCGACACGGAACAACCCCAACCCGCACCTGGGGCCAGAACGTTCCCGTAATTGGAGTGGGGGTATCGTTTATACGCCGAAGTGGATTCCCTGGGGCAGTCTGACGTTGACGGTTGACCTGTGGGATATCGAGCGGACGGGCGTTGTCATGGTGGCTTCTCCTCAGAGCGTGATTGAACGCTTTTTAGCCGGCAGACTCCAGCCTGGAGAAGCGGTTATACTCGACCCGTCCGGAACATTCGTATCGGAGGTGGTGATCCCTTTTATCAATGGTGGCCGTCAGAACGCGCGCGGCGTTGACCTTGGCATTCAGTACCAACTGGAGACCCGTTTTGGAACATTTACTTCTCTAACCCGGGCGACGTATCTGGATTCTTTCATCCTCCAATTCGCGGGAGCGAAAGCAAGAGAAGTGGCCGGGCGAACCAACGCTGATTGGTGGGACGGCAGCCTTTTCGGGTTCGGGCCCGGCGATGCTTGGTACAAATGGAAGGGAATCTCGACACTTGACTGGACGTGGCACAACTTCGACTTGAACTGGACCGTTCACTTCTTCGATGGCTTTTGGGAAGAGATCTATGCCAAGAAATTTGATGGATTTTGGAAGCAGCACTATGTCCATCCCACATGGTTCTTCGATGCGCAGCTTTCCTACAGCCTGATCTTCACGCCTCCGGTGGAAGCGGCGCCGGTGGCCGGCTACTCAAAGGACACCAAGGAAGTGGTGGGCAAAGAGAAGGAAGCGCCGCCTACAGCTGTTTACGCCATGCCGTGCTGGAAAAGCATCCTGAACAACTCCACCATCACCGTGGGTGTGAACGACATCTTCGGCGCGGATCCACCCAAGGAGTTCGGGTACGAATTTGGCAGCGCCATAGGCTATCCGGGCTTCGCCTACGATAACCTGGGACGGTTCTGGTATGTCCGACTGATCAAGAAGTTCTAAGTGGAAGGAAGCAAGCTCCCCGGGGGGTGCGCTACTTGGAGACTATTTCCTTCGGCGCGAGGGAGGCGACGATTTTTTCGAAGCATGGATCGCCGCGCAAGGGATCCCAGAACGGCATCAGTTTTAATTCGCCATAGCTGAGGTCAAGACCGCCAGTGGGGGAACGGACGGCAGTGGCAAGCTGTTCGCAGGCGAGATCTTTTTCACCAACCCACGCAGCAATCATCGCTAAATATTTGATCATGAGCATACCATTGAATGGGTCCTTTTCCACGGGAAGCAGCTCAACGGCGCGTCGTCCTTCGCGCAAGGCCTCCTCCTTCCGCCCGAGAGCGGCATCAATGACACCGAGCACGCACCATGCCGGGCCGTAATCTGCTTGAGCCTGGACGGTTTTCTCCTGCTCCGCGCGTGCAGCAGTAAAAGCCAATTGCGCCTTGTGCTCGTCATTGGTCATGCGTGCGATAATGCCTTCCACGAAAGGACGCGTGAAATGAACAGGGTCGCTACCTAACGGGATTTCGTCAGACGCGATCAAGGCCTCTTGGGCGGCAGCGACGTCGCGTTCGGCCAGCGCGCAAACTAGCCGCGCATTGGAATCGGCGATCTTCGGCATGGCAGCAGGATTTGTTGCCCGGATTTCATCGATCAATTGATGCAATGGTCCTGTATCGGCTTTCCAATTCACGTCCACGAATGCTCGCTCTGCTTTTGCCCCGAGATTGTCTGGCTCGATAGTCAATATGCGATCGAACTTCGATTTTTGTTCAGCATAACGCCGGAAGCCTCCGTAACTAAGTCCGATCTGGTAGAGCGTGTTAACGTTGCGCGGGTCGAGCTCAAATGCTCGCTCGAGGCTTCGTGTAGATTCTTCCCAACGTCCCTGACGCCTCAGGACGAAACCCATCGTCTCGAATAGCCCAGAATCATTCGGCAAAGTTTGGCGGGCAACTTCCAGTTCAGCCAGAGCGCCGTCGTAATCGAGGTGGCCATGATAAAGATTCCACGCCCGCGCGAGATGCGTTTCACCATCATCTGGACGAAGGCGAAATGCGGCCTGAATGGCTGCTTCTGCTGACGCCAACCGCGCAGGAGTATGGTCAAGTCCAGAGAAGTAAAGCTCGTCATGAGCCCAGGCGAGTTGACAATACGCATCGAAAAACGATGGATCGCGCGCCACGGCCTGGTTCAGCAGATCGATTGCGTGACCGAAATTCGCCATCCCGCCACCAAAGGATGCCCCCGGAAACATATGAATGGCGCGTGAATAGAGATCGAAAGCGACGAGATCGCCGGTCGGCCTGCGCTCAATCGCCAATCTCTCAGCAGCCGTGATTTTGGCGCGAAGCCGCTGAGCGACTTTCTGCGCAATCTCGCTCTGGATCGCAAACAAGTCGTTCAAATCGCGATCGTATTGTTCCGCCCAGATGTGAGTGTCCGTGCGCGTGTCGATCAACTGCGTGTTCATATGAAGCCGGGCGCCGACCATCCGGACGCTGCCCTCCAGCACATGGGAGACTCGCAGCTCGTCACCGATCTGACGCATGTTCCGCTTGCCGCGATAGTCCATTACGCTGGTCCGGCTGATCACCTTCAAATCGGCGATTTTTGCAAGCTTGGTCAAAATGTCGTCCTGCACACCATCGACGAAGGCCCCTCTTTCCTTCTGCCCGATTAAATTTTCAAACGGCAGAACGGCGATTCCCGTTGTTACCGGACGGTGGATGAGTTCGCTTTTCCAAATATTCCATCCAACGGCCGCAGCAAACGCCAGCAGTGAAGCTGCCAGAAGCGCGCTGGTTGGATTGCGCCGAACCCACTTTGGGCCACGGGTTAAGATTCCAGTGTGTCGGGCCAAGATCGGCTCGTGCTTTAGCCAGTGCTCGAGGTCTTCGGCCAGTGCGAGAGCTGAAGAGTACCGTCGCTTTGGATCTTTCTCGAGACACTTCAGGCAAATCGTAGAGAGATCGCGATCTATTTTGTGGTTTAACGCGCGCGGTTTCCGCGGTTCCGTATTCAGCAGCAGCCGGATTGTTTCGTACGTTGTTCCCCCGGCAAATGGCGGCTGACCGGTGAGCAGTTGATAAAGGACGGCGCCAAGTCCATAAACATCCGTGGCCTTGCCAAGCTTCGTAGTTTCACCGGAGGCTTGTTCCGGCGCCATGTAGCTGGGCGTGCCCAGCACCTCCCGGGTGCGCGTGACCGTACTCTCCGCTTCGACTAGTCGGGCAAGACCGAAATCGGTAAGGTGTGGTTCGCCTTTTGCATCCAGCAGGATATTCCCCGGTTTAATATCGCGGTGCAGGATCTTGTGCTCGTGCGCGTAGTGCACCGTGCGCGCCAACTTAACGATCAATTCCACTGCGGACCGGATTGGCATCGGTTCACGCTCGAGGATCGCATCGAGTTGTCCGCCTTCGACTAGGCCCATGCTGAAGTAGCAAGCGCCATCGCGCTCGCCGACCTCATAAATTGGAACGATGCCGGGATGATTCAGTCTGGCGGCCGCTTCCGCTTCGCGACGGAACCGTTTTACGTGCGGTTCCGTGGCCCAATGACCCAAGGCGATTACCTTCAGTGCCACGATGCGGTTAAGACTTTTTTGCCGGACACGGTAAACCACGCCCTGGCTGCCCCGACCGATTTCTTCCAGCAGCTCGTAATCACCGAACTCGATCGGCGCACCGTTATCACCTGGGATCAATTGATCAGAGCGCCGCAGCGTCTTACTGGGATCGATATCGTCCTGACCCAGTGCTGAGCGTAAGAGACAATGGATGCAAAACTTTTCTCCGTCGTCGGAGGAGGTAAGCCGTGAACCGCACTGCGCGCAGAGTAATTGCGTAGCTTTTGATTCGAGAGCCTGGCCTTCGTTCATGCGGCTTCCGCTAAAACATTGCAAAGATAACGCAGCTCTTCGTCAATCTCGTGTGGCGCTGAAACCGTGCGAGCAATCTCGCGCCGCACAATCTCGCGGTAACGTTGCCGCAGCCGATGGACGTGCGTCTTTACGGTCGCTCTCGCAAGACCCATCCGCGCTGACGCCTCATCGTACGAAGGAATGACGCTGCCGCCGGTGAGAAAGCTCTTTAGTTGTTCGAAGAGTTCGAGCTTGCCTTCGGCCTGCAATTCTTCGCGCAAAGAATTGAGCGCGCCGGCCGTGAGCGATTTCGCCCAGCGCAATTCGAACAGAGATTCCGCCGTTGAATCGGGCGCGCTTGGAGGGTCGTAAAATGCTTCGGCCGTTTCCTGGTCGAGTGAAACGAATTGATAGCCGCCGCCGCGCCGGATCGCTTGCTCGCGGTCCCAATTGTCTGCAAGGAAATTTTTTACCGATGCGAGCAGAAAAGATCGGAACTTGCCGTGAAGTGGATTTGTTCGCGCATAGGCTTTGGTTCGCAAAAAAAACGCAAAGAACAATTGGGTCAGATCCTGCGCATCAGAAGGGCTGTAACCGCGCCGCCGGATGAAGCTGTAGATTGGCGGCCAATACATTTCGCACAACTGCCCGAGCGCGTTTGCCGCCTCTGGCACATCCGTAAGCGCACAACGTGCGACAACGCTCCAGTGCGTGGTGGCAAAACTGGCGCCACCTTCCTGGAGCGTTCCAGGGGTTGCTTTCACCGCGCAAACATACCCAACCGTAACGGTTCGTCGCAAGACTTTCCCGCGTATGGAAACAGCCTAACCAACCACGAAGAGCACGAAGGAACACGGAGTGGAATTCTAATTCTTCGTGAACTTCGTGTCCTTCGTGGTGATTGATGGGATCACTGCGCGCATTCTTCGAAAGCGGCAGGTTCGCCAC
>WNGL01004874.1_pt1 | contig 16010 bp, 16 predicted proteins | sample 5400591 | NCBI WGS metagenome assembly WNGL01 (sample SAMN13153377, study PRJNA577476) | soil metagenome | isolation source: 80 cm soil or saprolite under Garry oak tree replicate 1 | place: USA:California | collected 2016-06-15
TGGCCACGGCGACCGGCTTCGCGCTGGCCATCGTGTTCTCCGTACAGGGGCTCACCGGCTGGGAATCCGCGGTGCCGCTCGCCGAGGAGACCGCCAGTCCGCGCCGGAACGTCCCGATCGCCACGATGGCGTCCATCGTCATCACCGGGCTGATGACGGTCGTCGTCATCTGGGGCCAGGTCATCGGCTGGGGCTGGCTCAACATTGGCAAGCTCCCCGCGTCGGCCGAACTCCCCGCCTTGGTGATCGCCCACCGGGTCTGGGGCGCGGTCTGGTCCATCGCGCTGTTCGCCATGTTCACCTCGGTCATGGCCGCGAGCCTCGCCACCCAGAACGTCGCGACCCGCATGTGGTACGGCATGGCCCGCGCCGGCGTGCTGCCCCGGGTCGTGGCCAGGGTGGACCCGAAGCGCAAAACGCCCACGGTCGCGGTCCTGCTTCAGTTCCTGCTGTCCATGGGGCTTGCCTTTATCGGCGGCGGGCTGCTGGGCCCGGCGACGTTCTTCATCTTGATGGTCGGCTTCTGCCTGGTGCTGGCGGTCATCTTCGTCTACTCGATGGGCAACATCGGCGTGGTCGTTCACTACTGGCTCCACCGCCGCCGCGAGTTCAACTGGGTGCTGCATTTCATCTTCCCCGTCGGCACGACCGCCATCCTGATCTACTCGCTGGTGAAGTCGTTCAGCCCGTTCCCCGCCTCTCCCGACAACTGGTCGCCGGTGATCGTCGGCGCGTGGATGCTCGTAGGCGTCGGCGTCCTGGTGATCCTGAAGGTGCGGGGCGGCGAGACGTGGCTGCAGAAAGCCGGCGAGATCATAGACAGCCATACTGTGACCGCCGAAGGTGCTGAGACAATCGCGGACACCGGAGATGCCGATGGAAACCAGAACTGACTCGGTCAGGTCGTACCGCACGCGTTTCCAGCGTGACGAGAACCCGATCTCGGAGGGCGGGCTATGGCTCAACGGGGCCAGGGACGGTATTGACTGGGCCGACGTCATAGTCAGGAACGGAGTGGCCTACGGGGCGGTAACGCGCATGCAGGCCGCCGAACACCGGATAGAACAGGGAAACCTCGAGTCCGCAGACCCCGATGCCGCGCCCGAGGGGGACTACGACGACCCGACCGCCCTGCTCTCCGGCGCATGGGGAAAGAACCAGCATGCGAAGGGGACAGTCTTCAGCAAGAACCCGACAGAGGAGTATTTCCAAGAAGTCGAGATACGCCTGCGCAGCACCCTCACGCCACACCGCTGCACCGGGTACGAGATTTTCTTCAGATGCCTCAAGACGGACAATGCCTATGCCGAGATCGTGCGGTGGAATGGAAAGATCGGGGACTTCACGTCGCTGAGGAAGCTTATCGGTCCGCAATACGGGGTCCGGGATGGTGACGTCGTGGAGGCGACAATCTCCGGCCATGACATCAGGGGATTCATTAACGGCGTGGAGGTGATCTCCGCCACCGACGACGTGTTCGGTGAGGGCAGTCCCGGAATCGGCTTCAACTTCTTCGTCGGCAACACCAACGTCGACCATGGGTTCACCTCCTTCGAGGTAGACAGCTACAACGACTGAGCAGGCGATCGATGAAGCTCGGGATCAACCTGTACCTGTGGGCGGACCACATGCACGACGGCCTGATGCCGGTACTCGAATCGCTGAAGCAGATCGGCTACGACGGCGTCGAAGTGCCGATCTTCGATCTGGACGAGGCGACGTGGGCCCAGTGGGGGCAGCGCCTGGATGATCTTGGCCTGCAGCGGACCGCCAACACCGTGATCGCGCCCGAGTGGAATCCGCTGAGCCCCGACCCGGCCGTACAAGAAGCCGCGTACCAGCACATGCAGGCCGTGATCGACTGCTGCGCCGCGGTCGGATCAACCCTGCTGTGCGGCCCTCACCAGGTGGCCCTGGGTGTCTTCACCGGGGCCGGCCCGACCGAAGAAGAGTGGGCGCGCAGCGTCGGGCACCTGCGCCGCGTGGCCGAGTACGCGGCCGCGGCCGGCGTGACACTGGCTGAAGAAGTCGTCAACCGGTTCGAGCTCTACCATCTGAACACGCTCGACCAGGCCATCCGCTTCGTCGATGAGGTGGATCACCCCAACTGCCGCATCCACCTGGATACCTTCCACGCCCACATCGAGGAAAAAGATCCGGCGGCCGCTATCCGGCGCGCGGGGAGCCGCATCGCTCACGTTCACATCTCGGAAAACGACCGGGGCGTGCCGGGAACGGGCAGCGTCGCCTGGGACTCAACGTTCGATGCGCTCCAGGACATCGGCTACGACGGCTGGCTCACCGTGGAGGCATTCGGGAATTCCCTCCCGAATCTCGCCGCCGCCACCAAGATCTGGCGAAAGCTCTTCGATAACGAGGAACAGCTGGCCAGTGACGCTTACGCCTTCCTGAGCAGCAGAAGCTGGACCGGACCCGGCCACGAAGGCGAGTTATTCTTTAACCTGGGTCAGGTAATTCAGGCCGAACGAGTGAGGTTCCTGCCCCGGTGGGTGCGGGCCGTCGCCTCCCTGATCTTCATTCCGCTCGGTGGCATCCTCTACCTTGCCGTCGGCAGGGTGTGGACGCGCTTACCCGCGTAAAGTCCAGGGTTTCTCCTGGTGCGCCGTTGCCGGCACTGCGGCAGGATTTTGCTCGGTCCGTGCTGGCCATGCCCGGGGGAGGTGCACCATGGCGTTCACCAGCCACAGTAACCTGTTCGCCGCCGTGCACGAGAACGGGATCAACGCGACGATCGGCCAGCTCATGCTGCAGCGCCCGTCGCTGTTCAACTACGCCACGCTCCTCTTTACCCAGGCCCTGAGCTCGAAGTTCTGCATGCCGATCACGCCGCCGCCGGGGGGCGGGCCGCTGTTCACCGTCGAGCCGCAGCTGCCGGTGCTCGGCGCGCCGCGGCCGCTCGGGCTCGACTGGTGCCTGCAGCTGAGCAACGTCAGCATCGACCTGCACCCGGGGAACACGCTGACGCTGCCGCCCGAGCTCGGGTCGCTCGGCCCGCAGCACTTTGCCCTGCACCTGCGGGCCTGCTTCGGGCTGGCCTGCCCGGATGACCTCGTGGTGGAGAACCTGGCGGCCGAGATGGAAGCCCTGGTGGCGGCGGACATGCTACGAGCCGCGCCGCCCTCCGCCCCGCCGACGACAACCTCCCCGCCGGTCAGCGGGGGCGGCGTTCAGCCCGCGTCGGCCGCCCGGGCCGTACGTGCCGCGGATGTCCAGCCGGTGCCCAGCGCGAACGTGATCTGCAGCTGCCTGGACGTGTTCGGCGTCGGGCACTTCGAGTGGGGCGCCGTCAGCGGCTTCCCGGGGCAGTTTCTCAAAACGCGGCTGGACAACCTGGAGATCGTCGACCTGGTGACCGACCCGCCTTCCAACCTGGAGGACATGCTCGAGTGCTATCTGCGGACGGTGCTCCGCCTCGGCGTGCTGCCGTGGCTCATCGTGCCCATGCAGACGCTGGTCCTGAACATCACCAAGCTGCTCCAGGACAACGACACCCCCATCGGCCAGCACGTCACGCTGGTCCCGGCGCCCGTGTCCGCCAACGTGCCGAACAACCCGGCCGTCGAGAACGACCAGCTCAAGGTGTTCTTCAACCTGAAGGTGCAATGATGGCGGACCTGACCATCGCCGTCTCGGAGGCGGTATTCGCCAAGACCCTCGAGGTCGTGGTGGCCAACTTCGGCTTCGACGTGTCCGGCGGCGGCGACTTCGGCGACTTCGGCGCCCGGTATGACGGCCGTCTCGTGCTGAAGGGCGGCTCGCTCGAGCTGCGCGACGACGGCACTATCCGCCTGCGCGAGCTGGACGCGCGCTGGGACAAGCTCGAGTTCACGCTGGGGGTGAGGCTTTCCGAGACGTCGCTCGGCGGAGGCCCCGTCGACCTGCCCGGCGGCGGGACCATCCACCTGCCCGGCGTGACCCTGTTCAGCCGCGACCCGGGCGTGGTGGTCACCGTCGACCTGGCGCCGTTCGTCAAGCACGAGCTGAGCCTGATCGGCAGCCCGCTGATCCAGCACTTCGAGCCCGGGGTCACCCCGGTCGGCAAGCACTGCCAGGAGCTGCACACGGCGCTCAAAATCGACGACACCAAGCAGCAGTGGCGGATCTTCTGCGACCCCCAGACGATCGATTTCGACCTGTTCGACTTCGCCGACACGGTCGGCGACCTGTTCGAGCAGGCGTTTACCGACGCGCTCGACAAGCTGCTGCCGCCCGGCCTGCTGCACGACCTTATTCTGAAAGCCATCGGGTCGGTCGCCGACCTGCTCCGCACGCTGCTCGACATCCCCGACGACATCTCGGAGTGGCTCAGCGACCTGTTCAACGTCAGCCTCGGGGTGTTCAACCTCATCCTGCAGTTCGTGGCCGACTTCTTCGGCAAGTGCATCTCCTTCTACCAGCTGGATGACCCCTTCCCGATGTTCCCCAAGACCAAGGAGAAGACCGTCGAGCTGCCCGCGGTGACGGTCCCCATCCAGAACCTGACCGCCACCGTCAACGACGTCGAACTCGTCGTCACCGCCGACATCGGAGGCGTGTCGTGAGCGAGCTGCGCCCCGACGTGGTGATCAATCGCGCCCTGCTCGTCAACCCCGCGCTAGACTCCGGCGCCATCGCCGTCCGCGGCATCGTGTTCCACGTCTTCGCCGAGTCCGGCGACCACGACGTGACGATCCTGCGTGATGGCCTCCTCACCGGCCGGTTCACCGTCACCGTCCAGGCCGAAGGCGCCCCGCCGCAGGTCAACCTGGACCTGGCCGGGCTGGAGATGGACACCGGCCGTTCGGGGGAAATCACCGGGCCCTTTGCCGTCCGCGAGGGCGGCGTCATGGGCTTCGCCGCCGGCCAGGGCATCGGACGCTACGCCGTGGTCATCGACCACACCGCAGGCGGCGGGTCGCGGACGGTTCTCGACAGCCGCGGCCAGCTCCCGGCCGGCGACCTGTTCGCGGTCACCCTGATCAACCCCGGGACCTACCGCGCGACCAACCTGGCCAGCCAGGCCCGGCTGCAGATAACGGTGGCCATGCCCCGGCGGGACGAGCCCTACAGCCCCGCGCGGCCGACCCTGATCCGGTCCGGCGACCACGGCTTCGACCCGGCCGAGGCGCACATCCTGGCCGGCCAGTCGATCGTGCTCCTGGCCGAGGCACCCGCCCGCTTCCTCGTCGAGCCGGTAACCCCGCCGCATGCGCCCTAGAACACCGAGATGTGCACGTGGTCGTAGTGGTTCGCGGTGATGCTGCCCCGGTTCTCCATCGGGACCCAGCCGGAAGACGGCATCCGGACATCCCAGATCCGCTGCCGGTAGATGATGTACATGATCCCGAGCCGAGAGGCGTTCGCCTGGGCCCACGCCGCGATGTCGTAGCCCTTCTGGACTGACGCGGCGGCCGGCATGACGCCCCCGGTACTGAGCATGAAGTCGCACGCCCGGCCGAGCGGATGCTCTCCGTCGCTGCCGGGCCGGTAGCAGCCGATGGCGGAGAACGGGCCGAACCTCCGGTCGACCTCGTCTCGCACCTCGTGCATGCGGGGCGTGATGCTGTCCCCGATGGTCGGTGACTGCGGCCGGAACTGAGCCAGCAGGTGCTTGACCCGATCCTGCTGTCCCGCCAGCGATGCCACTATCCGCTGCAGCTCGGCCACCTTGGCCTGCGCGGCCTGCCGGGCGCTCTCTCCCTCGACCATGAGCCGATGCAGCTGCTCGTCGCGGGCATCGCGCTGCTGGGCCAGGTAGTCAATGGTCGCCGACCTGCCGAGTACCTGCTGCGGGTCGCCGCCGGCGAAGAACGCGAGGGCCTGATCCGGCGCGCTGCCCTCGTAACTCGCGGTGGCGAGCCTGGCGAGCCGGCGATGCTCGGCGTCGAGCTGGCGGTCCAGCACCCGCACCCGGGCCGCGGCCACCTCGGCGGCGGCTTTCGCCCCGCTGAGCACCTGCAGCTGGCCGCGGTACTTTTTGGACAGCTCGGCCGCCTGGGCCTCGAGCTGGTCGAGGGGCGTAGGGGAGCCCGCGTGGAGCAGCCCGCCATCTCGCATTAGGGCGGCTGGCGCCGCCGCCCGGGCCGAGGTGGCCAGCAGCGAGCAGGCCACCGCCACGGCCACAACCCCACCCCAGGTGCGCAGTCCGCGGCCAAGCCAGCGTCGCGAAAGAGCGAACCGGCTCCGGGTGGAGTAGCGGCGGCGCACCAGCTGACCTCTCCCTCTGCCGACACCGTGCCAACGCACGTGACCGGCCGGATCTCAAGACCATGCGAGCTACGCCGGACGATACAGCCTCCTCCCGCCCCACGCTGGCTGTTCAGCTATCTCACGGATGGCCAGGACGGGGTACGGCGAGTGATGGAGGAGCCGAACGGGCACGGAGCCGCGCACGCGACGAGCGGTATGCCCAGCCCGGCCATCGAGCACTGCCCAGACATGATCAAGCAAGGCGAGCAGCTGACCGCCCCGAACAAGAGAAACGACGAATCACAACAGTCGCTTCGGCCACATGCAGCTAATGCTCGCAGATACTTGAAACTTACTGCACTTAAAAGGCCGAACCGCGCCAGGAATCAACGCTTGACGCCGACAACTGACGTAATCATACTCAAATTATACCATTTTCCGCCAACGTCGAAATGATCAACGCCACACGGGGTGTTCCTGCGCGGAATCTGAGTTCACGGCCGTCTATCACGGGGCCACATATATGCATGCCGGATATGGCCATGGGCGGAGTAAGGGAAGTGACGGGCGTTGAAGCAACGAAATGTAATCACCGCCGCGATAGCGGTGGCCGGGCTAGTCGTCGCGACCGGCGCCAGCGCCGTGTCCGCTCCCGCGGCCCGGGCGACCGCGGCCCGGGCCGCACAGGGACCGACGATCAAGCTGATCGCGGCCCAGCACACCATTACCGCACAACGGTTCGGGAACCAGGTGTTCGTGGACCCGGGCATCTGGGTGGCATCGCTCGGAGCCCCGCTGCAGCTGGATGTCGGCCGCGCCAGCTATGCCGATCCGGTAACCATTACCCAGGTCATAAGCCAGCCGGGCCTGCCGCCGCAGACGAGGCCGCTGCCCGCCAGCGTCCTTGACGGCTGGAACGGGCTGAAGAACTTCATCAGCCTCACCATCAAGAACAAGGCCGGCCGGGTCGTCGCCACCACCCGGCTGACGCTGTGCCCCGATACGTTCGACCCCGAGCGCGCCAGCCCGGACAGCCCGCCCACCTCCCCGTACCCGCAGGAATGCGGGGCCATAGATCCGTTCCAGATCGGGACGGTGTGGGGCATAGAGCAGGGCTGGGCGGTCGACGCGTCACAGTCCGGCCGAACCTACCGGCTGCCCCTGGGCACCTACCGCGTAACCGAATCCATCACCGCGGCCTACACCCGGCTATTCGGCATTTCCCCGGCCGCCGCCACCGCGACCGTCGTCATGAAGGTGGTGAAGGGGAGTGGCTGCTGTGCCGCCATCGGCGGGGCGAATCGGCGCCCGGCCGCGCTGGCTAAGCTGCCCGCCGTTCCGGCGATGACGAATCCGCCGGAATCCGCGCTTCCCGATCTGGTGCCGCTTCCGGCCTGGGGGATAAGGACGACCCATGCCGCGGGCCGTGATCTGCTGACCTCCTCCGCCACCGTCTGGGTGGGCGGAAACGGGCAGCTCGACGTCCAGGGCTTCCGGGTCAAAAGCTCGCCCGTCATGTCGGCATACCAGTACTTCTGGCAGAACGGGCAGGTCATCGGCCGCGCCCGCGCCGGGACCATGGGATTCGACTCGCTACCCGGCCACAATCACTGGCACTTCGAGCAATTCGCCGCTTACCGGCTGCTCGGCCCGGGCGGGAAGCTCGTGCTCCGCAGCCAGAAAACGGCTTTCTGCATCGCGCCGACCGACCCGGTCGACCTGCTTCTCCCCAACGCCCTCTGGCAGCCGTCATTCGTCGGCTTCGCGGGCCAGTGCGGAAGCCCGACCGCGTTGTGGGTGCGGGAAACGATGCCGGTCGGCTGGGGGGACACCTACATCCAGTCGATCACAGGCCAGGCGTTCGACATCACCAAGCTGCCCAACGGCACGTACTACGTCCAGGTGACGGCCAACCCGGGGCACCACCTATACGAGACGACGACCGCGAACGACGTCACGGTCCGGAAGGTGATCATCAGCGGATCCCGCGGCCACCGGCACGTCAAGGTGCCAGCCTGGAACGGAATCGACCCCGAGGGATAAGAAGGCGCCTCAGGGCCGGCCCGCGATGTAGGCCAGGACCTCCGCCGTAGTGATCCGCCGGTACACCTCGGCGAGTTCGCCGGAATTGACCCGTGCGGCTAGGGCTTCGGCGACGCGGGCGCGGACCGGCTGGGCTACTTCGTCCGCGCGACCCTCGACCACGTCAGCCCACCGGTATCCGTCTGCGGCCACAGAGGGATCGGGCCAGCATGGCAGCGTCGCCGATGTGAGTTCCGCACGAAATGACATCACACCAGGAAGAGGAGATCTTCGATCTGCACCTCGAACGCCTCGACAAAGAGCTGACTGGCGGCGTGCATTCCTGCTCACTTCCTCCCAGGCCGCCCGCAGAGGGGTACCATAGTACCATAGGTAGGGTAGAAAGGTAGATCATGAGCCTCAACATCAAGAATGCCGAGACTCACCATCTCGTCCAGGAACTCGCCGCGCTGACCGGCGAGACGCAGACAACGGCGGTAACTATCGCTGTCCGTGAGCGCCTGGACAGGGTGCGGCATCTGCGCGAGCCTGGCCTGGCCGACCGGCTCCTGGCCATCGGCGCCGATACCGCGCCCCGGCTCCGCGAGCCACTCCGCAGCGCCGATCACGGTGACCTGCTCTACGACGACCAAGGGCTTCCCGCGTGATCATCGACACCTCAGCCCTCATCGCGATCCTGCGCGCCGAACCAGATGCCGGCGAGATGGCCCATGCCATCGAGCGGGCGCGGAGCAGGCGGATCTCCGCCGTGAACTGGCTGGAGGCCGCGGTCGTCATCGACACAAGCCGGGATCCGGTCGCCAGCCGCCGCTTCGACGAACTCGTGCAGACCGCGGAACTGCACGTCGAACCCGTGACCCATGACCAGGCCCGCATCGCCCGCGACGCCTACCGCGACTTCGGCAAGGGCAGCGGCCACAAGGCCGCCCTTAACTTCGGGGACTGCTTCGCTTACGCTCTGGCCAAATCCGCCGGCGAAGCACTGCTGTTCAAAGGGAACGACTTCGGCCACACCGATGTCACCCCCGCGCTGCCCACCACCCCCGGCTGAAGACGTCCGGAAACCGAGGTCAGCACCTGCCGCTCACGCCGGCCACAGGATCCACGTTCATGGAGGGCGCATGTCGGTCGCCGGATCGGCGCTGCCGGGTATCGAAGCCGAACGGGTACGCCACTGGCTCGCCGAGCACGTGCACGACCTGGCTGGCCCGGTGGAGTTCGGGCTCGTCTCGGGCGGACGCTCGAACCTGACCTACCGGCTCACCGACGCCGCGGGTGCCACCTACGCCTTGCGCCGTCCGCCCACCGGGGGAGTGCTGAGCACCGCCCACGACGTGAGCCGGGAATGGCGGTTCATCTCCGCGCTGGCACCGACGGCGGTTCCGGTCGCGCGGCCGGTGGCCTACTGCGCCGACACCGCGGTCACCGGCGCCGAGTTCTACGTGATGGAGTTCGTCGAGGGCTTGGTGCTCGCGGACGCCGAAGCCGGGCTGGCCCTGGTGCCCCAGGCCCGGTCCCACGCGGCCGAGCAGCTCGTCGACGTGCTGGTCGCGCTGCACGCGCTCGACCCCGTCGCGCTCGGCCTGGGCGACATGGTGCGCAAGACCGGCTACCTCGAGCGGCAGCTGCGCCGCTGGCGTGCGCAGGTGCACGCCACGGATGCAGCGGAGCTCCCGCTGCTCGATGAGGTGCACGACCTGCTCGCGCGCCGCATACCTGCGCAGGCCAACGGCATCGTGCACGGCGACTACCGGGCGGGAAACGTGGCGTTCGGGCCAGACGGCGGCGTCCGGGCGGTCTTCGACTGGGAGCTCGCGACCTCGGGTGACCCGATGGCCGACCTCGGATGGCTGGCCTCGACCTGGCAGGACCCGGGTGAGCCGCTGCCGCCGACCACGCCGGGGCCGAGCGCCGTGGCGGGCTTTCCCGCCCGGGCGCACCTTGTGCAGCGTTACGCCCGGCGGTCGGGCCGGGACGTATCGGACCTGCCGTACTGGGTGGCGTTCTCACGCTGGCGGTCGGCCTGCATCGGCGTCGGCGTGCGGGCCCGCTACCTGGCCGGGCACATGGCCGACGACGGCTTCGCCGCCCAGCTGCTGGCATCGGCCGAGAACCCTGAACCCGGCTCGGCCGGGGCGCGCATCGTGCTGGCGGAGGCCGCCCGCGACGCGCTGCGCGAGGGCAGCCTCTGACGCGGCCGTGATCCGCACGGCCTTGCCCCGATTCCCCGATCGGTCACAATAGGACCATGGCATGGGATTTCTCCACCGACCCCGATTTCCAGACCAAGCTCGACTGGGTTGAGCGGTTCTGCCAGGAGAAGGTCGAGCCGCTCGACTACGTCTTCCCGCATGCGGTGCGCTGGCCGGATCCGGTGGTGAAGGCGTACGTCCGCGAGCTCCAGCAGGAGGTCAAGGACCAGGGCCTGTGGGCGATCTTCCTCGACCCGGAGCTGGGCGGCCCCGGCTTCGGGCAGCTCAAGCTGGGTCTGCTCAACGAGGTGATCGGCCGCTACCGCGGCGCGCCCGCGATGTTCGGCGCGTCGGCGCCCGACACCGGGAACATGGAGATCCTCGCCGCCTACGGCACCGAGGAGCAGAAGAAGCGCTGGCTCGAGCCGCTGCTCAACCAGGACATGTTCTCGGCGTACTCGATGACCGAGCCGCAGGGCGGCAGCGACCCGAACCTGTTCAAGACCCACGCCGAACGAGACGGCGAGGAGTGGATCATCAACGGCGAGAAGTGGTTCACCTCGGCGGGCCGGGTCGCCGACCTGCTCTTCGTGATGTGCGTCAACGGCATGTTCGTGGTGCCCCGCACCACCCCCGGCGTCGAGATCATGCCGGAGCCGCGGAACCACAACCACATCATCTACCGCGACGTCCGGGTGCCCGCGGATCACCTGCTCGGCCCGGAGAACGGCGCCAAGGTCCTCGCCCAGCGCCGCCTCGGCGGCGGCCGCATCCACCACGCCATGCGCACCATCGCCCAGTGCAAGCTCGCCTTCGACATGATGTGCGAGCGGGCGCTGTCCCGCGAGTCGCACGGCCGCCTCATCGCCGAGCACCAGATGGTGCAGGAGAAGATCGCCGATTCCTACGCCGCGATCAAGATGCTCCGGCTGTTCGTGCTCGAGACCGCCTGGAAGATCGACCAGACCTCGACGCTCGAGGCCCGCACCGATATCGCGGCGGTGAAGTTCACCATGGCCAAGGTGCTGCGCGAAGTGTCCTACAACGCGCTGCACATCCTGGGCTCGCTCGGCACCACCGATCTCACCCCCATCCAGGACATGTACGCGTCGGCGCCCACCATGGGCATCGCCGACGGCGTCGACGAGGTACACAAGGCCACCGTGGCTCGCCGGGTGCTCAGGGGCTACCGCCCGCACGAGGGATACTGGCCCACCGAGTACATCCCGGCGAAGCGAGAAGAGGCGTGGCGCCGGATGCGCCCCGTCCTCGACGCCCATCCCGACCTTGCCCGCGCGGCGGAGAAGTACGCCGCCCGCCAGTAAGCCGGCGGCCCACCGCCGTCTCCGGATCGGGCTCAGTGGCCCGTCATGCGTTCCAGGTGCTCGGGGTAGCGGGCGCCTTGGATCTCGATTCGCGCGGTGGCGGCGTCGATCTCGGCCAGGTCGCTGGCGGTCAGTTCGACCTCGGCCGCCCCGAGGTTCTCCTCCAGCCGCTGGAGCCGGCGGGTGCCGGGGATCGGGACGATCCAGGGTTTCTGCGCGAGCAGCCAAGCCAGCGCGATCTGCGCTTGGGTGGCGTCCTTGCGCCGGGCGATGGCCGCGAGCAGGTCCACCAGGGCCTGGTTCGCCGTCCGGTTCTGGGTGGAAAAGCGGGGGATGCTGGCGCGGATGTCCGAGCCGGTGAACGCGGTGTCCTGGTTGATTGCGCCGGTCAGGAAGCCCTTGCCGAGCGGGCTGTAGGGGACGAAGCCGATACCCAGCTCGTCCAGCGCGGGCAAGACCTCGGCCTCGGGCTTCTGCCACCACAACGAGTACTCGCTTTGCACGGCGGTGACCGGTTGCACAGCGTGGGCGCGACGGATCGTGGCGGCGGCCGCCTCGGACATCCCGAAATGCCGGACCTTCCCAGCCTGGATCAGCTCCCCGACCGCTCCGGCCACCTCCTCGATCGGCAGCTCAGGATTGACCCGGTGCTGGTAATACAGGTCGATCACGTCGACGCCGAGCCGGCGCAGCGAGCCGTCGGCGGCCTGGGCGATCTGCTCGGGCCGGCCGACCAGGCCGGTCTGACGGCCGTCGGCGTCGAACGTGAACCCGAACTTGGTGGCGATGACCACCTGATCCCGGAGCGGCGCCAGGGCCTCGCCGACGAGTTCTTCGTTGACGTACGGCCCGTAGACCTCGGCGGTGTCGAAGAACGTGACGCCGCGGTCGGCGGCGGCCCGGATCAGGGCGATCATCTGGTCCCGGTCGCCGGGGTTGGGACCGTAGCTCTGGCTCATGCCCATGCAGCCCAGCCCGATCGCCGACACCGGCAGGCCGCGTCCCAGCATGCGAGTCTTCATGGCGGTTCCTTTCCAGGTCACGGGCGCAGCAGGGTCTTGATGGCACGGCGTTCGTCCATCGCGCGGTAGCCCTCGGCGGCCTGGTCCAGGGGCAGGGTGAGGTCGAAGACCTGGCCCGGGTCGATCTGGCGGTTCCAGATCAGGTCGATCAATTCGGGCAGGAAGCGGCGTACCGGGGCGGGGCCGCCGTGCAGGTGGACGTGGGAGAAGAACAGCTCCTGGCCGGGCAGCTCGACATCGTGGGCGACGCCGACGTAACCGACGTGCCCGCCGGGGCGGGCCGACCGGATGGCCTGCATCATCGACTCCTGGGTGCCGACCGCCTCGATGACCGAGTGCGCCCCGAGCCCGCCGGTGAGTTCCTTGATCGCGGTGACGCCCTCGTCGCCGCGCTCGGTCACGATGTCGGTGGCCCCGAACTCCAGGGCCAGCTTCTGGCGGGACTCGTGCCGGCTCATCGCGATGATCCGCTCCGCGCCGAGCTGCCTGGCCGCCATCGCGGCGAGCAGGCCGACCGCGCCGTCGCCGACCACCGCGACGGTCTTGCCTGGCTGCACGTCGGCGGCGACGGCACCGAACCAGCCGGTGCCGAGCACGTCGGAGGCGGCCAGCAGGCTGGGCACCAGGGCATCGGAGGGAACTTCGGGGGTGGCGACCAGGGTGCCGTCGGCCAGCGGGATCCGGGCCAGCTCGGCCTGGGTTCCGAGCGCGCCCACGGACTGGCGGTGGAGGCACGAGCTCTGGTAGCCGGCCCGGCAGATCTCGCACGTGTTGTCGGAGGCGAAGAACGAGCCGATCACGAACTGGCCGGGTTCGATAGTGCGGACGTCGCGGCCGGTCTCCTCCACGATGCCGACATATTCATGGCCCATGGGGACGGGCCCGTCGACCGGTTCGATGCCGCGGTAGGGCCACAGATCCGACCCGCACACGCAGGTGGCGGCCAGGCGTATGACCGCGTCGGTGGGCCGCTCGATCTTCGGGTCCTCGCGCTGCTCGACGCGCACGTCCCGCGGGGCGTGCAGGATGGCTCCTCGCATGATGGTGTTCCTCTCAGTTGCTGCCAGCGCTCTCGGCCAGTGACCGGAGCCACCTGTCCAAGCTGGCGCAATCCATGCAACCGCCTGCGGCGGACCGGGGGGAGGGTCTGGCGAAGCAGGTAATAACAGGACCCCCCTGTCTCGCGGTCAGGGACGTAGCGTGGCTGTCATGAGTACCCGGGATGACGTTCGCGAGTTCCTGGCCTCCCGGCGCGCCAGGATTACCCCCGAGCAGGCCGGCCTCCCCTCGTTCGGCGGCACCCGCCGCGTCGCCGGGTTGCGGCGGGAAGAGGTCGCGTTGCTGGCCGGCGTCAGCCCCGACTACTACACGCGGCTGGAACGCGGCAACCTGTCCGGCGCCTCCGACAGCGTCCTAGAGGCCATCGCCCGCGCCCTGCAGCTCGACGAGGCCGAACGCTCTCACCTGCACGACCTGGCCCGCGCGGCCGATCCCGGCGCGCGGGCCAGGCAGCGGCCCGGCAGGCAGCGAGTCCGGGCCGGCGTGAAGAGCCTGCTCGATGCGATGACCGATGCTCCCGCGTTCGTGCGCAATGGCCGCCTGGACATCCTGGCGGTTAACCGGCTCGGCCAGGCTCTCTACGCGCCTGCCTTCGACACCCCGGACCGGCCGGTCAACCTCGCCCGCTTCTGCTTTCTCGACCCTCGCGCCGAGGATTTCTATCCCGACTGGGACGGCGCCGCCAACACCACCGTCGCGCTGCTGCGCACCGAAGCTGGCCGCGATCCGTACGACAAAGCGCTCAGCGACCTGGTCGGCGAGCTCGCCACCCGCAGCGACGATTTCCGCACGCGCTGGGCCGCGCACAACGTGCGCCTGCACCACACGGGCCTGAAGCACTTCGACCACCCGGTCGTCGGCAGGCTCGACCTGGCGTTCGAAGCCATGCCCCTGCCCGCCGACCCTGGGCTCACCCTGACCGCCTACAGCGCCGAATCCGGTTCCCCCTCCGGGGACGCCCTGCGGCTGCTGGCCAGCTGGGCCGCCACCACCGAACCGGCCGGCCAGCGCTGAGCTACGACTGAGCAGGGAAGTCCAATCGTCATCGAGCACGCTAATGAATATCGCTTTAGCACACACCTGCTCCGATGCCGAGCTTGTTATAGACGCGGCGGAGATTGTCCTCGACAGTGTGCACGCTCAGGAACAGGGTCTGGGCGATCTCCCGGTTGGTGAGCCCGGCGGCGGCGAGTTCGGCCACCCTCTTTCTCGGTGGGAGTCAGGTCCAGGGGTGCGGGGGGCCTGAGGCCGATGCGGGCCAGCTCCGCCGTGGCCCGCTCCGCCCACAGCGCAGCGCCGAGCCGTTCGAAGATCTGCCGGGCTTCCTGGAGCGATTCGCGGCGGCCGCTTCTGCTTGGCCGCCGCCGCAGCTGCCCTTGGGCGAGCAGGGTCCGGCCGAGCTCGAAGGGCATCGCGAGGCGCTGATGGTGGCCCAGGGCCTGCTCGATCGCTGCGGCCGCGCCGTCCGGATTCTGCTGGGCGGCGAGCAGCAGGGCCCGGGACCGGGCGGAGGTGGCAAGCGGCCAGGGCCGGCCGTTCCGCTCGGCCCGCTCTTCGAAGCGGGCGAGGAGGTCTCCGGCTCGGCCGAGTTCCCCCAGGCCGATCGGCGCTTCCAGGTGGTCGGCGTGAAAACGCGACTGGCTCGGTTCCCGCAATCCGATCGACTCGGCGATGTCATCGACGCGGGATAGGTACCGGCTGGCGTCGGCGAGTCTGCCCAGCGACAGCTCGAGGAACCCCAACACCCGAAAGCCCCATCCGGCCACCCAGGGATCAGCGCGCTCCTCCGCGAACACCAGGCCCGCTTCCGCGTCGCAGCGGGCCAGGTCGGCCAGGCCCAAGTGCGCGTTCACCAGCCCGCGGGCGCACCGGTTGAGGCTGATCACGACCGCTTGTTCCGTCCACTCGGCCGCCTCGACGCACGTGTTCGCATAGTCGGCGGCCCGCTCCCAGTCACCTGCCCACAGTTCCAGCTCGGCCAGCTTCCATAGGATGTCCGGCAGCGAGCTCCCGTCTCCTTCGTCGGCGGCGTCCTGCCGGTCGGCCTCGAGGATCGCGCGTGCCCCGTCGAAGTCATCGGCCCACATGAGGAACAGACCCAGGTTCGACTTGGCCCGCCACGTCACCGGGGGCCGCTCGGCCGAACCCTCCTCCAGCTCGATGGCCCTGGCCAGCACGTC
>WNGL01004875.1_pt1 | contig 16009 bp, 16 predicted proteins | sample 5400591 | NCBI WGS metagenome assembly WNGL01 (sample SAMN13153377, study PRJNA577476) | soil metagenome | isolation source: 80 cm soil or saprolite under Garry oak tree replicate 1 | place: USA:California | collected 2016-06-15
GGCTCGGCTTTCTTGCAAGCTGAAGGCCTGAGATCAGAGCAAGCTTTTGAGGAGGCTTCGAGGCAGGTGATGAACACACTGCACGCGCACTTCAAGCCAGAATTCCTGAACCGGGTGGATGATATCATCATCTTCAGGCCGTTGGGCAAGGAGCAACTGGTGAAGATTGTCGAGCTGCGCCTGGAAGATGTGCGCCGCCTGCTGGCCGACCGCAAGATATCGCTTGAGTTGACTGATGCCGCTCGCGAGCTGCTGTTCACCGAGGGCTACGACCCCAACTTTGGCGCAAGGCCGCTGAAGAGGACGATCCAGAAACTGATTCAGGATCCGCTTGCGTTGAAGATCCTCGACGGCGAAGTGCTGCATGGAGATCACGTAGTCGTGGATGCCGATAAGAAAACCGGAAAGATGACGTTTGAGGTCAGCAAGAGGGTGGGGGAGAAGGAAACGGCTGGTGCGCGGAAATAAAGTCTTGCCGCGCAGTTCAGTGAAAGCGCTCGACCGTCCAGCGCTGCCAGAGATACCAGACGATCATCATTCTGATGATTAAAGCCGAGCCAGCGAGAAAGAATCTGGGCGAGATATCGGACGTGTCGGCGGAGACCTTCGGGATCAGCATGACCATTCCCGCCAGAGCGATCATAATCGCGGCACGTCGCGCGAGATTTTTCAGCCGGAACAGCCCATAACCCACAACGGTGCCGACAGCCGCAGCCAGAAGGAACATGTAGGGTCCGGACAGTTCAAGCCCGTGGAGCAACGGCGACCCCAAGGTCATGGAAACACTGCCGGGACTGATCAACATGATCAGGCCGAGAAGCAGCAGATAAGCTGAGGCTAGAAAGAAGATGACTGCGATTGCGGTAACGCCGCGAGGGCTGCCGACTGGCAGTTTGGGCAGATGAGGGCGTCTCCCCCTACATGTTTGGTGTCGGATGCTGCCGCTCAATACTTCGGCATTTTCGGGTCGATGCGGTCGGCCCAAGCCAGGATTCCTCCTGCGAGATTGTGCACTTTCTTGAATCCTGCCTGCCTGAGGAAGTTCACCGCCTTCGCGCTCCGCACTCCGCTGCGGCAGTGGGCCACGATTTCGCGGCTGGAGTCGAGTTCGTGCACGCGGTTGGGGAGATCGCCCAGCGGAATCAGGTGTCCGTCAATGTTGCAAATCTGGTATTCGTGCGGCTCGCGCACATCGAGGATGAAAAGGTCGTCGTCGCGATCGAGGCGCTTCTTCAGTTCTTCAACTTGCATTTCGGACGTGGTCACTTCGGCCGGGGCTTCTTCGCCACGAATTCCGCAGAACTCCTGATAGTCAATGAGCTTGGTGATCGTGGGGTTCTTTCCGCAGGCCGGGCAATCGGGATTCTTGCGCAGTTTGAGTTCGCGGAACTTCATGCCCAGCGCATCAATCAAAAGCAGACGTCCGATCAGCGGATCGCCCGAGCCGAGAATTAGCTTGATGGCTTCCGTGGCCTGGATCACGCCGACAAGACCCGGCAGAATTCCCAGCACGCCGCCTTCGGCGCACGAGGGAACCAAACCTGGAGGTGGCGGCTCGGGATACAGGCAGCGATAGCAGGGGCCGTCTTTGGTTGCGAAGATGCTGGCCTGGCCTTCGAAGCGGAAGATCGAGCCATAAACATTCGGCTTGCCGGTCAGCACGCAGGCGTCGTTGACCAGATAGCGGGTGGGAAAATTGTCGGTGCCGTCGGCGATGATGTCGAATTCTTTGAACAGCTCGAGGGCGTTGTCGCTCGAAAGGCGGGTGTTGAATTTCTGAATGTTCAGAAACGGATTCATCGCCTTCAGCTTCTCGGCGGCGGAATCGAGTTTGGGACGGCCCACGTCGGCGGTCGAGTGGATGATCTGGCGCTGCAGATTGGTGTAGTCCACCACGTCAAAGTCCACGATGCCGAGCGTACCAACTCCTGCTGCGCCGAGATAGAGCGCCAACGGAGACCCTAGCCCTCCTGCGCCGATGCAGAGGACTTTTGCGGCTTTGATCTTGAGCTGTCCCTGCATGCCAACCTCGGGCATGATCAGGTGGCGCGAATAGCGCAGGATTTCGTCGTTACTCAGGGTCGCGGCTGCGGGTTGGACTTCGGTTAGTGTGGCCATAAATTCAGATTGGGTAATTTTGTAATTTGGTAATTGTGTAATTGAAAATCGACGGTTGGCGTGGGCCTAAATTACCCAATTACCAAATTTCCCAATTACTCAATTGCGCCGCCTCCCGCGATCGAAGGCACTATCGAAATGTTATCACCGTCCTGGACGGCGGTTGCATCCTTCTGCAGGTAGCGAACGTCTTCGTCGTTCAAATAAACGTTCACGAAGGCGCGAAGCTTGCCCTCGTCCGTATAAAGATGGCGGCGCAGGTCGGGATGCTGGGAGACGAGACCGATCAGGGCCTCGCCGACGGTCGTGCCTGTGACTTCGACAGCAGGCTGCTTGCCGGCATATTGGCGCAGTGGCGTTGGAATGTGGATCTTTGGCATGGATAGATGATGCCACAGAAAGCCCAGGGGATTCAGCTATGCCCACCCAGGTTTCTTCCCATTGTGAACGGAGTCCGGATTGGTCTGGCAGGACTACATATCCAGAACACTTCAAGACACGTACGAGATTCGGGACTACCACCTTGCGGCGACCATTCTGGCAAATGATTTTCGCGGCGAATTTGCCGATGTTTGTAGAGCTTTAGAAGGATTCCGCATTACGACATCCGACATTCTTCCTCCGGGAGGCAATGAATCTGCCATTCCCAAGAAATTCTCAAGTAACGCTGTTGACTTCCAGCAAGACAAGGTAGATTGCAAGACAAACTATGAGCTACGTGAACTACTACCGCTGTCCGACGGATAAGATCACATGGGTGGATGCTTGGTCCTCCATGTGTAATGACAAGTGCTCGGACTGTGGTCGCGAAATCGAGCCATATTGGAGCGAGCAAATCGACGCTCCTCTAACCCATGAACTTGCGATGCAGCACTGAACTGGCTGCTGCCTACAAAGCTGGCCCTCAAATCGCCCGTATACTGAGCGAGGACTGGTGCGGTCGTGAACTATATTGCCCCGCGCGCGACTCAAATCGGATCACAAGATCGAGAGCCAATACTCCAGCTATCGACCTTACATGCCCCAAATGTGAAAGAGGCCTTCCAGCTAAAAAGCCTTCGGACATGGAATCCGAGAAAAGTTGCGTTTCCAACCTGCTCGTGATTCCAAGGGTGTTCTTTACGGAAACCGTTATTGAAAAACGGAAGCCACTTAGCACGACAGCGCGTCGAGCCGGCTGGGTCGGCTGCAACATACTGCTAGGTGACATTCCAGAAGACGGCAAGATTCGAATGGTCCGATCCGGTGTACCCGAGTTGAAACAGACGGTTCGACATGAGTTTGACCGCGTAAGAGGTCTGGCGAAGCTGCCCCCATCGTTGCGGGGATGGACAATCGATGTTCTCAACGCCGTTCGGCGAATCGGAGAACCTCAGTTTTCGCTGGAGAGAGTCTACGACTTCGAAGGGGAACTACAGGCTGCACACCCTCGCAATGCAAATGTGTGTCCCAAAATTCGTCAGCAGCTCCAGGTGCTCCGAGAGCTTGGACTGATCGAGTTTAGAGGTCGTGGCAATTACGTGCTCCGAGAGTGACCAAAAGCGTCGGACAAGAGTGTCCGACCCACACGGGCTTACACTACTTCAATCTTCTCGTCCACCAGTTTCTTATCATTCTCGTCTGTGCCGGTCAGCTCAAACGCATTGATCAGCACGGCTTTGCCTTTTTCTACGCTGGTGATCACGTAGGAGCAGCTGAACCAGTGGGCTTCGGCGAGGTCGGTTGACGACCACTGGGCGGGGTGGTCGGGATGGGAATGGTAGAAGCCGATGATGTCCTCTTCGCGCTCGCGGCCTTCCCGCTGGATGCGGACCAGTTCTTTGGGATCAATGTTGTAGCGGTTCTGCGGAGAATCGGTGCGGGTGTTGGTGGTGCGGGCGATCGAAGTTACGACACGAGTTCCGTCGACTTTAGTGTGTCCGAGCAGCACACCGCAGCACTCGTGCGGGTAAGTTTCCTCGCCGTGCTGGCGGAGAGCGTCGTAATGGGATTGGCCGAGTCGGAGCATGCAAGAATCGTTTTACCACAGAGGCACGGAGACACAGAGGAAACTACTTCTGAAATCGCCGTACGAGACGATCACTTCCAACTCAGGTTTTCGATCTAACAAACAGGTTTTCTCCGTGCCTCTGAGTCTCCGTGGTGAACCCACGGTGGGTCACGCCACTCGCGCCATTCTCGCGGCCTCGATCCCGTCCAACGCCTTCCACAGGGCTTTCGCGGCATTCTCTCCAGCGTTCAGTGCCTTCTCCGCGGCTTTGGGGTCCTCTTCGACTAGCTTTGCAAGCTGGTGGCGCCAAGTGCGCGCATGGTAAATATCGGCGGTTGTGTGGAGGGTGAAATACTGGCAGGTTTTCTCATCAGCGCGGTATATCTCGCGTAACCCGCGAGCTTTTTCTGCGGCCACTCGGGGCACTTGCGACTCGTATGCATAAAAAGCCGCCAGGGCTTCTTCGGGAGTACCATCGCGCGCGACGGAGTGAAACCAACTCATCAACTCTTCAATCTCTGGAACCGGCGCCTGACTGGTCTCGCGCTCACCGCCCATGCCTTCGACAAAGTCCAGCCAAAGTTCCGAGTGCGGACGCGAACCGTCGCCCAATCCCATTTCGTCGTCCCGGTTTAAGAGCACCGCCCGGCGCAACTGGTCGTCCACAAGTCGGGAGCCGAACTCCTGCAAGTAATCCGGAAATGCTTCAACATGATGGAAGTAGTCGCGGGCATATTCCCGCAGGTCTTCGCGGGTCAGCTCCCCGGCGCTCCACGCCCTATAAAAAGGATGGCAAAGCAGGTCATATTTCGCGATTCGGGCATCCATCTGATCCAAAAATTCCTGAGCGGTCATCATTCCTCCATGCGAAAACTAATATACGGGCGCACCTCTAAATCTTCAATCTCTAATTCCCCGGTTGCGCGTAGCGGGTCCCCAACTGATCAAACAAGAAGCTGAGGACGTCGGCATTCTGCTCGATTCTCTCATTCAAAGCTGTGCCAATGCCATGCCCGGCGCTGGAAGTCGTGCGCAGCAGAATCGGATTCTTTCCGCCATTCGCCGCCTGCAGCCGCGCTGTCATCTTGCGCGATTGCATCGGATTCACCCGGTGATCGTTCTCGCCGGTCAGAAACAGGATCGCCGGATACGCGGTGCCGTCTTTCACATGATGGTATGGCGAATAGGCATAGAGCGCCTTGAACTGGTCAGGATCTTTCACCGTTCCGAATTCCGTGGTGTTGAAGGCGCCATTCGGATCCAGCTCTACGCGCAGCATGTCGTAGATGCCCACGAACGAAACCACGGCGCGAAACAAGTCTGGCCGCTGCGTCAGCGCCGCACCCATCAATAAACCTCCGTTGCTGCCTCCCAGGACCGCCAGATGCGCTCGCGAGATGTACTTGCGCTGAATCAAGTGCTCAGCCACTGCAATGAAGTCGTCGAACACGGTTTGCTTGTGGGTGAGGTTTCCTGCCTTGTGCCATTCCTCGCCGTACTCGCCGCCACCCCGAATGTTGGCGATTACATAAACGCCGCCCTGGTCCAGCCAAACCCGCCCGATGGCTCCCACAAAACCCGGTCCCAAGTTGACGCCGTAGCCACCGTAAGCTTCGAGCAGAGTGGGATTCGCTCCGTCGAGCTTCGTTCCCTTGCGCCGGATAATGCTGACCGGAATACGAGTGCCGTCTTTCGAAACCGCGAACTCGCGCACCACCTCAGCATCGTCGAACTTCATCGGCGAAGTCTCTAACAGCCCGGTCCGACTGGTTTTGCCGGTCGCCGCATCGAGGTCATACCAGGTAGGCAGCTCAAGGTAGGTTGAAACATGAAAAAGCACATCATCACCGCTGGTGTGCACAACAGCATTGACTTCCGCAATTGGTGGCGCCGGTAAAGTTGCGAGCTGATGTCCATGGTGGTCAAAGATGCGTACTCGCGATGGACCCCCGATTACGTCTGCAACATACAATCGGGATGGCGTCGGCACAAAAGCTTCGATTGAAGCTCGCGCACTTTCATCCGGCCCAGATCCCGCGCTTTGCGGCACGATAACTTCGGCTTTGGACAATTGGGGTTCCGCAAGCGGAAGCCGCAGAACTTTGCCTCGGGGTGCAGTGTGCCTGGAAAGCAAGTAAAGGGCGGGATCATTCGGACTTCCAAGCTCTGCGCGGACAATCTCATCTTCAAAGTGCGTGACCTGCGTCCATTTGCCCGAGGAGTCCATTATGTAATGCGCAAATTGCCCGCCATCTCCATTTGCAACTGCAGCCAGCACCCACTTGCCGTCATCGCTGGTTTGCAAATGGATTTCAGCAATGCGCGGAAAGTCTTTGCCGATAACATAGGTGTCTTCCCGGCTCTCGGTGCCCAATTTGTGAAAATAAACCTGCTGATAAAAGTTCGCGTCTTCGGCGGGGCGCTCATCCCCCTGCGGATAACGCGTGTAGTACAAACCGGTGCCATCCGCGTTCCAGGCGAAGCTGCCGCCAGCCGTCCCGAAATTGACTCGGGGAACGCGATCGCTCAACTCCTTTCCGGTTGCCACTTCGAAAATGTGGGCCGCGCCATCCTCCGATCCGTTTTCGGAGAGCGAAACTGCCACCAGCTTACCGTCGACAGAGGGAACGTAGAAGTCAATCGCAATTGTTCCTTTGTCGCTCAGCGCGTTCGGATCAACAAGGATCCTTTCGCTGCCCGGATCGTCTGCGGACTGCAATATCACCAGCATTGGCTGCTGTTTGGGAGGCTGTGCCTTCATCGCGAAGAGCGTCCCGCCACGATAAGTCAGCTCGAAGTAGCGGCTGGAGGATGCGGTCATCAGTTTTTCTAGACGTTCCCTGATCGCTGGACGCGAGGGCAATTGATCCAAATACTCCCGAGTACGCTTGTTCTGCGCTTTGCTCCACTCTTTCACATCAGGATTGTCCCAATCCTCCAGCCAGCGGTAATCGTCCACCACTTTCACGCCGTGGTACTCATCGGTAACAGGGCGCTTCGCCGCAACCGGCGGTGCAGGCGCCGCTGTCTGTGCAACACTTACGGATTGCAGCAACGGAGTGAACAGTAGGGCAAAGAAGATACGGTGAAATGAGTTGGCCATTGACGATCCTCGCGTGATTCTGAGCGTTGGAACCCGAAATTATACGCTGATGATCTCTTGGCGTTCCCGATGCGGGACTTCTCGTAACGCGGTCGGCGAGAATCGCGAATCCCAGCAAGATACTATGGCATCATGCGAGTGTGGTTGTGTCCCTCTTGCGCCTCGCTCTCGGCCTCTGGCTGCCTCTTTGTATTCTGCTCAATGCCAGCTCCGTAGATTCCCGCATTCCGGATGAAGTCCGGTGTAAGTCCGGGTACGTTAACCGCGTCCCTAAGCCATCCAATTTCACCTCGGCCATGCTCTGGGGAATCGCTATCGCCGACACTCGCGTCCACGGATATGAGAAAGCGCAGATTGAGATTGCGCATACCACGCTGTCCTACCGCGTGGACGGCCGTGACGTGACCCTTAACGATGATCGTGGCGATGTCCGTGGCGGCCTCTACCGCAGGCATCCCTGGTTCGGCACTGACGCTCTCGACCCTATCCAGCCCGCCCGTTCCGAGGACCATGGCATGATTCTGCGCGTCGGCACACGTCCGGATCGTGTCTGGCACTTCTGGGCGGCATCCCCCGAGCAGCGCTCCCGCCTGGACATCTCGAAGGTTGCATGGTGAAAGCTCGAGTCCGAATTTCCACGGGTGCCTTACTTCAAATGGGGATGGATTACTGGCGCAACCCAACTATCGGCTTCGGTTCCGGCGGCAACAATCACGAAGCGGGCGCGAGCCAGTGGTATTTCCCCTCCGACGACTGGCAGGAAGCCATATTCACCGATATCAATCCATGACCGTGTGGGTCGGACACTCTTGTCCGACGATCTCGTAGTCAGATCCAAGCTGCTTGTAGAATAAAGACGACAAATGGAATTCACCGAACAATTCGACATTGTCGTGGTCGGAGCCGGCCATGCCGGTTGCGAGGCTGCTGTAGCCTGCGCGCGCATGCGACTGAAGACCGCCCTCTACACGCTGAACGTTGATCTGATCGCGCAGATGTCCTGCAATCCCGCCGTCGGAGGAATCGCCAAAGGGCATCTCGTTCGCGAAGTGGACGCACTCGGCGGCATCATGGGCGAGGTCACCGACGCAGTCGGCATCCAGTTCCGCCTGCTCAATACTTCCCGCGGACCTGCCGTCTGGTCTCCGCGGGCACAGTGCGACAAAGAAGCCTACCGGCTGAAGATGCGAGAGGTCTTGGAATCGCAGCCGAACCTGAAGATCAAACAGGCGGAAGTAGCGGAGTTGATTTTGGGAGACAGCCGTCAGCCGTCAGCCGTCAGCCATCAGCCGGAAAACACCACCGACCATGTGGGGACGGGCGCCCTCGCCCGTCCGGCGGAGCAAAGCTCCGCAATGGCCGACGATCAACAACCAACGACTAACGACCAGCGACGGGTTCTCGGCGTCCGCCTGCGCGACGGCCGCACGGTCGGCGCGCAAGCCGTCATCATCACCACCGGCACTTTCCTTAACGGACTTATCCATTGCGGCGAGCAGCAGTACCCTGCTGGCCGCTCCGGGGAGCCAGCAGCAGTCCTTCTGGGCGAAGCTCTGAAGAAGCTCGGGCTTCGTGGATGTCGTCTTAAGACTGGAACTCCGCCGCGCCTGGATGGGCGCACGATTGATTGGTCGAAGTTCCAAATCCAGCCCGGCGATTCTGATCCGACGCCATTCAGCTTTCGCACCAAGCGCGTCGCGCACCACGATTCCCAAGTACCCTGCTACATCGCGTGGACTACGCCGGAGACGCACCGCATTATCCGCGAGAACATACACCGCTCACCTATGTACAGCGGCCAGATTCAATCTATTGGCCCCCGATATTGCCCATCCATCGAGGACAAGATCGTCAAGTTTCCCGATAAGACCACGCATCAGCTTTTTCTGGAGCCTGAGGGCCTGAACACGCACGAAATTTATGTCAATGGCATGAGCACGTCGCTGCCGGCTGAAGTGCAAATGGCGATCCTCAAGTCGGTTCCCGGCCTGGAAACCGCAGAGATGCTGCGCCCCGGTTATGCAATCGAGTATGACGCGATCGATCCGACCGAACTGGAACGCACACTCGAAACTAAGCAGATCGCCGGGCTCTTCCTGGCTGGACAAATTAATGGCACTTCCGGATATGAAGAGGCTGCCTGTCAGGGCCTGATGGCCGGAGTCAACGCCGCGCTGAAGGCGAAGCAAGAGGCGCCGCTCATCCTTGACCGCACCGAGGCCTACACCGCCATCCTGATCGACGACCTTATTTCGAAGGGCACAAACGAGCCGTACCGGATGTTTACAAGTCGCGCCGAGTTCCGCCTGCACCTACGCATTGATAACGCCGACCGCCGCCTCACTCCGCACGGAAGACGAGTAGGGCTCATCGACGACCAAGCGTGGTCCGACTTCCTGGCCAAGGAAGCGCGCCAGAAGAAGACGAAGCAGTTACTGGAAGAGACCCGGCTTACAAACGAGATGGTCGAGAAGTTTCACTTCGATGCTCAGGCGACTGTCTCCGACCTCGCAGGCGCTATCGGCTCGCCCCTCGCTCAGCTTCTGAAGCGGCCAGAAATCACAGTCGAGCACATTGTCCCCATACTCCGAGAACTCGCGCCCGAGTTCTTCGACCGAGACTCTGCCCACTTGCCGACTACGGACTGCTTGCCTTCCGTTCTTCGCAATGAGTTGAAGTCCGTGGAAACGGAGATCAAGTACGAAGGCTATTTATTGCAGCAGCAGCGCGGCATCGAGCGCCTGAAGAAGGCCGAGCAGCGCAATATCCCGGAATGGTTTGATTACAAATCAGTCAGTGGCCTCTCGCGCGAGATGCAGGAGAAACTTACCAAAATTCGGCCACGCACTGTAGGCCACGCGTCCCGCATTCCAGGCGTGACGCCAGCCGCCGTTTCGCTGGTGAATGTGTATATCGAGATCCAGGGGAAGCGACGCGGACAGGCAGCGGTGATTTGAAGATGCCGATTTTCTATACTCAGCTTGGATCACCGATTGGCACGCTACTGTTGGTTTCGGAGGATTCCAGACTTAGTCAGATTACGTTCGCCAAAGACGGACGCCCTGCTGTGCCGAAAACCGAGTGGCAGGAAGATGCCGCGGCCCTCAGCGAAACTATCCGCCAGCTCCGCGCCTATTTTGCCGGTCAACTTGAAACTTTCGATCTCCCACTCGCGCCAGAAGGCACGCCCTTTCAGCAAAAGGTCTGGGGAGAGCTGCTCAAAATCCCTTACGGCAACACCACCTCCTACGGAGAGCTTGCCAAACGGATCGGCAATCCGCAGGCAAGCCGTGCTGTGGGCCTAGCCAATGGTTCGAATCCCATTCCCATCGTGATTCCCTGCCATCGCGTGATTGGCTCAAACGGCAAGCTCACCGGCTACGGAGGCGGGCTGCCGATTAAGGAAAAACTTCTGGCCCTGGAGCGGCGGCAGCTTACCCTCGTTTAACTACAATCGTCCCTAACGTTCGAGGGCTAGAAAGGCAGAAGCTGCGGACAGGAGTATCCGCTCCACACGGCATTGTCCCCGGAACCAGACTTCGGTTACGATAAATTCGAACAAATACCTGCATCCAACCTCATATATGAAGAATAGGTTTCCGCTATCCCTTGCGCTGTTGATTTCGCTAAGTTCCTTTGCTGTCGGCCAAGACCCCGCGCTGCTCCGGCCACCCAAAGGCGCGCAAGTTGCGCTCATTGTCTTTGAAGACCTTCAGTGTCCCAAATGCCGCAGCGACGCTCCTTTGGAGGCTGAGGCCGCGCGTGCGCACAAAATTCCACTTATCCATCGCGACTTTCCGCTGCCCTTGCACAATTGGTCTTTTAATGCAGCAGTGATTGCGCGATATTTCGAAACCCAATCCAAAGCGCTCGGCGACCAGTTTCGCGCCTACATTTTTGAGCACCAGCCTGAGATTACGCCTGACAATCTACAAAGCTTTGCGCAAAAATTTGCCGCCGACCATAAAGTACAATTGCCTTTTGTGCTGGATCCCCAAGGCAAGCTTGCAGCCCAGGTGAACGCCGACAAGGAGATGGGCCGTAAAGTCGGTATAGAGCACACCCCGACAATCTACGTAGTCAGTAGCCGGAACCCGGCACGACCGTTCGTCGAGGTCACTGACACCACCAAGCTGTTTCAGACAATTGAGGCAATGCAGTCGGAGTGAAACAAGGCTAAATTTGCGGCTCGGCGTCGCCTTCTGCTGTCGTCCAAACCATCTTTCTCCTGCTAACATGTGTGAAGGTGTCTGATCTCCATTCGATTGTTGGGCACACAATCTCTCACTATCGTGTCCTGAGCAAGCTCGGAGGCGGTGGGATGGGTGTGGTCTACCAGGCTGAGGACATCCAGCTCAACCGTTTTGTCGCTCTCAAGTTTCTCCCCGACGCCCTGGCGAATGATCCGCAGACGCTGGAACGATTCCGGCGGGAGGCTCGTGCCTCTTCCGCTCTGAATCATCCGAACATTTGCACAATTTACGAAATTGGCCAACACGAGGGCCGTGTCTTCCTGGTGATGGAGTATTTGGAAGGCAAGACTCTGCGGGATGTGATCCAGGGCCGGCCACTCGATCTGGAGAAGTTGCTCGATATCGCAATCGAGATTGCCGACGCGCTCGATGCGGCCCACACCAAAGGAATCGTTCATCGCGATATCAAGCCGGCCAACTTATTCGTCACCGAGCGAGGCCACGCCAAGATCCTTGATTTTGGCTTGGCGAAAACACGCGCACTGACGAGTCCAGACGGAGCCACGGTCGCCACCCTTACGGATGATCCACACCTCACTAGCCCGGGGAGCACTCTGGGAACCGTCGCTTACATGTCGCCGGAACAGGCGCTAGGCAAGGACCTCGATGCCCGCACCGATTTGTTTTCCTTTGGCGCCGTGCTTTACGAGATGGCGACGGGAACGCTGCCCTTTCGTGGCGACAGCACGGCTGCCATCTTCGATTCTGTCCTGAACAAGGAACCTGTATCGCCGCTGCGGCTTAATCCCGATCTTCCGGCAGAGCTTGAGCACATAATTCACAAGGCGCTGGAAAAGGATCGCGAGATTCGTTATCAAAGCGCTGCCGAGATCCGCGCCGACCTGAAGCGGCTCAAGCGGGACACTGGTTCCGGCAGAGTGAGCGTTGCGGTTACGGCTGCGAAGCAAGCTCCAAAACCGAAGCGTCGCTGGCTTTGGCCGATCGCTGGCGCAGCCGTAGTGCTGCTGGCCGCAGCTCTGGTCTGGCTTTTCTTTCCTGTAAATCCGCCTAAGGTCACTGGCACCACGCAGATCACCCACGACAGTTATGTCATGGGAAACATGCTGACGGATGGTGCACGCATCTATGTCACCCAATTCCGTCCCGAGGGTCAGGTCCTGGCCCAGGTCTCCGCAACCGGTGGAGAGACTTCCGCAATTCCAGCGGCAGTCAAGGACATGATGATAGATGACATCTCGGCTGACCATTCCCAACTGCTGGTCGGCAGCACGGTGGGGACGGGCAACAGAGAAACCCCTTTATGGGCGTTGCCCCTGCCCACAGGTTCTCCCCGCCGGTTGGGCGACATCCTGGGCCGTTCTGGCCGTTGGTCGCCGGATGGGAGACAGATGGTGTTTATTAAGGGGGCAGACTTGTACCTGGCGAACGCCGATGGGTCTTCTCCACACCCTCTTGCGTCGGCCCCCGGTTACGCCTTTGCCGCCAACTTTTCTCCCGACGGAAGCCGGCTTCGCTTTTCGGTACAGGACCAGGCGAACACGAACTCCCTATGGGAGGTCCGCACCGACGGATCCAATCTGCATCAATTGCTGAAGGGATGGCATACTCCACCCAGCGAATGTTGCGGCCGATGGACGCAAGGTGGACGCTACTACGTTTTTGAAAACAGCGGCAACCTCTTTGCGCTCCCGGACTCCACCGGCGTCCTTCGCAGAACTTCCGCCACACCGACCCAACTGACAACTGGCCCAATCTTGTACTCCTCGGTCGTGCCCGATATCAGCGGCCGAAAGCTATTTGTGCAGGGCACTCAGCAACGCGGTGAGCTCGTCCGCTACGACGCCGTAGCGAAGCAATTTGTCCCTTTTCTCGGAGGGATTTCCGCCAGCGATGTGGCCTTCTCGCGCGACGGTAAGTGGGTCGCGTACACCACCGTTCCGGACTACACGCTGTGGCGCAGCCGCGTAGATGGCAGTGAGCGCTTGCAGCTTACCTATCCGCCAGCGGCTGCTACGCTTCCCAGTTGGTCTCCAGACGGAACGCAAGTCGCTTACATCTCCGTTCAAGCCGGAAAACCAATCAAGATCTTTCTGGTTTCCGCGCAAGGGGGATCGCCCGAGGAGCTGTTGCCTGAACAGGTCGGCGAAGTGGATGCTACCTGGTCTCCCGACGGCGGGCAGCTTGCCTTCGGACGCATTTCCGCCTTCAATGTCGGGACCAAGGATATTCAGTTGGTGGATATGAAGACCCGCCAGACCTCCACCTTGCCCGGCTCCGCGGGCCTCTTTTCCCCCCGCTGGTCTCCCGACGGCCGCTATCTGCTGGCCCTCAATGTCGAGGGCTCGCACAAGCTTATGCTTTATGATTTCAAAACTAAGAAGTGGGCTGAATGGCTTGCGGAAGCCAGCAATGTGGATTATCCGCAATGGTCGGCGGACAGCCGCTACGTGTACTACGACAACTTCGCAACAAGTAATCCCAGGTGCCGCCGCATTAAGGTCGGCGAAAACCATCCCGAAGACCTCTTCGGCCTGAACGGTCTGCGCCGCTATTTCGGGATCTGGGGATCGTGGGGCGGCCAGGCGCCGGACGACTCGCGGCTTTTTGTGCGCGATGCGAGCACCCAGGAAATCTACTCGCTCGATGTTGACTTTCCCTGATCTCGACGTGGATTTTCCCTGAACCTCCCCACACCCATGTGGGTCGGACACTCTTGTCCGACACCTTTGACTTTGCTCTTAGATCGCCCGATGCACTGATCACCCGATTCTTCACCCTCTCTCGAAGGCGTGCTTCCCTGCTATCTCCCCGAGTGCCGCGCTCATGTCCGCCTCAAATTTTTCTGCTTGCGCCATGAGAGAGGCGTTGGCCGACGCCCAATCGCCCTCCAGCGTCATTAAGCCGGACTCCGAAAGCTGGCGCGCGGATTCGAGCACATGCGGCACGGTCGTCTCCGCGTAAAGCGCATCAGTCGGATCACCAACCCAGACGTTTCCGCCAATCAGCTTCGCATGCCAGAAAACCTTTCGCATAATCTGCAGGGCAATTTGTTCATCCGTAGCTTTGCCAAATACCCATTTGTTGCGTTTGAAATCATAGTAGCGGCTGGAGAATTGAACTGGAACCAGCTTGCCCGACTTCACGAACTCCAACTGGCGTTTGTCCACTTCCTTCAGCAGCGCATTGATGACCGGTCCTTCCACATCGTGCGCTTCGAGCGAAGGCAATATCTCGCGCACCGTGGCGGATAGATTCACTGACACCGGAGCATGCAAGCCATCGGAGTTCCCCAACTTGATATCGCCATGAAGTACCCAGAAGTCGGCTCCTGAGCCGGAGCGATGAAAGGGCCACTCCAGGTCGATCAGGAGGGGAAGTCCGGTAAGGGTGACATAAACTTTGCGACTCGCCTGCCCGCTTGTGTCTACGAGGCCCATTGCGAAGTTTTTTCTCCGAGCAAGATTGGAAGATGAATTTTACGACAGAAAAGGAAAGGGCGGCCATAAGGCCGCCCTCCCAACTTAAGCTGTTGAGTAAAAGCTCTACCGTGCTCCTGCTACTGCCGCTGCTGCGCGAACAGGCTGCGCGTTGATCTTCTCCAGCAGTCGCTCCATGCTCTCCCCAGTGTCAGTGTTGCCGTCGACATACGGATGCCGCGACCCGTCAGTGTGCATCACCAAGACTCGGGTTTCGGCGTTCGCCTTCTTCACCATATAAGGAAGATGATGCCGGTCGTCTCGTGTGAGAGTCGGCCCAAGGATTACCAGGTCGAAGGCGTCTTTGCTCAACGCATCCTGCACAGCTTTGCGTCCCACCGCGGTTTGCACCTTGTGGCCAGCCTTCTCAAGCACCACCGCCTGTGAAGCCAAGACCTGCTCGTTCAGCTCACCGTAAAGCACCTTCAGCGACGCACCAGATTTGGACATGTCGGGCCTCTTTCCCTGTCCAAACCCTAACAATGTCCTGGCACCGTGAGAACGTAACCGAAGAACAAGACCGACCGGGGCCAAAATGAGACTTTCAAGACTTTCCTCCGTTCCGAGGCAAATCGGTTCCGGGATTTGCACTGGGTGTTACATTATTGCGGAAAGGAAATCGGGAATGCGCGCGTCCCTTTCGCTGCTTTGCGTCTCCATCATCTTTGCTGCCAGGGGGCTGGCGCAGACAACTCAGACCGCTTATTGCGATTACCAGGATGGCGGCGAAGTGAGCATCCAGTACAACCCGAGCGTGAAAGAGGAGCCAAAGAATGGCCGGGTCTGGGCGCCTGGCATCACGCTGTTCGTACAGGTTCCGCTGACTCTGGGTGGCTCTGAAATCACAATTGGCGCATATGCCGTCTATCTGATTCCGGACAGGAAAAACTGGACTGTGATCATCAACAAGAATGTGACTGCCGGCGCTGCCTACAACTCGTCGCAGGATGTTGCGCGAGCCCCGATGGAAGTAGGGGAAATTCCCGATCCGGTCAAACAACTTCAACTTTCGTTTGCCCACATGAGCCCGAAGCAGTGCAGCCTTCGTGTGTACTACGCCAAGATCGGCGCGTTTGCTGATTTTCTGGAAAAATAAGATTAGAAGAAT
>WNGL01011570.1_pt1 | contig 16006 bp, 17 predicted proteins | sample 5400591 | NCBI WGS metagenome assembly WNGL01 (sample SAMN13153377, study PRJNA577476) | soil metagenome | isolation source: 80 cm soil or saprolite under Garry oak tree replicate 1 | place: USA:California | collected 2016-06-15
CCTCCAGCCGCGCGAGGAGCACGTGGCGCTCGCCCGGCGGGCGAAGGGGCACGACGAGCAAGCCGTGGTACCGCCGCGTGTTCGTTCCGGCGACCGTTCCCATGGCGAAGCCGCCGGTGCCGTTCGTCTCGAGCCACTCCAGGCGCGACGAGCGTGCGTGTTCGCGGCAGATCTCGCCGGCGATCCGGATGGGGCTCGCGCGGCTCACAGCGGTGCGACCTCGCAGAAGATCTTGATGGCGCCATCGGGGTTGGCGAGCTTCGCGAAGAGATCCTCGTACCGCTCGAGGCCGTGGACCGGGTGCGTCAGGAGGCTCGCGAGCCAGCCCGGGTACGCCGACTCGGCGTGGGCCATGTCGCGCACGCCCGCCTCGAAGTACTCGCGGCCGGCGTTGACGCTGCCCACCATGACGCGGTTCCCGAGCACGAAGTCGAGGTTGAGCTTGTCCGCCGGGACCTCGACCTTGCGGTCGCCGCCGGTGACGCTGGTGAGGACGAGCACGCCGTTCTTGGCGAGCCCCTGCATGGCGTCGAAGACGAGCGGCGAGAAGCCCGATCCTTCCAGGATGAGGTCGAAGGCGCCGAACTCCCTGGCGCCTGCGGCGACCGAAAAGTCCGAAGTGGTCACGTAACGCGCGCCGACCGCCTCGAGGAGCGACGCATTCTTGTACGGCTTCGGCGTCTTGCCGAACGCGACCACGTCGAGCCCGCGCAGCCGGAGCACGAGCGTGGCGAGGAGCCCGATCGTCCCCGTTCCGACCACCGCGGCGCGCCGCGGCTTCCACACGCGCAGGCGTCGCTGGATCTCGTACGCCTGAGCGATGCCCTTCTCCACGACAGTGAGCGGCTCGAGCAGGACGCCCACTTCGGCGGCGCCCTTCGGCACCGGCACGATGTGGTCGGCGTCGTCGACGTAGTACTCGGTGAGAAAGCCGTGGAGCAGGTTGATGCCGCGCTCCATGTAGGTGTCGTCGGTGGTCATGTCCTGCGTGCCGATGAGGTCGTAGAGGCTCCTCCCAGGGCGTCGCACCGTCGCGACCACGTAGTCGCCTGGCCTGAGCTCCGTGACCTTCGGCCCCACCGCCTCGACGCGACCGAACCCCTCGTGGCCGAGAACGAGGAAGTCGCTCCCGGAGGGCGACGCCCCGTACTCGGCGTCATTGATCTCGCGATCGGTGCCATCCACCCCGACCCGCAGGACGCGCACGAGCACGCCGCGACCGTTCGGGACGTCCGAGAGGTTCGGCTTGGCGAGCTCGGTGAGATGAACGCTGTTCTTCTTCCCCGGGACGACGGCGATGGCTTTCATGGCTTGGGAGCTCCTGTCCGGTAAGTGTCCCGCGGCGCGGATCCGTTACTCGCCGCTCTGCTGGATGAGCTTCGCCACGAGCCCGGTCCAGCCCGTCTGGTGGCTCGCGCCCACGCCCGAGCCGTCGTCGCCGTGGAAGTACTCGTGGAAGAGGAGCAGCTCCTGGAAGTGCGGGTCGTCCCGGTAGCGCGGGTCGCGCCCATGGCAGGGGCGGCCGCCCTCGCTGTCGCGCAGGAAGGTTCGGATGAGGCGGCGCGACAGCTCCGCCGCCACCTCGTCCAGAGAGGCCAGCTTGCCCGAGCCGGCGGGCAGCTCCACCTGGAAGTCCTGGCCCAGGTAGTGGTGGAACTTCTGGATCGACTCGATGAGGAGGTAGTTGACCGGGAACCAGATGGGCCCGCGCCAGTTGGAGTTGCCGCCGAAGAGGCCGCTCGACGACTCGGCTGGCTCGTAGGCGACCTCGTGGGCCATCCCGTTCACGTGCAGGCGGAACGGCCGCTCGCGGTGGATCTGCGAGATGGACCTGATCCCGTGAGGGGAGAGGAACTCCTTCTCGTCCAGCATGACCGCGAGGATCCGGCGAAGCTTGTCCGGTGCGACCACCGAGAAGAAGCGGCGGCCCTTCACGCCGGGCGTGCGCATGCAGGCGACGCCGGCGGTGAGGTCGGGCCGGTTGTCGATGAACCAGTCCATCCGGCGCTGGAAGGCCGGGAACTTCGCGAGGAGCTCGGGCTCGAAGGACTCCACCGCGAAGAGCGGAATGAGGCCCACGAGCGACCGCACCTTCATCGGGTCCTTCTTCCCATCCGGAAGGTGGAGGACGTCGTAGAAGAACCCGTCATCCTCGTTCCACAGGCCCATGGTGTTCATGGCGCGCGCGATGTGGACGAAGTGCTCCCAGAACTTCGACGCGACGTCCTCGTACTCGGGCTCGGCGCAGGCGAGCTCGAGCGCGATGGTGAGCATGTTGAGGCAATACATCGCCATCCAGCTCGTGCCGTCCGACTGCTCGATGTGGCCGCCGGTCGGCAACGGGGCGCTCCGGTCGAAGACACCGATGTTGTCGAGCCCGAGGAAGCCGCCCTGGAAGACGTTGCGGCCCTCCGCGTCCTTGCGGTTCACCCACCAGGTGAAGTTCAGCATCAGCTTGTGGAAGACGCGCTTCAGGAACTGCCGGTCACCCGTGCCGCGCCGCTTCTTCTCGATCTTGTAGACGCGCCAGGCGGCCCAGGCGAAGACGGGCGGGTTCACGTCGCCGAAGGCCCACTCGTAGGCGGGGATCTGGCCGTTCGGGTGCATGTACCACTCGCGCAGCAGGAGCAGGAGCTGCTCCTTCGCGAAGTCGGAGTCGACGAGCGCGAGCGGGATGCAGTGGAAGGCGAGGTCCCAGGCCGCAAACCAGGGGTACTCCCACTTGTCCGGCATGGAGAGGACGTCGTCGTTGTGGACGTGCCCCCAGTCGGCGTTGCGCCCGCGCTGGCGCGACGGCGGCGGCTGCGGCTGCGCGGGATCGCCCGCGAGCCAGTCGCGGACGACGTAGTGGTAGTACTGCTTCGACCACAGCATCCCCGCGAGCGCCTGGCGCATGACGTTCTTTGCGTCGGTGGAGAGCCGGGGCGGGATCACGGTCTCGTAGTACGCATCGGCCTCCGCCTTGCGGGCGGCGAAGACCGCGTCGAAGTCACGTCCGATGCCGGTCTCGTCGGCGGGACCAGCGCGTCGCAGGCGCACGCGGATCACCTCGGTCTCGCCGGGCGCCAGGGCGAGGCAGTAGCGCGCGGCGGCCTTCGTGCCGACATGGTCGGGATTCACGGCCCTCGCGTCGCCGTCGACGACGTACGCGTGGAACGCGTCCTTCACGTGGTGCGTGTCGTTGGCGACCCCGTGCAGCCTCGAGATGTTCGAGTCGTTGTCCGTGAAGAGCAGCTCGGGAGCGCCCTCGCAGCCGAGGAAGAACGCGCCGTCCGTCGGATGGCGCGTCGCGATCCCCGCGCCGTCGACGGGCGAAGGGTGGGCCGCGCGCAGCGACGGGCGCGCCGCGCCGTGGCTCCAGCTCCAGGTGTTGCGGAACCAGAGGGTGGGGAGCACGTCCAGCTCGGCGCGATCGGGCCCCCGGTTCGCGACCTCGATCCTGACCAGGATGTCTTCCGAGCCCGCCTTCGCGTACTCGACGAAGACGTCGAAGTAGCGGCCGCCCTCGAACACGCCGGTGTCGACGAGCTCATATTCACGGCCGGCACGCCCGCGGCGCCGGTTCTCGTCGAGGAGTCGCTGGTACGGGAACTCGGCCTGCGGATACTTGTAGAGCATCCGCATGTACGAGTGGGTCGGCGTCGAGTCGAGGTAGTAGTAGAGCTCCTTCACGTCCTCGCCGTGGTTGCCCTCGCTACCGGTGAGCCCGAACAGGCGCTCCTTGAGGATCGGGTCGCGGTGGTTCCAGAGGGCCACCGAAAAGCAGAGGATCTGGTGCCGGTCGCTGATGCCGGCGATGCCGTCCTCGTTCCAGCGGTAGGCGCGCGAGCGCGCGTGGTCGTGGGGCAGGTACTCCCAAGCCGTGCCGTACTCGCTGTAGTCCTCCCGGACCGTGCCCCAGGCGCGCTCAGAGAGGTACGGGCCCCAGCGCTTCCAGTGGACCTTGCGCTCCCGTGCCTCCGTCAGCCGCTGCTCTTCTCTCGTCATCGCGTGCTCCTTGCCTCGTTCGTCACTGCCACGCTGAGCTGCACCACGTGGCCATCGGGATCGCGCGCCAGGAGCGCGCGGGAGAAGCCGAGCTGCTGCTCGGCGACGGAGACCGGGCCTGGCGAGATCCAGCCGAGGCCCGAGCCACGGGCGGCGCGCGCCGCCGCGTCGAGATCGGCGACGCGCACCGTCGTCTGCCAGTGGAAGTGGTCGTTCGCGCGCTCGTCCGCCGGGAGCGGCCGACCGTCGCGGGGGGCGAGGTACTCGAGCAGCTCGACGCCCGGCCCCTCCGGAGCACGCAGCGCCGTGATCCGCAGCCGCGCGCCGAAGACGCTGTTGAGGTGCTCCTGTTCCGTGCCCCAGTTCTCGCTCGTCCCGGCGACGCGGAAGCCGAGGGCACCTCGCCAGAAGCGCAGGCTCGCCTCGGTGTCGCCGACGACGATGGCCGTGTGATCGATGCCGAGGAAGAGCGGCCGGGCGCCGCGTGAGCCTTGCCACCGCCGGTCGCCCTTGCCAGGCGGGAACCAGATCACCTCGAGCACGTGGCGATCGGGGTCCCGGAAGTAGAAGGCGCGGATGCCGCCGGCGTTCGGGTTCCAGTCGGGCAGGCGCTGGGGCCCGGTCGAGGCGTGCTCGACGCGCGCGTCGCGCAGGCGGCGATACGCCTCGTCCATGTCCGAGACCACGATCGCGACGTGCTGGAACGAGCGGTCGTTGGAGCGCGCGTCCGCAGGGACGGGCCGGCCACGCGGCGCGAGGTACTCGGTCAGGTCGAGGCACTCGTTCCCCAGGCGGACGCGCATGGTCCGCGCGCGCAGCCCGAACACGCCTTGAAGCCTTTCCCAGCTCTCTCCGGCGACCTCCGTGCTGAGCTCGCGCCGGAAGTCGAGGACGCGCGTATAGAACTCGGAGGCGCGATCGGCGTCGGAGACGGTGAGGCCGATGCAGCCGACGCCACGAGCGGCGGGAGCGTCGTCGGCGCGTGCGGGCCGCGTCCGCGCGGCAGGGAGCGCTGACGACGGCAGCGAGAGGAGGAGGAGCAGGACCCAACGAATGCGCGCCATGCCCCTGAGTGCAGGGCAGGGCGATGGACGTTACACCGTCAACGCGTCCACACCCGATCGCGCCGCGATCTCGTGAAGCTCCAGGCGATGGGCGAGCCAGCGCGCCTGCCAGGCGCGCTCGCACCCGGCGCCTGCCTCGCTGCCCGTCAGCGCCGCGCCGAGATGCGCGCACTGGAGCGAGGCTTCCGGGTAGCGCCCCTGCCGTGCGCGCATCGCAGCACCAGCCGCGTAGGCGGCGAGCCCTCGCGGCTCGTCGCGCGCCGCGTCTCCCGCCACCGCCGTCGCCGACGCCTGCAGGCTGACGAGGTCGATGCAGGCGCGGAGCACGGAGGCCTCCGCGTCGAGCGCGGCACGGCCCAGCGCCTCGGCCACGAGGTCGCGAGCGCGCCACGCGCACGCAGCGGCATACTCGCGCGCGCCGGCCGCGTTCCAGGCGGTGATGCGCCGCAACAGCCGGCCGCGCCCCGCCGCAACATGGAGGGGCATGGGCTCGATGGGCTCTCCCAGCTCGACGAGCCAGAGCTGCTCGTCGGGCCAGTAGGGCAGGTCTTCCATGCGGCAGGCGTGGACGCCGTAGCGTGCGAGGTCGCCCGAGGGCGCGACGATCCAGGCGCCGGGGGCGCGCGGGCCCGGGAGGGGCCAGGGCCGCCCCGTGAACGGGGCAATGGCGCCGGCGGAGAGGAACTTGTATGCGAGCATGGCTACGCCCTCTTCCAAGCACGGAACGCCGTCAGGAGGTTTTCGCGCGCGGCGACGGAGAGGTCGCGCTCGGCGAGGCGACCCGCCGCGCGCACGAGCGCCCTCATCTGCGCGAGGTAGGCGCGGCAGCCGGTGCAGCTGCAGACGTGGAGCTCGAACCGCCTGTTCTCGCCGGTCGGCAGCCGATCCTCGAAGTAGTCGGTGACGAGCTCGACGAGCTCCTTGCAGGTGAGCTCGCCCGCGATCGCCGCGCTCATGGTGACACCTCGCCCTCGTGCATGTAGCTCTCCAGGGCCTTGCGCACCTTCGAGCGAGCGCGTTTGCTTCCGAGATGCCCAGGACCTGACATGTCTCGTCGGACCCGAGGCCCTCCACGTCTCTCATCGTCATGACGGCCCGCTGCATCGGCGGGAGCTGCTCCATCGCCGAGCCGATGGCTTCCAGCGTCTCTCGCGAGACGAGCTCATCCTCGTCCCACGCCTCGGGCGGCTGCGACCAGTGCCCGGGCCAGCGCGGGTGGCCTTCGCCCAGGAAACGGTCCGGCTCGACGGAGGCGCCACCGTCGTCGTCCCGAGCGAGCGACGAAAGCGGAACGGTGCGCTTGTCCCGCGCACCGCGGCTCTTTGCGCAGTTGCCGACGATGGCGAAGATCCACGCCTTGACGGTGCAGCGCCCCTCGAAGCGGGCGAGGCCCTGGAGCACGCCCAGCCAGGCCTCCTGCGCGACCTCCTCTGCGGCGGCGACGGTCCCCACGTAGAGCCGGGCGACGCGCACCATGGAGGCGTGATGGAGATCCACCAGTCGCGAGAAGGCCGACTCGTCGCCGCGCCGCAACGCGTCCAGGAGATCTTGCTCGCCATGACCGAGCCCCTCGGGCGCCCAGGCCGAGCCATGGGTGGCGGAGCCGCTCTCCATCTCCGGGCTCAGCAGAGGCTGAAAGTGGCCCACCATGAGCACCAGTCCTTCCTTCGGGCCGACCGTTACAGGCCCGAACCGGTCAGAGGCCGAGCCGCTTCGCCAGCAAGGCGGCCTGGTTCTCGCGCTCGGCCGCGAACTCGCTCTCGATACCGCCAGAGGCGATGACGGCCGCTCGCGCGCAGATGTACGCCGAGCACGACGAATCGCCCGCCAGAAGAAAGTCGATGGCCTCAGCGAGGTAACCTGCCAGGGTGGCCGGGAGCCCCTTGCGCGACGAGAGCCCCTTCGATCCCGCGTGGAGTTCCGAGAGCGCCGTGCAGGCACCGAGCGCCTCGGCTTCTCGATCGAACCCGGCAGTACGAAGCGCGACGAGGGCTCGGTCGCGAGCATGCCAGACACACGCCTCAGCGAGGCTCCGTGCCATCTCCGCGTTCCACCCGGACACGCGCTCCAGAAGACGGCCGCGCGTGCTGACGACCTGCCGTTGCCCTTCTGCGACCGGATCGGCGAGCTCGGCGCGCCACAGTTCCGCGTCGAGCCAAAACGTGAGGTCGTTCACCCGGCACGCGTGGATACCGTGGGCGAGGCGGCCCTCAGGCGCTTCGACCCACGCCCCCGCACCGGCGGGTCCAGGGATCGGCCACTGGAATCCGGTGAAGGGCGCCATGGCTCCCGCAGCAAGGAACTTGTACGCGATCACGCTCCGTCCCCCTGGCCGCGCTTCCAGCCTCGAAACGTTCGGAGAAGCGCCTCCTTCGAGCCAGGCGGGAGCGCCTCCTCGGACAGGCCACCGGCGAGCTTCACGGTCGCGCGCATCTGCGCCAGGTAAACGCGACACGGCGCGCAGTAGCTGAGGTGCATCTCGAACCGCGTGCGCATCGAGGCTGGGAGCCGGTCCTCGAGATAGTCCGTGACCAGCTCGACGAGCTCCTTGCAGCTCAGGTCGTCGGGGTTGACGATCACGCTCGTGCTCCCTGGCGGTTCCGGCGGCGCTCCGTGCGGGTGTAGGCGGCACGTGCTGGCGCTTCCGCGCTCATTCGGGGCACGTACCCAGCGCAAGCCGACCTCCGAAGGAGCGACATCGCCGCCTCTTCGCGGCAGGCGGCGAGTCGCTCGTCGGTTCTCTCGATCCCTAGCGAGACGCGCTCGCGAGCGGCGGACGGATCCCCTCGTGCGCCAGGCGCATGCGGTAGATCCCCGTGCGCGCGGTCATGTAGAGCGTCCGACCGTCGTCATCGCCGAAGGCCATGTTGGCGGGAAGCTCGGGCGCCTGGATCGTGCCGAGGTGCTTCCCCTCGGACGAGATGACCCACACGCCACCGGGACCGGAGACGAAGAGGTGTCCGTCCCGGTCGACCTTCATGCCGTCGAGGGCCTCTTCGCCGGGAGCCTTCGTCATGTCGAAGAACACGCGGCCCCTCGTGAGCTCGCAGCTCTTGGGGCGAACCTCGTAGCGCATCACGAACTTGCGCTTCACGTCCCAGTTCGTGACGTAGAGAAAGCGTTCATCGGGGGAGAAAGCGATCCCATTCGGCCCGGTGAGATCTGTCGAGACGAGCTCCAGCTTCCCGTCCTTCAGGCAGAACACGCCGCTCTCCGGGAGTTCCTTGCGCGGATCGTCGAAGGCCTTCGGGAGCCCGAACGGCGGGTCGGTGAAGTAGAGGGCACCGTCCGAACGATAGACGAGGTCGTTGGGGCTGTTGAGGCGCCTTCCCTGGTACCTATCGGCGAGGACCGTGAGCGAGCCGTTCTTCTCGAGGCGTGTCACGCGGCGGTTTCCGTGCTCGTTGATGGTGAGGCGGCCCTCGCCGTCGAGCGTGAGGCCATTCGAGCCGGGCTGCCCGTACTCGCCCACGTCAACGCCCTTGTATCCGCTCTTCGCGCGGTAAACCGACACCTGACCGTCAGGCGACCAGCGGTAGATGGTGTTTGCGTTCGGGTCGCTGAACAGGAGGTAGCCGCCGGGGTGCCAAACGGGACCTTCGGTGAAGAGGAAGCCGTCGGCGACCTTCTCGATGCGAGCGCCGGGCGGGACGACCGAGTCGAGGGCCGCATCGACACGCAGGACACGGGCCACCTCGCCGCGCGGCTCGGTCCGCGCCCGGTGGACCTCGAGTGTCGCCGAGCGGACCCAGATGAAGTTGTTCGGGCTGGCAGAGATTGGCCCGTTGATGCCGAAGACGGCGAGGCGGATGCTCTGCCCGGGCCGGGCGTCGCGCGTCAGGACGACACGATTGGGAGCGTTGAAGCCCTTCACGACCGGCCCGCCCGTCTGACCGAGCACGAGCGGCAGCTTCCCATCGACCCAAACCTCGGCATAGTCGTCGACGACGATCTCGAAGGCGATGGTCGAGCCCGCCACCGGTACGTTGCCGATGCGCTCGGGCAAGGTGAGGTCTACGCGGTACCAGCCGAAGGACACCTTGCCGTTGCCGCGCCTCTGCTCGAGGGCCTCGGGCGCGATCCGCTCGAATCCGTCGGTGCTCGCGAACACCTCGCTCGCCTGCGGCGTCACGTCGATGGCGCGGATCGGCGCGCCGGTGGGCCTGAGGTCGCGACCTGGGGCTCGCGCTGCGACGTCGACGAGCTTCGCGTCGCGGTAGCTCAAGGTCGCGCCGACCAGGGACGCCCCTGCCTTCGAGGCGAGATCGACGATCGCGTCGGGGCGGCCAGCGGGAGGATCGGCGGGGGCCTGGCCGGCTGCCGCGCGCGCGGTGGCCCAGGGCGCGACGCTCAGGCCTGCGACGAGCGCCGCCAGGATCGGAACGTGCGCCATCACGGCGTGCTCCCGTTCTGAGCGCGGACCTTGACCACGTAGTAATCGAGCGGTCCCGGAACCTCGCGAAACCAGTGCGGGACGCCATTCGGCACGACGATCACGTCGCCTTCCGTGATCCGTCGCACCTCGCCACCCTGCACCGACGCGCCACGGATCTCCTCGGGCTGGATCGGCTGCGGTGAGATGACGGTGCCGCCCGTCACGAGCGTCGCCTGTCCCTTCAGGACGTGAATGATGTCGGTGTCGCGCGTGTGGATCTCGACTTGGCCCGGGCTCGTGCGGTGGCTCGCGTGGACCTTGTAGTCGCCGACCTCCAGCAAAGGCGAGCCGTGCTGGAACGCTGCAGCGACCTTGTCATGCGGCACGATCGTGACCGGCGCCTCGGCACCCGGAGACGACGGCGCGGCCAACGCCGCAGCCGCGGCGACGGCCAGTTCTTCGTCCTGCTGCGCGCTCGCGGCACCGCTCACGCCGACGGCGCCGACGATCTGGCCATCCACCATGAGCGGGATCCCACCCTGGAGCGGCGTGAAGTCCTCGAGGGCGACCATCGCGGTGCGGCCCTTGCCGATGATTTCCTCGAACGCGCGGGTGGGCTTCTTGAAGAGCGCCGCGGTCCGAGCCTTCCCGGTGCTGATGCGGCCGGCGGCAGCGAAGGTGCCATCGATGCGCTCGAGGGCGAGGAGGTTGCCTCCGTCGTCGACGACGGCGACGGCGCCGGTGGTCTTGAGGCGCCGCGCCTCCGAGAGCGCCGAGGCGACCACCTTTTCGGCACCGGCGAGCGTGAGGGCCCTTTTCTCCGCGACCTGCGCGTGAGCTTGGGTCGAGACTATCAGGACTGCCAGAGCTGCGAGCTGTCGAGGGAGCTGCATGATCGAGTTCTCTCCGGTGTGCCCGCGGGTGCGGGGCGTTCGTGGAGACGTCCGCGAAGCGCGCTCGTCGTTACGGCCTCGAAAGGTCGGCCGCCGGGGAGAGGAAGGGTCCCTCGTCCCGGCAGGCCACTGCTGATTCGCGGCTGCGGGCCGCGACGGTCATGCGTGTGAGCAGGTGATCGCCCACTCGACGCTGGCGTAACGGATCCACGCGCCGCGCGACTCTCGGGAAGACGCCACGTGCACATGCCGTGCTCCGGAGCGCGTCACGAGGTGATCGTCATGTGCAAGAAGACCCGAATGATGTTCCTCGCCGCGGCGCTCTCGATGGGCGGGAGCGCACTGGCCGACGATTCTGCCGCTCGGGCGAAGAGCCAGGACGAGACCAGCTACGACGACAGCACGATGCGCCCGCGCGAGACGGCATCGAAGTCGAAGGCGAGCGGCCGCGACGTGAAATACGACGAGAGCACGATGGAGCCGGGGGAGGTTACCGGAGCCAACGAGGACGCGAACCGCGAGCAGCGCGACTCCCTCGAGTACGACGACAGTCACATGAAGCCGTCGGAGAAGTAAGCAGGCAGCCCGCCGGCGCGTCCCCCCGCTCAGTCTTAGGCCCTTCTTCGGCCCTTCCCCGCGCTCGCGGGGGAGGGCCGTTTGCGCATGGTCGGCGCGTCCCGCAAGATAGAGGAACCCCTCCCCCCGCGATGGCGGGGGGAGGGGTGGGGAGCGGCGCCGCTTCCTCAGGTCATCCGCGCGAGCAGGTGGTCCCCAACGCGCAGCGCGTTAGCCATGATCGTCAGACCAGGATTCACCGCGCCCGACGAGGGGAAGAAGCTCGCGTCGACGACATAGAGGTTGTCCACGTCGTGGGCCTTGCAGTTCACGTCGAGCGCCGAGGTCCTCGGATCACGCCCGAAGCGGATGGTGCCGTTCTGGTGGGCGACGCCGGCGAGCGGGATGCGCTGGCCCACGTAGAGGCTGCGCGCGAAGAGGCCCTGGTGGCACTCCTTGCCGTGGATGGGGCACGCCCGCTGCTGCTTCATGAGCTCTCGGAGCTTCGCGGCGAGCCGCTTGTGGCCCTCCTCGTTGTTCGGCTTGTAGGCGAGCACGATGTTGCCATCGCGGTCGAGCGTGACCCGATTCTCGGGGTCGGGCAGGTCCTCGGAGGTGAGCCAGAAGTCGAGCGAGTGGCGCGCCATGAGCTCGAGTGTGAAGCCGGGGACCAGCGGCGGGGCGCCGCCCTTCAAGGCCTCTCCATCGAGCTTACCGACGAAGGAGATGTGGCCCATCGGGTAGGGGAAGTCCTCGGATCCGAAGTAGAAGTCGTTCACCGAGAGCGACTTCTGGAAGACGGTCGGGTTCGGGCAACGCGAGATGGCCATCAGCACCGAGTTGACGTGCCCCATGTAATGGCGGCCCACCACGCCCGAGCGATTCGCGAGCCCCTGGGGGTGGTTGTCGTTTGCGGACCGTAGCAACAGGGCGGCCGAGTTGATGGCGCCGGCCGACACCACGACGATGGCGGCGGAGAGCTCCAGCCGCTCATCACCGCGCTTCACGATGACCTTCGTCACCTCGCGCCCCGACGAGCTCGTCTCGAGCCGCTCCACGTAAGCGTTCGTGAGCAGAGTCACGTTCTCGTGCCGCAGCGCGGGATCGACTCCGAGCACCTGGGCGTCGGACTTGGCCTGCACGAGGCACGGGAAGCCGTCGCACGTGTTGCACCTGATGCAGCGACTCGCGTGCGGCCGCTTCTCGTCGAGCATGATCCCGAGCGGCGTGTGGAACGGCTTGAGGCCCAGTCCGGCGAAGTCTTCGCTCAGCTGCTGGAGGCGCGGCTCATGGCTCACGGCCGGATGCGGGAACGGCGCGCTCGCGGGCGGGTCGGTGGGATCCTCTCCCCGCTCGCCGTGCACGTGATACAGCAGCTCCGCCTTGGTGTAGTACGGCTCGAGCTCCTCGTAGGCGATGGGCCAGGCGGGAGAGACGCCGCCGTGGTGCCGGAGCTCGCCGAAGTCCTCCTTCCGCAGCCTGAAAAGCGCCGCGCCGTAGAACTTGGTGTTACCGCCCACCCAGTAGTTCGTGTGCGGGTGGAGGTCCTTGCCTTCCGAGTCCTTCCAGACCTCCTTCGTCTGATACTTGCCCTCCAGATTGACGGAGCGCGAATCCCAGTTGCCCTTCTCGCGAGGCACGTAGTCACCGCGCTCGACGAGGAGGATGCGCTTACCGGAGGGTGCCAGGTGCTGCGCCAGGGTACCGCCGCCGGCGCCGGTGCCGATGATGATGACGTCGAACGACTGGGGATGGGACATGACAGGACCTCGGGGAAGGCGGGGACGAAGGACGCGCCCTTCGCATCACAGGTCGTTCGAGGCCGGCCGCCGTTACAGGTCCGGCCGTCGCCGCGCGGCAAAAAGAACGGGGTCCCCGAGTGCTCCCGGGGACCCCTGCCTGCGGACGAGAGTCGAGCGAAGCTACGCCGCGCTGCGCGACTCGGACTCCTCCGCCGAGGCGCGGAGCGCCTCCGTGCCGATGGCGATCGCGGCCCCGAGCAGGACGATGTCCTTGAGGAGGAAGCCATGCGCGGGGTGGGTGGCGCCGAGGGCGCCCGGCGTGGTGAAGAGGAACGATAGGGTCGTGAGGAACGTGCCGATCGCGAGGGCGCTGCCGATCGCGGAGAGGCGCGCCGACGCAGGGCGGACGGCGATGAGGGCGGCCGTCAGGAGCTCGATCGAGCCGATCAGGCGTGAGACGCCCTGATCGGTCAGGACCCCATACAGCCACCCCATGAACGGGCTGTTCGAGACGAGCGGCTTGATGGCCTCGGCCTCGGCGGCGGTGAACTTGAGCGTCCCGAAAAGGACCAGCACCAGCACGACTCCGTAGCGGAGTGCCTGCGTGCCGATCACCTCCAGGGCGCGCGCCCTGGTGTAGCCGAAGATTTGGCTGACCGGAGACTGCGTGGGGGCTTCGACTCGGGTATTCATGAAATCTCCTTGCATCGTGGGAAGCGTTCGAACGGCGATCCGCCTCTTGAGTACGCGCCGGGGCGCGCCCGTTACAGGCCATCCTCGCGAGCCCCCGAAAGCGGTCCTGTAATGCCCCGCGTCCCGCCGGGACGCGATCGATGACCGTCGCACGCCGTGCGGTGAAACGAGGGACAGTCATGCACGTGGACGCATCGTCATCGGTGCCGGGCAGGCCGGCACGCCGCTCGCGCAGCGCCCGCGCTGCGCACGTGGCGCGCTCGGCCGGCAGGCTCGCGTCGGTCCCATGGGTCGACAACCACCGCATCATGGAACTGAAGCAGCTCCCCTCGCACCTCATCATCCTCGGCGGCGGCTACATCGGGTGCGAGTTCGCGCAGATGTTCCGTCGCTTCGGGTCCGCCGTGACCATCGTTTCGGGGCGCGAGTCGGGCGGGTAGTTCTCGCCGCGCGCCACCTTTGTCGTCGCGTGGTCCTCGACGGTGGCCACAACCCCCAGTAGTCAACGTGTCCGCCGAGCACGATGACCCGCGCGCCGTACACCGACTGCTCCTCATAGCAAGTGCGCGAGGGTCGCGTCCGCGGGCGGGCACGAGGAGCAGCCTTCGAAGGTGAACAGCTCGACCAGCCGTAGGCCCGCTGGCGTTACATGTCGGGAGCCACGAAAGCTTCGAGGGCCCCAGGGTGGAACCCTGAAGCCCTCGAACTCGTCGCAGGTGTGGGCTTTCGTAGCTTCTTCAGTTCGCCGTCACCGCGCTCGAGCGAGGCGTGATCGTCACGCGGATCACCTGCTCGACCCGCGGGTAGGCGAAGCCGTCGTGCACGTCCTGGATGCGCCGCACCGGGCTGCGCTCCGAGGGTCCGGTGTTCGGCGCAGCCTGGCGCGGTGCCTGGTTCGGGCCGAAGCCCGGCTCCTCGTTCACCTCGGTCCCGGCGTCCCACAGCTGGAAACGGCCGGTGAGGTCGCCGCGAACCGGCTCGCCGGCCTCAAACAGGGCGATGCCCTCGTCTCCTGGCGCGAAGAACAGGTCGTTCGATTGCCCGAACATGGTGGTGACGGTGAGCCGGTGTCCGGGGCTAGCGGCGAAGCTGAACTCGTACGCCTTGCCTGGGAGCGCCGGGCCCGGCTTGTCGTCGCCCACGGGCGTGTTGAACACGCCGCTCGCCAGGACGCCCTTAGCCTTTCCGATCGAGGCGGCGAGGCGCGACGGGTCGCCGTCCTCGGCCTGGGCCTCGAGGCCGACGCCGCGGTCGAGCTTGCCTTCCGCGAACACGACGCGCTTGCGGGTGTGAACGACCCACAGGCCGGGGGAGTGCGGCGCGGGTGCCGTTGCTCCCGTCGCCGAGCGGAGCGTGTCGGTGGTCGAGACGTTCTCGATCCGGACGGTGAACATGGTCTTCGCGGATTTGTTGGCGCTCATCTCGTCGGCACTCGCCGAGGTGACGGCAAGGCCGGCCATCAAGAACAGGAATGAGAAGCGGGTCATCGGGATCCTCTTTCGCGGTGGTGAGTCGTGGACAGGCTAGTGAGCGAGAGCGCCCGCCTGGTCGCATCGAGCGACACCCTTCAGTCGTCCGCGTCCATCGCGTGTTACAGCGCCGCGCGCCGCGTGCGCGAGAGCACGGAGACGACGTGTTGGCGCTCATGAGGAAGGGCGGAAATCTGGACCGGCCGACGCCAGACGGGACCCGGATCCCTTCGCTCCTGCGGTCATTTCTCAACCCCGTCGGAGGTCACGGGCATCGGCGTGCTGGTCGTGGGCCCGCTCTGGATGCGGCGCGGTTCACGGTTCGCTGTTCTTGCCCCATCCACTCCATGGCAACAAGCCTTCACGCGCCGGCCGGCCGCTCACCGGACCGCGAAGCGCGCCGAGGAGGCGGAGCGAAGAGTGCGTTCGACTTCCTTGGCTGTCACCTGCACAACGCATGTCAGGGCGCCTCGAGGTCGAAGCCGTAAGTGAGCACAAAGTACCCGACAATATCGTCCCCGCGGCGCACGAACCAGGCGCCGCCCAGCGAGGCGTCGGTCCGGAGCTCGGCGAGCCCGCGGCGCGCCGACACGCCGTCTAACGGGATGCCGTCGAAGTCGTAGTACTCGCGGACGAGGGAGAGCAGGCCCTCGAGGGCGTCTGCACGCGCCGGCGTGAAGCGGACGGGATCGCAGGCGCTAACCGGCACGACAGGGATGCACGGGCGCAGAATCGCACGCCAACGCCTCTGCTCGTGGTGGTGATGTCGGCAGCCGCCAGTACGTCGAGACGAAGCCGATCGCGAGCGCCGCTGAGAGGGCGATGGCGACGGCGGCACCGAACGAGGCCTTGCTCGTCGTGAACTTGGGAACTGTAGCTATCGGTGACATCGTCACTCTCCTCGCTGGCGCTCTCGATTCAGTTCGTCAACCACTCGGTCACGGTGCTGGTCGGCCTCGCCGGAGCTCCTCGCCGCAGCCTCCTTCCTCCTCGCGGCTGCGCACGCCTCCGCCCGCGTCGTCACGAACTGGTTCTTGTAGAAGGAAGAGACATCCACGGCGAGCGCAGCGCCCTTCTCGCACGCTTCGCGCTCGGTGACGACGAACTGGTTCCTGTAGAAGGGTGACGTGTCGCTCGCCGACGCGATCTGGGCGGCGAGCGAGAGCAGCATCGTGAGCAGCATCCGGGTCTTCATGGTCGAGCCTCCTCGTCGGTGCGGCTCGACGAG
>WNGL01004878.1_pt1 | contig 16005 bp, 20 predicted proteins | sample 5400591 | NCBI WGS metagenome assembly WNGL01 (sample SAMN13153377, study PRJNA577476) | soil metagenome | isolation source: 80 cm soil or saprolite under Garry oak tree replicate 1 | place: USA:California | collected 2016-06-15
CAGCCCAGATGAACCGCCGCCCACGCAAAACCCTGGGCTGGCTCCGGCCCAGTCAAGCCTTGCAACGTCTACTCTCTGACACGTCCCAGTCGGCCAATGTTGCGTCGACCGATTGAATCCGCCACTCAAAACTGGTCGGCCTTTCTGGACGTTATTAGAACTCTGCTACAGGCTGGTCCAAGTGGCGGTCCCTGCTGCGCTCGTCGGCTCTGGAATCACCCTGACCACAGCTCTAGTGGTAGCCCGTTCGAGTCCATCGCGGTGGGCCCGGACGCTGGGGACGGCTCAGAGGCCGAACCGCATCAGGATCATGCAGGTGAAAATGCCGAAGAAGCCGATCAGCTCGACCAGGATCTCCGCCATCCCGCGCCGCATGGCAGCGGTGTCGCCGGCCGCCATCGCACCTCGCAGACGGTCGGTTGAGGGACCCAGGACGAAGTGCGACCAGGCCAGGATGCCCAAACCCAGCGCGAGAGCGATGCTCCAGGTGATCCCGTAGGGCGTGCCCAGCAGAAACTGCACGCTCTGAACAGGGCCGAGCAGCGTGCCGCGGATGATGCCCAAGAGAACGGTGATCGCTCCAACCGTCTCGAGCACGACCCTGGCCCGCTTCGTGGTGGCCCGGAAGACGGGCTCGGTGGTCCGCGGCGGCAGCGACATCATGGCTGGGGCGAGGATCAAGGAAACGAAGAGGGTGCTGCCGAACCAGAAGATCCCGCCCAGCACGTGCAGCCATTGAATGGCGACCTGGAACCCGAGCATGCTGCTGTCACCCCCTCGCGATTCCCAGCCGGGACCTGGCCGGCGGCACGTCCATCGGCAGACCGGAGGCCGCCTCCAGCCGGCCGCTGAAGTTGAAGAAAGCGATCAGTACGGTCGCGTCGTAAATCCCGCGGTCGACCCAGCCCGCCTCCCGGAGCGCGTCCACGTCAGCGTCCTCGACCAGGCTGGGCGTCTCGGTCAGCTTCTTCGCGTAAGCGAGCAGCGCTCGCGTCGCTGGTTCGAGCTCAAAAAGCGGCCAGGTGGTCGCGAACTCCGCGTCGAGATGCTCGTCGCCGGCGAGACGGCGCAAGGCCGCCGAGTGCAGTCCCAGTCAAGGAGCGCCGCCGACGGTTCCGTTGACGACGGTGGCGACCATCTCGCGCTGAAGCGCCGAGAGACGGGTGGAACGTCGCACGTGGAGGTACGTGAAGAGGCTGGTTACCTTCCACAAGAGCCGCAGGTCCGGAAGCAGAACTGCCGCGATCCCGGGCAAGAAGCCGACCCGCCGGAGGATGACCGCCGCCAGCCTGCGAGCCGGCCAGGAGCGGGGCTCGGAGGGGAAGATCCTATTTCGCGTACGAGACTGAACGCTAATATGGCGCACTGTAGCTACGTCGCGCTCCATTTGTCAATATCGCGTTCAGGCATGAACTTGAAATTTCGGTGAATCGTCCCTACCGCATGAAGCTGCGGGCCGAGAGGCAGGCCGATACCCGGCGCCGGATCGTGGAAGCCGCGGTTCACCTGCACAGGACCATTGGCCCCGAGCGGACCACCATCAGCGACATCGCGCGTCTGGCTGGCGTCGAACGCCCGACGGTGGTTCGGCACTTCGCCGACCGGCTGTCCCTCTTTATGGCCTGCAGCTTCCACGGTATGCAGCAGGACCCATTGCCCGACGCAGCGCTCTGGGCTGAGGTCGACGATCCGGAGGCTCGGCTGTTACGCGCCCTGGTCGAGCAATACGCCTACTACCGGCGCAACCGGGTGCTCGAGAGCCACATGCGCGACCTGGTCGAGGCGGATGAGGAGCTTGCGCCCTTGCGCGAGGCGATGCGCCAGCGAGATGTCTACGTCCGCGCTGTCTTGGCCAACGGCTGGTCGGTGCCCGACGAAGCGCGTGGCCTGCTACTGATGGCGATCGGCCATGCCCTCAACTTCTGGGCCTGGCTCTCCCTGGCAGAGCTGGGTCTGGGCGACGACGAGGCTGCTGGCCTGATGGTGGAAATGGTCCGCGGGGTGCTGGCTGGGCCCAAGCTCTCGTCCGCCCCGAGACAGAAGAGGTAGTCGTCCTGGAGGCGTTCGGACCGGCTAGGGAACGCTACCCGGCGGCCGCCCGCGCCCGTCGGCGCCGGCACTTTCCAGGACCCTGTTCAGCTTGGCGACTGCGGCCGAATGTATGTCCAGTGCATGACCCGCAGCATCACCAGGGCCAGAACTTTCACGTAGCCGCGGGTTCAAATGTTTGAACCGTTTCCAAGCCGATTCCGAACTGGATTCTGACCGATTAGTACGAGCGTATTGAAAGTGGTCGGCCTCGCTGGATGACATTAGAACTCGGCTACTTCAAGTAAGCGCGCCGCCGCCTTTCATCTGCCTATAATTCGGCGCGTGAGGAAGTCGGCGACTGAGGAATTATCTGAGCGACGTCGCAGCGGCAGGAGAGTAGGAGCCAGCGGCACCCGCTCGGCGGTCCTGGCCGCCGCCCGGCGCCAGTTCTCGGAACTCGGATATGACCGCCCCTCGATGCGCTCGATCGCCGCCGAAGCTGAGGTCGACCAGAAGCTCGTCGGCTACTTCTTCGGCTCGAAACAAGCTCTCTTCGTCGCTGCGACCGAACTGCCACTCGAGCCGGGCGCCGCCATCGCGCACGTCGTCGGCGGTGATGCGGAAGGTAGGGGCCGACGGCTAGCGAGTCTGGTCATGCGGATGCTCGAGAACTCGGAAACGGGCCCGAGGCTGGTCGGCCTGGTGCGCGCAGCGGCTGCCGAGCCGGAGGCGGCGGATCAGCTTCGCGACCTCCTGGAGCGCCGGCTGTGGGGGCCCGCGGCCGAGGGCCTGGCGGTCAGCGATCCGAACACGGCCGTCGCCCTGATCAGCACCCACATCCTCGGCCTCGTCATGAGTCGGTATGTGATTCGAGCCGAACCAATTGCGTCGCTGGCAGCGGACGATGTCATCGAACTCATCGCCCCAAGCCTGCAGCGGCTCCTTTCGAGTGACTGAAGAAAGGGAGGAACGAGAATGAGCGAAATCGACGGCTCGACCAACGCGAGGGGCAAGCGCAGGCTACCCCGGTGGGTTCCGTACTTCAACGTCATTGCCAAGCCGTTGATCGCACTGGGTGTCCCTATGGGGCCGGACGTCCTGCTGACGGTGAAGGGCAGGAGGTCCGGACTACCGCGCACGACGCCGGTCACGATCTGCGAGTACGGCGGCCGTAGGGGCTTCATCAGCCCGTTCGGCGAGACAAACTGGGCTCGAAATCTGCGGGCGGCCGGTATTGCCACCATCAGCATCGGTCGGAAACGGGAGGAAGTCCGCGCGATCGAGCTCGACCACGACGAGGCGGTGCGTTTCATCAAGGAGGTCATCGTTCCCATCGCGGCAACGTCGAAGATTGGAGACTGGTTCGTTCGCAACATGGACAAGGTCGATCTCGACCACCCGGACGAGACCGCAGTCGGCATGCCCGTCTTCGAGGTGTTCCCGCCGCCAGTCTCTGCTGAAGTAGACACAGCTTGAGCGCGGCTCGATACCAGAGAGGTACGACGATTGTGTCAGTCAGCCAGCGGCTCGGCGCTCTCCTAGTAGCCACCTTCGCGATTGCTTTACTCGTACACCCTGGCTGATCCGACTCCTCAATCCTGCGATGACGAGGCAACTGTCGTCGCCCTTACGCGACCCTGGCCCAAACGCCTTGCTGACCGTTCGTGGGCGAGGAACTGGGCGACCGCGCACGTGCCCCGTGGCATTTTTGGACCTTGGCCAATGGGCACTGGTTCAGGCCTCCTCGGCGGAGGTGGGCTGGGTTCGCAACATCCGAGCAACGCGCGAGGCCGTGATCACTCGCCGCGGCGAATCAAAGAAGTTCGAAGCAAGTGAGCTGGCTCCTGAGGTTGCTGGACCTCTCATCCGCGAGCTGCTCGAACCCTTCCCGCGCTCTCGCCTTGTCGCCGCAGTAGTTGGTGCGGTCAACCGACCTCCGGTGCCGGTCCTCTGCTACTTCCAAATCCGAATCGACGACTCCCTTCCCGAATACATCGCTAACGTTCGGCGGCAGCCCGTCTTCGAGCTCCGCCCCTCGGAGTCAAGTGACTGACTAGCTACGCCGTCCACGACGTGGTCCGCTCGGGGTCGTCATCGCGCTTGGTGATCAGGTTCATTACGCCCCGTTGGCCGCATCGGAAGCGCAAGCTCCTCTATAAGTTTCTGAATGTCATCCTCAGCGAAAAACTCAGCCACTCGTCGGTTCGTCGCGCGGCGCCCGCACGCGGCCGGTCGCGACCAGCCAGATGGCGAGCGCCCAGGCCGGGGCCAGGCCCAGAAGGCCGATTGGGCCGCCCAACCACATGCTGCTGGGAGTGGAGAGGGCGAGCACAGCCAGGGCGGCCAGCCCGGAATTGGCCATCGCGTGGGCCACCACACACGGCCAGACGCTGCCTGAACGAAAGCGAAGCCAGGCATAGATCACGCCAAGTGGGACGGTGGTCAGGCAGAAGAAGAGAGCCAGCGCCCAGCTCTTGATCCCGTGCCCAGGCAATCCAATGACGGCACCGAACCCGAAGAGCGCGAGCACCGGCGCGTGCCACAGGCCCCAGATGACACCGACGACAACCGCCGACGTCGGGCCACCCAGCAGCGGCGACAGCCGCGGCAGGAGGTGGCCGCGCCAGCCAAGCTCCTCGCCGAGGGTAAAGGGGAGGTTGAGGACGGCGTTCACGGTGAACGCCTGGACTGCCGCGAGCCCGAGCAGCTCCGCCGGAGTCAGCGGGAGACCAGGCGGCAGCGGCGGCAGGTGGGGGCTCCAGCGCTGATAACCCATCGCCAGCTCGAGTCCCGCCCCGGCCACGATCAGCGCCGGCGGTATCAGGTACGCGGCGAGATACCAGCGGCCAGGCCCGAGCGGTCTCAGCCCCAGCCCGCGCACCGGCTCGTGGCGCACGAGGCGCACGGCAAGAGCGGCGATCGCCGGGCACAGCATCCCGGCGTTGCCGCTCACCACAAACGGGAGGCCAAGGGCTGTCAGCCCGATGAAGCACGCCCAGGCAAGCCCGAACGTCAGAAGCAGGAATGCGCCGACCGAAACCCAGTCGATGCCACGGCCGCCTGCAACAGCGCGACGCGCATCGGCCATTGTTCGCATTTCTTGAAATATTAGCGTTTCTATGATCGATAAGCTAGGCTTCGGCCGATGGCCAGCGCCGACCTCCTGCTGCACCCGGTGCGGCTTCGCATCGTCAAGGCCTTCCTGGGTGATCGGGCTCTGACCACCACCCAGCTCGCGGCCGAGCTTGCCGAGGTGCCCGCAGGCAGCCTCTACCGCCACGTCTCGCTTCTGACCAAGGCCGGGGTGCTGCAGGTGGTCGCGGAACGCCGGATCCGGGGCGCCGTCGAGCGGACGTACACGCTTCGGCTCCACGCCGCGCGGATTGGACCGGCCGAAGCCGCTGCCATGACCCGCGACGAGCACGCTCAGGCCTTCATGCACTTTGTCGCCGGCCTCCTCGCCGATTTCGACCGCTATCTCGATGCGGGCCCACCGGACCTCCTCCGGGACAGGGTCAGTTACAGCGGCGCCGCCATGTGGCTGACCGACCGCGAATTCGCCGATTTCATGCGCGATGTTGCCACCGTGGTCAGCCCCCGCCTCGCCAATGCTCCGACCAGAGCGCGCCGGCGGCGGATGGCGTTCAGCGTCTTCCTGCCGGCCCCGGAGCAGCCGCCGGCCAGACAGTTGGAGGAAGCTCGTGGCCGCCCAGGGCGCGGCCAACGCCCATAGAGCCCACGTTACGATTCAGGCTGCCTTGGCTTTTAAGCACAGCGCTCTCGTCGCGCGCTATGGCCTGGGAGACAAGGTCTTTCATCTCGTCCGCGATGGCTCGGTGGCCTCCATTTGCGGACTGCCACGCGATGCTCTGGGGCCTGCAAGCGAAGACACCGAGCTCGTCTGTGAGACATGGGCGGTCGAATCGTCGAAGCCTGACCGACGCGTCCATCCGCTTCCGCCGCCCCATGACGTTGGGATCCTCAGGCGAGCCGCCAGGGCGACAGAAGACGAGGTCCAGGTCGGCGCGTCGGGTGCGCGAACTGGCGATTGTGCCGGCCATCGGGCTGCATGGCCTTCGTCACACCCACGCCACGTTGCTCCTCGAAGCGGGGGTCGACGTCAAGACTGTGAGCGATCGGCTCGGCCACGACAACGTTCAGACCACTCTCGAGCTGTATGGCCACGTAACTTCGAGAATGCGGAGCAATGCAGCAGTCCGCTTCGGATCGTTGCTCGCGGGCGCTCGCGTCGCAACAGTCACCGCAGTGTCCGAGAGCTGAAGGGCGCGGTCTCCGTGTTTAAGTCGAGGTCCCTCGTTAGCCTCCGACAGTCGGACCCGACAGCGTCTTACCTCCATGACTCGGTTCGGGCTGAGCCTCCATCAAACCCAGGGCAGTTCACCGCCCTCGTCTGGCAGGATCCATCCGATTGGCAGTCAAGATTGGCAGTCAATTCTGTCTACTGCGGTGGACATTTTGGCGCTGTCCCAAGAGGCGCGTCGCGTTACGGCTGAGGTTTGCAAGCTGGCGCCGGCCAGCTTAGGCGACAACTAAGGGTCAACGACGTACTCGAGCAATCCCGCCTTTTCGCCCGGCTCCAACTGCGTAGCCGACGGCAAGGCTTCGAGCCTTCAACCTTCCTGATCCAGAGCAATCCGCCGTATCGCCGGGTCGCGATTCCGAATTGGGTTGTCGCGTCCGTAGTTACCCCTCCTGGCGTTGACACATCAGGCTGCGGATTGCGTTGCTGTCAGGGCCGCGGCGCGGACCTCTGACGGGGTGCGGTTGCTGAGCGCCTGGTGCGGACGCTCGCGGTTGTAGTCGTCGATCCAGGCCTGCACCGCGGTCAGGGCTTGGGCGAAGCTCTCGTACTCGCTGGGCCACACCTCCTCTCTCTTTAAGGAAAGGAAGATCCTTTCCACCAGTGCGTTGCCGTCGGGGTGGCGATAGCGCGTCCGCGACAGCTTGATGCCGAGCCCGTCGGCGACTTCGCGATAGTGCCTGGACGTGAACTGGGTCCCGTTGTCATGACGCGCCACCAGCTCGGCGATCTCCTCCTTGTCGACGCCGTTAGGAAAGGCGGTGGACCAGGCCATCTCCAGGGCTGGGCTGAAGTCGCGGGCCTCGGCAGCGCAGCGTGAACGACCAGCCCAGGATGGAGCGGCAGAAGCAATCCATCACCAGGGTGAGATAGGCCCAGCCGTCCTCGCCGCACCAGATCGCGGTCATGTCGGTCTGCCAGAGCTGGTTGGGCTTGATGATGTCGAAGGGTCTGCCCTGCGGCTTGGGATGCGGCCGCGGCCGCCAATCCGCCGCTTCGGGAAGATGCCCATGTCGAAGGCTCTGGATGACATTTGTCATCGGTTCCTTCATCCGGGTTGACAAACGTCATTTCGAACTGACCACATCGGCATCTTTCGCCTGAGCCGTGGGTGCCGGAAACTCCAGTCATGACGAACGACGAAGTGTTCCGGAGGTCACACAGATGGTCCCAGGAAATAGTCGGATGAAGTCCGACCGTAAAGCGGCTCCAGACCTTCCGACCCAGTTGGAATCTCTGCTGGACATCGTCTGGCGATGCGAACGAACGTGGAAGCTGGAGGACCGGATCGACGGCGCGACAGGAGAACGAAGAAGTAACGGGTCGTTGCCGCGCTCGCGGCATCAATCAAGGGGAGGTTCGTGAATCCGTACGTCAACCAAGACGTTGCCTGGGAGAGGCTCAAAGACATCTAGCGTGAGATCGAGAACAGCCGTTTGATGGCCGACTCCACAGTGCCGACCATTTGGCGCCTGATCCGGCTGCTCGGTGTGCGCGCCTGGTGGATCGCCGGGCTTGCGATGCGGCGCGCGCCGCGTCAGCGCCCGGCCATAGCAAATTGAGGACAGCGAGGCGGCGTCCGACGCTGCCTAGCGTCGGGCGCCGAATCGCCCGCGACCGGGATCCACACCCAACTGTTCGGAGATGGCACGTTTCGGTGGTCTCCCTTGAGTCGGCCCGGATTGACGGTAGCGATCGACTACGCGACGCCAGGTCGGCTGACCCGCCTCGATAGCGTCAATCAGTCAATGCTGGATCGCATCTCACTCGATCCGGTTGGAATCTGCCGCTCAGTCAACTGCTTGGTCATTCAGCCGGCGATGCTGACAAGCTGGGCATGCCCGCAGCACGATTCTGCGAGTCGGCAAGCTCATCGACGCGCCGTTGACCCTGGATCCTGCGCCCCTGGATGTGCCGCGCCAGCCGCACCGAAGAGTGATCTGCACTTGCCACTTCGCGGTATTGAGCTGTGCTCTGTTGCGCCACCGCGGCGTCGCACCTCGCGTTCGCTGTGGCTTTGGCACCTACTTCCAGCCGGGGCAAGGCGTCGACCATTGGATCACTCAGTACTGGCACGATCACGAGGGTCGCTGGGTAGCTCTCGGCGACAGGGTGTTACGCCAGGATCTCCGTGCCCCCGACATCCAGGGGGCGCCGATGCGGTGTGATGACAGTCGACAGGTGCGGACGAAAATGCCCAGGCGCTCGTGTTCACCGACCACATCTTGCTCTGGCGACTGTGGTCAGAACGGGAAGAGACTGGATCTCGGAGCTAGTGATGGCACAGAAGCGTAGATCGCAGTTTCGGTTCGCCCACACTCCCCCTTTTGCGATGGGCGTCGTGACATCGACTGGGTGGGCGCGATCGCGGCGAATGTATTGGTGAAGGGAATAGAGAGAAAACAACGACAAGTCATCGGTCGAGAGTAACCGGGGTGTCCTAGGTCCGATCGATCACAGCCAGCCGGCATCAGTGGCGATCCGGATGGCATCAATCCGATTTCGACCACCGACCTTGCTTATGGCGTTCGACAGGTAGTTTCGGACCGTCGCCGGCGACAGCGACAGGCGCTCAGCAATCTGATGAGTCGAGATCCCACTCTGGGCGGCCCGAAGCACGTCCGTCTCGCGGGAGGTCAAGGGCGTGCTGCCGGTTTCCAGGGCCGCCGCAATCAGCTCCGGGTCGATGACTCGCTCGCCATTGAAGACGCGACGTACGCCGTCCGCCAGCTTTTCTGCAGGCGCGTCCTTGAGGATGAATCCGCGCACGTGCACCTTGAGCGCTCGCAGCAAGTTGCCCGGCTGGCTCAACCCGGTGAGCACCAACGTCCGGCAGTCCGGCAGCCGCCGATAGAGTTGATCCGCGGCCGTAAGTCCGTCAAGTCCAGGCAGATCGATATCGAGGATCGCAACGTCGGGATGACTGCGCACGGCCGTCTCGACGACCGTATCACCGCGGTCGAGCTCCGCGACCACCTCCATGTCCTCCTCGAGCGAAAGCAGCGCGACCAGCGCACCGCGGATCATGTGCATGTCCTCGGCGACCAGCACGCGGATCACGCGACGCCCTCTGGGACCTGCACGTGGAGCCAGAACTGGCCATCAGCCGTCTCGCAGCTCGAGGTCCCCGACAGGGCGCGCGCACGCTCGGCAATCCCGGTCAGCCCAGTGCCGTCTCCATGCCCAGTAAGCACGCCGTCATTGACGATTTCGAGGAAAACGGTTCCCTCGCGGCGGGCCGCACTGATCGAGCAGCGGCGCGCCCGGCTGTGGCGCAGGGCGTTGGCCACACCCTCCCGAACCGTCCACGCCAGCATGCGCTCGAGCTGGGGAGGCAGATCTCCGAGATCGAGCGCGATGTGTGCGTCGACACCGGCCGCGGCCAGGAGAGCTGCGGCCGCCTCAGCTTCCGAGTGCAGCGAAACCGCATGCTCATTACGGCTGACGGCTCGCATGCCGCGCTGGGCCTCGCGCGCAACCTCGGTGAGACTCTGTATCTCGGCAACGGCTTGCTTCTGATCCTTGCGCAGCAGTCGGATCGCCAGGTCGCCCTTGAGCGACACGGCGGACAGACTGTGGCCAAGCAGGTCATGCAGGTCTCGAGAGATTCGCAGGCGTTCCTGGCCTACAGCCAGCTGCGCCAACTCCGCTCTGGTTTCGTGAAGTTCGTTCAGGAGTCGCAGCAGCCGCGCCGAGGCGTAGATGCCGACAAATATGAAAAGGGGGGCTTCCGTGAAATAAAAAATGTCGAAGAGAATGATTCCAATTGGCTGACCCCAGTCCGCGATCACGGCGGCAATGTCGACCCCCACGATAGGAGCAATCACACCGGCGAACCTCAACCAGCCGGGAAGAAGCATTGCTCCAGACGCCATTACGAAGACCTCAGTGACGATCCAGTTCCAGCCGAACCATAAGACGGGAAGGTTGACCAGAATCACCAAGGCAAGAAAAGTCCATGTCGCGCCGCGGGGCCGCCCACCAAGCGCGAAGGCAAGGCTGTGCCTGAGCTGAAGCATGGCAATCCCGGCCGCCAGCGGATAGGCGATCAGCGGGCTGCCCGTCGGGTGACCGCCCGGGCCACCAAAGCTCGTGAATGTTGGAGCAACACCGGCGATCGCGATGTGAATGGCGATCAGTAGCCAGATGGCAGTGCGGCTGGCCGGGCGCGCCCCGCCGCCCGATGCGCTGAGAAAGGTGCTCATCTCGTCGATGCCTCCACCGTTCGCTGATCCGAATCCGCTCTTAGCTGATAGCGGATCCGACCGTCAACTGTTTCGACGCGGATCGTCACCGACCTTGGTGCGGCTCCGGCAAGAAGATGGGCGATCTCGCGACGCAGCCTTGCCCGCTCCGATTCATCACCATCGGCCGCATCGGCCGAGGCAACGTCGAGCTGGACGCTAACGCCGGCAGCCTCCAGAAGCGTGGCGGCGGTTTCCAGCTCAGCTCGAAGCGAAGTCTCCCGGTATCGCCTGACGTTCTTGCGCGCCTCGGACAGCGTGTCGCGGGCATTCTTAACGAGCGCCTTCAATTCGCGCGCCGCCAGCGGGGGATCGGTGGAGGCAAGCTCGGCGGCTCGTTGCCCGCTCGCGGCAATCAACCGCAAGCCGTCGCCCACAGTGCGGCTCAGCTCGCGATCGACGCGCAGCCGTTCGCGCACGATGGCTTGTTCCGCGAGGGCCAGCCTGGCACGCCGCAGTTGTCTTGCCACGTCGATCATCCAGATGACGAAAACCAGGGGGAGGACCCAGAGCAGTATCCCCATCGTGAAGTAGAGGGCGAAGTCGGGGGCGCCCAAGGCGGAGGTGAGCACGCCCGGTGCAGCCAGCAGGACGCCGAACCCGACCACCGACCAGGGCGGGCGAAGCGTGACGCAGGTAAGCGCGCCGAGCACGGGGATCATCCCAACCCATCCCACGCCGACCAAAGGCATGACTGCAAATATCACGGTCGCCATCGCGGCCAAGCCGATCCATTGCGGCCAGCCTCGATGGCCGCGGGCGAGCGAAAGCACCAACCAGATCTGGATCGGCAGGTAGCAAGCAAACGCCAGCGCCGCGTACACAGCCTGACCAGGACCGAGCTCAGCCGGACCGGCGGCGAAGCTGTAGACCCGCGTGGCCGGCTGGGCGACACTGAAGATGACGGCCGCGGCCGTCGCCAGCCAGATGAACCAGCTCGCCCGGTCAAGCCGGCGCCAAGTGGTTGGTGCCACAGACCGGCTCACGAGATGGAGCATAAATCGGGCGATCGGCCGGTTGGCCAGATGTTTTTGGGGTCGCAGCCGCTCGTGGCCGATCCCCGAACGGACCGGCGGGAAATCCGGCCCCTCGGAGCCCAGCACGACGACGGAAAGGCTGGTGGCCATTGACCTGAGTCTCCGGCTCGACGCGTGGCTGCGCCAGATGCCGCTGTAGATATTTCTTGATGACATTTGTCATCGGGCACGGCACTTGGTCGTGCCCGCAAATTCGTTGAGCACCATCGGAGTTCGGCTCCGGGGCATGCCCCCCTGAGATGAACGGGACGCTGTCGCCTGATCGCGATGACGAACGTCATCAGCAATTGACGACATCGACTTCTAGTCGGGCTCGGTGGCATCTCGCATCATTGCCTCATGCCGTCGACTGAACAATTAGGAGTTGAGGAAATGTCAGGCGCAGTGAACGTTGTCAATCGCAACATGGTCGCTTTCAACGCCAGGGATATCGACAAGCTTCTCGACAATCAGCGTCCTGACGTCGAGTACATGCTCCCAGGGGGCATCACATTCCGCGGCCGCGACCAGGTGAAGCACTACGTGCAGACCTTCTGGTCGGCCTTCCCTGACGGAAGGCTGGCACGCATAGGGCAGGTGGCGACTGAAGACATGGCTGCGACCGAGGCCTTGTTCACGGGAACGCATACAGGACCGCTGAGCACGCCCAGCGGCTCGATCGCGCCCACCGGGAAGCCAATCAACCTTCGCCAAGTGTTTGTGCATCGGATCGAGGACGGGCGGATCGCATCAGAGCACGTCTACCTAGACCAACTCGAATTCCTGACCCAACTTGGACTGGCCGGCGCGCCCGTCGGGTAGTAGCTCGCTCTAAGCCTTAAAGGATCAAACGGTTAGCCGATCGACGTAATCGGTCGAGTACGGAATAAACAAGTCCGGGAGAGCCATGGAGATGTCTGTTATTCGAGACCTTGACGCGGATACGACTGATGGAATCCGGCTGATCAGGGAGGCTCAGCCGAGGTTAATGCTACGCGCGACTCGTCGGGATTGGATCGGACTCGCCGTGCTCGCCCTTCCATGCCTGCTTTACTCGATGGACCTCACGGTTCTCAACCTGGCAGTTCCACGGATCAACGTATCGCTACGGCCCAGTGGCACCGAACTGCTCTGGATGCTCGACATCTACGGCTTCTTGCTCGCCGGGTTCTTGATTCCAATGGGAAACCTCGGCGACCGCATTGGCCGCCGCCGCTTGCTCCTGGCTGGCGGGGTGGCGTTCGGCGTCACTTCAGTGTTCGCCGCATTCTCGACAAGTGCCGAGACGCTGATCGTGGCCCGTGCGATCCTCGGCATCGCGGCTGCCACACTGGCACCGTCGACGCTGTCGCTGATACGCAACATGTTCCTGGATCCGCGCCAACGTACCGTCGCAATCTCGGTTTGGGTTACAAGCTTTTCAGCGGGCGCCGCGCTCGGACCGGTGCTTGGCGGTCTGCTGTTGCAGCGGTTTTGGTGGGGCTCAGTGTTTCTCCTGGCAGTTCCGGTCATGATCATGCTGCTGATCCTCGGGCCGTCGCTGCTGCCAGAGTTTCGCGATCCCAACCCGCGCCGACTGGATTTCGTCAGTATCGCGCTCTCCTTGTTCACGGTGCTGCCGGTGATCTACGCGATCAAGCAGTTCGCCCAAGATGGCGTGACCTGGATTTCGATAACCGCCATGGTTGTGGGACTCGCGGTCGGAGTCATCTTCGTCAGGCGACAGGGAAGGCTGGCTGATCCGCTCCTTGATTTGCGGCTGCTGCGGATCCCGGCCTTTAGTTCAGCTCTCGCGATCAACCTTCTGAGTCTGCTCGCTCTTGGTGGCGTCTTCATGTTTGTCGCCCAATACTTTCAATTGGTAGTCGGACTCTCGCCCTGGGCTGCGGGCCTCTGGACACTTCCGTCGGCGGTCGGTCTGATCCTTGGTTCGGCGGCGGCGCCGCTTCTAGCTGGTCGGATCAGAGCCGGAGTCGCAATTGCGGCCAGCTTGGTCGTGGCAGCCGTAGGGTTTGCAATGCTGACGCAGGTTTACGGTGCGGCGGGACTGATGGTCGCCGCATTCAGCACTGTCCTTCTGGCCCTCGGCGTCAGCCCTGCCGTTGCACTCGCGACCGACCTCATTGTTGGGGCGGTTCCTCGTGAACATGCAGGGATGGCGGCGGGCATGTCGGAGACCAGCACGGAGTTGGGAGGAGCATTGGGCATAGCTCTCCTGGGCGCTGTCGGGCTCGCCGTCTACCGCAGTCAGATTGCTCATGATGCCTTGCTGTCGACACAGTCAGTGGCTGTGGCGAGCAACACCCTTGGCGCAGCCCTCATGTTGGCTGATCACATGCCCTCGGACAGCGGCGCGATGCTGACGGTGCTCGCTCGCGATGGGTTCACCCAGGGCATGCACGTAGCCAGCCTGCTCGGCGCCGCGATCACCCTGAGCGCTGCGATCATAGCTGGCCTGGTGCTCAAGTCCGGGCCTGACAGTTCAGCCACCGGGACCGGCTAAATCGGACCGGGAAAGAGATTTTGAAATCCAATTCGAGTCAGGAGGTAAACAATGGAACGCACTAAGCCGAGCATTGGACCCCATAGTCGGCGATCGAGTGCGACAAAGGGTCTTAGAGGGAAGGTTGTTATCGACGTCTCGATGTCGCTTGACGGCTTCATCTCTGGTCCCGATGACAGCCCCAAGCAACCGCTTGGGATTGGCGGCGACCGACTCTTCGACTGGTTCAGCGACGGTGACACCCCAAGCCGGTGGTATCCCTCCTTCAAGATGTCCGCGGTCAGCGCGGAGCTGTTCGATGAGTTCGCCGATCGCGTTGGCGCAGTCGTTGCGGGCCGCCGGACCTACGAAGTTTCGGACGCATGGGGCGGGGACGGGCCACAACCCGGCATCCCTTTGTTCGTGGTTACCCATCAAGTGCCCGAGAGGATGCCCAAGGGAGACCCTCCCTATACGTTCGTCACCGATGGCGTCGAACACGCCATCGAAAGAGCCAGGGCCGCCGCCCGCGGCAAGGAAGTTTCGCTGATGGGCTCCAAGATCGTGCAGCAATGCCTGGCGGCGGGGCTGCTTGACGAGATCACGATCCACCTCGTGCCCGTATTGCTTGGGCGGGGGGTCCCATTGTTCGGCAATCTCGACCCCAAGAAGTACGACCTGTCAGTCGTGCGCGTCATCGACGCGCCCGGCGTCACCCACATCACATATCGGGTGGTTCAATCATGAAGAGAAAATCCACCACATCGCCTGCATCGATTGCTAGCCTCCTCGGGGAGTGGACGATGCAAAGTCCGCAGTTTCCAGACTTTAGAGGTCGGTCGAAGGTTGCCTGGATCGAAGACGGAGCGTACCTGATGGTCCGTGATGAGGTTGAGCGAGGCGAGTTTCCAAGCGGGACCTGGATCATCGGAGGCGATGACTCAAGAGATGACTTTACGTCCCTCTACCACGACTCGCGCGGCGTAAGCCGTGTGTACCAGATGAGTCTCGTCGATGGGATCTGGAAGATCTGGAGAGAGGCCCCTGGATTCAATCAGCGCTTTATCGGTTCGTTTGAGCCGGGAGGTAAAGCCATCGCAGCTCGCTGGGAGACGTCAGATGACGGCTCGCTGTGGGAGAAGGACTTCGACCTCGTTTATCGAAGATTCGAGTAGCCCCGAACAGGGTTCATGGACGTATATCCGGTACTCACTTTTCGCAATGTCGGCACCGCGCTGGCGTGGCTCTCGCGTGCGTTCGGACTCGATGCACGCATCGAGAACGGCGGGGATCATGACTTCCGACACGCCGTCTTGATCCATCACAACGGCCTGGTGCTTGTGGAGGCCGAGCGCCCTGACGAACTCTATGGCACCCATACGGGTCGAGGGTGGCTTTATGTAGCGGTGGATGATGTCGACGCACATTACGCGCGAGCCAAGTCAGCCGGCGCCGAACTGCTGAGCGACCCCCATGATGCCGAAGGCCTACGCGGTTACAGCGCTCGGGACATCGAGGGTAACCTCTGGACCTTTGGCAGCGCAAGGCCAGCGCCCTGATCCCCGAATGTGGGCCTGGCCCTCGGGACGTAGCCCAAAAGCGGGCTGTCAAGATCTGATCTACGAAACTCAGGTGGGCTCTGGCTGAATCGCCTGGGTTTCTTGGAGACGCTTGCTTTATTCGATTGGCAGTCAGTTAGTGCGCCCTGGATTTCGTGGAGTCGGATTACTGGAATCCAGCATGCTGCTGTCCCACCAAGAACCGGGAGGACAGCATGGGAAGACGCGGTTACACCGCGGAGTTTCGTCAACGGGTGTTGGACCTCGTCGAGGCCGGACGCCGGGTTGAGGACATCGCCCGCGACCTGGGTATCAGCGACCAAACGGTGTACAGCTGGCGCCGGCAAGACCG
>WNGL01004880.1_pt1 | contig 16004 bp, 11 predicted proteins | sample 5400591 | NCBI WGS metagenome assembly WNGL01 (sample SAMN13153377, study PRJNA577476) | soil metagenome | isolation source: 80 cm soil or saprolite under Garry oak tree replicate 1 | place: USA:California | collected 2016-06-15
GTGAGGCGATCCTGCTTCTGCTCCAGGTCGCGCACTGGAATGTCCAGCACCGTCATTTTCATGCGGCACGCGATATCCACGCCGACGGCGTAGGGGATAACTGCGTTCTCGGTGGCCAGGACGCCGCCGATGGGCAGGCCGTAGCCGACGTGCGCATCCGGCATCAGCGCTCCCGCCAGCGACACCGGCAACAGACACGCCTTCTCCATCTGCATCACCGCGTCGTGTTCGAGCCCTTCGCCCCACTGCCGGTACTTCACCGGTTCGGCGCGCGGCGGTGGCGGTGCTTTCAGCAATGCCTTCGCAAATTCACCGCGCAACGGGTCATCCACGAACGCCGGCGGATCGGCGACAATGGCCTTCACTTCCTCTTCCAGCCGCGATTTGTCGCCGCCGCCGAGCACGAATTTGGAGACAAAATCCGTCGCCCGCCGCGTGGCTTCACCCAGCGGCACGCCGAGACGGATAAAATCTTTAGTGTTCATTGTCTGACATGAGAATCAAACCCGCCTCTTTTTCTCCAGATTCAAATGATACCGGTGAAACCAGTCTTCGTCACACTCGGTGCTAAGGCTCCCAAATTCATAACAACGCCCCCGGCGCACCGGCCCGAACAAACGTGCAAATTCACCCTGGAACCGGTGTAATGTTCCGAACTCGCGTCGCTCTTTGCCCTCTCTCCCGAAATCTGGCTCCCACGGTCGTCTCCCATAGGGATCGAATCCAGTAGATGTGCCGTCCTTAAATCCTATGATCATTTCCCCTTTAAAGGCGACGCACCTCGGGTCAGGCATTAGCAGGTATCCATGCCCATAGGTATTCCATTGTGATTTCGATACGTGCCTTTCCGGAAAGAGCCACTCTTCCTTGGCGGCGCCAATGTAACGCCACGCCCTACTCTTGATGATGAAATTTATCTCCGTAACCTCCTGCGCATTCAGGTAACGCGAGATTTGAATATCCAAGGGGCTGAACATTGCTCCTCGGAACGGGTTTGGGTTTGGTCTCATCCCCGTTTCAGACTGATATGGATTTCTAACCCACGAAAGGTTTGTGAGGATGAGGACTTTTTCTAGGGATAATGGGAAAATCGTGTGGGTACCGTGATAACGAATGTCTGGGTCTTTCGCGCCTCTGCACCATTGCGAACGTGGTCCACACCTCCGGTTGTAAACTGTAACCGGGTGATCTGAGATGATAAATTTAGTGGCAGATTTCGAGGCATCTGCAATCGACCACACGCATTCAACCCAAATTGCGCAGTGAAGTTGCCGTAATTCCATCATCAGGCCAAGGATTTCTTGCTTATTCTTCGTGCCTGCTTGGTCGGAAAGCCACTCGAGTCCTTTGATTGTTCTGAGTTTCTGCGTGCTCATATGCATCAGCAAATCACGAAGCGCGTCTTCATCGGCTGATGCGTGTACGAAATCTGCGAAAAACTCTACGGCCTGGCGACCATTGTTATCAATTTGACCGAAAAAGTGCTTCTCAATATTTCTGGACTCCTCAGCACCGAATTTGGTTGTATAAATATCTTCTTCTGAAAAGCAGAGACTGCATCCCTTTCTTCGGACAGCCCTATCCTGGTGAACTACGCCCCTTTTATCCACGAATTCTCCCGGACGAAGGCTCAAGTAATAGAGCTCCTGGTCCTTCTGTCCGGCAGGAATGAAACGCCTTTGATACCATACTGGCACATAGTGATTGTTTCGATACTCGGTGGACATTGACGTCGGCTAATTCGATGACGATGTGGCTTGTGAACCTGTTGTTCTGCCGTGAGTGCCTGTGGGACCCCTTGGACAGGCATCATTCCACCAGAGAAGGGGGTCGACCGCGTGTACTTTTAGCGACTGGCCACACCGCATTCAGCTCATTGAGAAGCTGCCAGTAGGCAAAAAAAACGTCCGCGGCTCTCTGGTGTTGTTTGTACAAGCAAGGGATAAGGTTATTGAGTTGGAGAGGTCGAGAGACCCGATACGTGTAGGTCGTACCAATCGCAGTTTGCTGACGGTCAAAGTAAGGCGTCAGACCCTCTCCCAGTTGAAGTCGAAACCGGTGGTGGAGCAGGTGCCGAAAGTTCTTCGTCAGCAATTTGAATTTGTCGTCATTCAATTTCTGCAACGCGTCTATGAACTTGGGAAAAGTGCTCCACCCGGCTCCGATTTTGGCAAGAACCTTATAGTCGATTTGCTTGTCGGGAGGCAGGTCGTCCTTCCAATTCTGTTGCTTCCGCGAGTTCGCTTGGTGAATTAGGTGAACGGCGGCGAAAATGAACTGATTCTTCAGAGAGTAAAGGCGACTAACTGACAACTCCAGCAGCGGATCTGCGAATTCCCAAAGCAGCCCTGCTCGCTTGGCTTCTTCGCACGATCTTATAGCGCGCACCCAGCTATCCGCTTGGTGTAGGTTTATGAGAAACCTGTTTACCTCCCCGATGAGACCACGCGTGAAATCTCCGGCCATTGAGCCGAAGACCAAGCAGTTGAGTGGCCTCTCCTCGTTCTTGAGATTGTAATGTGAGTGGCGGATGATCCGGCATCGGACAAAGCTGTCGGCAAGCTCGTGGCGGGCCGCCTGAAAAGCTGCAAAGAGCTGCATCATCTGCTCGTCGTCGTTGATTCGGGCCCTCATTCTCGTTCTGCCATTATTCGGACGAAAATGAGCCTCGTCGTTTTGGTGCTGCTTGGTTTTGACTTGGTTATTCGAAGCTGGAGTGTTGACGGAGGGAGGCACTGATCCTGCCGCGTGTTCCCTCGTATGGTCTTGGATTGGATTACTGTGGTCGTTAACACTCATGGGCTCGGAAATGTTGGCGGATTCTGAAAGCGCCGCAAAGCCTCCTCCGCATCCGCGTAGAGCCGACTTGGGTCGGGAAACAGAATCGTTCGGTTTATCAACTGAGGGAAATCCTCTCGGGTCGCGACGAGAATGCCCATCTTGTATGCCGGCTCCAGCTCAGCCTTGATTTCATCGCGTGTCTTGGTTGTAACGATGATGGGCAAGACCTTCAAGTGCTGATTTCCGGAGGCGGCAAGACTCTGACGAATTCTCTCCGTCCTGCCGACAAGATGCGGGAGCTTGTGATCCTCCTTGAGCAGTCCGGTAGTGCACTCGATCACAACAAAATGTCCCTCCGGAGTCGTAGCGATGAGATCAGGCGCATCCGATGTTTTCGGCGTCCCACCGATATGCGTTGTGCTAAATCCTAGTATCCATAGCAACCATGCGACAGCAATCTCCAGATCACGTGCATTTGCGCCTCGGTTCTGCGCTTTGCTAATGAGGTCCTGCAAAACGATCAGTTGGCTGTCGAAAGCTTCGTGGACCGCCCGGAACGGGTTTGGAGCCGTTGCGGGGTCTGCTATCCAGTAATGGTGTTGAGCTTCGCCGCCATAATTTGCGATGCAGTGGAGAACAGCTCCAGCCTGCACGTCCAATTCGGCTTCACCGCGCTGGAAATTGTTACCGCTCGTCCAAAACAACGCTCCGCCTGAGAGAGTTTCTCGTTTCACTACCACGTTTTTTTCTATTACCCTGTAACCGATGGAAGATTTCTCCCGCTCTAAGCCGTTCGCAAGATGGACTACTAGATGTGCTTTTATTCCATTCACCGAGCTATCCGGCCCGACCGCAGCAATGTTGAGCGCAAGAACCTCAACAGCCACGGAATCGCCGTTTGTTGCTCCAATTAAAAACTCGCTACAGAGTTCTTGAACGTTGTCGAACGGAGTAGTTGCTGCTCTGAGCTCCCAATCGAGCTTTGGCGATCCAACCCGGTCTCGTCGATCCCCGCGAATATACAACTGCATCTGCCGGTGCTGGAGCGGAATTCCTTCGGAATGAAACGGATTGAAGTATATGGAATGAGAGCGGCCCTGCTCCGGCGGGAAGCTCAATTCGCCCTGAGGCATCCGAATCGTGCCAGAAAGGAGGGTGCCGATTATGCCCTCGACGGTTAGCTTTAGCTCGTCAAGTCGGCAAATCCCCGCTCTGATGTTTTCGGATTGAAAGTGTCTAGAAGCGATCGTCGGGGGCGTGCCTTGGAGCACAAGTCGTCCTTGAGCCAGCTCAAAAACCTCCCCTTTCTTTAGAGCAAGGTAACTGAATGTCGCGTGTTTGTAGGCTGGGGCGTTCGGCTTAATCGCCTTGAAAATTCATCAAGCATTTTGCGCTCGTGCTCGTTCATTATCTAGTTGTATTTGTTTGCAGTTGAGAGAGCGAGCTTTGACGCTCGCCCTCCACCGCCTCAATCACCTACGAACAGTTTCCAGTCCGTGACGCCATGGGGGTTGCGGAGGAGCGCCGTCACCGGCAGCTCCCTCGGCGCGCGCGGGACGGTGAGCAACCTCAGGCCTGCTTCGTGCGGCAGGCGGTTGCCCTTGCGGGTGTTCACGGCCTTGCTCGACCACACCAGGTTTTCCCAGGCGTCCTTGCCACCGCGCGAGCGGGGCACGACGTGGTCGAGGCTGCCCTCGTCCGGCTTCAGCAACTTGCCCGTGTACTGGCAACGGTTGCCATCGCGCTCGCGAATCGTCTTCGCGCAAAGCTTCGGGCGCTTCTTCGGCACTTTGGCGAAGTTTACCGCCACAATCACCGTCGGCACGCGGATCGCGCCGCGCACGGTATGCACGGCATTGTCCTGCTCACGGACCGGCAGCGTGATCCACTCGCCCCAAGTCACGGGGCGAATGTGGTTCTCGCCTTCGATCTCCAGCGCGGTGGCCACGTTGGTGGCCATCATGCAGAACGCTTCCTGAGGCGAACGAATGTTGATCGCCTGCCAGTTCCGGTTGAGCACCAGCACAATCGACTTGTTCAGTATGTCGTTCATAAAATGTTTGCACACCGCGACTGCTGCACGCGTGAGGTGTTTGTTCTCCTGTTGAAATGATATTGGTTGCCTCGCCTGGTTTTGCTCCAGGTCCTCCGGTGTCAGAGACCGGCGCGCTCCTGATTACGCCACGAGGCACTTCGGACGGAAGATAGGAGATAGGAGATAGAAGATGGCGGACTGGACCTGCTGCACGAGCTTCTCGTGCTTCTATCTTCTATCTTCCATCTTCCATCTCCTCGACAAGTGGTCGCTCGGGAAGGTGCTGCCCCTCCGATTTCTGGGTGTAGGCCAGATGTGATCCTGTTTCACCACCGAGCGGAAATTGGCTGCCGGGGATGGACTCGCACCACCACGCTCGCCTTCAAAGGGCGATGTCCTGCTAATTAGACGACCCGGCATTTGAATGAAGAATGAAGAGTGAAGAATGCAGAATGCCTCACCCAAAACTCGCGACCCGGTTGCTTGATTCTGCATTCGTCATTCTGCGTTCTGCATTAGATTGGTGGAGCCGGAGGTAGTTGCAACCTCACCATACCCGATTAAAAGTCGGGTGCCGGTCTGCTGTGGCTTCAGCTCCACAAAAATGGTGGGCGAGAGAGGACTTGCACCTCCAAGGCTCACAGATTCTCGATCTGTGGAGTCTGCTATTCCCTCTTAACCACTCGCCCGGAAACTGGTGCTCCCAGCCGGAATCTCACCGGCAACCTCAGCCTTCGGAGGGCTGCGCTCTGATAATTGAGCTACAGGAGCGAAAAATGGAGCCCCCTGCCGGTGCTGCCCCGGCGCGACTTTCTTACAAAGGAAGCCTGCAGGCTGCCGCAAGGAGGCTAAATGGTCGCAGTCTCCAGTGCTGCCCTGGACGCAGCGGGCTTATGAAACCTGCTTGAGCGCTGGCTCGACTGCGATGTGGTCGGATGATCACGAACATGGAGCCCCCACCCGGAATTGCACCAGGCTGGCCTGCTTACCGAGCAGGCGCATCGCTGACAATGCTTTGGGGGCATCGAAAATGGTCGGCGCGAGACGACTTGCACGTCCAAGGCTGCCTGATTCTGAGTCAGGTGGGTCTGCTGTTCCCCGTGAACCACGCGCCGAGAAATTGGCGTCCCTGACCGGCTTCGCTCCGGTGATCTCCTGCATGAGACGCAGGCATGTTGGCTGAACTACACCACAGGGACAGAAATGGTGAGGCTGGAATCGCGCCTTCGACCTGATGCATGTGACGCATCCGCCCCACTCACTCAGCTATGTTCCCGAAAATGGTTCGGTCTTTGATCCCTTGGCAGCGGTTCGAGGATGGCGAGGTATCGAAGCAGTCCCTGATATGCCAGCGAAGGCGAACGTTTTGCGACAGGACTTCGCCACGGTCGCGGTCCATGAGGGCATCCTGTGCATCCGCCCAAATAAGGAGCCAAGCTACCATCATTGCGCTTTTCTTTGGGCCCTTTTCTTAAGTGCTTCCTGGACGGTATAAGCAAGGAAAGCCCCACGCAGTTCGAACGCCGTGGCGAGAATTTCACCGGTATCACCGTCCACAAGCAACGCGTGCGGAACGCCCCAACGGCCGATGAGGATAAGCTTCGACAAATCCGTGTCCCATCCCTTGCCTTCATAGATTTGTGGCCACGATATGCCTTTGCTCTTCGTGAATTGAGCAAGCGCCTCGCGCTCTCCGGCGTTGTCGAGACTGATTCCCAGGATTTCAAAACCCTGATCGTGGAACTTTGTGTAGGCCGCGCGCACATTAGGCAACTCCTCCACACAAGGACCGCACCAGGTAGCCCAGAAATCGATCAACACGAGCTTGCCTTTGTAGTCCTTAGGGAAACTTAGTTTCCGCCCATCGAGCGTGGTTTTTACGAACTGCGGCATTTTTTCGCCAGGCGCGAAGTCGGGTAAAACTGGATACTCGGCTGCCTTTCGCTTCGATTTCACAATCTTAAAAGTCTCTCCCAAAGGCGACATTTCCGTAATTTCGTAGGTCGTTCCACCGATGTTGAAGGGTTTGGCGACGGCGAATCTTTCTCCACGTTGTACGAATCGTCCATCTCCGTCGAGGTCCAAGCAGAGATAAATACCGGAGCGTTCATTCGCTGCGGCGCGAAAGTCACCGCCGGTCAGGCCATCATCGAGTGCGACCGGGACGCTCTTGCCGTGAAGAGTGACGTATCCAGTCCGTGCGTAATCGCGAAAATAATACAGGAAATTCTCCGACGCCTTAAAATTCGGATGATCTTTAGCCGGACGATACATTTTGAGACCAAACTCCAAGGGTTTCCCGCCGGATTGAATCGACAGCGTGGCCCGCCCTCCATCGAATGTGAAGTCAGGCCCGCCCGGATTTGGCCACCTCAGGAGCGTCCATTCAACTGGCGGATCATCCGTCAGATCGCCGTTTGCGTTCCGGTCAACCCAAAGCCGCGCGGGCTTGCCGTCCGGCTCGTCCACCAGGAAAGTGAACGCCGTCGGCTGTTCTCTCGGACCAAAAGTCAGTTCGCCGTAGAGCGGAGCTGCCAGCCCGTCCGGCACACGGCGCAGAGATGCCGGCTTGTCCGCCCCCAATACGATGTAGAATGGATTAAGAAAACGCATATCTTCACGTCGGTGGTTCTCCCTCAGCAACTGATCCGCGCCGGTCGAGAGTAATCCAAGCTGGACCTGAATCGGCTTGAAGTGATCCACCGCCAAACCCGTTGCCAGCGGGATAGCACCCGCGGCCAGTAGTGCGGGCACCGACCACGCGCAGGTCATCTTAAGTTTATTCCAGAGCATCATCTTGAGTGTTCCTTTCACGATCGTTAGAATGGAGGCGCTGGTGACCGCTCCTTTGACGGCGGTGCTCGCGACCGCTGCCGCGACGGCGGCCGGCGCCGCTTGAACGCACTGTGACATCAGCGTGCCGGCCAGCACGGTGGTGGAGATTCTAACACCGCGCTTCACCAGAATTCCTCTCAACTTTTCGAGCGCGCGCGTCACGCGCTTCTGCGCTGAATCATCGGTCGTCCCCAATGCTTCGCCGATCACCCGAAAACCCTTTTGGTCGAAGAACCGCAGCACGATGGCCGCGCGATCCTTCTCCGACAGATGATCCATGGCGTCGTCGAGGTGCGGAGCGACTTGTTCCCAAAAAGGGTCGGACGTGGATGGTTCCATCATGGTTGCCTCCAATTCTCGGGCCAAGCGCCGCCGCTCGGCCTTCATCGCGTCTGCGGCAGCAAATCTTGTGGTGCGATACAGCCATGCGGGCAGGATGACCTTCGCGCCCAACTTGGACGCTTTGCGTGCCAGAATGATGAATACGGCTTGGGTCACGTCTTTCGCCATTTCAGCCTCCCCGACCTGGCGGAGCGCGGTAGAATACACGAGATGAACGTGGCGCTGCACCAGGACCTCGAAGGCGGTCTCGGCGCCGTTGAGGGCGAAGTCCTGCAACAATTGCCTGTCGCTCGCTTCATCCATCTACTGGAATATGGACGCCCACTCGCGGAATCCGACAATTTTTCTGAATTCAGGCGGCGCTGCCCTCTTTGCCTCTCGCATGTCAAACGAGCGCTCTGCTGATGAGCTACGCCCCCGAAATGGATCGGGTGAACGGAGTCGCACTGTCGTCTCGGCCTTGGCACGGCCGCATTCTGCTGTTGAACCACACCCGCAAAAACTGGTGTCCCCAGCCAGACTCCCACCGGCAACCTGACGCTTAGGACGCGCCCGCTCTGTGCTTTGAGCTATGGGGACAATTGGTGCGCACGTCCGGTAACGCTCCGGATCCAGGCACTCATCTAGTGCGACTCCGTTTATAAAACGGACGGTTCTCTTTGAACTACGCGCGCAGGAAATGGCGGAATGCCGTGGACTTGCGCCACTTGCCCGAAGGCACGCACTCGTTAGCACCGAGGCCCGGTTCGCTTGCCCGGTTGGCATTCCATAAATGGTCGGCGTGGGGAGACTTGCACTCCCAAGGCTGTTCGGGTTTGAGCCGAACCGGTCTGCTGTTCCCGGTTAACCACACGCCGGCTTGCCGAGCCGAAGCTCGACTAGCGAAGGCTGGTCGGCGCCCCGGGACTTGCACCCGGAAGGCTCAGCGATCTTAAGTCGCTGGGGTCTGCTATTCCCTCTGAGGCCAGGCGCCGTGAAATTGGTGGGCATGAAGGGACTTGCACCCCCAAGGCTGCCAGATTCTGAATCTGGACCCTCTGCTATTCGGGTTAAACCACATGCCCAATTGGAAATGGTACTCCCGGCAGGAATCTCACCTGCAACCTGGCGGTTCGAAGCCGCCCGCTCTGATAGTTTGAGCTACGGGAGCATGAAATGGGGCCGACGGGGAGACTCGCACTCCCGTGGGGCGAATCGCCCGGCAGTTTACGAAACTGCTGCTGTCGCTGCTGAGCCACGCCGGCATGAAATGGTGGGTCGCCACGGTGCTGCCCCGTGCTCTGCGGTTTAAGAGACCGCTGCATCGCTGCAATGCTTGCAACCCAGTCGCGACACGAAGGCGGAGTTGAACCGCCGCAGTCAGGCCTGTGAGGGTCCTGGCCGGCACCGGTGTTCGCGTCGCGCAAAATGGTCAGAGCGACGGGTACCGCCCCCGTTTGCTCCTGCTCCCGAAGCAGGCGCCTCACTTTTAGGCTACGCTCTGAAAAACTCCCCAGCGCACTGAACCTGGCATCCGACCATTACTTCGACGCTGCGAGGTCTCTGCCGGCACACCAGGTTCAACTGGGGAAAATGAAATGGTCGAGCATCAGGGTATTGCGCCCTGTATTCCGGTTTGGAAGACCGGCGTGTATCTCTCAACACCTATGCTCGCAAAATGGAGTCCCGTGTGAGAGTCGCACTCACCTGCGCGGTTTTGCGGACCACTGCCTGGGCTGCTCGGCCAACGGGACATTTTAAAATGAGCGGGCGGAGAGTTTGGCCTCCGCCCGCATATTCCGACACAGCCAGGCATCAACGGCACCGTTTTCGTGGCAGTCACCGGCTGGCCTCCTTTAGCAACTCCTTCTTGGTACTAGTCCGCGAACTTTCGCGCCGCTCCTTCGCCCTCCCAAAAGCGGTCGCCAATAGGCCATCGACCGTTACGTTGTCGATCAATCCGAATTCCTTCAGGACTGACGCTTCGACTGGGCGACCTGCCAATTCCTTCACTGGAAGGAACTCGTTAATCGCGTGCAGGACTCGGACATAATCCTCCTCTTCCATGTCGTCAGCGTCGAAGAAGCTTCGAGCCTTCCAACCTGTCGAAGCGTCCTCAGCGACGAACGGTCCGGCCGGACGGAAATGGAATCTCGCGTCCTCGCGAATGTGTCGCGTGTCACCGAGCAACCATATGAGCAAGGTCGCGCCTTGGAGGCTGGACCGAGCATTGGTGACAATGCGGGTCTGGGGCGAGCGCTTGAGGAGCATCGAGCGCATCAAGAGCGCCGAATCCGGCGGAATTTCGCCAGATCCGACGAATTCGATCTGAAGACGCGCGGGCTTCTTGGCTATAATCGATTCGAGCTGATATGCCTCGTCGATGTAATTTCCCCACGACCTCAATTTGAGCAATAGTTTGGGATGACGCTTGGCGCCTTTGGTGCGTTTGGATTTCATACGTCCTTTCATTACTAACATGGGGTTGGTGTGAAAAATCGCGGGCGGAAGCTGTCGCCTCCGCCCGCGTTGTTTGCCTCTTGGCGTTCTTGAACCGTCCGCAAGTTGCGGACAAAGCCCAGCGTCATGCTTCCGCGCCGCCGGTTTCCTTCACTTCACCGGCGGATGAAGCTTTGTCGGCCTTCAGCGGTACGAACCCGCCGGGAACGCCGAGCACCAGCGTGTTGCCGGCGTTCTGTGCCGCCGTGAGCAACTGCATCAGGCGCAGGTTCATCAGCGCCGGGTTGCCTTCCAGCACCCGAGCCGCGTTGGCGAGATTGCGCAGCGAAGCGCTTTCACCCCGAGCGCGTTCAAGCGCGGCCTGGCCTTCCTGCTTCGCCTTCAACACATCGGCGAAGGCACGCTTCAGGTCGGCCGGGAACATCACGTCCTTCACTTCAGCCGCGTGGACGTTGATACCGATCTTGGCCGCTTCCGGTTGCACCCGCGCCAGGAGCTGTGCGCCAATTTCGACTCGCTGGTTCAGCAGCGCTTCGACAGCGACACCGCCCACGACCGCGCGTAGCGCAACCTGGGCGGCGTTGTAGAGGTCGCCCTGCCAGTTCTGCGTTTCGTGCGCAGCCTTGGCTGGATCCGTCACCTGGTAGGTGACGAGCAGGCTCAGCTTGAGGCCGACGTTGTCAGCCGTGAGAACGTCCTGTCCCGCCACGACCAGCGACGTCTTGCGGAGGTCCTGCAGGCGCGTCGAGTAGAAGCGACCCCAACGCACATGCCGGCCCACGCCGAGCGTTTCGACGAACCTGCCCTTGTGGTAGAGCAGACCCGCGCAGCCTTCCTGCACGATGTAAATGTAGCGGACCTTCCCGATCTTCAAGAGCGCTACCGTCGCAATGAGCATCCCTATGGCGATGACGAGAAATGTGAAACTGTCGTTCATGTTTTCCTCCTTTCGCATGGTAAGGACGATTTCCACATCGTCCCCGATTTCTTCGGAAAAGTTTGGGACGCGGTGGAACGCGTCCCTACCAGATCAAATTTAGTCCAAGGCAGGAGACCACCGTCCGGCGGCGGGAGTATCGCTTGCGCGAACCTCGCAGGGCCGCCATCGGGCTGCGCTTGTGCGCCGGCCTCGCTGCCTCGAACCGTTGTGGTGGGATTTTAGTCCCTCTCATTACCTTGAGTCGGTTATCAGCCGATTGCGGAATCGAACCGCGATTAAACCAGCTCATCCACAGAACCGTTCTGGCGAACTGCCGTCGCGGCTGCTGGCTGATTCAAATTCTGAAATTGGTCAGGAAGCCGGGATTCGCACCCGGACCGTCTCCTTCACAGGGAGAGATGCTGCTGTTACACCACAATCCTGATTTGGGCGCGGAGTGCGGAATTCGGAACGCGGAATTGAACTGCTGCATTGTGCTGCATTCATTCTGCATTCTACACTCTGCAATCCTCAGTTGAACTGGGGCCCCTGGTCGGACTCGCACCGACGAATACGAGTTTACGAAACTCGTCCTGTTGCTGCTGAGGCACAGGGGCAGCGGAAATGCAGAGGGTAGAATGAAGAATGCAGAATGGCGCGTTTCCGGCGACCCTTGCCATTTCTTCGCTTCATTCAGTATTCATCCTTGTTCCCTCAAAACATGGCGCTCTCACGTGGATTTGCACCACGAACTTCCGACTTCGCAGAGCGGCGTGCAGAACTAATTACACCTTGAGAGCAACTTGCGTTGAGCCATCATGGCATCCGTGGCCGGACTCGCACCGGCTAGGGTCGGATTGAAAATCCGGCTGCTCGAGCTGCTTTGCATTCACGGACGAAAATAGAGGCCAGGAAGGATGAAACCGACAGGGCCGCTGCTCGCGGGCAAGCCTTAACCCTGTGGTCTCGAATCCCCCATGGCGGTAAAGGACGCGTTAGCGCCGAAGCGCACGCGTCTTGTAGGTGAGGAGCGGTCGGAATGTCGCGATGACCGAAGCAAGTCCGGCATCGACGAGTTCCTGAATCACGTGCTCGATGTTCTTGTAAGCGGCAGGTGCCTCTTCGTAGAGCAAGTCCCGCTCTTCGCAGATGACCCGGCCACCCAAGGGTGTCTGGGTCAACTGATGCATCCCGAAGCGTTCACGCATACGCTGACGAGCTTCGCTCCGGGCCCATTTGCGGCCCGCACCGTGAGCTAGCGACCAGGCGCGGCACTCGCCATCACCCAGCGGCTTGACCAGGTAACTGAGAGAACCACGCGAACCCGGGATTACCACAGCTTCGCTTTCGGCGGCCACGGCTCCCTTGCGGTGCACCCAAACGGTTTCGCCTTCGAGCTCTCGAGAGACGATGCTGTTGTGGCAGCCGTCCCAGAGCAGGTCAGCCTCGGCGCCAAGTTGTTGCACAAAGCGCCGAGCGAGGAGCCCGCGGTTCACCTTGGCCCACCGCACGGCCAGGTCGTGGCCTTGCAGGTAAGCTGCAGCGGCTAAGGACTCCGCGTCCGAGCCACCGGCCTGATGTTCATCCACATAGTCGCGCAGGATGGATTCACCCAAACCGCGCGAGCCGCTGTGCACCAGCACAACCAGTTGCTGCTTGCCCAGGCCGAAGAGCTTGAATGCCCTTGCATCAAGCACATCATCAACCATCTGCAACTCCGCAAAATGGTTGCCACCACCAAGGGTTCCGAAAGCCTGGTCGAATTCCGTGGATTCAAGCTCCGATCCGACGAGAACCTCTTGCACGTCGCCCTCCCACGGATGTTCAAGATCGAAGTGCAGATCGGCCCAGCGGTTGAGCTTCATATCACGCTGGACAAGGTCAGTCTTGAACAAAGCCATACCGCAGCCGATGTCGCCGCCGATGAGGTAAGGGTAGATGAGCCCCTCGGTGACGAAGGCCGCCCCAACCGGGCTGCCCTTGCCCGGATGCAAATCCGGAAAACCGACTGCTAAGCGCATTCCTTCAAATTTCGCAACAGCGTAGAGCTGGCGAAGCGCCTCGCCTTCGATCCAACTGTTGCTTGAGGCGAAGAGGCGCAGATTGCTTTTCGTCAGTGTGGTCATGCTTCCTTTCTCCCCGTCAAAGTGGGATTGGGGTTTCAGTGGTGTGGGGTGCCTCTGGAATTCCGCATTCCGCACTCCGCGTGTAAATGGTCCCCGAGGTTGGTATCGCACCAACGTCTCCTCCTCTTCAGGGAGGCGCTAATCTGCCTCAGCTACTCGGGGAGGAATGTGGTCGTCCCGGCAGGTAACGCTCCTGCGTCTTCCGGTTATCAGCCGGGTGCTCTGCTATTGAGCTACAGGACGATGGCGGAAGGCGTGGGTAGCGCGCCCACCTCCGTTTCTCACGGACCCTGTTTTCGAGACAGGTGCAGCCAGCTTATATCTGCCTGCCTTCCACGAATTGGCTGCCAGGGTTGGACTCGCACCAACACCGAACGGCTTAACAGGCCGCCGTGCTACTTTGACACCACCTGGCAATGGTGCTGCCGGCAGGACTCCCACCTGCATCGTTCCGATTAGAAGTCGGATGCCTCATGTATTCGACCACGGCAGCAATTTGAATATGGTCGGAACGGCAGGATTTTCACCTACGGCCTCCCGGTCCCAAGCCGGGCGCTCTAAAGACTGAGCTACGCTCCGAGAAAATGGCGGACCCGAAGGGACTTGCACCCTCAGCCTTCCCGCAGACAACGGGTTGCTCCTCTGATTGAGCTACGAGTCCGAAAAAGTTTTGATGCTGGCTTGCCGAGCCGAAGCCGCTGCCACACGCAATCCGGCGAGGCCCGTCTTCGCTTCGCTACGGCGCGGCAGCCTTCGCCCGCCACTTCGTAGCGGGCGAAGGCTGGTGGGAAGTGCTGGTAACGCTCCAGTCGTCATCTTCCAGCTCTGTTTTGAGACGGCGGGTTTACAGACCGCGGGCTGGATCACTTCCCATATAGATATTGGTAGCGGGGGCAGGAATCACACCTGCCTGACGAAGTTTATGAGGCTTCGCTCTGTGCTTTAGTCGAGTTCCCCGCAATGAAATGGTGGAGTCGGAGGGTAGCGCGCCCTCATCAACCTGCTTGCAGGGCAGGTGCATTACTTGTCTGCCACGACCCCAGGAAATTGGCAGGCCGCCTCGGTGCTGCCCCGAGCCAACTGAGTTTTGGAGACTCTGTCGCGCAAGCTGGCGCGCGGCCTGTGGAAAAATGGTGCGGTTGCCGGGAATCGCACCCGGACACGCTCCCTGGCGAGGAGCCATTCTGCTATTAAATCACAACCGCGGAAATTGAAAGGGCCGGGAGCGTCATTGCACTCCCGGCCCATGCCATTTCAATAAAGAACAAACACCTCTTGCTAGCTTGCGCTACCAACCCGCGGATTCACGGCGGCTGTTTCGGTGTTTAGGGGCACACCTCCTCCGAAGCCCTTAAAATGTAAAAGCGTTTCCAACCATCTCGGCGCCCGTGTTCGCTCGCGATGGGCAGATCCCATCGGTGGAAAGCCTCGGCTTTCCTGCGCCTGAATTCGTTTGGCACTGTCGGACATCATCAAGACGTCGCTTTGTTATCGCTCACAGACTGTTCACCTTTCGTTGCTCCCATTCACCGTCCGTTTCAGGGAAATAAAAAACCCTGCTTACACGGGGTAAGCAGGGTGTAGAAGTCTTCTTTCGATTCGTTACCTGCTTACCTCCAGATTATCCAATGTCGCTTCTGGGCGTTGCCCGCGATACGACCTGGATAGTCCAAGGCTAAACGCACAACCCGGGTTTAACCGGCTATGACGTGTCGCTTTCGCGACCGACATCGTCGGCCAAATCGTGGCTGATATGTTCATGCAGTTTCTCATCGAACGTGAAAGACGAATACCACAGGAGCATGGTTACAGTCCACTTATACTTTTGGGGGGTGGACTATCATGTATTCAAATATCCGAATGGATTGATTTAAATCGCTTGCAAGTTTCCGGGCAATGGGATCGATGAATTCGGAAGTGTCGTCGTTCTCTTCACGTGAACCGCCTTTTCATCCGACAGATTGACTCCATTGAGGCCGACACGGTTGTTTACCACGACCATCCCTTTACGGTTTGATTTCTCTTGAGCTGCTGGGCTCACTTGTCGCCGAACGCATAGAGTCGCGCGCCTCGCATCACTTCATCCCCAAACCCAACACCTCCTTGCAATACTTCAGACTCCGTTCCAACTCAGCCTTCTGATACTCCTGCTCGCCTTTTGCATCCGGCGATTTGTGAGAGTCGAGCGGCTTGCCCCGTTTCGCCAGCGCGAGGAATTTCGCGAAGTCGGCGGCTCTTGCTTTTGGCCAGACCTTCCAGAAATCATCGTGCAAATAAGGAACCGGGCGGGCGAAACCCGAGATAATCTCCAGGTTCACCGGAGCATTTGGACACAGCGCGGCGAACCGCTCGAAATATGTCTTCCAGTCCACCAGGCCCTCGCCCATGGCCGTCCATTGCACTTTGGCGCCGTCTGCGTCTTCCCAAACCATCGAATCGCGTATGCCGGTGCTCAGCACATAGGGACCGAGCGTTTCAAGGCTCGCCAGCGGCTCTTCCATCGTCCAGGTCGCGTTGCCCGAATCCA
>WNGL01004882.1_pt1 | contig 16002 bp, 19 predicted proteins | sample 5400591 | NCBI WGS metagenome assembly WNGL01 (sample SAMN13153377, study PRJNA577476) | soil metagenome | isolation source: 80 cm soil or saprolite under Garry oak tree replicate 1 | place: USA:California | collected 2016-06-15
TCATCTAACGAGAAAGAAGTGAGCTACTGCCACCGAGGGCGAGCGATGTCCGTGGTCTGTGGTCAGTAGTCATGTAGTCGTGCGAAGCGCACGACGAGTGGCGGTTAGCTCCACTGACTGGTTAGACTTCACGACGTGAAAATGCCCCCGGTGTTGTAATAGCGCCACTTGCCGTGGACGCGGCGCATGATGACGTACGGGCCCGGACCACGGTCACCATACAGACGGACCTCGTCGTGGCTGATGACCTGAATCTGGGCGACCGATGTGTCCTCGTAGATGTGAGCTGCTTTGTATGCCGCGACTGCGGCCTCGATGTCCGCGACGGAGATCTCATGCACTCTGCCGAATGTGGCTGCGCCGGCTACCCGGAATGTGTTGCAGGACGCGAGCATAGCTGCAGTCACGATAAGCAGAACGCAAGGTGTGCGGCGCATGGGTCTAACGAGAGGGAGATAAGCCACGGCAGGGTGTCGTGGCAAACACGCTGAACTTATTTCGCCAAGGGGCCGTTGGCTTCATCGATTGGTTAGATCGTACGGTTTCGCAACCTCACTGATATCGCGAAAGAGCCGTAAGCAGCTGCAACTGCAAGCAGCACACCCGAAGAAGCGACGAGCGTGCGATGGCGACGAGAAAAGGAAATGAAGGGGTGATTCGTGGTGTAGTCCGCTCGGCCAGCAATGTAATCGTATGAAGCGCCAGTATCGAGCGCGCTGTCGACCGCAATGGACTCTCGAACGTAGGAAGTCGTGCAGAACAACGGAACGACGAGCAATGCAAGCAAAATGAGCACGTGTGTCTTCACGATGAGCGCATGCGATCTAACGAGACAGAGATAAGCCACCCAGCACTTTGACAATTAGCGTGCACATCGGTCGAGAGCTTAAAACAAAGTGATGGGTTGGCTTCATCGATTGGTTAGGTTTTTGTTGGGGCGTCGATCAGCGCCATCACGCGCGCGAACTTCCATGAACCAGGCTTGCTTCACTTGGCCTCGGTGATTTTCAGTCCTTTGGGTGGCTCGAACAGTGACTTCTCGAACGGCAAATTTGTTTCGTAACTGAGATAGCGAACCGAATATTCGATCTTGCCGTTCTTTAACACGTCCAGCTGGTGTGGTTTGTCGCCAGGCGACAGCAACAATAGAAATTCCCGAGCGCCTTTCTTAATCGACAATGCTTTGGAGGTGTCGTCGCCGGCCACGGGCCTACTGGCGACGTTTGCATTGTGCCGGCGGAAAAATTCGACCTCATTGCCATACTCAAGATCCTTGAAATCTTTGTTTTCTTCCGGCTGGCCGTTCCGCGAGGGAATCCAAACAATTGGCGCACGGAAATTAAATGTCGGACCGGGATCAACAATGTGACGCGCAGTTTTGTCAGCGAGATTAATCATCCACGTATCGGGTTCATTAACGATACCGAGCGCATGAAGATTGTTTTCCGCATCGAGCTCCTCTTCGATTCGCGAATATTTGTTACCGGCTCGATAAAGAGTCTTGGGTTTGGAGGCAAATGACCCTTCGGGAACCGAATTGCTGATGATGCGCGAAACAATCTTTGTCATGGACGGTTCGCCTGCCAATAAGGGAGGCACGATGGCAAAAACGATGAGTGCTGGGAGAAACAGATTCTTGTACGCAATCACTTTAGTGTTCAAAACGGTTCCTAAACGCCCGGGCAGCCACATGAGTAAAATTAACTACGTTAACGGTAATGTCCCGCATGTTTGGGAGCCGCAATGGATTCTTTGAGAAACTCCTTTTTCGAAGGAAAGGCGTTCGTGTCTAAAGATCGTTTCGCGAATGCCGTCACGGCTTTGTGCTGGCCACAGTTCGATTTGAATGACCACGCAGCGGCATACGCGACGACTAGGTCATTCGTAAGCCTCCCGCGTTTCTGTAGCGGCTCAGCATACCTGAGAATCTTCGACAAATATTTTGTCTCACCCGTTGCAAAAAAGCTCGACCACCAAATGTCGAGCTTGGCAGGATCTACGAGCTGATCGTTCTCGACGTATTTCGCGAGTTCGCCGTGCTGACTTTTAATTTGTCGCGCCATGTTGGCGATGTTGCTCTTCCCTGTGATGTCCCAGTTGTATTTCTGTGAAATCCTCGCTAGGAACACAGCTGTAGAAACGTCAGATTTGTTGCGAAGGTTTGCCATTGCAGCCGCGAATCTGTCCGCGCCACTTTGTAATTGATCGTAATTTTGTTTCGTAGGATTTAGATAGAAGTACGACATTTGCTGGCCAAATTTTTCTAACGATTCGTTGCCACCTGCCCGCGCGTCGTGAACGAAGTAGCTAAGCAGAGCGATGGCGAACAGAACGCGTGGCATAGACCTAACGAGAATTAGACGAAAGTTCGTAATTAAAGGCGAACATTTCTTCGTCTAACTCGCTTGCTTCCACGCGGCGGCATGAGCGCGGACGGGAGAATTGAAGCCTTTGAGGGTCACTTCGCCGACATCCTCAAATGAAAGTCCTTTACCGATGCACAGCTCGGCAATTGCATTTGAGACCAGGATCTGTTCCGGTTGTGCGTGAGCGCAGAGACGCGCAGCCAGTTGAACTGTCGATCCAAAAAGATCGTTTTGTTGTTCGACGGGTTCGCCAACTGCGGCGCCGACGCGGACCTTGAGCGGGCGATCGGGATTTTCCTGGGAGCGCTTGTCCAACTGCCGCTGGATCTCAATAGCGCAACGAACAGCGCCCGCTGCCGAGATGAACGATGCCATGATGCCATCGCCAGTGTGCTTGACCTCGCGTCCGCCTGAGGCGGACAACGCGTCGCGCACAATGGTGTCGTGCACGCCGAGCATTGCCAACGCCGCCTCATCACCCAGCGCTTGCGTCAACGTTGTGGAGTCCGCGATGTCCGTGAATAGTACCGTTCGGATTCCCGGATCTCTTTCATTGGTTGCGCCAGGCACTAAGGCCGCTCCCGCGTTGTTCACTTCGACGCCGCCAAGAAATCCTTCGGCGAGCTCGGGCTGTATCTCAATAATCTTGTCCGCGACCATGCCGTGCGCCTGGCGATGGACCTCGACAGCGGCTTCGGCGTCTGGCGCGTGGCAAAGACAAAAAATCTTCCCGGCCTTTTCGTTCACCCAATATTTGTGATAATGAACGCCGTACTTGTCCTCGATTTTAACATCCTGGGCGTGAGCTTTGGCGACATCCTCAGCGCTGACGCCTCCCGGAACCTCGTGAATGTCCATGTATAGCGGCATAGGCGCTGATTTTAGCGAGATATGACGCGATGCAAAACGCTGATCTCGGCAGGATGACTAAGCGTCTGGTAAACGACGCAATAGCGTTCGGTCAATCGAATCAATGTCGCGATCTGCTCTTCGCTGGCATCAGTATCCAGATCAAAATTCAGTCGAATTTGCTTAAAACCAACGGGTACATCTTTGGATACACCGAGTGTGCCGCGAAAATCGAGATCGCCCTCGGCTCGGATCGTAGCGTCGCGCAATGGAATGCTCAGCGCGGTGGCGATTGCGGTTAGCGTGACGCCTGCGCAGCCAACCAATGCTTCGAGTAGCATGTCTGCTGAACATGCGCTGCTTCCATCGCTTCCTGTTGCGGGATGAAGCCCGGCTTCAACGCGCGCTTTTCCGGTTTCGATCTTGCAAGTGATGTTTTTGCCGACGCGACCCTCGGCATGTAGAGTCACGAGCGCGCTTTCAGGCCGTTCGCGATACTGCGCCTTCAGGGGTGCTTGCAGTGATCGTAAGTCTTCGGCTGTCATCGTTCTCATCTTTACGTGTTCAGACGGGATTTCAAAAATGAAATCAGCATGCGCTGATGGACGGCGCGAGTTTTTCGCCTCTCCCTTTGAAAGGGAGAGGGTTCAGTCCTCGAGCAAAGAGCCATTTTCACCCCTCACCTTAATCCTCTCCCCTTCAGCAAGGCGAGAGGCGGATTCACTCGAGCCGGCTGGGTGACTAGCTCGGCTTAATGTTTTGGTTCACTCGAAAGAAGTTATCGGGATCGTATTTCTTTTTGATGGTGACGAGCCGGTCGTAATTGTCGCCGTAAGTTTTCTTCACACGTTCTTCGCCTTCGTCGCCCATCAAAAAGTTTACGTACGCTCCACCGGCCGAGTAAGGATGCAGCGCGTCGTAATAACTCTTGGTCCACGAGACAATTTTTTCTTTGTTCGCCGGATCAGGATCAACGCCGACCATCACCTGCGCCCATTTGGCGTCACGATAGTTCCAGGCGGTATCATTTTTGCCGATGCGCGATGCAGCCCCGTCGATCGGATACATGTGCATGGTGGAATGCATTGTCGGTAGCGCTTCTCCGAAACGAACGTGCTGCGCGATCGCGTCATCGCTTAACTCGTTCACGAAGTCTGCGCGCCAGTACCATTGCAGGCCGGGCGGATACAGGGCGTCGAACATGCTTTGTAGCGCCGGCTGCGGAATCGGACCTACAAAATCGAGTGCTGGTTTCTTGAAAGCGCGTATCGGCTTAAATGTTTCTTCCGCTTTCTCCTGAGGACCGGAGTACGCCCAGACCACGCCGCACATTTTTTTCATGTGCAAATGTTCGGGAAAAGGCGGAGCCGGCGGCACAGTGAGAAATGCAAAGAAGCCATTCAAATCATCGGGAGCCGCAGGAATAAGCTCGCGATACCATTTCATGACATCGGTTGCTTCGCTCAACTCATAGAGCATTGGTCCCCCATAGAGAATGTCGATCGGATGTAGTTTGAATGTGAAAGACGTTACGATGCCGAAGTTCCCACCGCCGCCGCGAAGAGCCCAGAACAAATCGACGTTCTCATCAGCGTTCGCCTTCACAAATTGACCGTTCGCCAATACAACATCGGCGGAGAGCAAATTGTCGATGGTCAATCCGCATTTGCGGGTCAGATGTCCGATTCCTCCGCCGAGGGTTAGGCCGCCAACACCCGTCGTGGAAATGACTCCGCTCGGAGTAGCGAGTCCAAACACGTGCGTAGCATGATCCACGTCGCCCCAGACACATCCGCCGCCAACTGTAATAGTGCGCGCCGCGGGATCGATCCGCGTGTACTTGATCGGCGCAAGATCAATAACCAAACCGTCGTCACAAATTCCCAGACCGCCCGCATTGTGGCCGCCGCCGCGGATGGCAACCAGCAGATCGTTATCTCTGCCAAAATTGATTGAGCGAATTACGTCCGCCACATCCGCGCAGCGCGCAATCAAACGCGGCTTTTTATGGATCATCCCGTTGTACACCTTGCGGGCTTCATCGTAATCTTCGTCGCCGGGCCCGATCAGTCGCCCGCGTAGGTTTCGCTTAAAATCGGCAATGGAATTTTCGTTAAGCATGTCGAAGTGTCACTGAAACAATTACGCGGTCAACATGTTGAGGCGCAGCATTTTTGTTTGAGGAAACGGGTTGTGCGGCATTAACATGCCTCCGCATTAAAATAAGCGATGTTTGATCCGGACAGATCCTGGACCCGGCGCGATTTTTTAAAACTTGCCGGAGGTGCGGGGTTGCTCAGTGCGTTTCCAACACTGGCGAGTGCGTCTGCAGCGCTTGAGCCCGATACGGTTTGCGTCTCGATCCTGCATACGACGGATCTCCACGGTCATATACTGCCCACCGCCGATTACAATGGGAATCCCGACTACGGTGGATTAGCGCGTTGTGCGGCACAAATTCGCCGATGGCGCCGGCAAAATTCGAACTCGGTTTTGATCGACGTCGGCGATGTTTATCAGGGCACGGAAGTGAGTCTGCGCAACAAAGGGACGCTGATGATCGATCTGTTTAACCATCTCAAATACGACGCTTGGATCGTCGGCAATCACGAGTTCGATTGGGGCATCGAAACGTTTATCGATGCACTGCAGAGAGCGACAATGCCTGTCTTAGCTGCAAACACACTCCTGAATGGTAAGCCGGCTGGCGCATCTTCGGATTCGCAACATCCATTCGCGAAGATTCAGCCGTTCATCTTGAAGGAAATCGCGGGGATTAAGCTCGCGATCATTGGAGTTACCACGCCCGGAATGCCGTTTTGGCTAGGGCCGGAATTCACCGGTGGCATCGAATTTCAAAGTCCTGTCGAACCTGTCCGGCGCGCAATCGCCACCGCAAAGCGAGAAGGTGCAGACACGATCGTTCTGAGCGGGCACATGGGATTGAAAATGCGCACCGGCGGCGATGATTTTGCCAATACCGTAATGGCTTTGACCTCGGAATTTCAGGAGGCGGCGGTGTTTATCGCCGGGCATACGCATCAGGCAATTCCCAGTCGTCTAACCAACGGTATGCTTTTTACTCAGGCAGATCATTTCGGCATACATGTCGGGCGAGTAGATCTTCTGTTCGACCGGAATTCCAGGAAACTGCTTCATCGGGAAGCGGCGTGCGAGATGATGGATCACCGTGTGCATTGCGATCACGTGATTGTTTCACGTGCGAAATCAGAGCTTGCAGAATCCGACGCTGCGCTTTCATCGCCAGTGGGGGAATTGGCCGAGACGCTGCGGAGTCGGAGTCGTCCGGGCGTGCCAGGCGATGTAGAGCGACTCATTGGCGCGGCAATCACCGAAGCTCTGCTGGAGCGAAATGCGCCAGTTGATGGCGTGATGCACGGCGCGTTCGACGACAAAGCTACCTTCGCCGCTGGGCCGAAAACACTGAACGACATCTGGAATCTGCTTCCGTACGAAAATTACATTGTGACTGGCCAGCTTTCGGCGGAAGAAATAAAAGCGGTTATGGAAGAGGTGTTCGCCAGCCACGAGAAACGCAACCTGCTCGGGTTCGAAGTGAAGACACAAGGCCGTGGCGATCAGATTCGAATTGTATCGATGACTCTGGCCAATGGTCGGCCGGTCGATCGCGGTCATAAGTACGCCATTGCGTTCAACAGTTTTGATTCACGCAGCGGTGGCCATCATTTCATGAAACTGCGCGCGCTGCTCGAGAGACCCGAGGCCGATTACATCCTGCACCCGGTACAAACGCGCGACGCGCTAATCGATTACTTTCGCCGGCACAAGGTTGTGCACCGGATCGCTGAGACCGCGTCGTTGCCAATCGGCGCTTGATTAGTTCGTCATCCTGAGCGGAGCGAGGCGAAGTCGAAGGATCCCGCGATACTACCATGGGGTAACGCAACGGGATTTCTCGACTTCGCTCGGAATTACGAAGACTTTGCCTTGCAAAAACATTCTATTTCGCTTGCCTATTCCGCTATGCGATTTGGAATCTGTTGCGCTATTTGGTTGCTGCTCGGCATAGAGCTCGCATCGTCGCAGACGCAAAAAACAGCGTCGCCTACGCCGACGCCTGCGCCGACACCGACTCCGACCCCGGCATTTCCGGAGTTCCGGCCTGCATTAATCGGGTCGGGTCCAAACTCAGTGATCAACACCATCGACGCCGCTGAGTTGATCAAAAAGGGGCAGAAAGAAGGTGCTGTCATGTTTTCCTGCCTGGTATCACCGACTGGCGACATCGTTCGGAGCGGCGCGTATCGCGGTACGCTCAACTCCGAATTGCTCGAATACGAACTGCTAAAAGCCATAGCCACTGCGAAGTTCATACCCGCGATTCATAATCACCAGCCGGTGATCGCAGTTTTTTTTGGAACCGTGAAGTTCGCAGTCGTGGATGGCAAACCGCGCCTGCGCATTTTCGCTAATCAGCAACTGCAGGAACTGGACAAGGAAACCGATTTCATTGATCCACAGCCGTACGTCGGGCAGGACTCAAACTTTACGGGCATTCATTATCCTGAGACAGGCTCGACGGTAGCGGTGACTGGCGTTGTGGAACTCGCGCTAAGTGTGGACGCACGGGGAAATCTGAAGAACATCGAAGTGGTGTCGGAGGAACCGCCGCTGCTGGGTTTCGGCAAGGCAGCGCTATCGGATTTCAGTGGCGCGAAATTCATCCCGGCGTTCCGCAATGGTCAGCCGGTCGAGAGCAACGTCGAGATACCCGTCTATTACAAGAAACCGGAGTAATTGTTCGACGAGCGGATTCCGAAGGGCAAATGGCGAATAAGATTGTCCGCGCGTCATTTTTTAAGCGCGACCCGATTGCGTGCGCGCGTGAATTGATCGGAGCGGAACTAATCTGGGGTGATTGCTCCGGCGTAATTGTCGAGACGGAGGCCTATAACGCGATCAACGACGAGGCCGCGCACACTTTCACACGGCCGAGTGCGCGCAGTTTTATCGAGCGAAATCAACCCGGCACGGCGTACGTCTATTTCAATTATGGAATGCACTGGATGCTGAATGTGCTGGTGAAAGGTGAGGAGAACGGCTTCGTTTTGATTCGCGCGTTGGAACCACGAGGCGGGATTGAGCGGATGAAAAAACGTCGAGGACTGAGCGATATGAAGAGTCTCTGCTCAGGTCCTGGCAGATTGACGCAGGCGCTGGGCATTACTCGTCGCAATCATGAAATGAATTTGTGCGCCGACCCGCAGCACTGCTTTGCTCGTGATCCAAACACGGGTATCGATGTTGTGGCCGATGCGCGCATCGGCATAACGCGCTCTGCGCATTATCCGTGGCGGTTCACTCTACGCGGAAGTCCGTTCGTTAGCCGAGGGGTGAAGCTGTAGCGAGGCGTCACTTTCTGGGGAGCGCAGGCAGCTTGCCTGCAGTCGTCGGCAGGCTGCCGAAAAGCACAGGCTGGCAGCCTGTGCTCGCCAGAACATTGACTCGCACTACGATTGATCGAAATTCTTCGCTCGAAAATGAACCGAAACAAACAGCGCGTTCTCCTTGGCATGAGCGGTGGGGTGGACTCCAGCGTCGCAGGATATTTGCTGCGCGAACAAGGCTACGACGTCATTGGCGTGACTATGAAGGTGTGGCCGCAGGATTGTATCTCGCGTGCGGAGGACAAATGCTGCGGGCCGCAGGCGATCGCTGACGCGCGCGGCGTGGCGCATGCGCTCGGGATCCCGCATTATGTTGTGGACGAGGCCGATCAGTTCGAGCGCGTCGTAATTGATTATTTTGCCAGCGAATATCAGGCTGGTCGGACGCCGAACCCGTGTGTGATGTGCAATGAGAAACTCAAGTTCGGAAATCTTTGGGGCAAAGCGGCAGCGCTGGGCTGCGATTACATTGCGACCGGTCACTACGCCATTATTGAACATGGAGCCGGGACGCCCTCGTCCCGTCCCGGCGATAGTGCCGCAACTCCAGATGCTCGCGGTGAATCTGCCGGGGTCGACGACCCCGGCTACAGCTACGCAATCCTTCGCAAAGGAATCGATCCGCGGAAGGATCAGTCCTATTTTCTGTTTAGCCTGCGCCAGCCGCAGTTGCGCCGCGCGCTGACGCCTTTGGGTACAATGACCAAGCCGGAGATTCGCAAGATCGCTCACTCATTAGGTTTAAAGATCGCCGACAAAACCGACAGCCAGGAGATCTGTTTCGTTCCCGGCAACGATTACAAGGCGTTTTTGCGGTCGCATCTCGGCGAAAAAGAATTTCATCGCGGCGAGATTTATGATGTCGATGGAAATTTCGTTGGCGAACACGACGGCATCGAGCTGTTCACGATCGGACAGCGGAAAGGACTTCCCGGCGGTTCCCCGCGTCCGCGTTACGTGGTCGATCTGGATTCCGAAACTAATCGTGTCATCGTCGGCGACGCGGAGCATCTGGTTTGCGATGAATTCGCAATCGACCGCGTGAATTGGCACCCTGTAGCCGGGATCGGCCTGTCCGCCGTAGCCTCTGCGAAGGCGGATGATCCAGGCCGGTCATTCGAAGCCACGGTGAAGATTCGCTACAACCATCCAGGTACAGTCGCAACGGTTACTCCATTGGAACATGATCGCGCGCGCGTTCGACTGCATGAGCCTCAGCGCGCGGTCACACCTGGGCAAGCTGCGGTCATCTACAACGATGACATTGTTCTCGGCGGCGGCTGGATCTGCCGGCGTGCTTTTTGTCATCCCGAGCGAAACGGAGCGCAGTCGAGGGATCTCGCGACACTCCCATAGGCATCGCATGTCTGAAAGAATTCTGCTAGCCCTCAGCACATTTCCAGACGCCGAAGCGGCGAGAAGAATTTCAAATCAACTGGTCGCAGAAAAGCTTGCAGCATGCGCCAATATCTTGCCAGCGGTTGAATCGATTTATCGCTGGAAAGGAAATGTTGAGAACGCAAATGAAACGCTGGTTCTCTTTAAGCTTCGGGAAGATCGACGCCCAGCATTTCAAGAAAAACTGCGTTCTCTTCATCCCTACGAAGTTCCGGAAATTATTTTTGTTCCGGTCTCGAGCGGTTTGCCCGAATATCTGCGTTGGGTTGCAGATAATTGTGGTTAACCGCGCCGATGCTTCTTCCCGAAAAGGAAGACCGCTACGCCAATCGCATTCGCAATCGCGGTGACGGCAATGATTTTTACCGCGAAACTCAACGGGCTTGGCACGTCGATTATCGGATAAATGGTGAAAAAAATCGCGGACAACGACACTAGAGCGCCGCAGATCGCTGCAATGCGCAACCAGATCGGAGCGCCGGAACGAATTGCTCCCGCGCCGAAGAGTGGTATCGCGAACATGGTGAAATAAACGATGCCGTAGAAAACATTCGCAGCGTTATCGACGAGCTGAAACGCTTCCTGGATTCCGGTGCCGATCTGGCTCGCGATCGCGATCACCAGCGTGGTCGCGCCAACGAAGATAATCGAGTTGACTGGCGTCTTGTATCGCGGATCCAAACGCGAGAACCAATTCGGCAGCAGTCGATCCCATCCCGCAACCATCGGCAATCGGGAGCTGCCCGTCACGTGAACGCTGGTCGAAGCAATTGTTCGTGTCGCCATCAACAAAATTCCGACGGAAGCAACGGCGCCCGCGATTGGGAACGACTGCAAGCCAAGTCGTAGCGTTTGCGGCACCGGACCGATGAGATCGATGGGATTATTGCCGACGAATGCGAGAACCGAGCTTGTGCCGAGAATAAACATTAAGGCGATCACCGGTGAGGCGATCAGCACCGAACGGCCGATGTCGCGCGCGGGCGAACGCGCCTCGCCTGCGAGAATCGCTACGTATTCAAATCCGCTGAGCGCGCCGACGGAGAGTTTGCTGAAAATGTTGAAGCAATAGAAGATCGACATCGTCGGCAAGGCGAGTTGAAGCGGCTGATAAGTTTTTAATTCGCCGCGGGCCAGGCCGAGCAGCGGCAACAAAATAAGCGCTGCGTAAACGACGAACATCGCGAATGCGCCAACGTTGTGGAGCCATTTGCCTAACGAGAGGCCTCGCACACAAGCCCAGCCGAGACCGATGACCAACGCCGCGCTGATCAGCGACACGCACCATTTGCTGCTCGGCATCCACACAGCGCTCGAACCGATGGCGTAAGATATGTTCGTGGTCGTAAACATTCCGCCCAACGCGATGACCGTGATCGAAAGCAGCCAGAGGTTCCAAGCCACGATAAATCCGGCGAACTCGTTGAAGCCGAGCTTCGCCCATTGATAAATGCCGCCCTCAAGCGGCATCAGCCGATTCAAATAAATCACGACCGCGGCTTGTGGAATGTAAAAAAATAAAATCGCGAGCAGCCAAAAAAAAAGATGCGCGTGGCCGAGCTTCGCAGCGGCGCCGACCCAAGTTGAGCCGACCACAAAAAGAATTTGCGTCAGGACCAGATCGCGCAAACCCAACGGCTTTTTCAGCGCGACGCTGTGTTCCTGGACATCGCGCTCTGCGCGATTCAGCTCGCTACTCACGCGCCAAATTGTAGGTCATGCATTCCGCTTGCCCACTCCAAAACTGGCAGCCGCATCCAGGAAGCCGACCTAACACGAACAATAAGGGCGGCGAACATATCGCCTTCGCAGAGAGAGTTGAAATCGAAAATTCAAGCTAAGGAGATGCATTATGTTCGCCGTCATTCGTCATTATCATTTTAATCCGAAGGACAGTGCAGAGATCGATCGCCGGATACGCGAGGACTTCGTGCCAATTGTAAAAAAGGCGAAGGGGTTTGTGCGTTACTATTGGCTGGACACTGGTAAGGGCGAGGGCGCGTCCTTCAGCGTCTTTTTCATTGGTCTTTGGTTACATTATGCAAGAAAAGCAATCGTATGAAAATCACCGCCGTTGCGCGCCTTGCTCGCGCTTTCTCGCTGATATCAATAGTCCTTGCAATAACCTTCGGCGGCTCATTGGTACTCGCGAATGAGAATGACGCAGTAATTACCGCCGCGCGAACGTATGTGGCGGCGCATTCGGCAGTGTCGGGATTCAATGTAAGCGTAGAGAAGATCGAGGGCGATTACGCGCGCGTGAAGGTAACCCCAACCCATGCAGGCGAAACCGATCCTGCATGGGTTTTCCTTAAACGCGAGAAAGGCATTTGGCGCGGCCTGACCATAGGAACATTTTTCACGCCAGAGGATTACGCCGAATTCCATATTCCGCCGAGTATTCAGCTTTAAAACGCTCATTGAAGTACGGATTACGTCACACCGTTGATTCCGACGGCGCTGATTTCCCCAATTTGGATATGGAGACCACAACGATGAAATTGCAGAAAATGAAGCCGCCACTCCTGTCAATTTCAACGACTGCGCCGACCGTGGAGGCAGCTTGACAGTATCTGGCGGCGCTTGGCACAGTAACTCCAGGGATGGCAAAGGAACTTCAGACCGTGCGTGCCGCCCTGTTCGGAGACTCTGAGGCCGCCGCAGAAATACATCACAACCATTATGCCTCGGTGTTAGGGGCATTGATGAATCGCGGCACAGCCATGCAGCTCACACGGTCAGAAGTTGAAGAATGCGTGGGAGACCTTTGGTCCGACTGCTTCGGAGGCACCAATTCAAAATCTGCGTTGCTGGAGAAGTTTTCTGGTGACGGATCATTGCGTGCCTGGTTGATAACTGTCGGTCTCCACCGCCTCATCGATATCGCTCGTCGCAAGAGATTTCATCATGATATGGCCGCCGACGGGAAGACATCGTCGGTTGATCCGATGGACAAAATCCCAGCTGCCGACGAGCTGGCGCCCGATACCGACCTTGTTTCGCTTCTTCGAAGTTCATTGAAGAATGCTTTGGCGCGATCCAATCGCGAGCACCTCCTGCTCCTTTACCTTGTCTATCTTCATGGAATTAAACAGCGGGAGTTGGCCGGTATTTATGGCTGCAATGAATCGACAGTCAGCCGGTGGCTGGATTCTACGCTCGAACAAATCCGCGCCGACACGGTGCGGGAGGTGAAAATTTTAGATTCTGCCGCTGGCCTGGAGTGGCGTGAAATCGTCCAGTTGTGCCACACCATAAACCAGGAGTTGAACGGTTAATTTCGCAAGTGTTCCCCGATTTCGCGTCTTTTTATCAAACAGTCGATGCAAACCGATTTCGAAATCCTCACGAAGTTTCTCGCACGCTCCCGCGCCGAGGTTGAAGGGCGCATCAGCGATGTTCCTGACTCTGATGCCATCGAATTGTTTCGAAAGTTCGCCAACGGAAACGCCACTCCTGAGGAACGGGCCAGAATGGTTAAGCTAGTCGATTCCCGTCCCGATTGGATTGCCGCATTGGCAGAACAAATAAAGCAGCGCCGACAAAGAACCAAACCCAAAGGAAAACCGTGATTCGCATCCACGCCTAAGGGCAGGCGCGGATCCAACTAACGGTCGCTCTTGACCTCTCGATCAGAAGCAGCTTCATCGCAGATCTCGCACCTGCCTCTGTTTTGCCCAGAATCAGGAAACCTTTAAAGAAGAAGATACAGGCTGGAGCGCTTGGTTAGATGCGCTGGGTGGAATCACTTTACGCGTGTCCAGAGGATCTTCTGTTTTTGATTCTGTGCGTTCGCCTCAATGAAGTGATCCGGCTGAACGTCGGAGATGATGAGCCGCAACTCTTGGCCGACCATGTCTTGCATGCTGCGATGTGCCCACGTGAATTTGAGCACCAGCTGTTGCCCTTCCAAGTGCCAGCTGCCAGACAAGACATGTGCTGGCGGCAGATCGGTGTGATGGGAAACCTGGGAGAACGTGTGATCAGCCTTGAACGTGGTAAGCTCAAATCCCCTGTTACTAGGGTAGGCTCCGTTGTCATCGACATCACCGGTCGGAATTGACCACTCACCTATTAACTTTGCCTCACTGGAAGAAACACGGCTGCACCCAATAGCAGTAAAGGCAGCGACGACGACCAACAGCTTCGCAACGCGATGCATCTAACGAGAAAGAGATAAGCCACGGCAGGGTGTCGTGGCAAACACTCCAAACTCATTCCGTAATGGGGCCAGCCTGCTCGCGAACGCTTTCGGAGTTAGCTCCACTGACTGATTAGACCGATATTCCATCAGAACGCCTGGCTGACCGTGCCAATGATACAGCTCCGTACGCATACAGCACAAACCCGACGATGGTGGGAGCATGGATCGCCGCATAATACCACTGTATCTGTGATCGCGAACCGGGGGAAATCGCTGCCAACGCCAGCACAGGAAACAGCGCACCATATGCGAGAAGTAAGGCCGCGAATCCGAGCGCGAGAAACTCACGCTTCTTTGTCCGTTTAAAGGCTGGAAAGGCGTAGCACGCGACTACCAAATTAGTGAAAAGCTGGACCAGCAGATCAGCGTCTCGCAACCTACTAAGACGAGGGAACTGATAAACGGTCATCACAAACGCAACAACGATCGAGAGCAGAAGCAGAGCGATAAGCACGATGCCCAATATTACAATTGCAATTCCAGCAGAAGGACTGTTTCCCTTTTGCACATCGGAGGCTGCGTCTGCTGGCGTCATGGGTCTAACGAGAATGAGATAAGCCACGGCTGGCAAAGCCGAGCTTTGCTTTCATTTCATACTTCATAATTCATCCTTCAACCTTGCCGCACAGCGGACGGCGGTTCGCTCCATCGATTGGTTAGATTTGTTTCTCACAAACACACGGCGCGATACAAAAAGACGTATAGCAGAAAGGCCGCGAATAAAGCAGGCGGAATAATGAAAGCTCTAAATGACGGAGGCGCATTACCGCGAGGAGTGATGAAATATACTCCGCAAATGGAAACAGCCACAAAAGGAAAATAAATCAGGAGCGCGATGTGAGATCGCCTTGGTGGCCACCAGAGGGGAGGCAGTAAAAAGATGACGCCAATGAACAAGGCAACCGGTGCAAATCTCAGGAAGGTTCGACCTCTCACAGCTCAAGCGACGGGAGCAGAATCTAACGAGACGGAGCTCAGCTCCCGCTGGCGAGAGCGAGCTTCGCTGCGAACTTTAGTGTTGAAGTCATATGAAAGCTAGACATCGGAACGGCCAGTGGTTGGCTGCAGCGGTTGGTTAGATGACTAAGAACGTGGAAGGAGCGTTGCACGTGGCGGCAGCCTTGTTGGGGGTTTTGATACCATCTGAAATGTAATTGGGATATCGACTTCTTTCCATGTCCCGGGCTTCCAACGCCAGCGACCGAGTGCCACCATAGCGGAGTTATCGAGCGTGTGATAGCCAGTGGATCGGAGAACGGTCACGTGCGCGGCCGCGCCGGTGTTGGGATCTATCGTGATGCGGAAAAGCCCGCTCCCCTGATGATTTCTCTGACGATCGGCATAAGGGTATTCTGCTCCAACCGCTTTGATGCGATCAGCGAAATTCCATGGCGGGCGATGATCGCGATATTCGCGAGCGGTGTGGCGAACGCCTTTGACATCGACAGCCGTGTTTTCGTACGGGGAACTTCCGATCTGCGCGAACAATGAGATCGAGCCTGCGATCATATAGAGCGCGAAGGCGAGAACGTGCGTGGAGCGCTGTGTCATTTAACGAGAACAAGATGAGCGACGGCGGACGAGGGCGCGCGTCGCTCGAAGTGAAAGTGTGGAAGTCATCTCAAAAAGTGCAGCGTACAACGGTCCGCCGTTCGCTCCATCGCATGGTTAGGTCTTTGTGGGTTTATTGGCGGCCGTGGCGCAACGATCTGAGCGCAGCTCCATAACAAGTTCTTCGCCATCATCGCCATCGCAC
>WNGL01004885.1_pt1 | contig 15998 bp, 13 predicted proteins | sample 5400591 | NCBI WGS metagenome assembly WNGL01 (sample SAMN13153377, study PRJNA577476) | soil metagenome | isolation source: 80 cm soil or saprolite under Garry oak tree replicate 1 | place: USA:California | collected 2016-06-15
CGTTCCCGGTGGACGAGTACGGCCGGACGATCGGCCTGCTGACCCTGCGGAAGGTTCGCCGGGTGCCGGGCGATCAATGGCCTGTCAGCCGGGTGCGGGATCACATGGTCCCGCTCGGCGGCCAGGTCGTGGTGCCGCCCGATGCCCCCATGGACCAGGTGATGGCCAGGCTCGAGGACGGCGAGGCCGGGCGGGTGCTCGCGGCCGAAGATGGCGAGGTGGCGGGGATCATCACCTCGTCGGATCTCACCCGGTGGCTGCGCCGCTGGCGGGCGCTCGACGGCAGGGCACTCAACGGCAGGGCACACCAGCCGGACAAGCGGAACCTGGACAGGTGGTAACGAGGATGACCGTGTCGCGGCTTACGGCCCAGGTGGATTCCGAGTCGGCCACCCGCAACCGGATCCCCCGTGCGGGAGCCGTACCTACTGATCTATGGCGCGCTCGCCGGTCAGGCCTCCTGGCTCCGGGTCAGCAGGTACGCCCGCTGTGCTGACGCCGGCGTCGATGCCGGCCAGTGGTTCCCGATCAGCGCCGAGGCAGGCAAGGCCCGGCAAGAGGCAGCCGCCGCGATCGCCATCGGCGCGACCTGTTCGGTGCGCGCCCAATGCCTGGCGCTGTCGCTGCGGCACTGGGATATCGGCCAGCGCGGCGTCTGGGGCGGCCTGGTCCCGGCCGAACGCGCCGCCTTGCGCCGCGGCAGATGGCCGGCTTGACCCGCAGCGGCGCCCCGCACGGAAGGAAGACACCATGGAAGGCCCTCGCCCGGAATACACCGCGGAACTCCTGCGCCATTTCGCCGACCTGCGAGACGGCACGCACGGCGGCGCCAGCTCCCGCCGCGACAAGGAACGCCTGTTCGCGCCGGCCGTCGCCCTGCTCGATCCGCACGCCCGGCAGGCACTCGGGGAGATCAACACGGACCTGCTGCTCGGCACCGGCGCGGTGACCGCGACGGGCGTCCGCGTGCGCGGCTACGGTGTCGACGCGAGCTGGGCTCTGTCGTGGCCCGAACAGCGGGCCGCCGGGATCAGCCCGGTCGTCCTCCGCGCCTACTACGGCGCCGGAGCTCACCACCCGCATCTGCAGGGAGCTACCGTCGGCGACTGGCCGCTCAACGTATTCGACGAGCAGCAGGCGGCGGCCGAACTCCCGGCCCTGCGCGCGATCGCGTCGGCCGACCTGCACAACCTGGTCTTCCAGCGTGACTACCGCATCATCCCGGCCATCGTGAACGGATGGGCGCCCCGGCCGCCCGCGTGAGCGCCCTGGTGCCGGCTAGGGATCCCACGGACGCGAACCCGCTACCCCCAGGCGGACCGTTCTGGTATGGGCACTACGCAAACAGGCAACGGAATGCTGAAGATGAACGAGACGTGTGACCGGTGCGGACCCGCGGTCGGTGCGGTTTACTGCGTGACCCGAGGCGGCGAGCTTTATTTCTGCGGACACTGGATCGGGCGACCCGCAGGGAAGGCGTCCGCCTGAGATTACACGACTGGAGTACCAAGATCGCGGATTTGCGCACCTATATAGGCGCTCGTCCCTTTCGGCGTGGCTTGCGGGGAATGTCGGCAATTCCGAGTTACCGTCCGAATTGTGAAGCATGTTGTCCAGCCGGGCGAGAAATACGGAAGGCTCACCGTCATCCGCGAAGTGCGGAAGATCGCGCCCAGCGGGATAAGCTACCGCGCGGTGCTGTGCCGGTGCGGCTGCGGAAACGAGCTGACGCCCGCTCTCGGTTCTTTGATATCCGGGGACGCGCGGTCGTGCGGATGCTCACGCGGGCGGCCGAAATATGAATGGCGGCTGTGCCCGGTCTGCGGGACGCTCGCCTGGATCCGGCGGGACCGCCTGAGCTGCTCGCGCACCTGCGGATACCAGCTGACCGGTGCCGCCTTGCGGTCGCAGAACCCGTCATATGACGTATGGCATAACCGGGTGAAGAAAGCCCGCGGGCCCGCCAGCGACTACTCCTGCGTTGACTGCGGCGGACCGGCGCAGGACTGGTCCACGGCCGATTCCGCCAGTCATGATGTGGCGGCCAGATTCCAGCCGAGGTGCCGGAAATGCCACCGCCGCTACGACGGCGCGGTCGGCGAGGGAAATCCCCGGGCCAAGCTGACCGCCGAGAGAGTGCGTGAGCTGAGGGCACGCCGGGTGGAGGGCCTGACGTACCGGCAGCTGGCCGGGGAATTCGGCATCAGCGACGCGTCGGCCTGCGCCGCGGTCAACCGCAGGACGTGGGCGCACGTCGCCTGATCTCAGCTCGCGGTCGGATACGTGTCGTGACATGAGGTCGCATGTGAGGAGCGGGTTAGCGTCGGGGGCGTAACGGGGTGCCTCGAAGGCGGCACCCGCCGCTGGGCCCGATCGCGGGCTAGTAGTCTCGGCGGCATGGACCTGCCCCCGTTCGGCCTGCTCGAGGTCGTGAGCCGCTGGCAGTTCGCGCCGGTGGTCACGGGGTTTGTCGTGGTGGCGGCGGGCCTGTACCTGTGGGGCGTGCGGCGGGTGCGGCGGCGTCATCCGGCCCGCCCGTGGCCGCTGTCCCGGACCGCGCTGTTCCTCGGCGGCCTCGCCGTCGTCGTGATCGCGATCCAGAGCGGCATCGGCCGCTACGACGACGTGCTGTTCTGGGATCACATGGTGCAGCACCTGCTGCTGCTCATGGTGGCGCCGCCCCTGCTCGTGGTCGGCCAGCCGGCCACGCTGCTGCTGCACGCGAGCCGGAACCCGCTGCACACCTGGGCCAAGAAGGTGCTGCGCTCACGCGTGCTGGCCGGTATCACCTGGCCTCCGTTCGGCGTCGCGCTCTACGTCGGGGTCATCGTCGGCACGCACCTGACGGGCTTCATGAACCTGGTGGAGACCAACGGGGCCGTGCACGACAGCGAGCACGCGCTCTATCTGGCCGCCGGCTACCTGTACTTCCTGCCGCTGATCGGGCGGGAGCCGATCCGGTGGCGCGTCTCCTACCCGTCCCGCATCTTCCTGCTCTTCATCGCCATGCCGGTGGACGCGTTCACCGGGCTGGTCCTCGGGTCCGAGGGCAGCAACCCGTTCCCCGGTCTGGCCGAGCAGCGTCCGGCGTGGGCGCCGAGCCCGCTCAGCGACGTGCACATCGGCGGCGCGGTGATGTGGGTGGGCGGCGCGGGCATCATGTTCGGGCTCGTGATGGCGGTGTTCTTCGCCTGGAGCCGGGAAAAGCGCGGCGACGCCGGCCTCGGCTGGCTCGAGTCCGCGCGCCGCTCGAACTTCGCGACGCTGGTCAGCGCGCACCGGGACGCCGGCGCCAGCCTCGCGGGCACGGCTGCGGGCACGTCCGCGGCCGCACCCAAGGGCCGTGCGACGGAAAGCGTCGACGACGACGACGAGCACCTGGCCGCGTACAACGCCTTCCTGGCCCGCATCAACAAGCCCCCGGAGCAGTGACCGGGCAGGCTGATCGAGCAGGCAGAACGAGCAGGGCGCGCGACACGCCGGTAGGGCTTTCTAGGCAAATCTAGGGTTCGGGCTAGATCTGGCCATAGAGTCCGATGCTATGGATCCGGTGCGCAATCCGTACGCCCCCGGTGCGGGGCAGCGACCGCCCGAGCTAACCGGCCGCGACCGGGAGATCGCTCAGTTCGAAGTGGTGCTCGAGCGGATCGCCCGCGGCCGTCCCGAGCGGAGCAGGGTGCTGACCGGGCTGCGCGGGGTCGGCAAGACGGTGCTGCTGAACACGTTCAGGTCGATGGCCCTGCAGCGGCTGTGGGGGACCGGGAAGATCGAGGCCCGTCCGGACCAGTCGATCAGGCGGCCGGTCGCGGCCGCGCTGCACATGGCGGTGCGGGAACTCGCGCCCCGGCACCGCGCCCCGGACCGGGTCGAGTACTTCCTCGGCGTGCTCAAGGCCTTCGCGCTGCGCGATCCCAAGGCGCCCAAGGGATCCTCGGTCACCGTCGCGCTCGGCATCGACGTGCCCGCTCAGCGCGGCCGGGCGGACTCCGGCGATCTCGAGGTCGACCTGACGGAACTGTTCACCGAGGCCGCGTCGGTCGCCGCCGACCTCGGTGTCGGCATCGCGCTGTTCGTCGACGAGATGCAGGACGTGCCCTCGGCCGACGTGTCCGCCCTCTGCGCCGCCTGCCATGAACTCTCGCAGACCGGCGGCCCGCTCATCGTGGTCGGGGCGGGCCTGCCGCACCTGCCGTCGGTGCTCTCGGCGAGCAAGAGCTACTCCGAGCGGCTGTTCAGGTACGCCCGGATCGACCGCCTGGACCGCGAGGCCGCCGACCTGGCGCTGCTCGCCCCGGCCCAGCGCGAGGACGTGACCTTCACCAGCGACGCGCTCGACGCGCTGTACGCCGCCGCCGACGGCTATCCCTACTTCGTGCAGGCGTACGGCAAGGTGACCTGGGACGTGGCCGCGTCGAGCCCGGTGACGGCCGCCGACGTCAGCGTGGCCGCCCCCGAGGCGGAGGGCGAGCTGGCCGTCGGCTTTTTCGGCAGCAGGTACGAGCGGGCCACGCCGGCCGAGCGCGAGTACATGCGCGCGATGGCCTCGACCGGGGACGACCCGGTGCCGACCTCGGTCGTGGCCGAGGAACTCGCGCGCAAGCCGTCCAGCTTGTCGCCAGCCCGGGACGGGCTGATCAAGAAGGGACTGATCTACAGCTCCGAGCGCGGGCTGATCGCGTTCACCGTCCCGCACTTCGGCAAGTTCCTGCGCTCCCAGCCCGTCTAGGGGTCTCCCCCGGCCTGACGCTGGCGTGGCCTGACGCCGGCCGGGTCTACCCGGCCATCGCGTCGTCTAGGGAAATTCGTAGAGTCTTCTAGATAACGGCAGACTCGCGGGTCCCGGTGGGCCCGAGGACCTCATCGGTGTCCGCGTCGAGGACCGCGGCGCGGATCGCGGGCCTGCGGGACTGGAGATAGACGGCGAAGACGATGTCGACCGGCCGCCCGCGCGCGGACCCCGGGTACACCACGAACCGCCAGCACCCTTCGCGCCAGACGTCGGACGGCGCGGCCGCCGAGATCTGGCCCGCGTACCGGCGCCACTGAGAGCTCGCGTGCAGCATGGTCATGGTCCGCCCGACCGGGAGGCGCCGCAGCTCGCAGGGCTCGGAGTACCCGAGCCTGACCATGATCTCGCCGAGCTCGGGCGACAGGAAGGCGATGAGGGTCAGCTCGAAGGCCAGCACGGCCAGCCAGAGTTCGGCCTCGGCCGGAGAGGACGGCTTGCGCAGCGGCGGCAGGCCGAGGGTGGCGACGGCGGACGCGCACAGCAGGCCGGGCCGGGCGATGGTGCGCAGCCCGATCGGCGTGCCGCTGAGCTCGCCGAAACACCCGCAGCCCGAGTCGGGGCGCCGCTGTCTCATCTCGTTCAGGGCGCCGACCGCGACGAGGAAGAAGAGCGCGGTTCCTGTTCGCACGATGGTCGCGGGCAAGCCGGGCCTGGTATGGCCGATGGTCACGGCCGTGCCGATCAGCCCTAGCCCCAGGCCGAGCTCGGCCGCGAACATCAAGATCGTGATCGGGCGCTGCAGGTGGGCCGGGAACAGCCCGGCCGGGTCGGCGCGCGCGGTGTCGCCACGGGCCCGCAGCGCCCGCCAGGCCTTGGCCAGGCACGCGCCGAGCAGCATGACGGCCAGCAGCGGAATCTGGACCTCGCGGATCGTGGTCAGCATGCCTCAGCCGCCGATCATCATCGTGGCGTTGAAGCAGCCGACATCCAGGGCGCCGCCGAGTTCTGCGAAGGCCGCCATCGTGAGGTCTGCGATCCGGCCCTTCCGCGAGGTCCCGCAGGTGACGCACCGATCGCAGAACAGCCGGGCGGTCGCGCCGCAGCTGGTCACCGGGACGACCCTGGTGCGTTCGGTGCAGTCGTTCCGCAGCCTGACCAGGCTGCCCACCGACAAGTAGGGAAGGCGCACGCAGCCGGATCCGGTGGTGTGCGGATCGACCGCGTGCTCCTCGACCGCGTGCAGCTCACCGGAACAGGCGCGCGGCGCCGAAGCGGCGCGCTCGCAGCTCGTCTCCGGGTCCAGGGCCGGGTAGGCCAGCCCGAGCAGGTTCTCCGGCTCTTCTCCCGGCTCGTGCCAGATCGCGGTCCCGCTGACCAGGTCGGGCACGTGGCCGCTGACCAGGGGCGCAGCCGGCGGATGGCCGGCCCGGTACGGGGGCTGTGACGTGGCCGGTATCAGCGCCTGCAGGTAGCCGTCGTGCTTCCGGCCGATTACGTCGATCAGGTAGCCGGGCTCGAGCCGCGGGAACCGGACCTGGATCCGGCCGGCCGCCTCGGGGCCGATGAGCACGATCCGGCGGCCCTTGGCCGGCCCCTCGTCGACCAGCAGGCTGGACCGCCCGTCTCGTTCGATGATCGTCCCGGTGACCCGGCCGATCTCGGCCCAGATCCGCTCGACGACCGGCCCGCCGGGGGCCCGGCGGCGGACAATCGCGTGGTCGCCTTGCCTGAGCGCGGCCGGCGACACCAGGCCGCCACGCCAGGCTTCGGCCGAAGCGGCGAGCGGAAAACGCTGCTCGCCCCGTTCGGTGAGCAGGACGAGCACGTGCGGGCTGACGTCGAGGATTCTCCCCGTTATCGTGTACGCCAGAGAGCTCGCTGCGGCTCCGGCGTCACCGTTCCCGGTCGCGATGAGTGAGAGGTCCGATTCGTCGCGTCGGCCTAGGACCGCTGCCCTGAGTAGCGATCGGCGCGCGAATCGGGCCGGACTGGCAGAGTCCGTGACATCGTCGCACCAACGGGGAACGTCAGCCAAATGCCGCACTTGCCCTCCGTGGGATTGCATAGGCCTCCATATGACCCTGCTTGGTGCGGGCAGTTACGTCAAGTCATTCGGTCACCTTCGTCGTCCAGGACACACAGATACATCCCCCGCGGATAGCCGGGCCGCCGGGCGGCTGTCAACCTGGCCACCACCTGGCTGCCACTTGGCCACCACGCCATGCGCGTAACGTAGTCACTAGGACTACGTTAAGTAAGGTAGTCGGCATGAGCAGCGCCGGCCAGCACGAGGAATCGCGAGCCAGCGACGACGATGCCGCGTTCCGTGAGTACGTGCTCAGCCGGGGAACCGCACTGCTGAGAATCGCGACCATGCTCACCGGCAACCGGGCCGACGCCGAGGACCTGGTGCAGGCCGCTTTGGCCAAGACCTACCTGGCCTGGGGCAAGATCAACGACCACGCCGCACTCGACGCTTATGTCCGGCGCGCGATGGTCAATACGCACATATCGTGGTGGCGCCGCCGCAGGCTCGAGGAATACCCGACCGATGAATTGCCCGATCAGGTGGTCGCGGACCACTCGCGGGAAAGCGACATGGCCGAGGTCGTCCGGCGGGCGCTCGACCGGCTGCCGCAGCGGATGCGAGCCGCCATCATGCTCAGGTACTTCGAGGACATGACCGAGCCGGAAATCGCTGTGGCGCTCGGCGTCAGCCTGGGCACGGTGAAGAGCACGGTGTCGCGGGCGGTCGCCCGGCTGCGCATCGACACCGAACTCGGCGAGGATTCCGACGCCTGACGACGTAACGGCGTGGTGCCGAAATTGTGCGTGCTCTTACCGGTCTGCGGGGTCTACTGCGCAGCGCCTGACTCGTGGCACTATCAGGTATGCAGGTCAGGCTCCCAGAGGAGGTGGCTCGGTGCGGAGCACGATGATGGATCTCCCGCTGACGATTACATCGATCATGCGGTACGGAACATCCGTATTCGGCGATCAGGAGGTCGTCACCTGGACCGGCGACAGGACCAGACGTCGTACTTACGCCGAAGCGGGCCGCCGGGCCGCCCGGCTGGCCAACGCCCTGCGCCGGCTGGGCGTCGACGCCGACCAGCGGGTCGGCACCTTCATGTGGAACAACGCCGAGCACCTCGAGGCCTACATGGCGGTGCCCTCCATGGGCGCGGTCCTGCACACGCTGAACATCAGGCTCGCGCCGACCGAGGTTGGGTACATCGCCACCCACGCCGAAGACCGGATCGTCATCGTGGACGCGTCCTTGGTACCCCGGTTCGCCGAGATCCTGCCGCATGCCGGGACGGTCAAGCACGTGATCGTGACCGGCGGCCCGCTCGCCGGGACGCCAGGGACCGACCAGTTGGCCGGCGCGGCCGTGCATTCCTACGAGGACCTGCTCGCCGCCGAGGCCGACTCGTTCGACTGGCCGTCGCTCGACGAGCGTTCGGCCGCGGCGATGTGCTACACCAGCGGGACCACCGGGCACCCGAAGGGGGTCGTCTACAGCCACCGGTCCAGCTACCTGCACTCGATGGGCGCCTGCCTCGGGAACGCCTTCGGCCTGTCCGAGCGGGACCGTGTGCTGCCCGTGGTCCCCATGTTCCACGCCAACGCCTGGGGGCTGGCCTACGCGTGCCTGCTGTCCGGCGCCGCCCTGATCATGCCCGACCGGGATCTGCAGCCGGCCACGCTGGTCCGGCTCATCGACGACGAGCGCGTCACCGTAGCCGGCGGGGTGCCCACGATCTGGGCCGGCGTCCTGGACCACATCCGGGCCGGCGGCGGCGACGTGGCCTCGCTGCGCCTGGTCATCGCGGGCGGCTCCGCGGTGCCGCACGCCATGCAGGTCAGGTACGAGACCGAGCTCGGCGTGCGGCTGCTGCAGGCCTGGGGCATGACCGAGACGTCGCCGCTGGCCAGCGTGGCGAACCCGCCGCCCGGCGTCAGCAAGGAAGAGGAGTGGTCCTACCGGGACAGCCAAGGCCGGCTGTTCTGCACCGTGGAGGGCCGGCTGGCGGGGGACGGCGGGGCGCTGCTGCCGAGCGACGGCGAGGCGGTCGGCGAGGTCGAGGTCCGCGGACCCTGGATCACCGGCGCGTACTACAAGGACGACGACCCGGCCAAGTTCCACGACGGCTGGCTGCGCACCGGCGACGTCGGGACGATGGACGAGCAGGGCTTCATCCGGCTGACCGACCGGGCCAAGGACGTGATCAAGTCGGGCGGCGAGTGGATCTCCTCGATGGAACTCGAGAACGTCCTGATGGCCCATCCCGACGTGGCCGAGGCCGCGGTGATCGGGGTCGCCGACGACAAGTGGGGAGAGCGGCCGCTGGCGGCGGTGGTGCTGCGGTCCGGCGCGGAGGTGACCGCGGAGAAGCTGCGGGCCTTCATGACCGAGCAGATCCCGCGCTGGCAGCTTCCCGAGCGCTGGTGCTTCGTCGCCGAAGTGCCCAAGACCAGCGTGGGCAAGTTCTCCAAGCGGCAGATGCGGGAGGCGTACCAGCGCGGCGACTACGAGATCATCGAGGTGCGCTGACCCTGCGCTGGCCGCGTGCCGATCGTGGGCCGGCCGTCCTGGCGCGGATGCTTTGCCGCGGCCCGGTCCGTGCCGGTACGCTATGGCCCACCGCACCCCCGTGTGCGGGTGGAGGATTCGCCTAGTCCGGTCTATGGCGCCGCACTGCTAATGCGGTTGGGCTTTACGGCCCTCCGGGGTTCAAATCCCCGATCCTCCGCGAATGACCAGGGGTTTTCCGGGAAAGTCGTCTTCGGAAGGCCCCTGTTTTTGTGTCCGGAGGCGCTCGGCACGCACAGTGCACGCACGGCGGTCATGAGGCACCTCGATCCGGTGAATACACGGCCGGTGTCGGGCCAATCCGGTCCCCACGCGAGTCGTTCGGCAGCCTGGGCCTTGCGCCACGCCTTCAGGTCCTTCGCGACCACCGCTGAGAGCGGAACCGCTCGCGTGCCCGCATCGCTCTTAGGGTCGTTGCCGCTGCCTGTCTCCCGGACGTACGCGACGCCCTCGTCCAGGTCGACTTCGGCCCAGTTCAGGCCGACGATCTCATCCTGTCGGAGCCCTGAGAACATCGTGAAGCTGAAGGCGGCGAACAGTCTCTCGCCCTCGATGCTGTCGAGGAACTTACCGCAGTGGACGGGGAGCCAGACCATGACCGGGCACGGTCGCAGGTCGGGAGACGCCCATACTTTCTCCCGCTCGACAGTGGTAAGCCGCTTGCCCTTGGTTGCCTCGGCCTCGCGCAGCCGTTTCCTGAGCGCCTCGCGGAACGCAGTCTCGCGAGGCGCTGTCCAGGCGAGCGGTTTCACTTGCCGTGCTCGCGGTAGTTCCACGCCATCGCATGGGCTGACCCCGATCTTCTTGGGCGCAGCGGCGTTCATGGCTGCCCGGAACGGGGCGAACATCCGCCCTACCCGCGCTGGAGACAGCGGTTTAGTTGACTTCTTGTGTCGCGTCTCGCCTTCGGGTAGGAATCGGCGCTCGTCATCGGCGCGGGCTGCGGTCATGCGGAGCAGCATCTCAGAGACCGCCTGCGGGAGCTTGTCAGCTTGCGGCTGTGGACGGTTGACCAGCTCCATCGCGGTGATGGCGTCCGAAACGTGGTGGTCGCGGACGTCCACGAGGCGCATATGCCCGAGAGCTGGCTTCCAGTAGAGCCGGAAGGCGTCGCTGTCGGTCTCCACCGTCCGCGGCTTCAGGCTCCGCTTTCCCGCGATATAGGCGTCCAGGTAGGCGGCCACGCGCAGCTTGCGGTCAGGTGCCGATCCGCCGCCGCCGATCCTGGCCAGCGCGCTGGCCAGCTCGTCTTCGCATTCCTTCTTGGTGTCGAACGGCCCGACGACGGGCTGACGCCGTTTCCCTTCGGTACCGCCCGCGTCGTATCGTGCGTACCACTTGCCGTGCTTCTTGTTCTTCAGCTTCGGGCACTTCGCTCGCAGCGGTTTTCCTGTTGCCGGGTCTCTGCACCAGCACTGCCGGTACGGCTCCGAACCTCTCATGATTACTCCTCTGTGTCGTGGTCGCTGAGCCCTTCGTTGTCGCTGTCCTTGTCGCCGATGCCCGTGTCGTCTTCGACTGGCCCCAACTCGATCACGTCGTATGTCCCGTCCTCGCGAAGGACTAGCACGCTGGCGGCCTGGCCGGGTGTGACGGCGGCACGTTCTTCCAGGTCCTTGAGGAGTTGATCGACGCCTGAGCCAGGGACGCCCTCCCACAGTGTCTGGAGCTGACCTTTGAGCAGCGCCTGGAGTTTCGCACGGTAATCGCGCTCGAACGCGCGCAGGCCGTCGATCCGGCGCTGGAGATCCTCCATCTGCTCAACCCGCGCGTCTCGCAGGAGGGCCTCCGCTTTCACCCGCGCGATGTCGGTCCTTGCCGAGGCAACCTCGTTGGCCGTCAGGATATGGTCCTGACGGCCTGTCCCCGCCACGATGCACCGGTGCCGGTACGCATCCATGGCAGGCGAGCTGCCTCCTTGGAACGTGGGGAAGAAGAAGCCCAGCAGCCAGGTCGCGTACTTGTCTTCGGCCGCCGTGTCGATGACGTAGCGGACTGCGACCCCGTCATCCTCGGGAGGCAGGAACAGGGCAGCCATGGGGATCCCCAAGGCGGTCGCGATGGCGATGAGGTCTTCCGCACTGAAGTTCCTGACACGCTTGGCATCCGACGATCGCTCCGCGGTCGACACCACCGACTTACCCCAGCCGATCCGCTCGCCCAGTTCCTCCTGGGTGAGACCGGCGGCCTTCCTGAAGTACGCCAGGTTGAGGGCGACGATCGAGTTGACCGTCACCCGCCGGACAGGCAGGTCAGCACGTTGGCCTTGGGTGAGGCCGCCAGATGGCTTTAGCTCCTCCACGCCAGCGACCCTACCCTCGAGAAGTCCGCAAATCCAGAACTTTTCGATTCAGTCCGCAAATTCTTTGCTATCACAGCCTGGCCGCACGCATACTGGGAGGAAGTTCGCAATCCGACGAACTTTGTTATAGGTCCGCGCGCTGCGGACTGTGATGTTACGGGCGGGCACCCATGAGTCAGCCAGAGATGTCTCTAGACGAACTGCTGTCCTTGCCGGTCTCAGTCGACCTGACCACCGCAGGCAGGGCGTTCGGTATCGGCAGGACGAAGTCGTTCGAACTCGCGCGGCAAGGACGGTTCCCGGTGAAGGTCATTTCCGTGGGCGCGAAGTACCGGGTGAGCCGCACTGCGATCTTCGAAGCCCTCGGACTAGACCCAGCCACCGCCACCGCCAGCGACCAGCTGTCGGCAGCGCGGCGATGAGTGGCCTTGGCCGCCACGCCCGGGTGCGAGACGCCGACGCCGTTTCCGGCCGAGAGGACTGGAGGTCCGCCATGAGTGACACCGAAGAGAACAGGGAGCCGACGGAACATTGGCTTGAGGTCGAGTTGTCCCGTAGAGCCTTCAGGCGGGTCCGTAGGCAAGCGCGCAGGGCAGGCCTGCCGGTCGAGGAGTTCCTGAAGCGCGCCGGCCTGGCACGTGCAAGAGGCGGCTGGGACTTCACTACGAAGGTCCTCGGCCGAGCAAGGTGGGCCCGCAGTCACGGCGGCCACCCAGATCCGGCGTGGCCGCTCGGAGAGCAACTTGCTGTCGCCCTGGTCCTGGATGACGACGAGTTCCTGCAGGCTGTTGGGTGCACGCGGCAGCAGGCAATCAGGCGGCTGGACTGGGACATTACGAGTGACGCCGAGGCCTGGATCGCTGACGTCCGCGCCATCCTCTAGATCCGCTGGCGCGTGCTTCCGCCGGGACGGCTAACCCTTGGCTTCTGCCGCAACGCGTCCTCCGGCAATGCCGCGGGAGACGACTGGTGATCAGGTCAGCGGCTGAGAGCGGCGAGAGGGCCGAGTACCTGGGGTTGCTCGCCGACCGGGTCGCGCAGACGCACGTGCTTGCGGCCGACGCCGCGACGATCTGCGAGTGCTGCGGGGAGCGTGCGTCACAACCTGCTGCGCCGCCTCGGGTCCGGTGCACCGGCTGCGGGCTGCTCGGCCCGGACATAACCGTGGGCCAGCTCGGCAGGCTGAGCATCATCGAGGGGCTGGCTGGCCTCGCTCACGGCGCGGCCGTCCAGACCGTCAGGAAGCGCCGAACGGGGACGATGACGGCGTCCACGGGCACCGGTCCGCGAGTCTCGAAAGCCGATCGCCTCCTCGCGTTGGCCAAGCAGCACCATGAGCGGCGCGATGCGGCGCGCTGGCCATACCTGTTGCGCGACGGCCGCATGTCGGCCTGCCGCCTTGGCGCTGGGCGCCTCGGCAACAACGTCAAGAGCGAAATTCAAGGTCTGCACACCGAGGCATTGCAATGTGCTGGTTACTACGGATCACGCGTTCTTGCTCTGCGTGACCGCCTCGCCGCGCCCCGCCGATGCGGCGTGCGGCGCGGGGACCCGCTGAGCGCCTGCCCGGTCGCCAGGGGCGAGCCGGTGCGCGGAGGGGGGTGCCGCGCGTGGGCGCCTACGGATCAGTGAGCACCGGCTACGACCCGGGGTACCTTCTGCGCGAGTCGAGCAAAGGCATGGAGGGGTACTACCTGTCAGCGGTCGCCGAGTGCGGCGAGCCGCCCGGTGTGTGGACCGGGCGAGCCTGCCTGGGCCTGGGTCTGGAGCGCGGCGCAGAGGTCGAGCCGGACGTGATGGAGCTGCTGTACGGGCAGCTGCTGGACCCGCGCGACCCGCTGTTCGCCGACAAGGATGTCCTGCCCGAGGACAAGACTCACTTGGGCGCGCCGCCCCGGAACTACAAGTCTTTCCAGGAGCGGTTCGACGCGATGGCGGCCGCCGAGCCGGACGCCACTCCGGAGCGGCTGGAACAGCTGGCCATCCAAGCCCGTAAGGACCAGCGCCAGGCGGTAATGTTCTTCGACTTCACGTACAGCGCGGACAAGACGACGAGCATCTTGCACGCCTCGCTCCAGGCAGCCGCGGTACGCGCGGAGAAGGACGGAGACGCCCGCGCTGCCGCCGGGTACCGGCGGATGGCGGGGGCGGTCGAGGACGCGGTGCGGGCCGGTGCCGCCGCCGCCTTGGAATATCTCCAAGATGAGGCCGGGTACAGCCGCGCCGGGTACCACGGCACCGTGCCGAAGGACGAGCGCGGTCGGCCGCTGGCCCGGCATGCGACCGGGCGGTGGGTCGATGCCCATCGGTGGGTCGTCGCCAGCTTCTTGCAGCACACCAGCCGTGACGGCGACCCTCAGCTGCACGTGCACAACGCCATCCTGAACCGCGTCGAGTGTGACGACGGGACGTGGCGCACGCTCGACTCCCGGGCCCTGCACCGGGCTCGGGCGGCCGCGTCGGCGATCGGCGGACGGGTGCAGGACGAGCTGATCTCCCGCACCGTGCTGGCAGCCTACGAGCAGCGGCCGGACGGTCACGGCCGTGAGCTGACCGGCGTCCCCCAGGACGCCAAGGAACAGTTCAGCTCCCGCCGCGCGGTGATCACCGCCGAGGTAGCAGAGCTGGCCGCCGAGTATCAGGCCCGGCACGGCCACCCGCCGAACGCCCGGGCCCTGTTCGCGATGGCCCAGTTCGTCACGCTGAACAGCAGGAGAGCCAAGCCGAAGCGGGCCAGCGCGCCCACCCGCGCCCAGCAGCTGGCCGCCTGGGCCGAGCAGATGACCCGGGCTGAACTCGGCGCCCTGGACGCCATCCCCGCCCGGGTGATCGGATCACGGGACCCGGCCGCACCGGGCCTGGCCGCGCTGGCCGGGGAGCAGATCAGCCGGATACTGGCCGCGGCGGTGGCCGAGGTCCAGGCCGCCCATCCGGTGTGGTCGCGCGGTCAGCTGCTCTCGGCGATCGACGCGCAGCTGCCCGGCTGGCTCGGCGGCCTTGACGCCGCCCAGGTCCGGCAGGTGATGGAAGACCTGACCAGCCAGGCGCTCGCCAGCGGACATGGCGTGGTGAACCTGGAGGCCGCCGAGGTCGCGGAGGTCCCGGCCGCGCTGCGCCGGCCCGATGGCCGCTCGGTCTACAGCCCGCACGACCGTGCCCTCTACACAACCCGGCCCCAGCTGGATCGGGAGGAGCAGCTGCTAGCCGCCGCCGGCCAATCCGGCGGCCCGGCCGCTCCCGCCAAGGCCGTGGCCGCCGCTCTGGGCGCCGACCCGGCCGAACTGGATGCCCTGCCCGGCCGGATCCAGCCCGGCACCGCTCCCGCCGAGGCCGTGACCGGGGACTACGAGCGCCGATATGCCGGGGGCCTGCGCCCGGACCAGGCCGCTGCCGTGTGGGGCATCATGACCAGCGGTCGGCCCGTCGACCTCCTCATCGGCCCTGCCGGCACCGGCAAGTCCCGCATCATGGGCACCCTCGCCGCCCTCTGGGCCGAGCAGGCCGCAGGCAACGTCGTGGGGGTGGCGCTAGCCGAGAACGCCGCCCAGGTGCTGGCCGCCGAAGGCTTGCCGCAGGCCTTCAACATCGCCCGGTTCCTCGCCCGCGCCGCCCGCGGCGGGCAACTGCTCGCCGCGGGGGACCTGCTCATCGTGGACGAGGCAGGCATGGTGCCCACTGCGCAGCTCACCGCACTGCACCACCTGGCCCAGGAGGCTGGCGCCAAGCTGCTGCTCGTCGGCGACCCAGCCCAGCTTCCCAGCGTCGGCGCTGGCGGGGCCTTCGCCATGCTCGCCCGCGAGCACGGCCACTACCAGCTCACCACCGTGCAGCGCATGGAGCAGCGGTGGGAACGGGAAGCCTCGCTACGCTTGCGCGACGGCGACGCCACCGCGCTTGCCGACTACGACCGGCACGGACGGCTCGCCGAGGGCACCGCCGAGGAGATGGCAGGAAGTGCATATCGGCATTGGCTCGCCGACCGCATCGGCGGCCGCGACTCCCTGCTCATCGCCCCGACCAACGAGCAGGCCGCCGAGCTCGCCGCCCGCGCCCGCGCCGATCTCGCCAGACTCGGCCTGGTCGAGCAGGACGCCCCCATCCCGCTCGCCGACGGCAACCACGCCGGCGCCGGGGATCTAGTACAGGCCCGGGCGAACTGCCGCGCCATTAAGGACCGTCACGGCAGGTGGGTAGCGAATCGCGACATCTGGCGCATCGAGTGCTACGCCATCGACTCGCTTACCCACGAGCCCGTCACCGTGACGGTACGGCGAGATCTCGGCCGTGACCCGGCCAGCGGCGAGCGTCTGTGGGATACGCCGTTCGAGATCCCGGCCGCCTATCTCCGCGACGCCTCGATGCTCGCCTAT
>WNGL01016997.1_pt1 | contig 15998 bp, 13 predicted proteins | sample 5400591 | NCBI WGS metagenome assembly WNGL01 (sample SAMN13153377, study PRJNA577476) | soil metagenome | isolation source: 80 cm soil or saprolite under Garry oak tree replicate 1 | place: USA:California | collected 2016-06-15
CTCGGTAAATGTGCTGCCCGTTTCATCACGCAATGCCTGAGTGACGCGGCCGAACTGATTTACAAAACAGGTCACCCCCGTATTGGCTGCCCGAACCATGGGGCGACGCGTTTCCACACAGCGAAAAATTGCGTTCGTCAGATGCTGCTGCGACCCAACGGAATGCAAAAACCATCCATCGTTTGTGAGGTTCACCAGCAAGTTTGCGCCTCGAATTACGAATTGCCGCGTCAAATCGCCAATCGTGTCTTCGAAACAAATCAGTGGCGCGATCTCCGCGTTGCCATTGCTCAGCCGAAACAGCGTGTATCGTTTGCCGGCGGCGAAATCGCCCGGCACCCACTCCTTGGCTACCGCGGCGAACAGCGGAAAAGAACGTCGCAACGGGACGTATTCGCCAAACGGTACCAGATGCACCTTCCAATAGATCTGCATCTCCTGCGTGGCGCCGGAAATCAGGACTGCTGCGTTATAGTCCTTCCCATTTTCTACATCGAGCGTTCCCAGCATGAGGTCTGTTTTTGAGGATGCTGAAAACTCGGTGACAAAGTCGTTGCTCTCCGCCGCCGGGTCGCGCACCGGATCGGGCATTGAACTCTCTGGCCAAATCAGCAAGGCGGGGGGCGGATTGGAGTGCAGCGCGATTTCGCTCAGGCGTTGAAAACGTTCAAAGATTTCGGCGCTGAACTGCGGATCAAATTTTTCTTGCTGAGGAACGTCGGCCTGCACAGCGGCAACGCGAAGCGGTTCCGTCGGCAGGCGGTTTTGGACGGCATACAACCCAAACGCCAGAAGCCCGACGAGGCCAGCCAACGTCAGCGTGAGGTCAAAATGCGGCCGCACCTGGCGTGTTTTTGCTTCCAAATACAAACGGACCGGCGTTGTGACGGCGATGACGTTTGCACACGCAACCACAAAGGATAGGCCGGCTACACCAGTGAATTCGGCAATTTGAATAAGCGGCCATGTGTTGTGCAACGAAACGCCAAGCCCGTTCCACCCAAAACCGCCGAACAACCAACCGCGGACCCATTCGTGCGCGGTCCACGCGGATGCAGCGAAAAACGCTAACAACAAATTCCGCCACGAAGCCAGGAAATTGCGTGGCGCGATGAGGCCAACAAACCAACCCCAAAATGCAAAGTAAACGCCGAGGTAAACAGCTAAAAGAAGCGATAAACCGCGAAGCCAAAAATTTTGATACAGAACTCCCAGCGAACCCAGCCAACTAAACGTCGCTGTAAAAAACACAACGCCAGCCAGGTAACCCAGCAACAGGTTGCGCAGCCATCGGCGCTTGGAATTTTCTCCAGAAAACCAGACAGCCGCGATAAGCGGCGTGAGCGCGAACCAGCAAAACCAGCTCTGATCAAATGGCGGAAAACAGAGCGTACAGAGCAACCCGCTGAGAATCGCTGCCAACCACGGCCAAAAGATTGTAATTTTTTTCATCGACTGCGCTCAAATTCCGGATCGCAAGCTCCAAGCTCGAACTTTCAAGCTCCAGAGAAACTTCAAATTGCAAGCGCGATGCTTGGCAGCAGGCACACTCATAGTGTCATGTTGAGCGGAGCGAAACATCTCTGATTGTTGATCGGGAACTGGGAGAAATGCCAGAAATCCTTCGCTTCGCTCAGGATGACAATTGCGTCCCTGGGTGTTGGAGCTTGGAATTTGGAGCTTCAGATTATCTCGGGCGCAATCGTGACTCGGCATCCTGTTGCAGCCAATCCCAGAGACGATCGAGTTTTTCTCCGACTTGCGCCTTGATTCGGCTGAGTTCTGCCGAATCGAATTTTCCATTCTCGGGCCGGCGCTGCGCGAAAAGGTAATACTTGATCTTTGGCTCAGTTCCCGATGGCCGCACGGCGATTCGTCCCGCGCCTGCGGGATCTTCGAGTTCAAAAATCAACATCTTTTCTTTGGGAACCAGGTCGCCCTCGACATCTTCGACCATGTCCATCTCGAAATTTTTGATTCCGATCACTCTTGATCCTAGCACTTCTAAAAATGGGCTGGCGCCGTACGACTCGATCAGGCGCGCAATTTTGTTTGCGCCTTGTGCGCCTTCGAAAACGAGCGCCCTGGTTTTCTCCTCAAAATAACCAAACGTCGCGAAAATTTCGTCGAGCAATTCATCGACTGTCTGCCCGCGCGATTTCGCATAGGCGGCCACTTCACAAAACATGATTACGGCGCCGTTACCGTCCTTATCGCGAACAAAATCGGCGCCGCTGTAGCCATAACTTTCTTCACCGCCGAAAACATAAAATGAGGAGTGAGCAAGACGCAGCCGGCGCGTTTCTTGTTCGGTGAGATGGGCATAGTTCTGACGCAGTTGTTCCGGGATTGCGTGTTCGTACTTGCCCAGTTTCTCGCCGATATATTTGAAACCGGTCAGCGTTTCAACACAGCGCAATCCGTAGTAATTAGCGATCGCCTTTTGCAGATCAGTGGTAACGAAAGTCTTAATGACCACGGCGCGTGAGGCGTTTGGTTTATTCAACACGCCTCGATACCAGGCGAGGAGGGAACCGATCTGGTTTCCGCTTAACAATTTCATCTTGCCATCCTTTGCGCGCACTGCTGCCCCCACGCGATCGCAATCCGGATCGGTCGCGACGACCAAATCAGCATCTTCCTTTTGAGCAAGATTGATTGCCATCGTTAACGCCTCGGCATTTTCCGGGTTCGGCGATTTCACTGTGGGAAATCGACCATCGAAGCGATCCTGTTCCGGCACGACTTGGAAATTGAAGCCGAGCCGTGTGAGCATCGGTTTGATGATTACGCTGCCGGTTCCGTGCAGGGGCGTGTAAATGATTCGCAGCGATTTCGCTTCCCGAATCACCTGTGGATCGAGAATCAACGTTTCCAACCGCCGCATGTAAGCTTGATCGATGTCCTTCCCGATCGTGCTCACTTTGCCTTGCCGATCTTTTGAAACCGGTGTGAACGATTCAGTCGTGATCGCGTTCACTTTGGTGATGATCCCGCTGGCGTGCGGTTCGATCACTTGTGCTCCATCGCTAAAATAAACCTTGTAGCCGTTATCATACGGCGGGTTGTGACTCGCCGTGATTACGATGCCGGCGCTCGCTTTGAGATAACGAACCGTAAAGGAAAGCTCCGGCACCGAGCGCGGGCCGTCGAACACACACGCGTCGAAACCGTTTTCAGCCGCGACTTTCGCCGCAAGTTCGGCGAACTCTTTCGAGAAAAAGCGTGGATCGTGCGCGATCACGAGCCTGGGCCTCGCTGAAATTCTCTCGCGTCCGTTCCAATCGTGCAGATAAGCCACGAGTCCTCGCGTTGCACGATTGATATTGAAAAAATTCATCGCGTTCGTACCGACGCAGGGGAATTGAGGGCGCTCGTCTTCGCCCGCATTCCCGCGCTCTGCGGTCGTAACGATTTTGCCAATCGTGCGCCCACGCAGTCCGCCAGTTCCGAATTCCAACGTTTTATAAAACCGATCGTTCAGTTCGGGCCATGCATCGGCCGCAACAAGTTCGTTGACGACTTGCGAATAAAGATTCGACGCCGCTCCGGCCAGCAGGTTGCGAATGTTCTTCTCCGCCGGTTCCATCAATTGCCCGTCGGCAACAGCGCGCTCGATTCTCGAGTTTAGCTCTTCAACCTCAGCTGACATCGCTGCCAACTGTTCCGTCATGAATGCTCTTTGCAAGCGAATGTGGCGGGGCGTCATTGGCATCGAGCGAGGCTCAATTCGTTGTTAAATAGAAAGAATGTAGATAGTAGAATAGAGACCCACATTCTATGCGCGCGGAACCTGCATCGGATTTGAAATTCGAGATCGGCCACGTCTTGTTCATCGACATTATCGGTTATTCGAAACTGCTAATTAACGAGCAGAGCGAATTAATCCGCGAGCTGAAGGAGATCGTGCGGGGAACGGAGCAATTCCGTCTCGCAGAAACAGAAGGCAAGCTGCTGCGGTTGCCAACCGGCGACGGCGGAGCGCTCGTTTTTCGCACCAATCTGGAAGCGCCCGTCTTATGCGCACTGGAAATCAGTAAAGCGCTGAAAAATCACCATGAACTTCGAGTACGCATGGGAATTCACAGCGGCCCGGTCAACGAAATCGCCGACTTAAACGAACAAACCAACATCGCAGGAGCGGGAATCAATATCGCACAGCGGGTCATGGATTGCGGTGACGCGGGACACATTCTTCTCTCCAAACACGTCGCCGAAGACCTCGAACATTACGCGCGCTGGCGCCCGTATCTGCATGAGTTGGGCGAGTGCGAAGTTAAACACGGCCTGAAAATATCTGTAGTAAATCTTTGCGGGGATGATGTTGGAAATCCACAGACGCCGGAAAAGCTTAGAAGGGCGCAGGAACAGCGGGCTGCCATAGCGGCCGCCATTCGTCCCTCACGAGTCGTTGGGCGGAAAAATGTAATCATTGGAGTTGCAGCTTTGGTTACGATCGGTTCCGCGATCGTTCTTTGGTATTTTTCTCTCCACGGGAACCGGACATTACTTCCAACAGAAAAAAGCATCGCAGTCCTTCCATTCGAAAATTTAAGTCGTGATCCGGACAACGCGTATTTCGTCGATGGCATCCAGGACGAGATTCTGACGCGCTTATCGAAGATTGCCGATCTTAAGGTGATCTCGCGCACTTCCACTCAGCATTACAAAAGCGCGCCGGAAAACCTGCCTGAGATCGCCAGGCAACTTGGCGTCGCCCACATCCTGGAAGGAAGAGTGCAGAAGAGCGGCGACGCTGTGCGCGTAAACGTGCAGCTGATTAAAGCAGCCAATGATTCCCATCTTTGGGCCGATACGTTCGATCGCAAACTGACCGACATCTTTTCAGTTGAGAGTGAGGTGGCCAAAGCCATTGCCGATCAGTTACGGGCGAAGCTCACCGGTCAGGAAGAAGAAGTCATCGCCGCCAAACCGACAAACAATGTTGAGGCTTACGATGCCTACCTGCGTGGTCTCGCTTATAATCTGAAAGCGGGAACCACACAGGCCACTTCCCTTGGCGCGCAGGAATATCTCAGAGAAGCGGTGCGCCTCGACCCAAAGTTCGCCCTCGCTTGGGCGCTGCTGTCATACGTTGATTCCGTTGGCTACATTGGCCTTAGTCTTCAGCCAACGGTCGCGCTCCGTGAAGAGGCACGGCAGGCAGCCGAAACCGCGCTCACTCTTCAGCCCAATCTCGGCGAGGCGCTGCATGCCAAGGGATATTACTACTACGCCTGTCTCAAGGATTACGACACTGCGGTGCGTTATTTTGAGCAGGCACGTCAGTTCCTGCCGAATAGCAGCCAGATTCCTGAATCGCTGGCCTATCTCACACGCAGGCGAGCCCAGTGGGACCGGAGCGAGTCATACTTCAACGAAGCCGAGCGGCTCGACCCGCGCAATGTTAACATACTCACCCAGCACGCGACTTCCTATATCAACCTTCGTCGTTTCCCCGAAGCGCTGCGAAAGCTTGATCAGGTTCTTGATATCACACCCGACGATCTGGATACCCTTGCGCAAAAGGCGGCCATTGCACAAGGGGATGGCGACCTTCCGCGGGCTGCTGCGCTCCTCGCTTCGCTCCATCCCGTCGCCGCCGACACCCAAGCGTTGGAAACACAAGCCTACCAAGCAATCCTGGAGCGCCGCCCTGCACAAATTATCCTTCGGCTAAAGGAAATATTGGCCAAGCCTGATCCGGCGTTGGGTTATTACAATGGCGAACTGCGCTTTTGGTTAGGCTGGGCGCAAGGAGTCGCGGGTGACCCTGCCGCCGCAGAGGAAAGCTGGCGACAGGCGCGCAGCGAACTGGAACCTTTCCTCAAAGAACAGCCGGAAAATTATAGGCTCATTGGAGATCTCGCGCTGATCAATATGGGCCTCGGTGAAAAAGCCGCCGCGTTGGCTCTGGCGGAGCGCGCTATGGCCGCGAATCCGATCGAGAAAGACACGTTGACTGGTCCCTTTCCGATCGACATCTTCGCCCGGGTGGCGGCGCGCATGGGGGAACCCGACCGCGCCATCGCCGCTCTACAGAAACTGTTGTCAATAGCCTACGAAGGCGCACTGGCTTGGGAAGTGCCGCTTACTCCCGCGCTGCTCCGGCTCGATCCGATGTTCGATCCGCTCCGGAATGATCCGCGCTTCCAGAAACTCTGTGAAGAGAAGCAGCCGTGAGGTCGCGGAATTTCTTTGCAAGCTGAAGCGGCGTATTGTTTACAGAGTTGTCTTCACCGATCGATAGACCAGGAGCGCCGCAGCAATATCTTCCACGGCCATCCCCAACGATTTGAAAATGGTCGTTTCATTTGCACGCGATGGAACCTCAGCGGCCAGCGCTTCCCCAAGTTCCGCGTAAGCTTTCGCGCCGGAGAGAATCACGTCGCCGGATTCTTTCAGCGCGCCTTCACGCGAATCGACAAAGACGACATTGCTCATTGCGTCGTCATCCAGCTCACGCCAGTCCGGACGGCACGCGCCAATTGCATTTACGTGGCTGCCCGGCTTTAGCCATGAACCTTTTAGCACTGGTGTTTTCGAATTCGTTGCCGTTACGACTACATCTGCGCCGCGCACCGCGTTTTCAGCCAACATTGCTGTCGCGCCAATTTGTTTTGCGAATCGCTGGCCGTGTTCTTGCGTAGGACTCCACACGCGGATCTCCTCGAAATGTCTGACAAGCTGCAGCGCCTCGAAATGACTGTGCGCTTGCACGCCGCTGCCCAGGATCGCGAGAATTTTCGCATCTTTCGGTGCGAGAAGTTTCGTCGCTGCGGCAGAGACGGCTGCGGTTCTCATTTCGGTGATTAGTCTTCCGTCCATGATCGCGAGCGGCGTACCTGTCTCTGGATCGACAAGAAAAATTGTTGCCATGTGCGTTGGGATATCGCGCTCCGCATTCGACGGATAGAACGTTACGGCCTTGAGTCCGAGCCCATCCGGAGTAAGCGCCGGCATTAAACCCAGAAAGCCGGTCGCCGCGGCGACTTCGACCTTGATCACCGAGCGCACCGGCTGGGTCACTCTGCCCGCAGAAAAATCAATGAGCGCTTTTTCCATCGCCGGAATCAATTCCGCCATCCGTAAACGCTTCCGGACTTGTTCTTCGTTGAGAAAAAGGGGCTGAGCAGTCTTCATTTGTTTATTTTAACCACGAATCCACACGAATGGACACGAATCTGGCTCTCCCATTAGTGTTCATTGGTGTCCATTCGTGGTTAAATCTGATGCAGTGAGCGCACCTGAGAAATTCGAGACCCGCTGCGTGATTGTGGGTGGGGGGCCGGCGGGGATGATGGCCGGTTATTTACTCGCGCGGGCTGGCGTGAGCGTGGCGGTGCTGGAAAAGCACGCGGATTTCAACCGTGATTTCCGCGGCGACACCATTCATCCGTCCACGCTCGAGTTGATGAACGAGCTAGGCTTGCTGAATGAATTCCTGAAACAGCGGCATCAGCAAGTGCGAGAGTTGCGCGCGGTGGTCAATGGGCAAGTCGTGCCAGTCGCCGATTTCACGAAACTTCCCACGCGCTGCAAGTTCATCGCGTTCATGCCGCAGTGGGACTTTCTCAATTTCCTCTCCAGTCATGCGAAAAAATTCCCAACCTTTCAATTGCACATGGAAACCGAAGTCTTCGATTTGCTCATCGAGGATAAGCGCGTGATCGGCGTTCGCGGAAAAACGCCGCGCGGCGAACTGGACGTCCATGCAGATCTCGTCATTGGCGCGGATGGGCGGCACTCGATCGTTCAAGCGCGCGCCGGGTTTGAGCGGCGCGAGTTTGGCGTGCCGATCGACGTCCTCTGGATGCGAATTTCAAAAAAGCAAGGTGACCCGGAACAATCATTTGGCTTTTTTCAGCACGGCAAGCTGCTGGTGCTGCTGGATCGTGGCGATTACTGGCAATGCGGCTTTGTCATTCCCAAAGGTGGCTTCGATGAGATCAAAGCGGGCGGTCTGCTATGAGATCAAAGCGGGCGGTCTGCTGCGGTTTCAAAATGAAATTGTGAGCTTCGCCGAATTTCTACGCGACCGAGTGACCGAGCTGGACGACTGGTCGAAAATCAAATTGCTCACGGTGCAGATCAATCGTCTGCGCGATTGGTGCCGCGACGGATTGCTTTGCATTGGCGATTCTGCACACGCCATGTCACCGGCAGGCGGCGTCGGGATTAATCTCGCCATTCAGGACGCCGTCGCGGCGGCGAACTTGCTCGCGGACAAATTACGCACGGGCCCAGTTTCCGTGGACGATTTGCGAAAAGTGCAGGCCCGCCGCGAATGGCCGACGCGCCTGATTCAAGGCCTGCAGGTCTTCATTCATTACCGAGTTGTCACCGGCCGACCATCAGCCAAGGGAAGTTCGTTGCCGTTCGTCCTTCGTTTGCTGAGATGGTTTCCGATTTTGCGACAACTTCCCGCCCGCTTCATCGGCCTCGGCCCGCGGCCAGAGCATTTCCGCAGTCCAGGCTCAATCTAAGAAATCTCACGTTTGTTTTGCCTGCATCCGGCGGATACGATCAACCATGCAGCTTGACCTCGACAGCATCCGCGCGGCGCATGAGCGAATCCGGTCACATATTCATCGCACGCCGGTGTTGACGAGCGAGCGGCTGAACGAAACGAGTCCCGCGATGGCGGGACTGTTTTTCAAGTGCGAAAATTTTCAGAAGATCGGCGCGTTCAAGGCGCGCGGCGCAACGAATGCAGTGCTTTCACTGGACGAAACCATTGCGCGACGCGGGGTGGCAACGCATTCGTCCGGCAACCATGGTGCAGCGGTGGCGCGCGCGGCAAAATTGCGAGGCATTCCTGCGCACATCGTGATGCCGTCGAACTCGGCGAAGGTAAAGGTACGCGCGGTCGAAAGTTACGACGCACACATTGTCTTTTGCGAGCCGACAGAAGAAGCGCGTGAAGCCACATGCGCAGAGGTGATCAAAAAAACCGGCGCGACGCTGATTCATTCGTTCGAGAACGAAGATGTAATAGCAGGGCAGGGGACAGCAGCGGTGGAATTGCTCGAAGACGTGCCCGATCTCGATGTCGTGATGTGCCCGGTCGGTGGTGGAGGATTGCTGTCCGGCACGGCGGTTGCCGCGAAATCGATGCGGCCGAGAATCAAAGTGATCGCAGTTGAGCCGGCGAACGCAGACGACGCGGCACAATCGTTTCGCGCGGGGCGACGGATCGTCACTGAGAAGAAATTCACGATCGCTGATGGACTTCGCACGAATGTTGGCGAACCGAACTTTGCGATCATCCAGCATCATGTGGATGACATTGTGACGGTGAGCGAGGAAGCGATTGTCTCGGCCATGCGCACGATCTGGGAAACGATGAAAATAGTCATCGAGCCCTCAGCGGCAGTTTCGTATGCAGCGATCGTTGAAAACAAAATCGCCCTCGATGGGAAACGCGCGGGGATTATTCTCACCGGCGGCAATGTCGATCTGGACGCGTTGCCGTGGAATCTGTAGCTGGAACTGAGAATTCCGGCAATCCGGCATCAACGATGCCGGCTATAGCAGATTATTTTTTGGTAATCAGGGAACCATCGGTCGCACCAAAACCGAAACGTGTACTCGTAGGAGGAGTAAATCAGGTATGAAAGGGTCAAGCTTAATCATAATGGGTTTCATTCTGGTGTTTGGCACTGTTGCTTCGCGCGGAGCGAATGTGGATAGAATTTCGGCGGAAACCGGAATTCCCGTCGCGACGCTGCAGGCAGAACGAGCGTCGACCGGGCTCGGCTGGGGTGGACTGGAGAAAGCGCACCTGCTAGCTAACGCCTCGGGGCAAAGCTTCGAGACGATCGTAGGCAAGTTCCAAGGCCACGAAGGCTGGGGGAAAATTGCGCACGACTACGGGCTGAACCTTGGCAAAGTGGTGAGCGGCGCGCACCGCTCAAGCCAGGCAACAATGCATGCGAAGAATACTCAAACCGTTCATGGCAAGAGCAGCAGCATGCATGGCAAGAGCGCGACGAACATGGGCAGAGGCCACAGTTCCAAGATGACGACTACACGGGGTGTCGCTCATCGCTCGAGCTCTAGATCCGGCTTCGGTGGATCTCATGGAATGCATTCCATGGGCCACATGAGCGGATCTCATGGAATGGGCGGTATGGGCCACGGTGGTCGCGGCCGGTAAAGAGAAACCGCGTTGAAGGGTTGAATCGTTGAAGCGGTAAAGCGCTGAAGCGGGCAGCTGTAGCGTGCGCTGTCCTCAGCGCACTATGGCACGGAAGGAGTATCTTCTTAAATTTCTGTCGCAGCCCAGAATTTGCTGAAAGCGCTGGGCCAGCTTCGGTCGATGATACTGTTTCGAGCGGACTTACCCATGCGCTCTCGCAGCGCGGAATCTGTGACCAGCGCTCGAATCGCGCGCGTGAAGTCTTCGACGTCGTGTGACTTTGTGATCAGACCGTTGGCTTTGTCTTCCACTAATTCCTTCGGCCCGCCGGAGTCGGAAACGACTACTGGCAGACCGCACGCCTGGGCCTCGAGGATAACATTGCCGAACGTGTCGGTTGTGCTGGGAAATACGAATACATCTGCGGACGCATAGGCCGCGGCCAAGTCGCTACCAGTGAGATAGCCGGTGAAAAACGCTTCCGGCAAAGATTTCGCGAACGCATTAGAGTAGGGACCATGACCGACGATGAAAAGTTGGACCGGTAACCCCTCGTTGCGCAGCCGGCGATAAGCGGCTGCGAGAAGGTCGAGATCTTTCTCGCGGGAAATGCGGCCCACATAAAGGAGGCGAACCTCGCCATTGCACGCCCCGAATCTTTCGAAGAACGCCGGTTCGCGTCGCGCAGGATGAAACAGCTCGGTATCGAGACCGCGCGGAAAAATTTTTAGTTTCGAGGGATCAAGCCCGTGCTTGATCCAGCTTTGCCGATATTCTTCGGAGTTAATAAAGACGGTGTCGAGCTGGCCATAGAACCAGTGCATGTAACGCCACGCCATACTTTCAAGGAAGCTATCCTCGGTAAGAATGCGGATGTATTGTGGAAAATCGGTGTGATAAATGCCGCTCGTTTGCAGGTTGAGCATTTTGGCCGCGAGCAGCGCGGTCAATCCAACCGGCCCGGGCGTGCTGATGATAATTTCAGTGAATCTTTCCCGCTGTATGTAATCCAGCATCTGGAGAATCGGCGGGAAACTCAATTTTTGCAGTTCGTACTCGGGCAATTCAAATTCGCCAATGGGCGGGAAATTCTTGATGGGGATGTCGCAAATTTGCAGCTGACCCCGGGATGTCACGACGATGAGTTCCTTCCCGCTGACTGCTCCAGCCGCGGTCATTTTCCGGATGGTGGTGGCCACGCCGTTAACGTCTTCGAGCGTGTCCGTGAACCACGCGCGCTTGCGATTTTGCAAGGCGACCGGAATTTCGCCGGTCAATTCCTTAAAAATCGCCTGCAACCATTTTCGCGAGGGCGCCTGACTGTGAAAACCGTAGATGTAGGGCGTTAGAATTACGAGGATCGGCACAATCGCGCTAAGCGCCTGCATGCTCTCGACCATGTTGCCGCTGCTGATTTGCTGAACGAATTTCTTAAAGAAACGAAACGCGAGCTGCTCGGCGACCATGTTCGCCATGAGAAATGTGCGGCGTTCCGGCTCGCTTACTCCGGCCAATTGCGCGGCGAGTTTCGCTTTTACCTCCGGCCGTGCGAAATAACCTGAAAGCTCTTTCCAGAGCGACACATTCGCAGGCTTGACGAATTCGAAAATTTTTCCTGACACAACGCCCTGCACGATAAATTCCATTTTCTCTCTGAGCGTGAACTCAGTGGGCGCCCGGCCCTCCATGAAGCGCGAAAACATTTTCTCCAGTAGCGCTGCGCCAGGCCCGAGTTTTTCGTGAAAGCGGTCCTGGATGAAACAGCCGACCGTGTTGTAAAAGCCGTGCGAGAGGATCAATGGGGTTCCTCCGTGGCCTCGTGCGGTGCAATCTCCGTTCCGAATAAATTCCAGAAATTTCTCTGCAGAACGCGCAGCCGGCGTTTCTGTAAAAGCCGAAGCGGCAAATTGTCCACCGTGATCGTCCGAGCCGCCGACGAAAATCTTTTTCCACGGCTCCGCGTGCGTAGGCGCAAGATTGTGACGATTTGCGAGTTCGTCGATCTTCTCCGGCGTCAGCTGCTTGAAAAGAGTCTGGGCCAGATCGCTCAGAAGCGCGTCGCGCAAGCCGTTGATGCCCTCGAAATGTTTGAAGAGAAGAGTGAGCTGCTCGAGATGTCTTGCCTCCAGTTTGCCGTTGATGCTGTAAAGGGGATGCGCGACCGCGTGCGCAATCTGCGTCGTTTGCAGGTAGCGTTGTAGCGCGAAGATATTATCGCGAACGCCTTCGATCTCGCGGTGTTGGTGCTCTGAGATTCCCCAAACAAGGATGTGCAGCTTGCAGGGGTCATTTGGAAAATACGTCGTGACCTGTTCGCTGATAAAAGTGCGAGGCAGGTGCGCAATCTCCAGGCAACCCGCGATCGCATCGTGATCGGTGATGGTGACGTAATCCATCCCGCGCATGAGCAATTGCTCATGCAGCTGTTTCGGGTCCGAATAACTGTCGGGAAAATCCAGGCGGCGGAAAAGCCATTCTTCCGAGCGCGCGCTGTAACGCGAGTGAATATGTAAATCGCACCTGCTCACATTTAGTGTTGTGTAACCGGTATGGCTTGCCAATCGCTGCACTAGAGTCCGGGTCTCAATCTTTGCTCGATGATCCAATCCTGGTAGGTCGTAGCGGTTCGGACACTGCTTGTTGCTGCGATCAAAGCGAGAATCTGCCTCCAAATCGCTGGATGGAAATAATCAGGCGGATGAATGCTTATCCGCAAGAGCGATTTGCTCTTCAAAAATTGGAACATCGCTGCGTTCCAGGTGCGACTGACGGCACGGCGCCAATTGTTTTCAACGCTGTAAACCAACGTTCTTGCAGGAAACACGTTGCCCGAGCGGAGATCACACACGGTGCGGAGGCGGGTGGTGTATTCCATTTGCGCATCGGCCGCGGCGCGCTCCGCTTCATCACCAAGCAACCACGCCGGCGCCACAAAACCTCGCGGCTTGAGACCGTGCGCCCGAAATTCATCGCGGGCGCCTGCAATGCGACGCAGGGCTTCGTCATAACCGAGGTCGTAAAACTCGCCTTCATGTTGCGTGTAAAATCTTGTCAGGAACTTGTCGCGCAAAGTTTCTTTCGCACGGCGAGGACGTTCGTGGAAATAACCGTGGATGACGATTTCATGACCGTCCGCTTCCAAGCCCCGCAGCCACGACACAAATTGCGGGTCTTTTGCGAACAGCCCCTCATGATGATAATCCGGCACTACAAGGATAGAACAGACGCGCACACCGTGACGGGCTAGTTCCGAAATGATTGTGTTTGCAATTTGCTGAGTGGAAGGAGCGACGTCGTGCAGAGACACGACGATAGAATCTGTGGTGGCCCCGACAGTTGCGACCAGCGGAAGAAACTCGGTTGCCGCAATTGTGCTCACTTGGGAATTTTCGGCCTCAGAGCAGGTTTGAACAAGGCAAAAGGTGGTCAAGTAAACAGAGGCTTCTAACTCCGCTCTGCTGTAGAGTCCGCTGTCCTCAGCGGAGAATCCAGCCATCGATGCGCTGAGAGAGCGCACGTTACAGGTACTAACCCGTAGCCATCTTCACAATTTCCCGAAACGCGGATTCCGCCAGAGGCATAACCGATAAACGCGACTGCCGAATCAACGGAATTCCCTTCAATCGCGGATTGCTTTTAATCTCGCGAAGCGCCACCGGATGTGGCAGTGCTTTTAGCGGACCAAGATCGACGGTGGACCAATCGCCTTCCTTCGCTGTCGGATCCCGATACGCGATTCGAATCACTTTGGCGATTCCAACCACAGCTTTCTCCTCGCCGCTGTGATAGAAAAGGACTTCATCGCCCTTGCGCATTTTGCGGAGATTATTTCTCGCAGCGTAATTGCGCACGCCGGTCCAGCTGGTCTGGCCTTCCAGGACAAAGTCCGACCACGAAAACGAGGATGGTTCCTGTTTCACCAGCCAAAACGATTTCATGCCCGTAGCGTAGCACAGGCTTCGAGCCTGTGGTACGTCGCGCGTTCGACAATTCGGCTGCTTTGTTTCAGAATCGATCATGCCGCGGCTGCCATTCATCACATTTGAAGGATCGGAAGGATGCGGAAAGACGACGCAAGCCCAGAGACTGGCTGTGCGTCTCGAGCGGTTGGGAATTCCACATCTGCTAACCCGCGAACCGGGTGGCACGCCGATTGGCGAAACGATTCGCGAACTTTTGCAATTTTCTCAGCACAGCTCCGGCATGAGGGCGGAAACCGAGTTGCTTCTCTTTGCGGCCAGCCGCAGCCAGCTCGTACGCGAGGTCATCAAGCCAGCCCTCGAGCGCGGTCTGTGCGTGATTGCAGATCGTTTCTTTGATTCCACAACTGTTTATCAAGGCGCGGCGCGAAAATTGGATCATGAAATGGTTGAGCGCCTGAATGCGTTTGTGGTCGGCGATTGCGTCCCGGACATTACGTTCCTACTCGATGTCGAGGCTGCGACAGCGGCGTCGCGGATGCAGAAGCCACGCAAGGCCGATCGGATGGAACAACAACCGGCTGACTTTTATGAGCGTGTTCGCGAAGCATATCGTGAGTTGGCCAAGCGCGATCCAAATCGAGTTGTGTTGATCGACGGCTCGCGCACTGCAGACCAGATCGAGAACGAAATTTGGGAAATGCTTTGCTCGCGTTTTCCTGTGCCAGCCACGGACCACTGATGCTTATGGCCGAAACGGCGAAGGTGCGAAACGGCGAAACGGTGAGAAAACCGATCCGGCACTTTCGGGATTTCGACGTTTAGCAGAATTCCCTCGCGGCTGGCCTACGTGTTTACGAGTTAAGCAAGAAATTTCCAATGGAAGAACGCTACGCGCTCACTGATCAAGCCCGTCGGTCATCGCGCTCAGTTTGTGCAAATATTGCCGAGGCATGGCGAAAGCGCCGCTACGAAGCGGCGTTTATCGCGAAACTTAGCGAAGCCGCAAAAACGCATGTTCATTTAGAGTTCGCATTTCGCCACGGCTATGTTTCTCGCGATGAGTTTTTGAGTCTTGACGACGGATACGAAAAAATAAGGGGGCAGCTCGTCAAGATGATCGACGAGTCTCGTCACTTCTGATTGAAATGGCTTTCTCGCGAAAAACCGCGCTTGAGTATTTGCGCCGCGCACACGAGCAGAATCGACTCGGGCACGCTTATTTGATTACGGGACCGCCGGGCAGCGGCAAGGAACTGCTGGCGGCGGATCTGGCCAGCATGGTTAATGGCACGCCAGTCAAAGATGTTTTCTCAACGAAGGCCCGGGAGATTTTCGTTGCCCGACCCGAATCGAAATCGCGACGCATTTTGATTGAGCAAATACGCGACCTCGAGCACGCGCTGCAGATGCGCGCATCAAACGGCCGCCGCAAGGTTGCCATCATTCCCGATGCCGACCGGCTCGTAACTCAAGCGGCGAACGCGTTTCTCAAAACATTGGAAGAACCTCCAAAGGATTCCTTGCTGCTTCTGCTAAGCGCTTTGCCTGAGGCTCTGCCGGAGACAATTCTCTCGCGATGCATCGCAATTCCGCTTGCGCCAAACGGGCAGCGCCAAAGCAAAGACGAAGAAGAGAAGCTCGTGAAATTGCTGCAACAAACGTCCGGTCAAGAAAGCTGGACGATTCAGTTTGCCTATAGGCTTGCTCAGGAATTTCAGCGTCTGCTCCGCGAAGTGCGTGAGGAAGTAAAGGGCGAAACTGATGCGGCATTGAAAAAGGAAGAAACACGCTACAAGGATGCAACTGACGGTGCATGGCTGGAAGAACGAGAAGATTACTATAAGGCGCTCACTGAAAGTCTTTATCTGCAACGGCGCGCTCGACTAATCGAGACGTTATTCGCCTGGTGGACTGATGTTCTTCGGGCGAGCAAC
>WNGL01007929.1_pt1 | contig 15996 bp, 11 predicted proteins | sample 5400591 | NCBI WGS metagenome assembly WNGL01 (sample SAMN13153377, study PRJNA577476) | soil metagenome | isolation source: 80 cm soil or saprolite under Garry oak tree replicate 1 | place: USA:California | collected 2016-06-15
CGCGTGGTGGCTTCGAAGATGGCATTGAGACGGTTTGAATTGGCTTCGTCCGGACAGAAAATCCGGAAATTCTCTGGATTCAGCCGCAGCGTGTCTCTCAGAAACTCGCCGAGTTTTCGAGGCGCCTCCGCGATCACGCGCCCCGGTCCCGGCACTGCGAGGGCGTAATTCGTAAAATCCGGCAGCACCAGCGCCTTCAGCAAACGCCCGCCGTTCACGTGCGGATTTGCTCCCATGCGCGCGTGGCCGCGCGGTGCCGCTCCTGCCAATTGCGGTACGAGCCGCCCGTGTTCGTCGAACGATTTTTCGGGCTCGTAACTTTTCATCCAGGCCTCAAGCATGCGGAGTTGCTCGCTATCGGTGCGCACGTCCGCGAGCGGCACCTGATGGGCGCGAAATGTGCCCTCGATGGGCATTCCGTTTACTTCTTTCGGCCCCGTCCAACCCTTGGGCGTGCGCAAAATGATCATGGGCCATTTCGGCGTGCTTTTTACGCCGTTTTTTCGGGCATCATCCTGAATGGCTCTGATCTCCGTGTAGCAATGATCGAGGACGGTGGCAAATTCCTGGTGCAAGTCCGCGGGATCATCGCCTTCCACGAAATTAACTTGATAACCTCGCCCGGTGTAGAGCTGGACGAGTCCTTCATCGCTCGTGCGAGCCTCCACGGTGGGCCCGGAGATCTTGTAACCGTTCAGATGCAAAATCGGCAGCACGGCGCCGTCTCGCGTGGGATTCAGGAACTTATTTCCCTTCCAGCTTCCTTCCAGGGGCCCTGTTTCGGCCTCGCCGTCGCCGATGACGCAGGCCACGATGAGCGCCGGATTATCGAACGCGGCGCCATAGGCGTGCAGCAGGGAATAGCCCAGTTCTCCGCCTTCATGTAAGGAATTGGGAACGTGCGGGCCGCAGTGGCTCCCCACCCCTCCCGGCGTGGAGAATTCGCGGAAGAGCGTCCTCATTCCCGGCAAATCCTGAGTCACTTCCGGATGCACCTGCGAATAGGTCCCTTCGAGATAACTCTGCGCGACAAGAGCCGGCCCGCCGTGGCCGGGACCCGAAATATAAATGATGCTGGTGTCTTTCTCCTTGATCAGGCGATTCAAATGCACATAAATAAAATTCTGGCCCGGCGATGTGCCCCAATGTCCCAAGAGGCGCGGCTTGATATGCTCGGGCTTGAGCGGTTCTTTCAAGAGCGAATTTTCTTGCAGATAGATTTGCCCGACCGTCAGATAATTCGCGGCCTGCCAGTAACGCTGCATAGTCTGGAGGGTTTCTGGAGAAAGAGGTCTGCTGCTGGGCTTAGGAGGAGGTGATGGCCGGTGGTCGGTTTCAACCGCGGTGGAAAGCTTGGCATCGAATTCAAACATGGCCATTCCTTTGCAATTATGCCTCGCAATTATGACTCTATGATGCCGCTCGAATCTGTCAGGTTAGATTCGCTACCTTGCAGTCCACTGCAGTCCGTAACAAAGCTCCCTGGCCCTATAATCGAATCGCAATCGCGCCACTACAATTCCAGGTAATTTGTGAATCCCCATTACATTCTCGCTCTCAATAGCGGCTCGTCCTCATTGAAGTTTGCTGTGTACGAATTCGACGGCGCGCGCGAGCGCCTTCTCCTGCGTGGCGAGGCGGAAAATATCGGAGCGCCGTCGGGACATTTGTGGCTTCGCACCGCCGACGGCAGTTCCATTGTGGATCAACTTCGCCCGATTTCCGATCACCAAACAGCAGTGCAAATCGCGCTGGATGAATTGAAGAAAGGAAAATATCCAAGCCCCGCCGCAATTGGCCATCGCGTGGTTAACGGCGGCCGCCTCAGTGCTCCGCAAAAAATCACGCCGCAGATATTGACCAACCTGCGCAATTTGGTCCCTTTAGCGCCGCTGCACTTGCCCGCCGAAATCAAAATTATGGAGGCGGTCGCATCGCAAGCTCCGCAGATTCCGCAGGTCGCCTGTTTCGATACGGCGTTCCACCGCAGGCTTCCCGAACTGGCGCAGCGCTTCCCTCTGCCCCGAAAGCTTTTCGACGAAGGCCTCCGCCGTTACGGTTTTCATGGCCTCTCCTACGAATATGTTTTGCAGGAGCTAGGCTCGGCCGCGAAGGGGCAGCGCCTGGTCATCGCCCATTTGGGCAATGGATGCAGTTTGGCTGCTGTAAGGGACGGCTCGCCGGTGGATACCTCCATGGGCCTCACCCCCACCGGCGGGGTCATGATGGGAACGCGCACGGGCGACTTGGATCCCGGCATCCTGATCTACTTGCTGCGCGAAAAAGGCTATGACGCAGCCAGATTGGAGCGCCTGGTCGACGCCGAATCGGGCCTGCTGGGTGTCTCCGAGCTGGCCTCGGACATGAAAACTCTTCTCGCCAAGCGTGACTCCGATGCTCGCGCGGCCGAAGCTGTCGCCATGTTTTGCCGCTCCATTCGCAAAGAGATCGGCGCCTTTGCCGCCGTGCTGGGCGGCCTCGATATTCTCGTCTTTACCGGCGGCATCGGAGAACGCGCCCCGGCCGTTCGCGACGAGATCTGCCGCGATCTCGGCCATCTCGGCGTGCGGCTCGATCCCGTGAGAAATAATGCCGAGGAGGATATCATCAGCGCCGCACAGAGCGCCTGCCTCGTGCGAGTGGTAGCCACCAACGAAGAGCTGATGATCGCACGCCACACCCGCGGCGTCATTTTCGGAAACGCGGCTTGAGATCCGCGTTGCGTGCGCTGGCCGGGGCGCACGCACCGAGCGGCGTAAAGATGAATTCGCCCGCCGTTTCCGCTAAAATTGCGGGCCAACCAAAATGGATTTCGATCAGCTCAATACCTTTGTCGAAGTGGCCAAGCACGGCAGTTTTTCCCTGGCCGGACGCAAGGTTTTCCGTTCGCAATCCGCCGTGAGCGCCCAGATTCGCCAACTCGAACAGGAATATGGCGAAAAGCTTTTTGGCCGCATGGGCAAAACCGTGCGGCTGACGCCGGCGGGAGAAGTGCTGTTTGAATATGCGGAGCGGTTTCTATCGCTGCGTCAGGAATCGCTGCGGGCCGTGGCCGACCAATCGGAGATGCCCCGCGGCATTCTGGCCATCGGAGCGAATGAGGCCACCTGCCTATACGTCTTGCCGGAAGTTTTCTCCAGGTTTCATCGCATGTATCCCGACGTGCAGATCAGCATTTACCGCAATTTCAGCCATAAAATTCTGCAGCGGGTGGAAGACGGAACGATTGATCTGGGCATCGTGACGCTGCCGGTGAAGTCTCCCAGTCTCAAGGTACATCCCATCTATCGCGATCGCGTGATGCTGATGGTGAGCACGAAGAATCCGCTCTCGAAGCTAAAAGAGGTTACCGCCAAGGATATCGCGGGCCAGCCGCTGATTTTTCCCAAGACCGGCTTCACGCGCCAGTTGCTCGATAAAGCTTTCCGCCCCTATGTGGCCGACCTGCGCATTGTCATGGAGTTGCCCAGCGTGACCATGATCAAGCTTTTTGTCGGCGCCAATCTCGGCGTATCTCTGATCAGCGAAGGCTTCACCAAAGACGACGTTCGCGCCGGCCGCGTGAAATTGATTCCCATCAAGGATGTGGAGTTGTGGCGCGAACTCGGATTGATCTACCGCCGCGACCGCCATTTGCCCCGTGCGGCCAGCGCGTTCGTCGAATTGATCCGCGCGTCTGACGGCAAGCCTGAGAGCAAGGACGGCAAGCCGGAGACTAAAAACGGCAAGGCCGATAACCCACCGAACTCCTGAGCGCGCTCGGAATGCAATACCACGCGCCCGCTTTGCGGTCCCGGACGGTTTTGCGGGGAACTGCTTTTCAGAATTCTTCCGAACTATAGGCGAGACAAATCCGAATCAGACTTAGGACTCTGGCTTCTTGTCGGCGGCAGCCGCTGTGCCCAGCTTGGATGCCCAGTTGTGCCATACGACTTTATCCTTGTCGAAGACTGGTCCGGAGAGAGCCATGCCCACTGGAGTCCAGGACCTGCTGCCAACCTGCGCGTAGGCGGCTCTTGCCAATGTCCCTTGCGGCGTAAGCAGGAAAAAGTACGTGTCCACGGGCGTCTGGCGCTCCAGCACCAGCACGTCCGCTTTTTTGTCATCCTGCGTCAGATACACGCCGCGTCCCACCGGCTGGCCGCCCTCGGTTGACCGGGGAAGCGCAATTACTTTGGTCGTGCCGTTGCAGACGAGAAGGATGGTGCATACGTCCGCCGGAATTCCGTTGCCCGCCGGCTTCCAGCTGAGCGTATCTTTGTGATCCATAATCTCTTTAACTACGTTGTACTGCCCCCCGGCCGCCGCCGTGCTTTTGCCTGCTTGCGCGCGCAACTTTGCCGGAGGGTGCCCGGCGATCACCATGAGGGCAATGGGCGCAAGCCAGAGGAGCTTGCCAAATCGAATGGTGTTCATCTTACTTCCTCCGAACTACTTAGACGGACCGAAAATTCTCGCAGTTTCGATCAAGATTCTGCGATGGCCAAGCCACTTGGCTGAACTTGGATAAGGCGCAATCATCTCAAAGTTAATCCCCTCAGTTCAATGATTTTCTACCGCCATCAGCCGGAGACCGGGCCGCGGTCAGCACTCCCAGGATGATTTTGCGCGGATATCCTTTTACTACGTTCAGGCCCAACTAAAACATGGCGATACGCTGGCTTGACACTCCTTCCGCCAAGCTGCTAGCTTTGAAGTGTTCTTGATAGAGGTGCGGAGGCCACCAGTAGCCGGGCCGGCATTTCCGAGGCGCTTCGGAGGTCCGCGCGAAAGGGGCCGGGACGCAGCTAAAGCCTGTTACCGCCTAAGGTTCCGCCGAAATCGCCGCCGGAGGCGCACTCCGCGGCGGTTGGGAGACGAGGCCAAGACTCGTCCACTGTCATCCGTTGGAAAGCGGATGGAGCGCTATCGGAAGTGAAGACTGCGGCTTGTCTCCTCGCCTTCCTTCTCTGCCTCCATCCACATGTTTAGGGCCAAGGATGTCGCCTCGAGTTCCGCTTGGGGATCGGCGTGATGAGTCGCTTGGCAATGACGGATATTTTTCAGCTTACGCGCGAACTCGTGGATATCGAATCGGTGACGAATCACGAGGCGGCCGTGGGAGAGTGTCTGCTAAACGCCCTTTCGCCTCTGGGCGCCCGCTTTTCCGGAGCGGTCGAGCGATGCCCCGTTAAAGCCGATCGCTTTAACGTTTTCGCGCATTGGGGAGATCCGGCGGTTACGCTCTCGACCCATATGGACACGGTTCCACCCTTTTTTCCTTCTCGCGAAGACGCGGACTTTATCTGGGGCCGGGGTTCCGCGGATGCTAAAGGCATCATTGCCTCCATGATCGGGGCCGCGGAGGGCCTTCTCGAGAGCGGCGTGCGCAATTTTGGTTTGCTCTTCGTGGTGGGCGAAGAACGTAATAGCGCCGGAGCTTATGCCGCAGCCCGCAGCCCGCGAGGCTCCCGTTTTCTGATAAACGGGGAGCCCACGGAAAACAAACTGGCGCTGGCGGCCAAGGGCCTGCTGCGCTGCGAAATCGAAGCCCGCGGCAAACTGGCGCACTCCGCCTATCCGGAGTTGGGCGAATCCGCGATCGAAAAGCTCCTCGACGCGCTCCAGGAGATTCGCAAAATTCCTTTACCTGAAGACCCGCTCCTCGGCCACAGCACTTTGAACATCGGCGTCATCTCCGGCGGCCGCGCGCCCAATGTTATTCCAGACGCGGCAACGGCCGAAATTGCCGTCCGGCTGGTCGGCGATGCCGCCCTGGTTCGGGATGCCGTGATCGGTGCAGTCGGCGATCGAGCCGAGGTTCGCGAAATTCTGTGCATCCCGGCAATTCATTTCGACCGGCTCGATGGGTTTGAGACCGCCATCGTTGCCTATACGACGGACGTGCCGGTATTCGGCAAGAGCTGGGGCAAACCTTATTTGCTGGGTCCGGGAAATATCCATGTGGCGCACACGAGCGAGGAGCGCGTATCCAAGAAAGAGCTCCTGTCCGCGAGCAACATTTATCAGCAGATGGTAAAAAAGCTTCTGGCCGTCACATGAGGGCTGACGGCGCGCATGCGGCAAAGGTGATGGCGGCATGATTGTGATGAAATTTGGCGGCTCGTCACTGGAAGCGGCTCCCGCCATGGAGCGCGTGGCGGGAATCGTCAGTGAGGCGCTTGTCCGCAAACCCGTGATCGTGGTCTCCGCCATGGGCACGACCACGCAGCAGCTTTTGACCATGGGCGAGGAGGCGGCCGCCGGAGAGCCTGGGAAAAAAGAGCGGGCGCTCGAAAGGCTACGCGCGCTCAGGGAAATGCACGAGCGCGAATTCGCGGCGTTGCTTCCGGCGTCGGCTCAGGACGAACTCCGGCAGATTCTCGGCTGCCATTTTCGCGAAATGGCTGATTTGCTCGGGCAATTATCGGCTGCCGGTGAATTCGGTCCCGAATCGGTGGATGCTCTCTCGAGTTTTGGAGAACGGCTGTCGAGCCGCTTGATCGCGCTGGTGTTCCGGCATTTCGGAATGGACGCCGCGCATGTGGATGCGCGTTGCGTGGTGCTCACCGATGCGCGCCATAAGGCCGCCACGCCCTTATACTCGGAGACCTACGCTCGCGCGCGAGATAAGATTTTGCCGCTCATCAGCCAGGGCAAAGTGCCGGTTCTCGGTGGTTTCATCGGCTCAACCGAGGATGGCGTGACCACCACGCTCGGCCGGGGAGGCTCGGACTTCACCGCCGCCGTTATCGGCGCCGGCATCGCCGCCGAGGAGATCCAGATTTGGACCGACGTAGACGGCGTCATGACCTGCGATCCAAAACTCGTGCCTGAAGCGCGCCGCGTGAAGACGATCTCCTTCGCGGAGGCTGCGGAACTCGCCTATTTCGGCGCCAAGGTGCTGCACCCCTCGACCCTGCTGCCGGCGATGGAAAAAAATATTCCCGTGGTGGTGTTGAACTCGCGGCGGCCCGAAATAACCGGCACGCGAATCGTCGCCGATGCGGTGCCTTGTTCCAGCGTCATCAAAGCCATTTCCTGCAAGCGCGGGATTTACATCGTAAATATCCGCTCCACGCGCATGCTCATGGCCCACGGATTTCTCCATCGCATCTTCGAGCTTTTCAGCCGCGCGGAAACCGCCGTGGACATGCTGGCCAGTTCTGAAGTCAGTGTTTCGTTGACCATAGACGACCCGGCGCGGGTCCCCGAAATTTGCCAGGCTCTGCGAGAATTTTCCGAGGTCAGCGTCGAACAGGATCAAGCCATTGTTTGCATCGTGGGCGACAATCTGCGCCATACGCCCGGCGTGGCCGCACGCGCTTTCGGCGCTTTACAGGGCATCAATATCCGTATGATTTCGCAGGGCGCCTCACTGCTGAATCTTGGTTTCGTCGTTGCCGCTCGCGATGCGGAGAAAACGGTGAAACTTTTGCATCAGGAATTTTTTCGCAATGTGGATCCGGCTGTTTTCGATTAAAGAGCGCCTTAGAGCGCGCCAAAATTAAGGGAGATGAGGAAATTCCAAGGCGATTATGAATCTGGCGATCATCGGTTACGGCAAAATGGGCCATATGGTGGAGCAGTTGGCACCGGAGTATGGTTTTGACGTTTCGCTGCGCCTCGATATCGCCGAAAATGAAAATGGCCAGGGCATCACTCGGGAGCGCTTTCGGGGCATCGACGTGGCGGTCGATTTCTCCGTTCCGGCTGCGGTTTTGACGGATATCGAGCGGCTTTCGTCGGCCGGAGTCAACGCCGTGATCGGCACGACGGGCTGGACCGAGCAGATGGATCGTGCCAAGGCGGCCGTGGAAAAGGGCCGTATTGGATTGGTGTGGAGTCCGAACTTCTCGATCGGAGTTAATATCTTCTTGCATTTGGTTTCCGAAGCGTCGCGGCAATTTGCTCCCTACCAGGAGTACGGAGCGTGGGCGTGGGAAATCCATCACTCCACAAAAAAGGACGCGCCCAGCGGCACGTTGCTGAAATTGGTGGAAGAGATGAAAAAGGCCGATCCGAACCGGTGCGTGGATGTAAGCTCGAATCGGGCGGGCGCTCATCCCGGCACCCATGAAATTGGTTTCGACTCCGCGGCCGAGACCATCACCTTGCGCCATACCGCGCGCAGCCGCGAAGGCTTTGCGCGCGGCGCGCTCACCGCGGCCAAGTGGGTGATCGGGAAAAAGGGTTGGTTTGAGTTTAGCGATGTTTTGTTCCACCGGCTGTGAGGAGGCCACATGTTTGCAGGATGCGGCACGGCGTTAGTCACTCCATTCCGGCGTGATTTTTCGCTCGACGAACGGGCCCTTCACCGCTTGGTGCGCCGCCAGGTCGATGCGGGAATCGACTTTCTGGTGCCCTGCGGTACCACGGGTGAGAATCCTACGCTCAGCAAGCGCGAGCACCTGCGAGTCGTGGAAATCACGCTGGAAGAAGCCGCGGGCCGCATTCCCGTGCTCGCCGGAGCAGGCGGTTACAACACGGCGGAAGTGATCGCGCTGGCCAAGGAACTGGAATCGATGCGCGTGGACGGAATACTTTCGGTAACTCCGTATTACAACAAACCCACGCCGGAAGGGCTCTACCAGCACTACCAAGCAATCGCCTCGGCAATTTCGCTGCCCCTGATTGTCTATAGCGTGCCGCGCAGAACGGCCACAAACGTGGACACCGCCACGCTGAAGAGGCTGGCGGAAATCGACAACGTCGTCGGAATCAAAGAAGCTTCGGGCGATATCACTCAAGTCGCTTCCATTGTCGGCCACTTGCCCGAGGATTTCGTCGTGCTTTCGGGCGACGACGCGCTGGCGCTGCCCATCATCGCCCTCGGAGGGAAGGGCGTCATATCCGTGGTCTCCAACGAAATTCCGGCGGAGATGACGCAGCTCGTTCGTAATTGCCTGGAACATAATTTCGAGCAGGCGCGGCGGTTGCAGCGAAGATTTCTGCCGCTGATGGAAGTGAACTTCATCGAATCGAGCCCGATTCCCGTGAAGGCAGCCATGGCCGCCATGGGCCTGCTCGAGCCGGTGTGGCGGCTTCCTCTGTGCGCTCCCCGGCCAGAAAATGAGGAGAAAATTCGCGGCGTGCTGGAGTGCCTGGGCCTGGTGGGAGAGAGGCATGTTGCAAGAGCAAATTGAATCGCTCTTCGATAAGCCTCCCGAGCGATATAGCGACGAACATCTGCGACTCTTCCAGAAATTCAAGGATGGTCTGAACGACGGCAGTATTCGCGCCGCTGAACCGGATACAACTTCGCCGACCGGCTGGCGTGTAAACGGCTGGGTAAAAAAAGGCATTCTGCTCGGCTTCCGCATGGGTGCAGTCGTGGCCATCTCGAATCATGGCGCGGGACAGGCGTTTTTCGACAAAGCTACCTATCCGCTCAAAAGCGTCAGCCTGGCCAACGCAGTGCGCATCGTGCCGGGTGGATCGAGCGTGCGCGACGGCTGCTTTATCGGCAAGGGCGTCACTTGCATGCCTCCCATGTTCATTAACGTGGGAGCCTATGTCGGAGAACAGACCATGATTGATTCGCACGCGCTCGTCGGAAGTTGCGCGCAGATCGGCAAAAACTGCCATATTTCCGCGGCCGCGCAAATCGGCGGAGTTCTCGAACCGGTTGGCGCGATGCCCGTAATCGTCGAAGACGATGTGCTGGTGGGCGGAAATTGCGGCGTTTACGAAGGCACCCTGGTGAGACGCGGAGCCGTCTTGGGCACTGGGACGATCCTGAATCGCTCTACGCCCGTGTACGATCTGGCCAGCGGAAATGTGCTGACCGGGCGCGACGATCAGCCCTTGGTCATCCCCGAAAAAGCCGTGGTCGTGGCCGGCTCGCGAGCGATTTCTCACGGACGCGGCAAGGAGTGGGGACTCTCTCTCTACACGCCGGTGATTGTGAAGTACCGCGACGCCAAGACCGACCTGCGCACGCAGCTCGAAGAGTTGCTTCGCTGATTTCTTTTCCTAAAATTTCTTCCAGGAATTTTGCTGATTATGTTTTCTGAGCTGTGAAACGCGATCTGGCGGGCCCAGTTGTTGGCAGGTCGCCGGATGAAATCCGGGCCCCGCGATTATCCGCTTTCAGCAAGAGTGCCCGCGCGGGCGTGCCCTTGCGCCCGAACTCGGCCACCAGAGCATCGCCGATTTCCGCGGCGCTGTGCCGCGCAATGGCCATCACCGCCGAGCCCGCTCCGCTGAGGAACACACCCGCCAGGCCGGCGTGCCGAAACGCGAGGCATTCGGCGATGCCCGGAACCAGCGGACTCCGGTAAGGCTGGTGCAGCGCATCGCGGAATAATTCCGGCGAAAGTTCGCCGCCGGAGAAGAAGCGCGCCGCGAGGACGGCCGTGCGCTGCAGATTGGCCACAACGTCGCGGCGGGAATATTGCGCGGGAAGAACCGCGCGCGCCTTTTCCGTAGGCAGCGGCACTTCCGGAACGACGGCGACAAAATCGAGATTGGCCGAAACGTCCGCCTTGGCGATGAGCACGTTCCCGGACTCTTGCGGAGCGGCAGCTACGACAAAACCGCCGTGCAGCGCGGCGGCCACGTTATCGGGATGGCCCTCGATTTCGACGGCCAGCCGAAGAACGTCAGCAGGCGCGAGCCGGCTACCGCAGAACTCGTTTGCCAGCAGAATCCCTGCGACAATCGCCGCGGCGCTTGAACCGAGACCGACGCCAAGCGGAATTTCGTTCTGCACATCGAGCCGCACGGAAGGCAGAGGCGCCCCGCTGGCCGCGGCAGCGCGCTCCATGGCTTTGACAAACAGATTGGTTCTGTCGTGCAGGATCTGATCGGCATTCGCGCCGCTATAGCTCAGTTCCCAGCCCGATTCCTTGGGAGCGGCCGAGACGCGCAAATACAGGCCGAGCGCGATCGCGGCGCTATCGAAAGCGCATCCTACATTGGCGCTCGAAGCAGGAACGACTGCGAAAAAAGCGTCGGTTGGAACCGGAGACATCCGAAGGCACTAAGAAACGGCGGAAACGGCCATGGCCTGCCCCATGAATTTTTCAAAGGCGGCCAGGCGCGGCTCGATGGCATCCTCCGGAGCGTAACGGCCGGCGAGGGCATCGGTGGTTTTCAGGCCATTACCCGTGACGCAGAGCACGGTTTCTTCGTCGGGGCGTATGCGCCCCTGTGCGATTAAGGCCTTCGCACATCCGATCGTCACGCCCGCGGCTGTTTCCCCGAAAATTCCCTCGGTGGTGGCCAGAAGCTCCATGCCGACCACGATCTCTTCGTCGGAAACATCCTCGGCCCAGCCGCCGCTGGTGCGAATGGCGCGGCTGGCGTAAAGGCCGTCGGCGGGATTACCGATGGCCAGCGAGCGCGCGATGGTGGAAGGCTTTTGCGGATCGATTTCGTCCTTGCCCAGCTTTACCGCGCTGGAGATGGGCGAACATCCGGTGGCTTGCGCCCCGAAGAATCGCACGGTTTTCGATTCCACGATTCCGAGCGCGATCAATTCCTGAAAGGCTTTGTAGATTTTTGTGATCAGCGAACCGCCGGCCATGGGCACGACGATATTGTCGGGCAGACGCCAGCCGAGTTGCTCGGCGATCTCGTATCCTACTGTTTTGGAGCCTTCCGCGTAGTAAGGCCGCAGATTGATATTCACAAATCCCCAATGGAAACGCTCTCCGATCTGCGAACAGAGGCGGTTTACCTGGTCGTAATTTCCGGCGATGCGCACCAGCCGCGCGCCAAAAACCTGCGTGCCGAGAATCTTTGCCGGCTCCAGATCGGCAGGAATAAAGATCCAGGCATCGAAGCCTTGCCGCGCGGCCTGGGCCGCCACGGCGTTGGCGAGATTCCCGGTGGAAGAGCAACTGACGGTTTGGAATCCGAAGGCCTTGGCCTGCACCAGCGCCACGGCCACAACGCGGTCCTTGAAGGAGAGCGTGGGGAAATTCACCGCGTCATTTTTTATGCACAGGCGGCGAGAGCCAAGCTGCGCGCCAAGCCTTGCGGCGGAGACCAGGGGCGTCATGCCGACGGGAATTTCGGGCTTGTATCCCGCGGGAATTGGCAGCAGCTCCGCATAACGCCACAGATTGGCGGGTCGCCTGGCGATATTTTCGGGTGTGAAGGTCGAACGCGCGGCATCGAGGTCGTACTTGACTTCGAGCGGGGCGAGGCAATCTTCGCAGATCGAGCCGGGGCGATTTCCCCAGTCGCGATTACATTCGCGGCAGCGCAACGTGTAGTGTTCGCTCATACCGATCTCCCGGGCTGCGCCGGGCCCCTGCGCGCCAAAAAAATGCCTCGTTCCGGGTGTGGGGGAACGAGGCGAAAAGCATATCTCTGAGCTTCATGTCCCCCGCAAACCGGGCGGGAATTGGCACCTGCGACCAGTTGAACCGCGCTGGTCCGGTTGTCGTGGCGTCGTCGGGCCCGAACCCCTCAGCCACTCTGCATGAAGATCGCTCCGCGCGACTGCGGCGCGGATATCTGTCCGGCTGTGGAGCTAATGCTGTTTGCCGAGCAACCCACCTGATCCGGGCTCTTTGCCGTGCAACTGTTGCCCGAGAAAACAATCGAGTTAGGGTACGCGAAATTAGCTTGGTTCAGGATGTTGAAGAGCTCCGCCCGGAACTGCAGGGTATATCGCTCGGTGACCTGGAACTTCTTGAAAAATGAAGTGTCCACATCAACCAAGCCGGGGCCGCGGAACGATCCGCGCGATACGTTCCCGAAAGTCCCAAGAACAGGTATCAGGAACGCGTTGGGATTGAACCATTGTTCCGGTTTGCCCAAAACGACCGGCCCGGTAAAGTTGGGATTCCAGTTGGGTACATCGGTTGGATTGGTGTCGCCGGTCCCGGAAGTATTGAAGCCGACCAGGGGCGTGTTGGGGAAGCCGCCCTGAGCGGTGACGATCCCGTTCCATTGCCAGCCGCCGATTACCTGATTTACCACACCATGGGAGCTGCTTGCGAAGTGCTGGCCGCTCCCAAAGGGCAACTGATAGCTGAAGTTGCCGTTGAACTGATGCTCGAGGCTATAGGACGCGGGTCCCCGGTTCAACCCGAGGTTATAGGGGCTGAACACATCCGCCGGCTCATTTTCACCGCCAGGAGCGAGGACAGCCGAATTCAAATCCATAACCTTGGAGTAGGAGTAATTCAGCTTAAAGCTAAGTCCGCGAGCGCCGCGCTTCTGGAGTGAGACGCCCAGCGCGTTATAGTTGGCTGTGCCCAGATTCCACCATGAAATTGCATTGGCCACAAAGGGATTCGGGCGCGTTCCCGGCGCCATGTAGGTAGTGCCTTGCGGCACAATCGGGCACGCCGGCGTGCCCGTTCTTCCGCATACCGCCAGACCTGTTGCGTTGGTTGCGCTGCCACCGCTGGCGCATCCTAGAGGGCTCTGGCATAGCTGAGGCGCAGCCGTATTACTATCCATGGTGATGTTGGTGTGGTAGGACTCGCTGCCCACATAGCCGACCTGAAGCATGAGGTCTCTGGTGATCTGGCGCTCCACCGTAAGAGTCCATTCCTGGATGGTGGGGGTGAACATGCTGGGATCGAAGCCAGCAGGTTGATAGATCGAGCAGGGAGAAGGTACTCCGGGGCCGCAGGTTGGCGGCAGCGGGGCGCTCCTCTGGATCGGAAGGAGAGGAAGGATCCCGTTTGGCACCGAGACAGCTTCGCGGGCGTTAAAAGGGGGATTGGGATAGGCGCGAATGCCGAGGTTATCGACGAGATCGTTGTGGATTCCGAAGCCGGCCCGCACCGACCAGGTTCCCCTGCCGGTCGGATCCCAGGCAAGGCCGACGCGTGGCTGCAGCAAGTGCGTGGCGTTGTTCTTCTGCAGGCAGGAATTGCCGATGTTGGGATTGGTCTGGATGACGAAGCCAGGATCATAAAAGTAGTTCGTACACCGGCCCGCCTCTTCATTCCATCCGTCGGTCATCTCGTCCCTCAACCCAAGACGCAAGTTGAGATTGCGCCGTAGCGTGATTTCATCCTGTACGTAGAAGGCTCCTTCCCAGGAACGATAGCCGACCGGAACGGGATTGCGGACCAGGATGGCCGCGCTGGGTTTATCCTGGAGAAATGCCGTTACGGTTGGGTAGCCGACGTTTGCTGCCGAGCCTTGAGCCGCCCCAGCCAGGTTTTCCTGAACGCGGTGGGCCCAAACGCCCGCGCTCCAAGCGTGGCTACCTTTCGTGAAGTGAACGTCATCCGCATAGGTAAAGTGATTTCTGGCGCCAAAGTAGGGGTTGTTGCCGGAGGCCGCCGCAACGGTGGTGGTCTGGGCTGTAATCACTCCGCCCCCGATGATAATCGAGCCGGCATTACCGCCGGGAACAAACGCCAGGTTCGAGGGAATCGATGGCGAGCTGTTGACCTGCGCCGCATACGCGCGAGTGAAACCCACGGTGGCGACATTCACGACGCGGGGAGAGAAAATGTGAGTTTCCTGCAAGCTGACCGTTTGGCTGTGTATATCAGAGAGCTGGATAAAAATGGGGTCCACTTGCGGGACGCTTCGGAACCCATTGTCAATCGTGTAATTGGCCGAGAAGGAATCCGCGCGAGAGATGGTGTAATCAAAACGCACCAAGCCAAAATCTTCGCGTGCCGACTGCGGAGGATTCGTTGCGCTATTCGCTGTGCCGTTGGCTGAGTCGGAACCAGTGGGCGCCGGCCAGAAAGCGTTCGCATACTTGAGCATCGCGGGGTTCAGATTGGGAACGGGCGTCACTCCGTCAGGCAAAAGACCCAGGCGGGCGTTGGTGCCGGGCACAACCGCGACGCTGCTCACCGCCAATCGCTGGCGGAAACCTTCGTAGTTCCCGAAGAGGAACAGTTTGTCTTTCTTCAGCGGGCCTCCCAACGATGCTCCGAATTGATTGCGCTTGAAGGGAGGTGTGGAGGTGGTTGCATCGAAGAAGTTGCGGGCATCGAAGGCACTGTTGCGCACATATTCGAAGAGGTCTCCGTGCAGTTGGTTGGTCCCCGAGGAGGTCACAATGCTGATTTGGCCTCCGGCGCGTTTCCCATACTCGGCGCCATAACTATTCGGGAGGACGTTGTACTCCCGCACCGCGTCGACCCCAAGCAACATCCCGCTGGCCCCAGTCGGCGTAATGAACAGACCGGAAGCGTTGGCGCCAATGTAATCGACCCCATTGATCAGAAATCGATTCGTTTCGGGCCGCTTGCCCGCCACGGAGAATGCCGTCCAGGCGTTGTTGTTGAGTGTATTGGCGGTGTTATTGGCCATGCCCACGTTGAGCGTCAGAAGCTGATCGAAGCTTCGGCCGTTCAACGGCAACTCCTTGATCTGTTGCTCGCTGATCACGCCGGACGTCGAGACGGTCGTGGTATTCACCAAGGGAGCAGCCTCGGTCACCGTGACCTGCTGGACGACGCTTCCCACTTGTAAGGTCAAATTCACCACTGCTTCCTGAGCCACGACCAAGTTAATTCCGCGACGCACTTCCCGCTGGAATCCCATTTGTTCCGCAGTGAGCTCATACTCGCCTACCGGGAGCGGCGCAATCCTGTAATTGCCAGTTGCGTCGACCTCCACCATTCGGGTAAGCCCGGTCTCCAGGTGTTTGACGGTAACCGCCGCGCCTGGCACCGCCGCGCCTGAAGTGTCTCTAACCGTGCCTGTAATGGCCCCCGCGAAACCTTGAGCCAGAACCGGGCAATTGCCCAGGGCGATCAAGCAAACCGATGCAATGACAGACGCTAACAATCTTGGCAGCGCGAATCGGATTCTTCCTGTGCTCTTGACCACGGCTCCTCCTTGTGTAGGACGCAACCCTTTAAGCCGAAACCCACGGCCGCAGCCGAGGTGCCGGCTGGCCCCCCGAGAATCACAATGGCAAGTGCCTAACCCCCATGAAATTGTTCCTCTCTGGCTCCGCTTGCTCCGGTCCAATCGGATCTCGATCAGAACAAGAGCTTCAGTGCAAACTGGATTTGCCGCGAGGGGTTGGCCGTTTGCGTGATGACCCCCGCGGAGGAGCTATAATTATTCCCC
>WNGL01007517.1_pt1 | contig 15993 bp, 13 predicted proteins | sample 5400591 | NCBI WGS metagenome assembly WNGL01 (sample SAMN13153377, study PRJNA577476) | soil metagenome | isolation source: 80 cm soil or saprolite under Garry oak tree replicate 1 | place: USA:California | collected 2016-06-15
GCTGCCGAGAGATCGCGCACGGTCCAGTCCGCACTGAGTCGCTCACGCGCCTCTCGGGCCTCCGCTTGATGCTTTGATTGAGCGGTCGCGACCAGCGGTTCTGGAGTGCTATGAGCAAGAGGCGTAGTAACCGGTTCTTGCTTCACTCCCTCTCCCTCGGAACTGAACTTGTAGCCAACCCTCTCGGCTACCTTGCGAAATCTTTTTTCCGATATTTCGCGCCACTCGATGTCGTAATGCTCACAGGCGACGCGTCTTTCCTGTGGAACGTGATTTGCCACCACCATCAACTCTACCGATCTGGCAGGAAATTTAGTCTTCAATGCTCCGAAATAATCTACGAGTTGGTTGATCGCTCCACGTGGCAACTTCCCCTTCTTCAGTTCAACGACTATTAGCCGGCCTATCCTGTCTTCGAATACAAGATCCGTTATTCCGACACGAGAGCGCGTTTGACGTCGGAACTGCTTCAGCGGCTCACCAAGCAGATCGTCCGCGTGGTTCCAAAGAATATCCTCCATCTCCCTTTCGGTCATGGACTTGGCCACTTGTGGTTGGTCTCATCACCATCATTGCTGTGAGTATATGACACGTAATCGCTTTTGCTCAGTCGACGATCTCGAAGCGGTATTCCTCGATGACGGGATTGGTGAGGACTTCTTTGGAGATGTGCTCGAGCTGTTTTTGGGCTTCGTCGCGGTTCCAGCCATCGAGATTCAGAACGAAGAATTTTCCCTGGCGAACGTCTTTCACGGCGGCGTAGCCAAGGCCGGAAAGAGCGTGCTGAATGGTTTGTCCCTGCGGATCGAGGACGGTGCGCTTTGGCATGACCCAAACGTGTGCTTTCATGGGGGGATTATAACATTGACGCGCTGATGGTCGTTTTGATTGCTGTGCGCCTGTTCGGGTAATCACCTGATGTCGCCAAGCATGCTACGCTGATAGAACGAACTGAGGTGACGTCGCTATATGTGCGGAATTCTCGGATACATTGGCCCCAAAAAAGTCGTGCCCGTGGTCATCGAAGGCCTGCGCAAACTCGAATACCGCGGCTACGACTCCGCCGGCATTGCCGTGGTGAACGGCACCGGCAAGCTAGAGATTCGGCGCGCGCCGGGGAAGCTCCGCAACCTCGAAGAAGCGATTGCGAAGTCGCCGCTCGAAGGCACGTATGGCATTGGCCACACGCGCTGGGCCACCCACGGCCGCCCCACGGAAGAAAATGCGCACCCGCACCGCGACTGCACGGGCCAGATTGTCGTGGTGCACAACGGCATCATCGAGAACTATCTCGAACTGAAAGAGAAACTCCAGAAGGAAGGACACAAGTTCGTTACGGAAACGGACACGGAAATCGTCGCGCACTTGGTGGAGAAGAATTCGCAAGGCGGCGTTCCGCTTGAAGAAGCGGTGCGGCGTTCGCTGAAAGAACTGCGCGGCATTTACGCGCTCGTCTTTCTGTCGGCGAAAGATCCACAGAAAATTGTCGCCGCGCGCCTGGGGCCGCCTTCCGTAGTTGGGTTGGGAGATCACGAGTACTTCGTCGCCAGCGACATCCCCGCCTTGCTCGAGCACACGCGCAAAATCTTTTTCCTTGCTGACGGCGACATTGCCGTCTTGACCAAGGATGGCGTGCGCGTGATGGATCACGATGGGCGCACCGTCGACCGTCCGCCGCAGCACGTTGCCTGGGACCCGATCATGGCGGAAAAGGGCGGTTACAAGCACTTCATGCAAAAGGAGATTTTCGAGCAGCCGCGGGCGGTGCGAGACACGCTGCTTGGGCGCATTTCGCAGGACACTGGCAAAGTTTTTTTGGATGAAATGGAGCTAAAAGAAAAACAGTTCCGCGAGTTTCAGCAGGTGCGGATTGTGGCGTGCGGAACGAGCTGGCACGCGGGGCTGGCTGGAAAATTCATGATCGAGCGGCTGGCCCGGCTTCCCGTGGAAGTGGATTATGGGAGCGAGTTTCGCTATCGCGACCCCATCATCGATTCGAATACTTTGACCGTGTGCATCAGCCAGTCCGGCGAAACCGCGGACACGCTTGCGGCGCAGCGCGAGGCAAAACTGAAAGGGTCGCCGACGATTGCGATTTGCAACGTCATCGGCTCGATGATCACGCGGGAGGCCAGCGGCACGATACCCACGCACGCAGGACCGGAGATCGGCGTGGCCTCGACGAAAGCATTCACGGGGCAATTGGCCGCGCTGCTACTTCTCGCGTCGTATCTCGGGCAGGTGCGCGGAAAGATGAGCGACGCTGCGGCGAGAAATCTGATGCAGGAGTCCTTGAGCATTCCTCATAAGATGGAAACCATTCTGCAAGCGGACGCCTCCGGCTTTTACGAGAATCTTGCGAGACAATTTTTTCGCAACACGGATTTTCTTTATCTCGGGCGCGGCATTCACTATCCCATTGCTCTTGAGGGGGCTTTGAAGCTCAAGGAGATTTCTTACATTCACGCCGAGGGCTATCCGGCCGGCGAAATGAAGCACGGACCGAACGCGCTCATCGACGAAAATCTTCCCGTTGTCGTGCTGGCCACTCGCGATGAATCGGACCGCGAAGCGATGACCCGCTATGAAAAAAGCGTGTCGAACATCAAGGAAGTCAAAGCGCGGGACGGCATCGTCATTTCGGTGGTCACCGCGAACGATCAGCTTGCGCGCGAGGCTTCTGACCATGTTATTGAGCTGCCGCCCGCGCCGGAATTGCTCACGCCTTTGCTCGAGATTATTCCCCTGCAACTGCTCGCCTATCATATTGCGGTGCGCCGCGGCTGCGATGTGGATCAGCCGCGGAATTTGGCGAAATCGGTCACCGTTGAATAGACGCTCCTTATTTCAGCTAAAATGAATCCATGCGGCGCAATTCTCCAACGAGGCTCGCATTTCTTTTACTGTTCTCGTTGCCGTTCGCGTGTTCATCGCGAGCTCAGACTCCAGATGTAACCGCATCTCTGCGCGAAGTTCGCATAGAGGGCCAGAAACATCTTTCAGAAGCCCAGATTTCAGTGCTGACTGGCCTCGTCCTCGGTTCCCAGGTTGGCCGCGCGGATTTGCAAGCCGGTGCCGACAAGCTCGTGCAAACGGGCCTCTTCGACAAAGTCAGCTACCGCTTTGAAACTCGCACGGGTGTTGTCGTCATTTACCACGTCGAAGAATCTCCAAGGGTTCCGGCCTATTTTGACAACATTCCATGGTTTGCCGATTCCGAACTCGCCGACGCCATTCGCAGGAAGATTCCTTACTTCGATGGAACCTTGCCGGAGGGTGGCGGCATGGTCGATCAAGCCGCGGATGCAGTCAAGGAATTGATTGCATCGCATGGCTTGCAGGTCACGCTTCAGCATGAGGTCATTCCGAATCCCGACGGAGATGGAAAAATTCAGCTCTTCAAGGTGGAAGGGCCATCGCTGCGAATCGAAAAACTGGAGTTCAGTGATTTACCTGGCAAAAGGCTGCCTGCATGCGAAGCTGGGTCCGCCGGAAATACGCCTGACCGGCAAACCCGAACAGAAACTGCCGGAGGAAGTCCCCGTTTTTGTTCCAGTTGATCCGGGTCCGGTTTATCACTGGAAAGAAGTTCATTGGACGGGAAACGCCACGGTCTCGGAGTTCACTTTGAGTAGCGCGGTGGGATTGAAGCCCGGCGAGGTAGCGGACGGCATGAAAATCGAAGCGGGTTGGGACCGCGTTCGTGAGGAGTTTGCACATCACGGCTATCTCGACGCGAAAGTTGATCCCGTCCCGGCGTTTGACGAGTCGGCGCACACGGTTTCCTATTCCGTGGCGATTCACGAAGGGCGGCAGTACCGCTTCGGCAAAATGGTGCTGACTGGCCTTTCGCCCACCGCGGAGAAGAAGCTGCATGCCGCATGGCCGATTTCTCAAGGCGACATTTTTGACAAGACGAAATACGAAGAAGTCTTGACAAAACTGCAACTGCACCAGGAGCAAATTTTTGGTGAGCTGCCGCTCCATTACGAAAGCGTCGGCCATTGGCTGCAAGCCGATGAAAACACAGGCACGGTCGACGTGCTTCTGGACTTCAAATGAATCGTGCGCTATGCGAAGTCAGCGCAGCAAACGCCAGCGCTGCGATATACTCAGCATGATATGAAAAGTCTGATTCAAATTCGGAATGGGGAGCGGTCGGTTCTCTCGCCGGAAGAAAAAGAAAAGCTCCTGCTCTCGTGTCTCGCGGAGATTTCATCCATTGTCGTCGCCCTTTCCGGTGGGGCAGATTCTGCCTATCTTGCCTGGGCTGCGAACCGTGCCCTGGGCAACCGCGCGTTATCGGTTACTGCGCTCTCTCCAAGTTTCCCCGCATACGACCGAGAAATCGTCGAGCAGTTTGTGAAGAAACAGGCGCTGCGCCACGAGTTCATCGAAACGCATGAGATCGAAAATCCCGCTTACCGCGCGAACCAATCCGACCGCTGCTATTTCTGCAAAGATGAATTGTTTTCCGTGCTCGACAATCTTGCGTCCTCCCGCGGATTTGCCGCTGTAGCCTATGGGGTGAATGCCGATGACACGCTCGATTTTCGGCCCGGTCATCGCGCTGCCACCGAGCACAAAGTTCTTGCTCCCCTGCTTGATGCCAACTTGGCGAAATCAGAAATTCGCGCTTTATCGCAACGGGCGGGCCTGCCCACGTGGGACCGGCCCGCCTCTGCCTGTCTTGCTTCGCGCGTTCCCTACGGGACGGAAGTAACTCTCGAACGGCTCGCGCTCGTTGAACGCGGCGAAGCGGCGTTGCGCGAATTGGGCTTCCGCCAGTTTCGCGTGCGCATCCACGACAATCTCGCACGGGTCGAAGTTTCCCAGGAAGAGTTGCCTCGCGCACTTTCGCAGGAAATGGCCGCGGCTATCGCCGAGCGACTCAAATCGGCCGGATTTGCTTATGTTGCCCTGGATCTGCAAGGTTACCGCCAAGGCTCTCTTAACGAAGCTCTGAGGCAGGCGGCCTCGTCGCACAAGGCAGCTTCCGGAACATAATTCGTTGTTTTTGCGTAGCTATTAGTGGAACGTCCGAGTAGTTGTACGGTCCCTTGGAGGAAGAATGGCGCGCTACCGCAGGTTTGGCAGTTCCCTGCTGCTCTTCTTCGCTGTTTTTGCATTGGCTGTCCTGGGGGGCTGCAATGCAGGAGCAGCGGTAAGCGGCAGCTTCGACAAGAATTTTAGTGTAAGCGGTCCCGTACGCCTCGCGCTTTCGAATGCCTCCGGCGATGTGAACATTACCGGGAGTTCCGATGGCAAGGTGCATGTGCACGGCGAGGTGCGAGCTTCCGGCTTCGGCTTTGACAATCCGCAGAAGCGCCTGGACGGCACTGTTGCGAATCCTCCCGTCGAGCAAAGGGGCGACACCATTCACGTTGGGGCGGACTTTTCGCATCTGCGCAATGTGAGCATCGCTTACACCATTCAGGTTCCGCACGACACAGAGGTAGAGTCCAATGTCGCTTCCGGCGCGCAGAACATCCGAGATCTTCGTGGCCCCGTAAAGGTCCACGCCGCCTCTGGTACGATTCGCGTTGAAAAGATTGACCGCGACGCCGACGTCTCCACAGCGAGTGGCTCGGTCACGGCTAGTGATGTAGGAAGCGATGTACAGGTTTCCAGTGCTTCTGGCAATGTCACGGTTTCGAACGTGAAAGGCGACGTCCGTGTCAAAGCTATCTCTGGCGTCATTCGTGTCTCCCATCCCGGTGGCCGCGTCGAGGGAAATACGGCGAGTGGCGAAGTGGAAATTCAGGATGCGGCCAATGACGTCACGGCTCATGCCGCCTCGGGGCGCGTTTACGTGCAGGGAAATCCCGGCGGACAAGGCTATTGGAATTTGAAAACAGCTTCGGGCGGCGTGCAAATCAGCGTCCCTGCCTCAGCGAACTTCCATCTTTCCGCGGAGGCAGTTTCCGGGGAGATTCGAACGGACATTCCCATCGTGGTCGAAGAGCAGGGAAAACATTCTCTCCGGGCGCGTGTGGGCAATGGCGGAGGACGTATCGAAGTGCACACGGCCTCGGGTGAAATTCGCATCAGCGGATCGAAGTAGATCTCGAATCTAGGTTGGACGTCTGGTTTAGACGTCTTACTTAGACTAGGCGCTTGAACAACTCCTCGTGGCGGAATAGCCGTCTCCCTAGCGACATTTTCCCGTTGAGTGTTTAGAATCGCGGCATGCCCTCTCAGCCCTCCTCTCCCGCCTTGGCGGCACTCCTGCTCTGTGCCCTGATTTCGCCGTTCTGTGCAGCCCAGCGACCTGTATCGCAAGCCTCGAACCCTGGCAGCAGCAAAGACAAACCCTTGGCCAAGCCGCCAAGCCCTGACGAAGAATTGCAGCGCGCCCTCAGCGACGCCGGAAGCGACCGGGCCGCGCTCCTGCGAAATCTCGAAGGCTTCCTGAAGAAATATCCGGATTACCCTAACCGCACCGGCATCTATCGCGCTCTTGTCGAGGCGAGCCTGCAATTAAAAGACAATGCGCGCGCCGCGGACTACTCCGAGCGCATGGTGTCGCTGAATCCCAACGACATTTCCATACTCCTGCTCGCCATCGAGCTTCTCGAGCGACAGGAAGACCAAGCCGGGTTTCGCCGCGCCCTCAGCTACTCGACGCGGATTCTGGACCTCGTGGAACGCGCGTCTCCTTCGGAACGTTCCGCGCGGGTTTCTCTTGAACAATGGGAGCAGCAAAAAAAGAGCGATCTCGCAAACACTCACTTCCTGCGGGGCGACCTCTACTTCAAGCTGAAGGACTATGATGCGGCTCGAAAAGACTTGGAGACCAGCTACGAAATCTTTCCGACCGCAGGCGCGGCGCAAAGGTTGGGAGAAACTGCAGAGCTTCAAAAAGACTTGAATACCGCCATACAGGAATACGCCCGCGCTTTCGCGCTGGCGGAGGGAAAGAGCGGGAGCGTCAGCCGCGAAGAAATTCGCAAGAAGATCGGCAACGTTTGGAGGCTTGCCCACGGTTCGGAAATAGGCTTAGGCGAGTATTTGCTGAACACCTATGACACTGTGACGCGGCCTTCGCTGAAGAATCCGGTGCGCAACGACGGCGTCAAAGAATTTTCTGCATTCACGCTTCGCAAGGCATCGAATGGCGCGCCTTATCCTTTGAAAGACACGAAAGGGAAAGTAGTTGTTTTGAACTTCTGGACCACTTGGTGCGGTCCATGTCACGCGCTCGAACCCCTATTCGCGCACGTGGCTGCCGACTTCCACGATCAGCCGGGAGCGCTCTTTCTGTCCACAAACTGCGATGAGGACGAGACTCTCGTTGCGCCCTACCTGCAGAAGGGCAAGGCCGCGACCGAAGTCGTGCTTGCCGATGGTCTGGACCGGCTATTTTCTGTGAATTCCTTTCCTACCGTCATCGTCATCGATCGTCAGGGAAAAATCGCTTTTCGTTCCGATGGTTTCCAGCCGGACACTTTCGAACGCGACCTTTCGTCGGCTGTGCACCGCACCGTGGACCAACCGGAAGTCATACCCTGAGAATCGCATCAAGGCGCCAAATCCGGGCTGTATCCGTCCACCACGTCCACGAAGTCGGACACTTCCGCCATGTCTTTTCCCACAAACCGAATCGTATGGGAATCCACGCGCTGCACGGACCTCAGATAACTAAGCATCTGCGCCGGCGTATAGTTTTTGAAACTAATCTCGAGAGTGACGGGCGCTTTGATCAAGTAAGGCTTGAAATCGTGCAGACGCGCAAGCGCCGCTTTTACTCCTGCCCCAATCCTTTCGCAGGATGCTTCGGGAGTTAGGGTTTCAGCAGAGTGAAAGCTCAGGTTCTTCTTGGTCTCAGCGGTCTCGATGTTTCCCAGGCGCGATTTCAGTTCCTCCAACGCAGCGTCGTCCCCAGAAGCAAAAATCACCGGCACGCCTAAGGCTCCCGCATAAGCGGCGTTGAATTCGCCCTCTGTAACTGCGTTGCCATTCAGCGATACGCGTGTGAGATGCGCACTCGAGAACGTATGCGCCCGCACGCCTCGCATGTTCGTTGTTGACGCGTGGTAGCCAATGAAGAGCGCGGCATCGAAACTCGAATCGAGGCCTGCCATCATTCCTCCGTGGCGCGGCCAGGAACGCACGATTCGAACATTTTTCGGAAATTCTTCAATCAAAAGACTTTCTCCGTTTCCGTGGGAATCGCTTACAACGATCTCCGTTGCGCCGGATTCTTTGGCGGCCTTTACCGCAGCTAGCGTTTCGTTGGTCATGAAGCGACGGAAGCGCTCGTACTCGAATCCTCCGGGACCCAGTTGATCGGCGGTGACCACCCCCGCCACGCCCTCCATATCGACGGAAATGTAAATTTTGAGTTTCTTGGCCGCTGGCGCGGAAGTTTGCGGCTTTGCTGAAGGCCACGGGAACAACCAAACAACGCTTGCGGCAAAAAGCACACGGCAGATGCGATGCAAAATGCTCATGAACGCACCTCTGGAAATGCTGGATTAGGAAATCTGCGAACGGGAGTTTATCAGCTTCGTGCAGCCGGCGCAGAAGGAAAAACGAGTGCGACCTCGCTGGCGGCGAGAATTGTATTCACGTGAATGCGAACCGTATCTTCCACGCGGCGCGCATAGCCGCCGGCCAAGGTTGTCGCGACGGGGATTCCGCGCCGTCGCGCTCCCTCAAACACGCTGCGGTCGCGCTTTTTCAATCCTTCTTTCGTGAGCGAAAGGCCGCCAAGCTGATCTTCGCAGTAGGGATCGGCGCCGCCTACATAAAAAAGAATCTCCGGCCGAAAACTGTCCAACGCTTGTTGCACGGCGGGAATCAATGCGCCCAGATACTCTTCATCTTCCACGCGATCATCCATGTTCAGGTCGACGTTGGAAGGCGGCTTGTGCCCCGGGTAATTGTTGAGCTGATGGATCGAAAGCGTGAACACGGTAGGATCGTTGCGAAAAATGGCGGCGGTGCCGTTGCCGTGGTGCACATCCGTGTCCACGACGATCGCTCTCTTGATGGCGCCGTCCGACTGCAGCCTGCGAATCGCCACCGCCACATCGTGAATTGCGCAAAAGCCTTCGCCATGCTCAGGATAAGCGTGGTGAAAGCCTCCGCTCAGGTTCGAACCGAATCCGTCGCGCAGCGCCATTTTGCCCGCGAGTATCGTTCCCCCGGCTGCCAGCCAAACGGCTTCGACCAGTTCCGGCGAGTAAGGCACTTCGAGGCGCATCACGTCACTGGCCGTGAGCGTACCAGTCTTCAGTTTATGGACCCAGTCGGCTGCGTGTACTCGCAGAATGTCTTCGTCGTTGGCCCGCTCGGGCTGCAGAAAATCCTCCTGATTAGCCAGTTCTTCGCGCAAAAGCGTCTCGTAAATCAACCGGAATTTCTGCGAGGGGAAAACGTGTGGCCCGAGGTGCAGGTCATAATGTTCATGATAAACAAGCTTGAATGGGAGAGAAGCAGTCATGAACCAGTTGAGGAATGTCTTTTCTAAATCGTTGAACCTTGAACTCTCTGACTCTTTCTAATTCTCGCGCTCGAGGATGAAATCGGGAAGCGTGGCGAGCGCACGCGCATACTCTGAGTCGCGGTGGCCATTGAGGCAGGCTTTGGCCCTCTGCGCGTAGTCTTGCGCAAGGCAGCGCGCCCGGTCGAGCGCGCCAGAGTCGTTCACCAGCGAAACAATCGTTTCCGGCCGCACGGAATCAAATTCCTTTTCCGCAAGGACTCGCGCGACGAGTTCGCGCGCCTCGCGATGGCCGTTTTCCATAGCATAAATCAGTGGCAGCGTGACTTTACCTTCCTTCAAATCGCTCAACACGGGCTTCCCCAGTTGCTGCGCCGAGGCCGTGAAGTCCAGCAGATCGTCCACCAACTGGAACGCCAGCCCCGCGTTCCTTCCGTATTCCGCCAGCGCTTCCTCTTCCTCGCCTTCCAGCCTGCCAAGCACAGCTCCGAGGCGCGCGCAACCGCTGAACAAGCATGCCGTTTTGTAAGTGGCCAGGCGCAAGGCATCCTCTTCGGTCACGTCGATGCGGCCGATTTTCTCGAGTTGGATGAGTTCGCCTTCGACCATTTTTTGCGTCAGGTCGATGAGGATATCGAGAATGTGGAAGTTGCGCTCTTCGAGCGCCATTTGAAAGGACTGCATATACAGCCAGTCGCCGGTGAGCACGCTGCGATGATTGCCCCACCTGGCGTTTGCCGATGGGCGACCGCGCCGCGTGCCGGCGCTGTCAATCACATCGTCGTGAATCAACGTGGCGCTGTGGAGGAGCTCGACCACCGCTGCGAGGCGAATAGCGCTGCGGTCTTTTCGCCCCGCGTAATTTGCAGACAGAAGCAGGAGCGCAGGACGCAAGCGCTTGCCCCCGCCTCCGAGCAAATAGGCGGCCACTTCCGACACCGCGGGAAACGCCGTGTCACTCTGACGGGCAAGCTCGTCTTCCACCAGAGCGAGGTCGTCGCGGACGAGATCGAACACCTCTTTGACCGTGAGCAGTGCGATGGCCTTCCTCCTGGCCTGCATCTATTTTCCGGATTCAGCAGCCGTTGACCCCTGGGGCCGCGGAAGACGGAAAAGACGCCGGAAATTCTCCGAAGTTGCGGCGGCGATTTCGTCCGGCGACAAGTCTCTCACACTCGCGAGCATGCGCGCTACTTCGGCGACGTAAGCAGGCTCGTTGCGTTTGCCGCGGTAGGCTTGTGGCGCCAGGTACGGAGAGTCCGTCTCAATCAGAATCTTCTCGAGTGGCAAAGCTTTCGCAACCTCGCGAAGATTCTGCGCTTTCGGATAAGTCGAATTCCCCGCAAAAGAAATCAGAAAACCCATTTCTAGACCGCGCCGCGCGTCTTCGAGCGTGCTGCTGAAACAATGCAGGATGCCGCCCAAGCCGGTGGGCTTCCAATGCTCTTCTATCATGTTGAGGCAATCGGTCCAGGCGTCGCGGCAATGGATAATGATAGGGAGTCTTGCTTGCGCTGCGAGTTCCATTTGGCCGCGGAAGGCTTTGTGCTGCGCTTCGCGCGGCGAGTGATCGTAAAAATAGTCGAGGCCGATCTCGCCCCAGGCAATCACTTTTGGATGCTTTGCCAGTTTGGAGAGTTTTTCCAAGTGGCTCGGCGTGACTTCCTTTGCCTCGTGGGGATGAATGCCAATGGTTGCGTAGATCCAGTCGTGCTGTTCGGCGAACGGAAGAGCTGAGTCAAGTTTCTCCGGACCGGGGCCCGTGCCGATTGCAAGAAGATTCGTTACGCCTGCGGCGCGCGCGCGTTCGAGCGTAGCCTCGCGGTCTTCCGCAAACTGCGGGAAATCAATGTGCGCATGGGAATCGATCAGTTCCATATGTGATTTGATAGCACAGACACTCTTGTCTGTGCGCCGCGCCACAAAACGAACAGCACAGGCAAGAGTGCCTGTTTTACTTCAGTCTGGCGCCGATTTCGACGTCCTCGTCGGGGAAGCCAGCGAGGACGGGGCGGCCTTCGGGGCCGACAGCAGCGGCAATGATCATGCCGTTGGATTCGACGCCGCGCAGTTTGCGAGGCGCAAGATTCACCACCACGGCGACTTTACGTCCGATGAGTTTTTCCGGCTCGTAATATTGCGCGATGCCCGCGCAAATCTGGCGAATTTCCGTGCCGATATCCACGGTGAGTTTGAGCAACTTGTCCGCGCCGACAATGCGCTCCGCCGTTTTGATCTGCCCGACCCGCATTTCGATTTTGGCAAAATCCTCGATGCCGATTTTTTCCGGCGCGACTTGCGGCGCTGCGGCCGCGCCACCCGTGGCGGGCGCGGTTGCCGCCTTGGCCGCTGGGGCCGTAACAGGCGACGGTTGCTTTTGTTCTTCCTTTTCCATGGTCTCCATCCTCTCGATTGCTTCGGCTTTTTCGATTCGCGGAAAGAGTGTCTCAGCCTTTGATATCTTTGTACCGGGCTTGAGCTGGCCCCACTGCAAGTGGTCAATCTTCACTTCACCTAACGGGTCAGTCTGGCCAAGTTGCTTCCATAGCTTCTTCGTGGAATCAGGAAGTACGGGATGAGCAAGAACTGCGACAAACCTCAATGCCTCGGCAGCGTTATACAGAACCATTGATAGAAGGTCACGTTTGGTTCCATCCTCGGCTAAAGCCCATGGCTTCATGGAACTCAGATACGCATCAACCCCTGAGATAAGCGTCCAAATCCCCTCTAGAGCATTTGAGAACTGAAGATTATCAAGTCTCCATAGAACGCTGGATGGAAGCGGCTGCTCTGCACGGGCCAGAAACTCAGCGTGTCCTTTAACATCCTCGAAGAAACCCTTGTCGCTTTCCGAAGAAATGCCACCGTGGGGAATTTTACTGTCAAAGTATTTCTCGATCATCGTCAGTGTGCGGCTGGCAAGGTTGCCGAGGCCGTTCGCGAGATCGCTGTTATAGCGCGTGACCAGCGCGTCATAACTGAAATTGCCGTCCTGGCCGAAAACGGTTTCGCGCAGAAGATAGTAGCGGAGCGCGTCCATGCCAAGGACGTGCACGATGGGCCGAGGGCGAACGACATTGCCGAGGGACTTGCTCATTTTGGCGCTGTCCATGAGCAGCCACCCGTGAGCCCAGATTTGCTTCGGCAACGGAAGACCGGCAGCCATCAAGAACGCTGGCCAGTACACGGCGTGAAAGCGGATGATTTCCTTGCCGACGAGATGGACATCGGCGGGCCAGAATCCCATCTTTTCATATTGCGGGCCGCCGACGGCGCTGAGATAGGCGGTCAGCGCATCGAACCAGACATAAAAAACGTGAGGCTCTTCGCCGGGAACGGGAATGCCCCAACGAACCGAAGTGCGCGTGATGCTGAGATCGCGGAGGCCACCTTCGACGAAACTGAGAACTTCATTGCGACGAGATTCGGGTTGAATGAAATCGGGATGCTTGGCGTACCAGTCAAGAAGCGGCCTCTGGAACGCGGAGAGCTTAAAGTAGAAATTGGCTTCGGTGACGGTTTCGGTGGGGCGGCCGCAATCGGGGCAATTTTCGCCGGGCTTTACGTCCACGTAGGCGTTGTCGTAGATGCAGTATTGGCCGGTATAGTGGCCGGGGTAGACGAAACCATTGTCGCGGCACTGCTTGAATAGCCATTGAACTGTATGCGCGTGTTTCAGGTCGGTGGTGCGGATGAATTCGTCGCCCTGGACACCGAGTTCGTCCCAGAGAGCCTTCCACTCGGCGGCCATTTTCGCCACGAATTCGGATTCGGGAACGCTGGCTTTTTTGGCGGAGCGCTCGACGTTGACACCGTGCTCATCGGTGCCGGTGGTCATGACCACGTCGTAGCCACGCATGCGTTTGTAACGGCGAATGGTGTCACAGACGATGGTCGAGTAGGTATGGCCGATGTGCGGCAGGCCGTTCGTGTAGTAAATCGGCGTGGTCAGATAGAATTTGGGTTTTCCAGGTGGCATGTTCAGTTTGTTTTGCCCGCCATTTCATAGGCACGCAACGCCTCGCTGATGACGCGTTGCAGCGGGACGTTCCTCTCGACCGCCAGCTTGCGGCAGTCGTCGTACTCCGGCGCGACGTGCAGGATGCGGCCGTTCACGCGCGAAATCTTGATGCGCACGTCGCCAAAATCGGTGGACACGCTGACAAACTCGCGCGGGAGGGTGCGCCGCTGCGCGTGGTACGAGCGCGCGCCGAACGTCGTGGTCTCCGCAAAAATCAGCGACATCAGCGTCTGCGTGTCGTGCGGCTTGCACAAAACTGTGAGCAAAGTCCCTGGGCGGTTTTTCTTCATTTGTACCGGCGTTGTGTAGACGTCCAGCGCACCCGCGGCCAGCGCCTTTTCCAGGAAGTAGCCGTAGATCTGCGGATTCATATCATCGAGGTTGGCTTCGATGACGGCGATCTCTTCGTCGAAGCCAGGGACCGTTTTCTCCGCGGTCTCGCCAATCATCAGCCTCATCACATTGGGCTGGCCTTCCAAATCAGCTGTTCCCGCGCCATAACCAATCGCGCTAACACTCATGGGTGGCTGGGGACCAAAGGAATCGCAAAGAGTCGCGACAATCGCAGCGCCAGTCGGCGTCACTAGTTCTTTTTGCACGCCATTCGAATACGTCGGCTTCCCCTGAAGCAGATTTGCAGTAGCAGGAGCAGGCACTGGCAAAACACCGTGAGCCATCTTTGCCGTGCCTCCGCCCACATTCAGCGCCGAGCAGGCAAACTTCTCGATTCCCAGAAAGTGGAAGCCGACGCAAGCCCCGACGATGTCGACAATCGCATCCACAGCGCCGACTTCATGAAAGTGAATCTTTTCCAGCGGCACGTCGTGCACACGGGCTTCGGCTTCGCCCAACTTGGTGAAAATCGCTGCAGCGCGCTCGCGAACTGGTGGCGCGAGTTGCGCCCCTTTCAGAATTTCGAGAATTGAGCTGAGGGAGCGATGTTTGTGCTGATCCTCAGTCTTCACCTTGACGTACGTCGCGGCCATTCCATTCTTCCAGACTCTTTCCGCAGAAAGCTCCCAGCCCGGAACTTGTAGTCCACGAAGATTCGAGCGCAGATGCTCGAGCGGACAGCCCCCATCGACCAAGGCCCCGAGGGTCATGTCGCCGCTAATGCCAGAAAAACAATCAAAATAGGCCAGTTTCATGGAAAAACCGCCGAACGGTGGGACTTCAAGCCGGAATTGTCACTCCGTCGGATTCAAATTGATACTATCGGCGCAGCCATGTACTGTCAAACGGCCTCTCTGTGCCGCTCTCTTTGACCCCCGTCGCGGGCATCTCCTATACTGGCGTGATTCCAATCCGGTGCTGGCTCACCTAGAGGACGCATGTATCAGACACTGACGAAAGTATTAAGCAAAGTCCTAGCGACGCACATACGGGAAAAGTATGGTGTACAGCTGGAGATTGTGCTGGACCGCCCGCCGAAGCTCGAAATGGGCGAAGCGGCGTCGCCAGTGTGTTTTGAACTTGCAAAGCGGCTGAAAAAGGCTCCGCGGCAGATTGCGCAGGAGATTGCCGGCAGCCTTGGAAAGATCGAAGGCATCGCGCGCTTGGAAGTTGCCGGCGGCGGATACTTGAACGCGTACTTCGACCGCGGCGCATTTTGGGAGAACGCGCAGAAGGAAGCAAGCGAACCGCGCCCCACACCGGAAGCCTCACAGCAGAAAATCATCGTTGAGCACACCAGCATCAACCCCAACAAAGCTGCTCACATCGGTCACGTGCGCAACGCGGTTCTTGGGGACACCATGGTTCGCATCCTACGGCATGCCGGCAAGCGCGTGCAGATTCAAAACTACATCGACAATACGGGCGTTCAAGTCGCCGACGTAGTCATCGGGCTGTTGCGCATGGAGCAGCGAACCGCCACTAACGTGATGGCGTTGGCACACGAGCCGAAATTTGACTATTACTGCTGGGATCTATACGCGAAGGCCACAACCCTTTTCGCTGAAGACCCTGCGCGCGGGGCCGCATTGCGGACCGAAACGCTGAAAGCCATCGAGGAGAATCGCGGAGAAGACGCTGAAGTCGCGCATGTGGTAGCGGACGCCATCGTTACCTGCCATCTGAACACCATGGCGCGCCTGGACATTCATTACGATTTACTGGCTCGCGAGAGCGAAATCCTGCATTTGAAGTTCTGGGACACGGCATTCGAAATGCTGAAAAAATCCAGCGCCATTCATCTAGCCACAAGCGGGAAGATGAAGGGGTGTTGGGTTTTGCCTTGGGAAGAAAAAGAAGGAACTAACGCAGGGGCCGCAGAGAACGCAAAGGACACAGAGAAGAAAAAGACAACGGACGAAAACGACGAGAACGAGCAGGACAAAATCATTGTGCGGTCGAATGGAACGGTGACGTACGTCGGCAAAGACATCGCCTATCAGCTGTGGAAATTTGGCCTGCTGGGCAAGGATTTTTGCTACCGGAAATGGCCCAACGCGCCGGCCGGGCGAACCGTTTGGGCTACGACCACCCGAAAAACGGAGCCGGACGCGCCGCACTTTGGCGAAGC
>WNGL01005061.1_pt1 | contig 15992 bp, 16 predicted proteins | sample 5400591 | NCBI WGS metagenome assembly WNGL01 (sample SAMN13153377, study PRJNA577476) | soil metagenome | isolation source: 80 cm soil or saprolite under Garry oak tree replicate 1 | place: USA:California | collected 2016-06-15
AGCAGTACCCGTATATCACCTTCAAGAGCAAAAAGGTGATCCTGATGGACGCGAACCACGGTCAGCTCATTGGCGATCTAACCATTCGCAATATCACTCGAGAAGTGGTGTTGGACGCAGAATACAGCGGAGTGAGCCAGAGTCCCTGGAACACGTATAGCGCCGGATTCAATCTGCGTGCCAGGGTGAACCGCAAAGATTGGGGCCTGAACTGGAACATGGTGTTAGCAGGAGGCGGCATTGTCGCCAGCGACGAGATCACGTTAACCATTGACCTCGAACTGACAAGGCCGGTGGAAGCGGCTGCACCTATCCAGGCTGAGGGAGCCACTGCTTAAAAGGCAAGTAATATCAGCGAGGTCAAATTGCTGTAAGTATGCGTGTGAAGGCTACTTGCGTTCTTCTGTAGGGTAGGTATCGGTATTCTCGGCTACCTTCTTCGGTTTCTTAGTGATTGGTGGTTGACCTTCCGGTACATCCTCTATTAACTCGGTGACGGGGACACCGAGAGCCTTCGCTATCTTATCGAGCGTGTTCAGCGACGCATCGTGCTGCGGATTATGCCAGATGGCCTGGATCGTTTTCATATTGATGTCGGCTGCCCTCTGCAACCTGGCCATGGAAATGCCTCTGGCCTGTGCGACCTCTTTCACCCGCAAGCGTCTCATGTCTGTCTGCCCCCTGGTAGTTGATGTACGCATGATACTAAACATGACCACTTGACACAATCCCATTGTAATGATATGTAATACAGCGGTATGTATTTGAACGGTACCTAATACAATGGTACAACTTATCGTGCTTGATCGACAAAAGGGGGACGCAACATGAGCGAGGTTGCAAGGCTGCGCAGGCAGATCGAACTGGAGTGTGAGGCAATGCGGCTGGCGATGGATGGGTACGCTGCCGTCACTTCCCACAAGGTGATTGAGCAAAGATATAAGAACCTGGGGAAGCACCAGGAGGATTTAGAGAAGCACGTGGGCAAAGAGGAAGCGAGAAGTATCGTTGTGGAGATCTACGCGACAGCGTTGGGATGAGTGCTGCTGTTCTGTTCCTCGTCAGGGTATCGCCGTGCTCGATATGGAAGTCTTCGATACCATGCAGGAAGAGGTTCATACGCGCAATGGCCGAGGTCATCAGGTTACGCTCCTGGCCGTAGAGCTTGAGGGTACGCTACTCTTTGCCCTGTCGTCGCAGTTGCGCGACAGTGGAAAGCAGCATGCCGCCAGAGCCGCAGGTGGGGTCATAGATCGATTCCCCGGGCTGCGGGTCCAGCATCAGCGTCATCAGGTGAACGACGGTACGGTTGGTATAAAACTCGGCGGCGGTGTGCCCACTATCGTCGGCAAACTTTTTGATGAGATATTCGTATGCCTGTCCCAGTTCGTCTTCAGGCACGTTAGCGATAGAGAGGATGAGCGAGGAGAAGTGTTCCACCAGGTCGCGCAGTGTGGCATCCGAGAGGCTTTCTTCGTTGGTCCACTACGCATCGCCAAAGATGCCGTAAAGTTGTTTGGGGTTAGCCTTCTCGATCTCGCGCATGGCTGTTTGCATCGCGAGGCCGACGTTTTCACCACGTTGCGCACATCGCGCCAGTGACAGTTATCGGGAATCTGAAAACGATGATTCTCTGGGAAGGAGGCAAATTCCTGATCTCCGCCCGATTCCGCGAGAGCTGCTGCTATCTCCTCATCGTACACATCGGAGATTCGCTTGAAGAAGAGCAAAGGAAAAATATAGGTTTTGAAGTCCGCCGCATCAACCGGTCCTCTAAGGATATTCGCCGCTTCCCACAGATGGTTTTCTAGTTTCGAGAGATCAAGTACAGTGCTAAATACCAACCCTTCCTCCCCATCTGGAATTATCGTGAAACTTAACTGCGCATTTTTCTTTTTCATCTTACAATACTCTATGCCTATCAATAATGACGCATAGTGACCCAATAATTAACCATTCGTCATGACCCCACTTTCCCCCTCCGAGAAACGCGGGAGACGGGGGTGGGGGCGGCTTTCCCACATGTAGGGATGCCCCTTGTGGGCGTCCGGCCCTGCCCCTGGCGCCCACAAGGGCATCCCTACAAATTGGTTGCTTCTGCTCCCAGCTTCGCCAATCCCTCCGCGATAGCCCCCGCCACGTTGGTTTCCGCCGTCTGCCGAGCTACGCGCAGAGCATTTTTGATGGCTTTGGCGTTGGAGCGGCCGTGCGAAATGATGGCCGAGCCATTGACGCCGAGCAGCGGCACACCGCCGTATTCAGCGTAGTCGAGGCGTCGAAAGACCTTGCGCAGGCCGGGGCGCAGCACGGCAGCCGCCAGCTTGCTGGGAAGCGAACTGGTCATCTGCGTGCGCAGCAGGCCGATCAGCGTTTCGGCGAGTCCCTCGCTGAGTTTGAGGACGACGTTGCCGACGAAGCCATCGCAGACTACCACGTCAGCGCTGCCCACCGGAATATCGCGCCCCTCGACGTTGCCGGTGAAGTTCAGGCCCAGCGTACCGGCGGTAGCCTTGAGCAGCTGGTGGGCCTCCTGTACCAGCTGGTTGCCCTTGCTCTCCTCTTCGCCGTTGGCGAGCAGGCCCACGCGGGGAGACGGAATAGAGAAGATACGCTCCATATAGATGGAACCCATCAGGGCAAATTGCTGTAGGTACTCGGGCCTGCAATCGGTGTTCGCGCCCATGTCGATGACCAGGCACACGCCGTCTTTTGTAGGGAAGACACCGCCCAGGGCTGGCCGCTCGACGCCCTCGATCCGTTTGAGGGTGAAGAGCGAGGCGGCCATCATCGCTCCGCTATTGCCGGCTGAGACCGCTCCCAGGGCTGCCCCATCGCGCACCTGCTGCAGCGCCAGGGTCATCGAGGCATTTTTCTTGCGACGCACGGCATTCGCGGGATGCTCATCCATCTCGATGACTTCATCGGTATGAATGATAGGCAGATCAAGCCCCTGCGTGTCGTGTTTCGCCAGTTCCGCGCGAATGGCATCTTCTCGGCCCACCAGGTAGACGCCCATGTGATACTCGCGCGCCGCCTGTACAGCGCCCGCGACAATTTCGCCAGGAGCGTTATCGCCGCCCATAGCGTCCAGGGCCACTCGCGTGGTGGGCGCAATGAATTGGGCAGTGCCTGCGGCCCCTACACCGGTTTCACTCATACTCGTCTGCCCTCTGGCTCACCAATGGTGGCCTTTACCAGGTCAACCAGCTTGTCCAGGTCAAAGGGTTTGTAGACAATATGCACGACGCCCGCCTTACGAAACTCTTCTTCTTCATTTTTGGCATCCAGGAAGGCCGTCACGACAATTACGGGAATCTTATGATCGCCCATTTCCATGAGCCGCAGTTCGTCGCGTCCGTCCAGGTACTGCATCATCAGGTCCAGCAAGATGAGGTCCGGCTGGTGTTCGCGCACGGCATCATAGAAACGCAGGCTTTGCGTCGTCATATACGTTTCGTAGCCTTCATCGGCCAGCGCCTCGCGCAGTAGATCAGCAATGGTTGGGTCATCGTCCATGACCAGGATTTTTTTCGCCATCGGCGCCCCCTCATGTAACAGTTCACGTTAGTAATGCACTTCGCTCTCTCGGCATCCTTATTATAGCATTATGCCTTACAAAAGGGACGTAGAGAAGAAGCAAATTGCCTAAAGAGTAGGACTAAGGGGTAAGATTCACTTTCGGAAAATATTGACATTTGTTCTTATTTCATGCTACCATGCTGCCGAAGCAATCCATATTTAGATTTTCAAATAGCAGCAGGAGGATGCGCCATTCTTTCCAACCCTCTCTTTTGTGACGCTTGCGGCGCGGCAAATCGTCCCCAGGCACTCTTTTGCTTTGCCTGCGGGCAGCCGCTGCAGGCGCAAGGGGGGAAATCAGCGAGACAGACCACGGGGCTACTGGTCTACAATCACCTGCTCAAACAGCGCTACCGTATCCTGCAACAGGTGGGCAAGGGCGGGTTCGGCGCGGTCTACAAGGCGGCTGATCTCCAGTTTGGCAACCGGCAGGTGGCAATCAAGGAGATGAGCCAGAGCAGCTTGAGTCCGCAAGAACTGGTCGAGGCGACCGAATCCTTCAAGCGCGAAGCCATGCTTCTAGCGGGACTGACCCATCCCAACCTGCCGCGCATCTATGAGCAATTCATGGATATGGGGCGCTGGTACCTCGTCATGGATTATATCGAGGGCGAGACGCTGGAAGATCACCTGGAGAAGCGGCCGGGCAAGAAATTGCCGGTAGAAACCGCGCTGGAGATTGCCGTCCAGCTTTGTATGGTGCTCGAATACCTGCATATGCGCCAGCCGCCCATCATCTTCCGCGACCTCAAGCCCGGCAATATCATGTTAACCCCGCACAAGCATATTTACTTGATCGACTTTGGCATCGCGCGTCACTTCAAGCCGGGGCAGGCCAGGGATACCGCCGCGCTTGGCTCGACGGGCTATGCCGCGCCGGAACAATACGGTAAAGCTCAGACCACGCCCCGCGCCGATATCTACGCGCTGGGAGCCACGCTGCACCAGCTTATGACAGGTCATGATCCCTCCGAGACACCGTTTCAGTTTCTCGCACTCAAACTGCCCGGTCATCCAATCCTGGCACGGCTGGAACAGTTGATTATACGCATGGTCGAGATGGATAGCAATAAACGCCCTGCCAGCGTTGCAGCCGTGCGGCAGGAACTCCAGCAAATTGCTACGCAGTTGTTGATCGGCAAAACCAATCCCCTGCCAGCGGGTCTGCCGACAACCTATCAACCACCACAGCCGCCACCCTTGCCCAGGCTCACGCGCACCAGCAAGCCTCAACCGCAGACGCAGAGCAATACGCGCTACATTTGCAATGGACATACCAGCCGCGTGACGGCGGTGGCATGGTCGCCAAAGGGCACACACATCGCCACCGCCAGCTATGATAAGACCGTGCGACTCTGGGATACCGCGCACGGCTTCAGCGTGATTATTTATCGCGGACACTGGGATCGAGTACAGGCGGTGGCATGGTCGCCTGATGGCAAACGTATCGCATCGGCGGGCAACGACGGCACCGTGCAAATCTGGGAAGCCGCCACCGGGAGCCATCTCTTCACCTATCGCGGGCATAGCTTGCCCGTCGGGGCGGTAGCATGGTCGCCCGACGGTACGCGCATCGCGTCTGGCGACGACGATAAAACGGTGCAGGTCTGGGATGCCACGAGTGGGGCAAACGTCTTCACCCATCGCGGACATAGCGGCAAAGTGCAAACGGTAGCATGGTCGCCAGACGGCAGGCGCATCGCCTCCGGCAGCGACGACAAAACCGTGCAGATCTGGATGCCAGTTAAGCCAAAAAGCGGCTTCTTTACCATGATCCTACCGGCACGCGGTGAATTGACGTATCGCGGGCACAGCGCGAAGGTACACGCGCTTATGTGGTCGCCCAATGGGCAGCGTCTCGCCTCGGTCAGCGCGGACAAGACCTTGCAGGTGTGGGACGCGTCAACGAGTAAAAAATATTTCATCAATCGTAACAGCAACGCCGGTTTGAATGCCGTAGCCTGGTCGCCCGACAGCCGCTTTATCGCCTCTGGCGGCAATGACAAAATGGTGCAAATCTGGGATAACGTGACGCGCCACTCAGTCTATACCTATCACGGCCACACCGGTTATGTGACGAGCCTCACATGGTCGCTCGATGGAAAATTGCTCGCCTCAGCCAGTGTTGATCATACGGTACAGGTGTGGGAGAAGCGGTAAAAGCTAATGGGAAGTCGCAATTTACAGCACAAACGACATCAGGTCACGCCCTATCATGATCGTTCCCCTATAACCAGCCTCGTTCGCTCGCCTTTGCAAGTCGTTAGCATCCAATTCGCGATACTGGTGTGAACATACTATCACTTTTGCCTGTGACCGCGCCGCCAGCTCTACTATCTCAGCATCCGAGGGATGACCCGAGTCGATGATGGCAAGGTCAACCTGGCTCAGAAACGCGATTTCCTGCTCGTGAAAATGGGAATCGCCGGTGATGGCGTACCGCTTGCCGTTCCACGTGAGACACAGGCCATGATTATTCGCGGGTGGTAGACTGATGAACTCGAAGTCATGTCCTTCTACCTCAAATGGTCCTTCCGTGACTTCATGAACCTGCACAGCATATGATAACTGCGTGAAGCTTGATGCCCCAAAGACGCTCATCAAGCCATCTACCAGCTTCTGTATACCTGCTGGCCCATAGATATGCAGATTCGTGCTGCGCGGGTCGCGTCTTGACCACGCACCCGCGTGTAACAAGGGAATGAGGTCAGAGACGTGATCGGGATGAAAGTGTGAGAGAATAATATGGTTTAGCCGGTTATGCTGGACGCCAGCCTCGAGCAATCGTTGTACGATGCCATGTCCACAATCGAACAGGATGGGTAGTCCATCAAGGTCCAGCAGCACGCTCGATGCTCTGCGTTCGTGTTCGACCTGGCATGTTCCGGTGCCCAGTAGGGTGATGCTGCTCATATTTCATGAGCCTTTCTAAACCGCTCGAAAAAGATTCGATGAGATACAATAAAAGCGTGCTATGAGTAAACACTATAGTATATGACGTGACGATTTTGAAAAGAGGAACCCGCCATGAAATTTGATCTCGATGAGGAGCAATCAGATATTCGCGACATGGTACGTCGCTTTACCGAACAGGAAATCACCCCGCACGCTGAAGCATGGGATGAACAAGAATATTTTCCGCGTGAAGTCTATACGAAAATGGCTGACCTGGGTCTGATGGGTATGACCACGCCGGAAGAGTACGGCGGGAGCGCGCTGAGCCGACTGACGGGCGCGTTAGTGTACGAGGAGCTAGCAAAAGGCGAGATGGCGACCGCAGTTGGCCTGTCGGTACACAACATGGTCACAGGCTCGATTGCCCGTTTTGGCAAAGAACGACAGCGCCGCCGCTGGGTATCGAAATTGGCTTCTGGCGAGCTGCTGGGCGCTTTTTCATTGAGCGAAGCGGCGGCAGGTTCAGACGCAGCCAGCCTGCAATGCCGGGCGGAAAACCAGGGTGATCGCTACCTGGTCAATGGCTCCAAGATGTGGGTGACAAATGCCGGTGAAGCTGATATTTACCTGCTGATGGCACGCACCAACGAGAGTAAGGGTTCGATGGGCATCTCCTGCTTTGTCGTCGAGAAAGGCACGCCCGGCTTCTCCTTTGGCAAGAAGGAGCGCAAAATGGGCCTGCACTCTTCACCCACCCGCGAGCTGCTCTTTGAAGATTGTGCCATCCCCACTGCCAATCGCATTGGTGAAGAGGGCCAGGGTTTCAAGATCGCCCTTTCTTCGCTGGATGGCGGGCGTATCAACATCGGGGCCGTTGCCGTAGGCGTGGCGCAAGCCGCATTTGAAACCGCCGCCCGCTATGCCCGCACGCGCGAACAATTTAACCAGCCCATAGGCGCATTTCAGGGCATCCAGTTCCTGCTGGCGGACATGGCGATGAAGATCGAGGCCGCGCGCCTGCTGGTCTACGAGGCCGCTTATAAACTCGACGAGGGACAGAACGCTGGCATGTACGCTTCGATGGCGAAGTGTTTCGCCACCGATATCGCGATGGAGGTCACGACCAACGCCGTGCAGGTGCTCGGCGGGGCAGGCTATGTGCGCGATTATCCCGTCGAACGCTACATGCGCGATGTGAAGGTGGCGCAGATTTTCGAGGGGACGAATCAGATTCAGCGCGTGGTGATTGCCAGGGCATTGTTGGGTAATATACGAAAATAACTCCTCATAATAAACAAAAAGCAAGCAGGCACCTGTCCGGCGGACAGGTGCCTGCTTGCTTTTTGTTTATTACCAAATTGCTACTGTGCAACCTTCGCGCCGACGAACTCGCGCACCAGAGTATTGAACTTCGTCGCCTGCTCATCCTGGGGCTGCTGGCTGCAATGGTCCAGGGTCTGAGTATCGATGCGTGGGTTGACTTGTTTGAAGGCCGCGCTCGCCTCCGCGGGAGTGGGGACAGCTTCGCGGCCCCAGATAGCCACTATGGGCATTTGCAGACGGGCCAGTGGTTCATGCACGTCCATTGTCAGATTGCGGCCGAGGGCGGAGGACGCGGCGTAGCGCGCATTGGGCTGGTGTGCGCTGCTGAAGACATATTCCACCAGTTCGTCGGTAATCAAGCCGGGGTTGTGGTAGCCCTGGCGATCGTAGTAGTTCTGGATGCCACGACGCGAGGTCAGTACGTTATAGACAAACTGGCCGACGATGGGTGTGCGCAGCAAGAACTTCAGCGCGGTGTTGAGGGGGCCAGGCACGGTTTCCTCTAACAGAGTCGGGGAAGGCGCAACCAGCACCAGGCGCTCAAAGAGCAGCGGGCGGCGATAGGCATTGGCGATGACATAGGCGCAGGTCTCGCCGTGCGCGACAACCACCGTGGGTTTGCCAATCACTTCTTTCAGGAAATCGCTAATCAGGTCGGCGTAGGTCTCGGCGGTATAATCGATAACGGGGCGATCCGAGAGACCATAGCCCAGCAAGTCGAGCGTATAGACACGGAACTGCTCCGACAGCGCATCCACATTCTTACGCCACTCAAATGACGACGCTCCGGGGCCAAAACCATGAACGAGCAACAATGGCTTCGATTCGCGATTGCCTTTGACTTGATAAAATACATCCCCATACTTCCAGGGATAACGGCGCTCTTCGCCTTTCAAGATGGTGTTGAGTTCGCCCGCCTGCGATTCTTCCATTTTGTTTACCAGGGCCAATGCCCCAAGCGTACCGCCCAACACCAGGGTGGTGGTAAGTAATTTACCTGTAAATTTCACTTGCACTTCTCCTCAATAGTATACGTTTGTTTACCTTACATACGCGCAACCGATCAGTTTCTTTTTCGCTCCCAGCTAACCCCTCTGTTATCATCCTACCTTGCGCATCCAAATCCTACCGTTGCGCCTCTTTCCGTTCAATCGAAGTAGTGGCTGAGTCAGCCCGAAGGGTAATATATCATGTTGTATAACCTGGGCGCAAATGCGCTATACAGCGCATTTGCCCTTTGGTACTATTGCTCGTATACTTTTAAGATATCCAGGAATGTAAGTTTTCGATAGTCGGCCTGGTGCGCTTTCACATGGTCGAGGATGGCAGCGTACCAACATTGGAATGGTGGAAGCATACATTCACACGTACCGAGGCATAATGCAAGCATTCTCATCCTATATCAAGCTGTCAGACGAAGTGCAGGCAGCTTTACAGGCACAACGGCCAGTGGTGGCGCTCGAATCAACGGTCATCGCACATGGTCTGCCGTACCCTGGCAATATTGAAGTCGCGCTGGCGATGGAAGCGGCAATCCGGGCCGAGGGTGTGATCCCCGCGACTACCGGCATACACGATGGCAAAATCGTCATTGGCCTGTCAAAAGGCGACATTGAACACCTGGGAACCGCGCAGCACGTCTTGAAGATCAGCAGGCGCGACCTGGCGGTGGCCCTGGCGACGGGTCAGTTGGGCGCAACCACGGTTGCCGGGACTATGCTGTGCGCGAGCATGGTTGGCATTCGCTTTTTTGCGACAGGCGGCATCGGCGGCGTGCATCGAGGCGCGCAGACCAGTATGGATATCTCCGCCGACCTGACCGAGCTGGCACGCACTCCCGTGCTGGTCGTCTGCGCCGGAGCGAAATCTATCCTTGATCTCGACCTGACCTTAGAATACCTGGAGACACAGGGCGTACCCGTGCTTGGCTGGCAGACCGACGAGTTCCCGGCCTTCTACGTGCGCTCCAGTGGGAGACGCCTGAACCATCGTGTCGATGATGTGGTGACAATGGCGGCTATCGCGCGTGCGCAGTGGGATTGTCACCTGCAAGGGCTGGTCGTGGGCTGCCCCATACCAGAGGCATATGCAATGGCAGCCCAACCCCTGGAAGCTGCTACCGAGGAAGCCTTACAACTGGCGCAAAAAGAGGGTATTCGCGGCCCGGCAACGACGCCATACCTGCTCGCGCACGTCGCCAGAGCGACCAGGGGCGAGAGCGTCGAGGCCAATAAAGCCTTGCTGGTCAATAATGCAGTGTGGGCGGCGCGTTTTGCGCGTGCGTATTATGAAGCGTCCCAAAGCGGTTGATTTCTTTGCTTCTAAGGACTACAATACATACAAACAGGCGCTCGGCAGCGGTGTCAACGAAGGGAGATTTGTATCGTGAGAAACGGATTGGCCAAGGTTTTTGGTGGCGCTATTTTAACCATCTTATGGCTACTTGGCTTCATGTATATAAGGTCAACGCTCGTAATCGATTTTGGAGCAGGGCTTGTCTTCAATTTCAAACTGTTTGTGATAATTGTTGGCCTGCTCATTATCGTGCTGTATCATATTTTCTACCGCTCATCCACAGAAGTCACCAAGTTGAGCCTGAGCGTTGATTATTCGATTGTCTGGCTGGCGCTGATGTTCTTCTATCCATTCACAAATCCAGCGATCGATGAAGGCACAAGGGGCGCAGTTGCGTTCTTCGCGCTTGTCGGCGGCCTGGGTTTTTGCCTGATATGGATACGCTTCTTCTCAGATGAGGTTTCCTTAGAGGGATAGCTTCCTCAAATGCAGGGGCGGAACGTACGGCCCCTGCATTTTTTCGTTAATGCCGGAAATGCCGCTGTCCTGTGAAGATCATGGCGATAGCATAGCGATTGGCCATGCGAATAGTCTCCTCGTCGCGGATAGAACCTCCAGGTTGAATTATGGCCGTAATGCCCGCCTTGGCCGCAGTTTCCACGCCATCTGAGAAGGGGAAGAACGCATCAGAGGCCAGCACCGAGCCGCGTGAGCGTTGCGCCGCTTTCTCCAGCGCCAGTTGCACGCTTGCCAGGCGGTTCATCTGTCCCGCGCCCACACCCACTACTGCCAGTTTATGCGCCAGCACAATTGCATTCGACTTCACGTTCTTGACAACCTTCCAGGCGAACATCAGGTCGGTCACTTCTTCTAAGGTTGGTTCTCGTTCGGTCACGACACGGTAGGCCACTTCCTGTTCTCTTAATGTGTCGGAGGTTTGTATAAGCAGCCCACCGCTAATGCTACGCACATCAAGCTCTTTGCCAGGAAGCGCAAGCGGCCTGGTGCCGTTCGTATTGGATTCAAATGGGAGATGCGTGGCCAGCAAGCGAATATTTTTTTTCTCGCGCAAGATCGCCAACGCTTCGGGTGTATATTCCGGGGCGATGATGGCCTCGTAGAACAACTGGTGAATCTCGCGAGCAGTATCCGCATCCAGGGGGCGGTTACAGCCAATAATACCGCCATAGGCCGAAATGGGATCACCCACGTGCGCTTTTTTATAGGCATCGAGCAGTGTATCGTCGCAGGCCAGGCCGCACGGGTTGGTGTGCTTGACAATGACGACTGTGGGCGCGCTGAAACTCTTCACCGAGGTGAGCGCGGCATCCAGATCAAGCAAGTTATTGAATGAGAGTTCTTTCCCGTGTAATATCTCCGCCCTGGTAACCGCTGGCTCTAGCGAGGCGGTAGCCGCTTTGTTCCAGCTGTACAGCGCGGCCTGCTGATGCGGGTTTTCACCATAGCGCAGTGACTGAACGCGCCGCAGGGAGAGCGTGAGGTCTTCGGGGAAATATTCTGGTTCCGAAGTGTGTGTACGTAAATACTCTGCGATGGCCGTGTCATAACTTGCGGTATGCTGAAACGCAATGGCGGCGAGACGACGGCGAGTAGCATGGCTCACCTGTCCCGATTCGCTCCATTCCTGCATGACAGAAGCGTAATCTTGCGGGCGCACCAGCACAATCACATCTTCAAAATTTTTCGCTGCAGCGCGCACTAATGAGACTCCACCGATATCAACCTGCTCCAGAGCTTCGTCCATGGTCGCATCCTGGCGTGCCACTGTCTCGACGAAAGGATACAGATTCACCACCACGATATCGATAGGCTCAAGGTTGTGTTCTCGCAACTCCTGTACATGAGTCTCGCTATCGCGGCGCGCCAGGATGCCGCTAAAAATAGCCGGATGTAGAGTCTTGACGCGCCCACCAAGTATCTCTGGAAACCCGGTCAGCGTAGTTACCGTTTCCGCCGGAATGCCTGCATCTTGCAGTGCGCTGGCTGTACCGCTGGTTGAGAAGACCGTGACGTTATGGGACTGTAATTCACGTGCCAACGGGACGAGTCCCTCACGGTCGGCAACACTGACAATCGCTCGCATAGCTATCATATCCTTTCGGCTCGGTTTCTGGCTTGATTCACCGCACTTACTATTAGTATACATTACAGATTATTCCATTGGTTGGAAAGGTGAAGTTAAGAAATCTTAACCCAAACCCGGTACTTTCCTACCATTAAACAAAGCAAGTAAACGAACAGCAAGATTCGGCTGTGGTAATATCCCAACCGTATTAAGTATTTTCATACAGTTTCAAATTAGCTTACGGTGTCTATCCGTGACTACCTATCTTTAGAGAACAAGAAGCGCGTATCGACGGAAACGTCCAGGGGTGTGACGCGCATGTAGGACACGCTTTATCGCGTCCAGAAATGTCGAGATGCTTCCACAGATGTGGTCAGCCGGGCATCCTGTTGTCTGTGATGAAGGAAGCCCTGCTTTCACATGATGCAAGCCGAGGAGTTTTGTAAAATGCGAAAGTTACGACGCAGCCCGTTTGGCTCAGTCCCAAAAAGACGCGGGCGTTTGTCGCCATTGATGCTCGTTGGAGCACTGGTAACGATTATTGTAGTGCTGGTGGGCGCCATCGTCTTCGTGCTGCCGCGTTTGGGATCGCACGCTGCGGCAGCTAATGGCGATTGCACATTGATTGTACCAGCCAGGCCACTAAGCGCGCGGGGTCTGGCAACGCCCTATCAATTGACGGCGACCAATCCTGACAATGGACCCTGTAACGAAGCGAATGCTGCTCAAGCAGCATTCGTACAGGGAGCCATCATTGACCCGGCAACGGGCAACATCTCTATCTATGATCCGCTTGTAATTGACAAGGGCACACAGCCAGCGGTGAAACCGGTTGTGCCGGCGCTCCCAGCGGGAGCAGTCGTTGGACTGTGGTTCGGCTCCAACGGAAATACCCTGACCCTTCAGGACTCGAATGGTAGCTTACAACAGGGTCAGTGTACGAATGGGGTCGACGGCTCGATCTTTGGGCAGTTCTCCTACTGTAATGCCCCGGCCTTCTTCCAGGGAGCGAATTCGGCAATACAGGCAGGCAAGCTCAAGGTTCCGCCTATAGGCAGAGCAAAAGATGGAATGCAATGCCCGACCACGCGTGATTTTTCAATCGTTGACCAGGATCAGAGCGATAACGTGACCACAACCTATCTCGTTAACGGGACGGGTCAGACCGCGCAGGATACGGCAGCCAACGCCACTGCTATGCAGGGACTGGTACAGAAAAATGGCAGCGATGAACGCCTCCTTACGCTCGTTGACAAAGCTATAGGCTGTACTCCCTGGATGGCGCCCGACCTGGCAAACCCTGGGAATATGCTGCCCGCTCTTCCCTTGAACGAATTGCAGGCCGCGGCATCTCAAGTAGCGCCCGTGGCATTGGTACCCGGTCGCGACCCTATGGTATTGTTGAATAACAAGACCAATCTCAACAAACTCAACGCGTATCGTGTGGGTGTGGATCAGCCAAGCTTGCAGAATCTGAATGCTGCCAATACGCGCCTCTACTGCCAGAACGTGCTTGATGTTGCGCCACCGCGCCTCCAGATCGATTCACGCTTCACGAAGCAAGCGGCTTCGCCTGATCCAGCCGCCGCCAATACGCTCTTCACCTTCCTGGCACAGCGCTTTGTCACGACGTTTGAGAACAACGGCCTCAACTGCGCAAAGTTGCTGGGGGTTCCTGATCCTATTACGGTCAAAACAGATGGCAATGGGGTAGTGGTTAATGCAACCATCAATGGTAAGACGATCTTCACGCCATTTAATTGCTCGGTCAATGGTAACGTGATGATAGGATGCACAGGCACAACGACCATTAATGGGCAGCCATGCAGTTTCACGTGGGATAGCAATGCTCACCAGTTGAACGTTACGTGTCCACCAGCCCAGCCGCAGCCCTAAGCTGAAAGGTTGGAAATTACGAACTACCAGGGCGGGGACAAGCCCACGCCCGTACCCTATACGACTTCGCAAACCATTTCGTTGTAGGGTACGGGCGTGGGCTTGTCCCCGCCCTGGTAGGTGGGTATCGTCTTACGCTTCCGCGACGGCGACAGCTTCTTTGGTGGCGTTCAATGAGGGGCGACCGGGAAATTCGGTATAGATGTTGACGCAGCGGTTCGTGCGCGAATGATGGCCGAACTTGACGTAGCCATCGATGAGCGCGAACAGGGTATGGTCGCGACCTACACCAATATTGTCTCCAGGTTTGATTTTGGTGCCGCGCTGGCGGACAATAATGCTGCCGGCGGTCACCAGTTGGCCGTCGAAGCGTTTCACGCCGAGCATCTTAGGGTTGCTATCGCGACCATTGCGCGAGCTACCCACGCCTTTTTTATGTGCCATGTCTTATTCCTCTTCCTCGGGTTCTGTATCGTCAGCTTTTCTCACGCGGCGGCGGCGAGATGCCTTTTCCTCAGGCTCAGCTTCGGGTTCTGTATCACCGGTTTCTGATTCCTGCGCCTTGCTTTCGTCGGCGGGGGTTTCAGTCTCGGCCTCGCTCTCGACGACTGGCTCCTCTTCTTCCTCTTCCTGGAAATTGGGAGCTTCGCCCGTGAGTAGACTCTTACCATCAGCGACGATATCGTCAATGGTAAAGATGGTCAGTTCCTGGCGGTGACCCCGGCGATGCCGGTAGCGCTTCTTAGATTTGTACTTGAAAACAATCAACTTCTCGCCGCGACCATGCTCGGTAGCTGTTGCCAGTACCATCGCATTCTCCACCAGGGGCGTTCCAACCATCGTGTTGCCCGCATCCGAAATAAGCAGCACTTCTTCGAATTGCACCTGTTTGCCTACTTCGACTGGCAGCCGGTTGACTTCGAGCCTCTGGCCGACGGACACCTTGTATTGTCTTCCACCACTTTTAATAACTGCAAACATTTTTTCTCCTTATTACATCTCCGCACATGGACGCGATACATGTAGGGACGGGATTTACCTCGTCCGCTACCGGATACGTGGAAGGCGCGGGTGGAGGGCCTTCGGCACAGTTCCATTTTATTCTATCCCAGTCATGGACGCGATAAATCGCGTCCCTACAAAGTGGGAGTCGCGTCTTGTCTATCAATGATGCGGAGGGGTTCCCCTGGGGGAAGCTTTAGCCATCAGAGTCCATGAGGGACACGATGAATCGCGTCCCTACGCAGCGATATCATAGCAATGATTGCCTGGGTTGTCAAGTCTAACATCCGCAAGGCGAACACAAGGACAGGAAGGTGGCGTCCTGGCTCATTGTTGTAACTTCCATTGCGCCTGCGCCTGTTGCAATGAGAGCAACTCGCGTTCAAGTTGCATGATATGCTGCTGCAATTGCTGCTTCTGCTGCTGTGGCCCCAGCAAGCGGAAATCCTCTAATCCTTTATAGCCCCACTTGAGCAGGCCCCTCGGCACAAACGCAGATGTTTCAAAGTACTGCGAACGCGTATTAGCCATCTGGGTCGTGATCTGCTTGAGGTCCAGCTTTAACTCGCGAATTTGTAGTTTGAGTTGCGCAATTTGATCTTTGTAGGGGTCCTGCGGTTTGCTCGCGGCAGTGCGACGGTGCCTGTAGGGGAGCGCCGCAATTGTTGCAGAAGTGATCTCCATCATGCGCGTGTGCGCCGCAATTTGAGCAGAACATGACATACTCTCCTTCGTATCTACGTGTTGGTTAATTATTTTATAGCAGACGTGCAATAGATAGCAAGGAGAGTTGGGATGCCTGGATAAAAGCGGTAGTACCAGGACGCGATAATGTTGCCTGTGATATAGTGAACGAAATTCTATGGGATACGCAACAGGAGGTTCTATGCAAGCTGTTCTTTCGGATGTGGTGGTC
>WNGL01013514.1_pt1 | contig 15991 bp, 16 predicted proteins | sample 5400591 | NCBI WGS metagenome assembly WNGL01 (sample SAMN13153377, study PRJNA577476) | soil metagenome | isolation source: 80 cm soil or saprolite under Garry oak tree replicate 1 | place: USA:California | collected 2016-06-15
GTCTACGAATACGATTCAACGACGGGCCGCGCCGGCAACGGCCTCCCGGCAAGCGCAGCCGGCGGTAAGGCGCCGATGGTCAATTGGGACGTGGTCAACGAAGATTGGCGCAATTTCCAAGCCGGCGTGCGATCGACCACCGACAGTCTCGAACGGAAGCTGAAGCAGCACACCGGCTGATAGACTTTAATCGCGCATTCTCCTTTGGCGCGCCTATACCGCGCCGAAAAAAGAAAGCCCCGGCGAGAGTGGCCGGGGCTTGTTCGGTTCGGGCTAAAGCGAAATGGCTTTAGGTTGAATCGCCCTTTCGCTTTAGCTTGTTGTTTGAGCATGATCTTTTCCGAAAACCGGTACCCACTTTTCGGGATCATGCTTTAGGGCTTGAGAGGGCTAGGCGAGCCCGGAGCGTTCATCCCCATCGTCGAACTTCGTCCCGGGGCTCACAATCTGCCGCGCCACTTCGTAACTGCGCGCGAGTTGCAGCCAGTTTTGCTCGAGACGACGAAAATCCTCGCAAATATCGGGGCAAGCAGCACTTTTTGCTTGGCGGGCGCAGTGGGCGGCATGCGCGCGGCACTCTTCAATTTCCTTGCTAAGAGGGAGCGGCATCGCTCCGCATTCCTTTTAAAATTTGATCCCCAGACTCGCGAGCACGGCGCGGGCCAGCCGCTGCGGATCTCGTTCCGAGGTGGTGCGGCCAAATTCGATCACGCGGTCGGCGAGCACTTCGCGCACGGCGGCAGGATAGTGCGTGCCGTGCAGCATCCCGAGCATCGCGTCAAAAGCGTCGCCCAAGAATTTGGTACTGGTATCGTCGAAAACGCCGCCGACAACGGCCATGGCGCAACCCGTGCTGCGCGCCATTTTCATCGGGTCTGACAAACCTGTCGGTAAGCCATGCGACTCACCGGCCGAAGAATTGTGGATAAGGCCTTGTAAATGCTGCGTTGCGGGGTCGACGTATCCTGCCGCGTGAAAGAAGCGGACGTGAAACGTCCGCCGAATCCCTACCCGCACCCGTCGATTGAATCCTGGGATGTCCTGCGAAATTGCTGATCGGAAAGGAGAACCGCTTTTGCCGGCCAACTACGCGCTGAGCCTGCTCGGCTCGAGGGTCAAATCTCGACGCCGATGCGCGGCAAAAGGTCGTCGTGCTTGACCGCGCTATAGCATTCACAGGCGCGGGCCTCGAGGGCGGCACGATCCAGGATTGTGATCCTGCCGCGGCTATAGCGGAGGATACCTCGCTTCTGCAGCTCCTGGGCCAGCAAGGTCACGGTTGTGCGCCGCACACCGAGCATTTCGGCCAGGAATTCCTGGGTCAACAACAGTTGCTCGCTGCCGGTCCGGTCAGCGCACTGCAGCAGCCAGCGGCACAGCCGCGACGAGCCGTCGTGAATGGCATTGCAGGCGGCGTTCTGCTGCGCTTCCGCCCAGAGCATCTCGATGTAGCGGAGTATGAGATCGCGCAAGCCGGGGCTACGGCTGACGGCGTGTTCGAAGCGGGCCGCTGAGATGACGGAAAACTTTCCGGGAATCTGGACCGTCGCCCGCGTGAACGATAGCCGCGGGCCGAAACCGCACTGCAAACCGACGCCGCCCTCGCGGCCCGTCGACGAGGTCTCGACCATGTCGCCATCGCCAGTCGTAACCAGCTGCGAGATCATGCCGGAGTGGGGAAAATACACTTGATCAATGGGATCGCCGGCGCTGTAGCACACGACGCCTTGCGGCAGCGTGAGCTGCCGAAGATCCGGCTCCAGTAGGGCAAATGCATCATCGGGCAAGGCGGCCACCAGGCGGTTGCCCGCCGCCCTGGTCAAGCCTTCGCGTTCGGTCCGGGGTACTGGCCTGTTTGCCACAGGATTACTCCAGCTCACGATTAGACCCCATTAAAGTGAATTATACTCATAAGGACGACCAAAGCGCCACCGTAATGTCAGCTTGCAAATCCAAGGGGAGTCGTCTTTGTAACTCTCGGTGAACGCAACTTTCAAACCTGCAGAGCGCAGGAAGGTTCCACATCCTACCAGTGGGTATTCCGGACAGAGGTCGAAACCGCAAATCAAACGTCGCGGATGATCCGTTTGCCGAACCGGCTGGCGAGGTACGGCTTGCCGCGTGCGCGCGCCACCAGGGCTCGAGATTCCTGCACCGTGGCGTTCACCGCGTGGATAACATCACCAAGAAGGCGTTTGCGCTCGGCAACCCCCTCCACCGCCGTTCGCCACTTGGGCGTCAGATGGTCGAGCGTCGGATCGACACTGGCAAACGGGATTTCGCCGATCCGGCCGCCGCCTTCCTCATAAACATCCAGGCACCAGGAGCGGGTTTCTAACTCGCGGCTTTTCATGAGCTCGTGGGCGACATCGTGGGCATATTGGGTCGCACTATTATCATCGGGCAGTTCGACGCCGTTCTCGTCTTCGAGGATGCCGGAGCCGTCCCGCAGCTTGAAACTATAAATCGGCATTCGCTCCACCCTGAATCGTCTTTTGCTTCTCGGAATATCGGACCGAGTTTGGCGACAACGTTCCCCTTCCGAGGACTATATTTCCGCAGCCGTATATTTCCAACGCTATCCGTTTCTGACTCGCATCATCAGCGTCTTATTGCCGCCGGTGTAGCAGGTCGACCACCGCAGACACGATCGCATGTGCCTGAGCCGGTTTGGCCACGATCTTGCAATCACGCCATTCCTCAAGCGCAGGATCGCTCACCACTTGTCCGGTATAGAAGAAAAATGGCGTACCGCGCTGGCCGAGCTGCCGCGCGACCGGCGCGATCGTGGTGTTGCCGATCCGCACGTCGAGGACGGCGGCCGAAATTCCATACTTTTCTACGGTGGCGAGCGCGTCCGCAACGGTGCGGCACCGGCCGACGATTTCCGCGCCCGCGTCTTGCAGAATCTCTTCCAGTTCCATCAGCAAAATAGCGTCGTCCTCTACCAAAAGCAGGCGGACTCCTTTGAGCGCCTTGCGAGGACTATGTTCGACCCGCGACCCCATTTTGCGCTGGCTCCGGCAAAGACACTTCAACCGTACATTCCAAGCCGTCGCCGCAAAATTCGCGCTTTACCTGCCCGCCAGGGATCGCACCCTCGATGAGAGTGCTGCCAAATCCTGCAGGCGCAGGTTTCCGCACCGCGGGACTGCCGGTCTCCTTCCAGTTAAACCGGAGGGTCCTTATGTTGTTCCCCCGACTTACGCTCCAGCTAACAGCAACTTTGCCAGTTTGGTTTGAGAGCGCGCCATGTTTGGCGGCATTAGTCGCAAGTTCATGCAAAACCAGCCCGAACGGAGTCGCCAAATCGGCCGGCAGCAGAACCGGCTCGCCTTCAATCCGCAGCCGATCCGGTGGTTGCGGGGTGTAAGCGGCGAGCTGCTGCTGCGCCAATTCGCCGAGATCGGCTCCCTTCCATGCGGACTCAACAAGCAAAGTATGCGCGCTCGCCAGCGCCGAGAGCCGGCCCTCGAAGCTATCGATCAGCTCTTTGTTCGTCGGGTCGGAGCGCAAGCTGTGGCGCGCGATCGCCTGGATCACCGCCAGGATATTGCGCACGCGATGTGTCAGCTCGCTCAGCAGAAGCCGTTGTCGTACTTGGCTGTCGCGTAACTCGGAAATGTCCAGAAAAGTAATCACCACACCGTCGATCTTGTCCTCGACCGTGCGGTAGGGCCGCAGCCGCATGTCGTACCAGCGGCCGCTGCGGCTGCGCACCTCCCGGCGTAGCGGCGCAAGATCTGACAACACGCTGCGGGCATCTTTGACGAGTTCGTCGTACTGCAGCTGATGGGCGAAATCGGTGATCGGGCGGCCCTCGTCGTTCTGCGTGATACTGAACAGGTCGGTGACCCGCTCGGTGAAACGCTTGATCCGCAAACTCGTATCGAGAAACAAGGTGCCGAAATCCGTCGCCGCGACCAGGTTCTGCAAGTCGCTGTGAGCGCGCGAAATCGCCTCGAGTTTGAGCTTCAGCTCGCTGTTGACGGTCTGCAGTTCCTCGTTGATCGACTGCAGTTCCTCCTTGCTGGTTTCAAGCTCCTCGGATGTGGAGCGATATTCTTCGTTGATCGACTGCAATTCTTCATTGGCGGCGCGCAATTCCTCGTTGGCTGCATCGGACTCCTCGCGCACCGTGCGCAGGCGGTTTTGCGTCAGCTCAAGCTCCTGTGTGAGGTGCCGCACAGTCTCGTCGTTGGTTTGGCGATCAAGCGAGACCAGCTTTTCGTCCACGGCCTCGCCCTCGAGGAAAATCGCGACAGCATTGCGCGACTCGGCGCTGTTGGCGTCGATTACCGGTTTGACCAGGAGGTGAACCCGATGCGGCTTGCCGTTGAAGCGCACCAGGATCGGCAGGCTCAGCGTGCTTTCCCGCTGTTCGAATACGCGGTTGAGCGCGGAACGCAATTCGAACCGCAGTTCCGGCCGCACCAGATCGACGGCATCGCCGCTTAATGGACCGCCCGACGGCATCAGGAAGCGCCCGGCGTTTTCCGAAAGATGGATGACGCGGTGGGATTCATCGATCAGCAGACTGGGCGGGGCTACCTGTTCGATCGCGCGGCGGTGCATGGTCGCTTCGCCGAGCGCCACGGTCGGGTTGATCGCCCGACTGAGCTGAATGACCTGTTCGCGGATGCGAACCGGTCCAAGCAAGCGCGGCAACAGCCGCGGCTTGTCGCCGGCAACTGCGGTGGATTGGTAAATGCGGGCCGTGCGTTCGACGCTGCGGAATAGGCCTGGCGGATTTTCTGCGGTTTCCGAGGCCCCAAGGAAGACATAGCCGCCCGGATTGAGCGCGTAGTGGAATGTGCTGCAGACCTGCTCCTGCAACTCGCGTTCGAGATAGATCAGGACGTTCCGGCAGGAGATCAGATCGACGTGTGAAAAAGGCGGGTCTTTGAGCAGATCGTGGACGGAGAACAGGACTATATCGCGGACCTCTTGACGGATCCGGTAGTGATCTGCCTCGCGCGTAAAAAAACGGCGCAGCCGCTCTTCGCTGATATCGGCTTCGATGGCGACCGGATACCGGCCCTCGCGCGCCGAAGCGAGCGCGCGGGAATCAAGATCGGAGCCAAACACTTGGATCGGCGGGTGAAGCTCGTGCTTTGCCGCTTCCTCCAGCAAAAGGATGGCGAAGGTGTAAGCTTCCTCGCCGGTGGCGCAGCCGGAAACCCAAACGCGGATTGTTTCCTCCGGCTCGTTGCTCGCGAACAGCATGGGAATAACGTCTTTGGCGATTTTCTCAAATGCCTCGGGATCGCGGAAAAAGGTCGTCACCGAGATCAACAGGTCCCCGAGCAGTGCCCGCGCTTCGTCGGCGCTGTCGCGCATAACCGCGTAATATTCTTTCAGATCGTCGGCGTGAGTAACCTGCATCCGGCGCGCAATTCGGCGCAAGACCGTTGAGCGTTTATATTTCGAGAAATCGTGGCCGGTGCGTACGCGCAAATGCCCGAGAATGCGGCGCAACAGTTCCTCGTCAAACTCGCGGATATCGGAAACCGATGCGCTCTCCTTAATCCGGATCAGGTCGACCAATCGCTTGGCGAGATCGCGCGTCGGGAGGACAAAATCCGCAACACCCATGGCGATGGCGCTGCGCGGCATCGAGGCATATTCCGCTTCGCCTGGGTCTTGGACGAGGATGATGCCGCCGGCTTCCTTGACCGCACGCACGCCGAGCGCGCCGTCCGACCCGGCGCCGCTGAGGATCACGGCAAAGCCGTCGCCGAGTTTTTCGGCAAGGGACCGGAAGAATAGATCGATGGGCGAGCGCTGTCCGCGCGGCTCATCGAATTCGCGCGCGGAAATCTCGTGATCGACCATCTGCAACTGCCGATCCGGCGGAATGACATAGACGTGGTTGGGTTCGAGGTGTTGTCGCGTGGCGATTTCGACGACTGGCATGCGGGTGCGCGCAGCGATGATGTGCACCAGTTCGCTGCGGTGTTCGGGGTCGAGATGCACGACGACGACATAGGCCGCGCCGGTATCGTTCGGCAGCGCACTGAACAACGTCACCAAAGCATGAACGCCGCCCGCTGACGCGCCGATAGCGACAATGATTGGCAGCTTATCGTTGTTTTCGTTGGCGGGCCGTGGCTCGTCATTCTCGTTCGCCACAATGGCACCCTTTGTTGCCAGCCGACCAAGCAACAGCATATCCGGGAACGCGCGAACTGCGCCAGCGCGTTTCGGGCACTGTGCGGTTCGGAGGCCCCTCGCATCCGTTCGGCAAGCAGCCGGCGGAACTCCAGCGCATACGAAATCGTTGCCCACAAAGCCGATATGCGCTGGAATTGAGGGCACGGAGAATGGCATGGCCAATCGAGACATTCTTGCCATCGGCACCTCGGCCGGGGGCGTCGAAGCCCTGCTTTTTCTTGCTGCGCGGCTCGAACGCCATTTCCCCGCTGCCGTTCTCCTCACGATTCATTTGCCGAGCCACATTAAGTCGTCGCTCGATCAGCTGCTCACGCGCGCTGGGCCTTTGCCGGCAACCTTCGCCAAGGACGGCGACGTATTGAAGAAGTCGCGAATTTATATCGCGCCGCCGGATCGCCACCTCCTCGTCGACGGTGCCCGGCTCTTCCTGGGCGAGGGTTCGCGTGAAAACAATGCGCGTCCCGCCATCGATCCAATGCTGCGCTCGGCTGCGGTCTGCTGCGGGTCCCGCAGTATTGGCGTGGTCTTGACCGGCACTTTGGGCGACGGCGCCTCGGGACTTTGGGCGATCCGGAAAGCCGGCGGCATAGCGGTGGTGCAGGACCCGAAGGACGCGGCCTTTTCCGAAATGCCACTCAATGCCGTGAACCGCGCCCAACCCGATCACATTGTTACTCTCGCGGAGATGCCGGCTTTGCTTGCGTCGCTCGTGAAGCAACCGGCCGGCGCCGCCAAGCCGCTGCCGCGCAGCCTGCAATATGAGGTGGAGATCGCGGCGGTGTGACGTGGGAGATCGATGAAGACGACCTCTCGCGATTTCGCTGTCACACCGGTCATACCTATAATGCCGAGCTGATGACGCTTGCGCTCGACGACAATTTGCGTCGGGCGCTAACTAGCGCGGTGCGCGCGCTCGAGGAGCGGGCGGCGCTTGCCCGTAAATTGCTTGACCAGGCGAAGGCCAGCGGGCACCGCCTCCTAGCTGAAACTTGGGCGGCAAAGGCCAGGGAGTTTGAACGCGAGACCGAGATCATCCGCGATTCGACCCGCCGCATGGATCGCTTTTCCGCACAGGCCGAAATTTCAAAGCAGAGTGCGGCGGAGTAGCGCTTCGTCTTGCGTCAACCCAGGCGGCGCGAGCAAGGGACCAACGCCAGTTGGTCAGCTCCAACAATAATTGAACAAAACAAGTGTTTGAGGTCAGTGTTTGGGTCATTCCGACCCATCTTTTGGGATGCCACGGGGCGTGGAGAAATTGCCAAGAAACAGCTATAAGCGACCCTGAGGAGCGAGCGAATGACCGCCGTGGCCGAAGGAAAAATCACATCGCTGTCGCGCGACCGCCATCCCGCGGATGCTGCCGCGCAGGGCCTTTCGATTGTGGTGCCGCTCTACAACGAGGCGGCAACGCTCGAACGCCTGCACGCGCGGCTGATCGAAGTCGCGCAGCAACTCGCCGCCACGCGCGCATTGGCCTGTGAAGTCGTCTATGTCGACGACGGCAGCCGCGACGGTACGCTCGCCATTGCGCGCGAACTGACCGCGACTGCGCTTGACGTGCAGGTAGTTTCGCTGTCGCGCAATTTCGGCAAGGAGGCGGCGCTGCTCGCCGGTCTCGACCACGCGCGGCGCGGCGCGCTGCTGTTCATCGACGGCGACGGCCAACATCCGACATCATTGATCGAGACGCTGGTCGGACATTGGCTCGATGAAGATTGCGATGTCGTCTATACCGCCAAGGCGCATCGCGCCAACGAGTCTTTCATCCGCCGCGCGGCGGTAAAGGCGTTCTACGTTCTCCTGAACTGGGGCGCGCGTCCCAAGATTCCGGAAGATGCCGGCGACTTTCGTCTGCTGTCGCCGCGCGCGGCCAATGCCCTGCGCCAGCTCCCGGAGCGCAACCGGTTCTTCAAAGGGTTGTCGAGCTGGATCGGCTTTCGCCAGATGCGCATTGATTATGAACCCGAGGCGCGGGCGGAAGGTCGCAGCACCTGGAATTTGCGCCGCTTGATCGGCTTGTCAATCGATGGCGTCACCGGATTCTCCGTGGCGCCGCTGCGGCTCGCGACGGTGATCGGCACGGTATTGGCGCTGGTCGCCTTCTTCTACGGCCTGCAGATCGTCTATGAGACGCTTGTCTACGGCACGGCGGTGCCTGGCTACCCGTCGCTCTTCGTCGGCGTGATGGTACTCGGCGGCGTGCAACTCATCATGATTGGCGTCGTCGGTGAATATATCGGCAAGATTCTTGCCGAGATCAAAGGCCGCCCGGTCTATTTCGTCGCCGAGCACGAAATGAAGCTCAACGACGCGGTCAAGAAGTCCGACGCGCGCACCGCGGCCGAATGAACGAGGCGCAGCTTCGGCAGATCTGGCTCTGCGCCGACGATTATGGCATCTCGCCGGCGGTCAGCGCAGCGATCCGCGAGTTGATCTCGCGCCGCCGCCTCAATGCCGCGTCGGTAATGGTCGTAACGCCGAGCTTCTCGGGAAGCGAAGCAACTGCGCTGCGCGATGCCGCAGGCGCGCACGCCGCGATCGGCTTGCATCTGACGCTCACTGCGCCATTTCGCCCGCTCACGGATTTTGCGCCGCTGCGCAACAGCGCCTTTCTGCCGCTTGCCGGCATGGCCGGCCGCGGGCTGCTGCGCCTGCTCGACTTGTGGCGCCTGGAGGCCGAAATCGCCAGCCAACTTGCGGCGTTTGGCACCGTTTTCGGCCGCGCTCCCGATTACATCGATGGCCATCAGCACATTCAAGTTTTCCCGCAGATTAGCGAGGCGCTATTGCGCGTGATCAAACAATCAGCGCCGCAGGCTTGGTTACGGCAGTGCGGACGGCCCGCTGCGGCGCAAAAAAGTCTCAGCGATCCGAAGGGTTATATCCTGGATGGTTTGAGCGCACGCTTGCGCCGGCTTGCTGCCAAGCATGGCATACGCACCAATCCGGCCTTTGCCGGCACTTATTCGTTCCGTCCGCAGGCCGATTTCGCCAAGTTGTTTGGCGAATTTCTCGACGGCCTTCCCAACGGCGGCCTCGTCATGTGCCACCCCGGAAAAGTCGATGCACATTTGCGGCAGCTCGATCCGCTGACCGATTTGCGCGAGCGCGAATATGCGTTTTTCCTGGACGAGCGCTTTCCGCAAATTCTTGCCGAGCGCGGTTATACACTCGCTGCGCCATGAGCCGTGCCGGTCGCGAGGGCCGAAAGAGCTCAGATCACTACAACTTTGCTGCCGACCTTCACGCGCTCATAGAGATCCGTGACGTCATCGTTGCGCATGCGGATGCAGCCGGACGACACGTTCGTGCCGATGGTCCAAGGCTCGTTCGAGCCATGGATGCGATAAAGGCTCGAGCCGAGATAAAGCGCGCGCGCGCCGAGCGGGTTATCGACGCCGCCCGGCATGAAATGCGGCAAGTCGGGCCGCCGCGCGATCATTTCCGCAGGCGGCCGCCAATCGGGCCATTCCCGCTTGGCGGTCACGCTCTTGACGCCCGACCATAAAAATCCTGGCCGGCCGACGCCGATCCCGTAGCGCAGCGCCTTGCCGCCATCCTCGACCAAATAAAGAAATTTGTTGGTCGTATCGACAATGACGGTGCCGGCCGCTTCGCCGCCGCTATAGGGCACAAGTTGTCGGAAAAATTTCGGGTCGACCGCACGATCCGCAGCATCGGTTTGGTTCGGCGCCGCATAAGCTTGCGGCGGATAAGCAGGAGAGGTGTTGCCGCCCTGCCCTCCATAGTATGGCGAATCCGCCGGGCGAAACGCGTGCGCCAACATTATTGGCCCGGCGAAAATCGCTGCAAAGAAATCGTGGATGCCGGGATTTGGCGTGGTCGGCGGAAGCTGGGGCGTGGAATAGGCTTGCGATGCTGGAGCGGCGTCGGTTTGCGGCGCGCCAGAAAACTGCCGAGCCACTGGCTTTGGCGCATGAACGCCAGATTTTTTCAGCGGCACTGGGCGAGCGGACTGGCTTGCGCCGTCGGGCGAATAAGACGGACGCAGCGCTTGCGCGAAGGCCGAGCCGGATAGCGCGCTCGCCAGTATCGCCGCGATGCAAATGTGCCGCATGGCCGTACTCGTTACACAGGCCCGTTCGCAATTGCGCCAGCCGCGCGGGCTCAGCGGACGAGTACAGAGGCAAACCTCGACTGTTTGGTTAACAAATTGCGGCGCGGGCTACGCCCGTGGTTTGTTCGTCAGGTTACGGTTGATTTTGTTTTAAATGCCGAACGTGACCGCTAAGCGGGCCGGCGGATCAACACAAAGCAAAGGAATGCGACGGCGGCGAAACCTGCCACCAGCGCCAAACCGATCGCATCGGAGGCTCGATCGGCGACGTAGGTGAGCACCACCGGCGCCGCCGCTTGCACCACAAGATAAGGACCGCCGATCCGGCCCATGAGGCGGCCGTAACCCGCGGCGCCAAACAAAGCGAGCGGGACCGTGCCACGGGCGATGGTCAAAAGCCCATTGGCCATGCCGTACATGATCGCGAAGACTGCCGCGAGCGCTGCGGAAAAAGGCAACAGCGCCAACAGAACGAAGGCCGACACCAGAAGCCCGACCGCAAAGCGCGCGACCCATAACGGATGCAGCCGCCGCGCGAAGGACAATTCGCAGAGCCGCGCCAAGACTTGAGCCGGACCAAACAACATACCTATCGCCACGACGGTCGCGGCCGTCAGCCCGAAGCGCTGGAAAATCGCGAGCAGCTGCGCCGACAGTGCCGAGGGCACGAAGGCATAGGAAGCGAACCCGGCCGCGACCAGGACGAAAGCAAAACCGTGTGACGGCACGAAAGCTTTGGTCGGCTTTTCACTGAGCGCTGCACCGCGCGGCGCGCCGCCGGCATGCTGACGCGGCAGCGCCAAAGCATGCAGTGGCGCGGCCAGGCCCACGAGCAGTGCCGCATAAATCAGGTACGTACCGCGCCAGCCGACCGCTTCGATGAGAAATTGTGTCGCCGGCCAGCTTACGGTCGAGGCGAAACCGCCGGCAAGCGTCAGCACCGTGATCGGCGAGCGCGCGGCACTGCCAAAGATGCGCCCGAGGGTGGCAAAGGCTGGATCATAGAGGGAGGCTGCCATGGCCACGCCGATCGTGATCCAAGCGGCGAAGTAGCTTGCCGCGCCGGGTGCCCAGACCAGACCGACAAGCCCCAAGGCGCCGATCAGCGAGCCGACCGGCATCACAATATGGCCGCCGAGGCGATCGATCGCGCCACCGACATAACGCGAGCACAGCCCACCGACGAACAATCCGACGGAAAATCCGGCCATGGCGAAGGATCGCGACCAGCCGTGATCGGCCGCTATCAATGGCACCGTCAGCACCGGCGGATAGAACAGCGCACCCCAGGACAGGATCTCGGTAACGCCCAGCACACTCACCGCGCGCCAGGGACCGAAGATGAACGCGCTCGGGCTTGGCATCTATGGTCCGTTCTGAGGCGAGGTACGCGAGCGCAGTTCGGCGCCGCGCTCAAGTGGAAGCCCGCGATCCTAAAGCACCAATGTCATGGATTACCGACCTGCCCGCTCCTGGCAATCGGCAATGGGGTAATCGGCAATATGGACTTGCGCCTATTGTGGCGGCGGTTTGATTGCCGGCTTGGCGCCGGCGCGCGCCATGCCTTCCGGCGCGCAGCGCACATATACACCGGTGCCATAGCGGCCCGCGACTTCCGGATCCATCCAGCGCAGTACCATGGTGCGGCCGTCGAACGACACGATTTCGCGATCCTGCGGGCCGCTGGCGTTACCAGGTGGACCGATATAATTCTTCCCGTTGGTCGATCCTTTGAGCTGCAATTCCTGAAGCTGGGCGCTGTCAGCGAGATACATCATGACGCCACCACTCGCGCCGCGCGTGATCTCGACCGGCTGGCCGCATTGGCCGCGCGCCGCCGCCGCTGTGCGCGCATAATCCTCCTGTTTGTGAAAGGCGCCGTAGCCCCACCGGCCGACGACCTCTTCCGGACGGTACCGCGATGGAATTGCCGGCTGTACCATTGGCGCTGGAGCCGCTGTCTGCTCCAAGGGCGGGGTATTCGATGTACAGGCGGCGAGCGCGAGCGCGGCCAAGGTCGCGACCAGGGCCGCAACGGCGCAAATATGCAAACGCAACGCGCTCATGAAAATCTCCCCAGGCATGCCCGTTAAGCCGCACCGTCGGCCAAGTCCGGACCCGCAAAGCCAGTCAGCCGGCGGCCTCACGATGCAGGCTGCGCCCGACTGCTCTTACTGCCGCGACCTTTCGACTTTGTTTCAAATGGGCTCCGCGGCGGCAGTTTCGGCCAAGATTACGGCCCGGATTTGGCGGTCTGGGCGGCTTGTCGGCGGCCCGACCCGTCCCGCCCCGCCTGTTTTCGGGCCGGCTCCGGCTGCTTGACCGGTTTCGGGCGCGGATCGGCGAGCGGCGCCGATTTATGGATGCTCAGTGCCCGCATCGTGTCGGGATCGTCGAAAAAATCGCTGTCGGCACAGAGCCTGGCGGCATGGATGCCCGCCACCGCGCAAATATCGTCGAGTTCATTGGCATCGCCGGTAACTCCGACGGCGCCTAGCACCTCGCCGGATTTGTCGCGAATGAGCTGCCCGCCGCCTTCCAAAAACAACGGGTAGTCGGCAAGTCGCTCGACCGATTCCATGAATAGCGGCTTTTCCCGCGCCTTTTGCAGAACGAGCTTCGATGGCCGCCCGAGCGCCAATGCGCCATAGGCTTTGCCGTAGCAGATTTCAAAGCGCAGCATCGACGCGCCGTCCTGCTTCTGAAACGCCTTCACGCGGCCGCCGGCATCGAGCACGATCGCGCTCATCGGGCGGCATTTGTGCTTCTTGGCGGCGGCGAAAGTGGCCGCGATGATGGTGTTAGCCTCATCGAGGCTCAGCCCGCGCATTGGTATATCCCCGTGCCGGCTCTGGCGGCTGGTATCGTGTCCTTAGAATAGACGTTCTCGATCGTGAAGCCACGGCCCATGCTGGGGCAGCCTCGATTATGCCAAGGCCCGGCGTCCGCCGATGATCTTGCACTCACGACGATGCCCGACCACCGCGGTATGTGACTTCTCCGCCTTGACACGCCCGACCGCGCATCTTATTTGCGCACTGCGCTTGGCACTCCAGTTTCATGAGTGCTAAGGCCACGCAATATCAATATTTTCCGGATGCAAAGTGCCGCTCCCAAACAGCAAAACCGCGGCAGATGAGGGTCATCATGGCGAAAACTAAATTTCGGCCGCTCCACGACAGGGTGGTCGTCAAGCGCGTCGAGGCCGAGGACAAATCCAAAGGCGGCATCATCATTCCCGACACTGCCAAAGAGAAACCGCAAGAGGGCCAGGTTGTCGCCGTGGGCCCCGGCGGCCGCGACGAGAACGGCAAGCAGATCCCGATGGGGGTCAAAGCCGGCGACCGCGTGCTGTTCGGCAAATGGTCGGGCACCGAGGTCAAGCTCGATGGCGACGAGCTCCTCATCATGAAGGAATCCGACATCATGGGCGTGGTCGCCTGAACTTTCATCCCTTCGAGGCTCGCTCTGCTCGCGCCTCAGGACGACGGTCAACTCAAACGACGCAAGAGAGAAATCTAAAATGGCTGCCAAAGACGTTAAATTTTCCGGCGAGGCTCGCGAGCGCATGCTGCGCGGCGTCGAGACGCTCGCTAACGCTGTCAAAGTGACGCTCGGCCCCAAGGGCCGCAACGTCGTCATCGAAAAATCGTTCGGCGCCCCGCGCATCACCAAGGACGGCGTCACCGTCGCCAAAGAGATAGAACTTGAGGACAAGTTCGAGAATATGGGCGCGCAGATGGTGCGCGAAGTCGCGCAAAAGACCAACGAACAGGCCGGCGATGGCACCACGACTGCGACAGTGCTGGCGCACGCAATCGTCAGGGAAGGCGCCAAGGCGGTCGCTGCCGGTATGAACCCAATGGATATCAAGCGCGGCATCGAACTCGCCGTTAAGGCCGTGGTCGCCGACATCAAGAGCCGCGCCAAGAAAGTAGGATCGTCATCCGAGGTCGCTCAGGTCGGCACGATTTCCTCGAACGGCGATGCCAGCGTCGGCAAGATGATCGCCGAAGCGATGCAGAAAGTCGGCAACGAAGGCGTCATCACCGTCGAGGAAGCAAAGTCGCTCGGCACCGAGGTCGAGATTGTCGAGGGCATGCAATTCGACCGCGGTTATGTCTCGCCCTATTTCATCACTAATGCCGAGAAGATGGTGGCGGAGCTGGAAGACGCCTACGTGCTGCTGCATGAGAAAAAACTGTCGCAGCTTCAGGCTATGCTGCCGCTTCTTGAAGCTGTGGTGCAGTCGGGCAAGCCGCTTTTGATCGTCGCCGAGGACATCGAAGGTGAAGCGCTCGCTACGCTTGTGGTCAACAAGCTGCGCGGCGGATTGAAGGTCGCCGCGGTAAAGGCGCCAGGCTTCGGCGACCGCCGCAAAGCGATGCTTGAAGACATCGGCGTCCTGACTGGCGGCCAGCTCATTGCCGAGGATCTCGGCATCAAGCTTGAAAACGTGACGCCGGCGATGCTTGGCCGTGCCAAGAAAGTCGTGATCGATAAAGAAAAGACCACGATCGTCGATGGCGCCGGCAAGAAGAAGGACATCGAAGCTCGCGTCAATCAGATCAAGGCGCAGATCGAAGAGACCACTTCCGACTACGACCGCGAAAAACTTCAGGAGCGGCTTGCCAAGCTCGCCGGCGGCGTCGCCGTGATCCGCGTCGGCGGCGCGACCGAGGTTGAGGTCAAGGAGAAAAAAGATCGCGTCGAGGACGCGCTCAATGCCACCCGCGCCGCCGTCGAAGAAGGCATCGTCGCCGGCGGCGGCGTTGCGCTGCTGCGCGCCAAGAAGGCGATCGGCAAGCTGCGCAGCGACAATCCCGACTCGCAGGCGGGCATCAACATCGTGCTTAAGGCGCTGGAAGCTCCGGTGCGGCAGATCGCCGAGAATTCCGGCTATGAAGGCTCGGTCGTGGTCAACAAGATCCTGGAGAGCAAGTCGGAGACCTACGGCTTCGACGCGCAGACCGAGGATTACGTCGATATGTTCGATAAAGGCATTGTCGATCCCGCCAAGGTGGTGCGCGCGGCGCTACAAGACGCTGCCTCGGTTGCCGGCCTCCTGGTTACGACCGAAGCCATGGTCGCGGAATTGCCGAAGGATAAGCCGGCCATGCCCGGCGGCGGCGGCATGGGAATGGATTACTAAAGCCATTCCCATTGGGCATCTTCAATGTTCGAAGTCGGCAAAAGCCGACTTCGAATGGCGGGATGGACTACTGAACGCCATCGACATTTCGCATCAAGAAATGGGCGCGGCGCATTCCGCGCCCTTTATCTTTCGGCTGTTGATTGTGAAGCGCAGCATCCGGCGCGCGCGGAAATCTGGATTGCGTTGAAATTATTTCAACGTCATGGAGCGCCGTCACAGTGGCGGCTGGCTTCAGGATGGCTCCGGGCAGAACGCCGCCAGCGCCAGCGCCAGGATCGCGAGCGTGATTGCCGGCAAGACGTTTTCGCCGGCAAATTGCCAGCCAATGAGGAGGACCAAGAGCAGAACGGCGACACCTGTCGGTATGGATCGCCCGGCCAGCGATCCTGCAGAATGGCCGGGTTCAATGGCCGACAAAGTCCCCTCCGACAGTGCGTCTGTGACATTCCACTTGAACATAATTCCAACATCGAGTGAATAAAATTCATCATTAGTTCCGTATCTTCAGGGCAGAATCACGGGAATTTCGGTACGTGGAACCGGGGTGCTTGTTTCGTTCTGATTTTGCGGTTGCGGCTAGAGCC
>WNGL01016701.1_pt1 | contig 15989 bp, 10 predicted proteins | sample 5400591 | NCBI WGS metagenome assembly WNGL01 (sample SAMN13153377, study PRJNA577476) | soil metagenome | isolation source: 80 cm soil or saprolite under Garry oak tree replicate 1 | place: USA:California | collected 2016-06-15
ATGTCCGCCGCGCGTCAGTTGCAGGGGAGCCCCGCCGGCCGTCGGAACCATCCAAATATTGCTTTCATTCCGGTTGGCCTCCATATTGGGGACCGCCAGGGTGTACGCCACCCACTTTCCATCGCGCGACACCTGGGCTCCCCTCACTCGCTGCATGTGAATCAGGTCGTCGAATGTAATGGCGCGCTTTTCGGTCTGCTGCGCGATCAAAGCCGGCGCCAGACCCGTTGCAAAAACAGCGATGCCTAGAAACCGCGTAAAACCCTTTGCTCGATGCATCGTCTCCCCCCAGAACTCCTTGGCCGGGCACAACTAGTGCGCGACGCCCCGCTCGTAAACAAGACTGCCGCCCACAAACGTCTTCAACACTTGTATGTCCTTGAGCTGCTCGTGCGGCACGCTCAAAATGTCGCGGTCAATCACGATAAAGTCCGCGAGTTTGCCCTGCTCGAGTGAGCCTTTACTCTGTTCTTCAAAACCAATATAGGCGCCGTTCCTCGTAGCCATTTCGAGAGCCTGCAACACGGAAATGCGTTCCTCAGGAGCCAACACCTCGCCCGAGATCAGTTCCCGCCGCTCCACCGCCGCCCAGATCCCCCACCACGGACTGATGGGCGTCACCGGGACATCCGACCCAAGCCCTGCGATAATTCCATTGTCAAAATAAGATTTCCCGGGGTACGACCATCGTTCCCGCTCGGTTCCATACTTGTGGAACCAACTGCCGATCCAGTACACGAAAGAAGGATCGCCGTCTACCAAGACGTGCAACTCCCGAAGCCGCTTCTGAATCGCCGGCGTCGAAAGGCCGCAATGCACAATGCGAAATCTTGGCTCTCTCAGACCGATCTCCTCCGTCACCGCTTGATAGGCGTCGAGCACCTCGTCAATCGCCCGATCGCCGATGGCGTGCGTGGTAATCTGCCACCCCGCGCTGGCCAAACTATGGTAAGCCTTCTGCAGATCTTCCTTCTTCCAGATCAACAATCCAAAGTTGTCCGGCTCGCCTTGAACCGCAGGAGGATAGATCGCGATGGTTCGCGCGCCCATGCCGCCATCCGCAAAAAACTTCGCTGCGCCAAGCCGCAGATGGTCGTCTCCAAAGCCTGTGTAGACGCCGCAGCGGGAAAGCCGCTCCGCATCCGCCACAGAATCCACCAGCGGTGACATCAGCACGCGGACCTTCAGCCAGCCTCGCCCGCGTGCCGTCTGATAAGCGCGCATGGACTCCGCCGTCTGTGCGCTGTCATGAATCGTTGTAAGGCCGGCTTCCAGCGCTTTTTCTGAAGCCAGTTTGGCGGCTCGCACTCTAAGGTCGGGAGCATCCGCGGGAAGGACTCGCGCCAGGAGGGCCATTGCATTGTCTTTCAAGATGCCGGTCGGCTCTCCCGAGGCGTCTTTTTCGATGATGCCTCCGGAGGGATTGGGCGTGTTCCGAGTGATCCCAGCCAGTTTCAGCGCGGCGCTATTGGCAACTCCCAGATGCCCGCTCACATGAACAAGCCAGACCGGCTTGTCTGGCGACACCGGATCCAGGTCGGCCCTCGTAAGGTAACGGTGTTCCGCAAGTTTTGAATCGTCCCAACCCGCTCCCCGCAGCCATTTCCCACGAGCGGAGCCAGCCGCCTTTTGGCCAACGGCCGTAACGATTTCTGCGATGGAGTGTACCTCCGGGTAGCCCGGATCGATTTCGTTTCTCAATAGATTGCTGGCCCATTCCAGCGCGTGCGTGTGCACGTCGATCAATCCCGGCAGCACCGTCTGTCCGTGCAGCTCGACCACCTGTGTGCGCGGAGTGATGCAGGCCGCAATTTCAGAGTCCGATCCCGCGAGCTGAATCCGCCCTTCGCGGACCGCGAGCGCGCTCACGGTCCGCCGCGCGGAATCCATCGTGACAATCTTTCCCCCTCGCAGGACTACGTCGGAATCGTGACATGGGGCGGAGGTCGCGCTTTGCCCCCGTGCCGAATGCACACCGCACCACAGGGCCGCCGCCAGCAGCACGCTTCTCCACAATATTCTCAGCAGCACGCATCCCCCCGCATTGAGAGCCAAGATTTACTTGCGAGCAGGTGAGCAGCATCATGCCACTTGCCGGCTTCACTGCCAAGCACGGACGGAAAATCCACACCTTGACGGCGCCCGGCAGAGAAGTGTTGACATCCGAATACTCTTCCGAGCCTATGTATGGCCCACCCACCACTCACGAGCCCACAATCACGCGTCACAGGTCACTCCCCATGGCTTGCGCAGCCCGCGGCTTCTGGCTACACTCTCCGCGCCCACGGAGGAACATCCCATGAAGCACTTCTCGAACGGTCGCGACTTTCGCCGCCGCTTGTCTTCCAGCGCGCTTATCCTTTTCGCGCTTCTTTGTGCCGCCCTCACAACTCAAGCGCAGGCGCCCGCCAAACGTCCCATGACGTTCCAGGACGTCATCGAAATGCGCGCTGTTGGCGCCGGAAAAATCTCTCCGGACGGAAAATTTGTCGTCTATACCGTCTCGATTCCCCAGTGGAAAGCGGGAAAGAATTTCACCGACCTCTTCGTGGCCCCATCGGACGGTTCCGCGCCCCCGCGGCAATTGACCTTTACGAAAGAAAAAAACGAAACGCAGCCGCAATGGGCGCGCGACAGCCGCACCATCGGCTTTCTCTCCGACCGCGAGAGCACAGCCGCGACGCCCATCAACCAGCTGTATTTGATGCGCATTGACGGCGGCGAAGCTCGCAGGATCAGCGACGTCAAGGACGGCGTCAATAGCTTTGCGTTCAGCCGCGACGCCAAATGGGTGGCGTTCTCCGCCGGCAAACCCGAAGAGCGCCAGGTCTGGCTCGCTCGCGTGGATAGCGACGCTCCGCCCGTGGCGCTCACCAAACATGCCACGCCGGTCGCCGAGTGGGCCTGGACCGGCGACAGCACCCGCATCTTCTTCACCGCGCCCGACCGCGTGGACAAAGACGACGAAAAACGCATCGAGAAAAAATTCGACGTGAAGATTATGGACCCCGATCGCCCGCCGCTGCATTTGTGGTCCGTCCCGGTCGCCGAAAACGGCGAACGGCCCGAGAAAAATGAAAAGCGCTGGACCTCCGGGAGCGACTACAGTGTGGCGCAGTTCACCCTCTCGCGGGATTCCTCGCTGCTGGCGTTCCGCGGCGCTTCCACCAATCGCCACGCCAACCGCACCGATCAGGACGATTCGGAGATTTATCTGCTCACTCTTTCTTCCGGCGACGTTCGCCGCATCACCAACAATCGCGTCGCCGAAGGCATGCCGCGGTTTTCCCCCGACGGCAAGTGGCTGGCGTTCGCCGCTCCCGACGACTTCGCCTACCTGCGCAATGAAAAAATCTACGTCGCCTCCACGGCGGGCGGCGCCCCTCGCAAACTGCTTCCCGACTGGGATCACAGCGCCAATCAGATTTCCTGGGGACAGGATTCGCAGACCCTCTACTTCTTCGAAGGCCTCGGCGTGGATGCCCATCTCTTCGCTGTTTCCATCGCGTCCGGAAAACTCGCCCAATTGACCCGCGAACGAGGCGCCGTGGGCGGCCCGGGGTTCGACGAAGACACCGGTCTTTTCCTCCTTGCGTTTACGTCCCCTTCGGAGCCTTCCGATTATTTTATAGCGGCGCCGGAAACGGTCGGCGACCGTTCCCGCTGGGCTCGCGTTTCGCGCGCCAATCCGCAGGCGGAAAATCTTTCCCTGGGCGAGTATGAAACGTTTCATTGGAAAAGCACCGACGGCCAAACGGTTGAGGGACTGCTCATCTATCCTCTCGGCTACGAAAAAGGGAAGCGCTATCCGCTGATTGTTCAGGTTCATGGCGGTCCGGCCGGCGGTGAAGAGAATCGCTTCTCCGGCAACTGGGGCAGCTACGTCCACATTTTTGCCGCGGGCGGCTACGCTGTTTTCCAGCCCAACTATCGCGGCTCCAGCAACTACGGCGAGAAGTTCCGCATGCAAATCGCCGGCGACTACTTCCGCCAGGGCTACGACGACATCATCACCGGCGTGGACGCGCTCATCGCCCGCGGCATCGCCGATCCCGCGAAGCTCGGCATGATGGGCTGGAGCGCCGGCGGCCATTGGTCAGACTGGACGCTCACGCACTCCGACCGCTTCAAGGCCATCTCCACGGGCGCGGGCGCTGTGGACTGGATTTCCATGTACGCGCAAACCGACATCCAGCAGAATCGCGAGTTCTATTTCAAAGGAAAGCCGTGGGAAAATTGGGATCACTACGTCGAAGTCTCCCCGCTGCGCTACATCAAAAACGCCAAGACGCCCACGCTCATCCACGTGGGAGAAGCGGACCAGCGCGTCCCCAAGCCGCAGAGCGACGAGCTCTTCATGGCCCTCAAAAAACTCGGCGTCCCGGTCGAATACATTGTCTACCCCCGCATGCCCCATGGCCTCACCGAGCCGCGCTACCAGATGGTGAAAATGGTCGCGGAGTACAACTGGTTCGAAAAATGGATTCGCGGCAAGCCGGGATGGTTCGATTGGAAGCCGCTGCTCGCAGGCCTCGAAGACGCCAAGCCTACCGAAGCCGCGAAACCCACGGAGGGAAACGACGTCCGGCCCTAGCCAATTTTTTGATTTGTTGGAATTTGCGCCCGCTGCAGTTGCTATTTCGCTTCGGCCGGTCGCCGGCGGGCCCATAGCCAGTTGAGCAATGCCAGGAGGAATGTAGCCACAACGACGATCAATTCGCTTCTGCTCATCCGCGTCACGAGAACCCCCGTGAACAGAAGCCCCAGCACGGTGAACATCATTCCTGCCGGCAATCGGAACGCATCCGCCTCGGGTCGCTTCCTTCGCATCACCGGCAGCGCCAGGGCGGTCGCGCCATAAGTAAACAGCCGCGCCACCGCGGACACCGTCGCGTTCCAACGAAAATTTCCGCCCACCGAGAACGCCAGTGAAATCACAGCGAAGACGAGTATCGAAAAATATGGAGTCTGAAATCGCCTGTGAATCGCCGCGAAGGCGGAAGGAAAATCTCCGCGCTCCCCCAAGGCGAACGTGAGCCGCGGGGTGTGCAGCATGTTCGCGCTCAGGTAGCCGTAGAGAGACACAACGATCCCCCCGGCGATCAAAGCGCCGCCGACTGGTCCTAGGAACTGCCTCGTAGAGTCAGCAATCGGCCTTCCCGTCGCCGCAGCGTTTGGCAGCGTGTGAATTACCACGAACTGAATCGCGGTGTAGATCAGCGCGACCGAAGTCAGCGCTGTGAGTAATGCAAAGGGAGCATCCTTGCGGGGATTCCGCAACTCTCCCGTGACGAAGAGCGCGGCTTCGAAGCCCCCATAGCCATAGACCAGCAACAGCACCGCGTCAAACCAGTCTGTCATGGCTGTGGTCGGTGTCGGCGGAATCACGCGAACCGATGGTTTCCACGCGAGCGCTGCAAACCCCGCTGCGATAAACAGGAACAGCATGAGCAATTTCGTCAGCGTAAAGGCGTTACTCAGCCAATTTCCTGCCGCCACACCTCGGATATTCACAATCGCCAGCACGCCGATCAACGCCGTCATGACCAGCATTCGCGCCGCTCGTCCCGTCGCTCCGGGAAAGAACTGGCTGAGGTAGATGATAAAGAGATTGGCCGCGGCCGAGGTCGCTCCGATTCGCGAGAGCCAGGTCAGCCAGCCGATTTGAATTCCCACGAATTGCCCGAACGCCGCTCGCGAATAAAGATATGGCCCGCCGGTCTCCGAAAACTGGGAGGCCACTTCGCTCATGCACGCGGCAATCACGGCGATCCCCGCGCCGGCGATGAGATACGCCAAGGGACTATAGCTTCCCAATCGTGCCGCGATCAGTGAAGGCGTGCCGAAGATGCTCGCCCCGATTACCGTGTTCACCATGAGCGCGGTCAGGCTCCAGCGCCCTATCGCCCGCACCAGGGTTGTCTTCGGCTCGGTGTTCAACGCAACTCCGGCGGCGCCGTGCAGTCCTTGCAACCCGCTGCGCCCGGCGCTTTTCTCGTGAGGAAGCGCGCCAGAGTATCACAATTTCACCGCGTCTTCGGCCCCCGCCGGTTCACCGCCGCATCGCAAAATTGTTCTCCAGGCAATTCGCGCGGATTTGCTAAACTGCAGCGCGGCGCCCCTGCAGAAACCGGAGATGACATGAACCGCCTCATTCCCATAGCATTTTGTCTAACCGTCGTGAACTTTTGCAACGCCGCCCACGCGCAAAATTCCGCCGCGAAGAAACCGCGCGCGCGCGATCTCGGCGTGCCGTTTGACGGCGCCCCCGGCCCGCTCAATGCCATCACCGATGTCGCGGGAGTAGTGGTCGGCCATACCACGTTGATTTCAGGCGAGGGAAAGCTCCAGGTCGGCAATGGCCCTGTCCGCACGGGCGTCACCGCGATTCTCCCGCGCGGAAAGGACATGATGGATCCCGTTTTCGCGGGCTGGTGGTCGCTCAACGGCAACGGAGAAATGACCGGCACAACCTGGGTCGAAGAGTCGGGGTTCCTCAACGGGCCCGTGATGATCACCAACACGCACAGCGTCGGCGTCGTGCGCGATGCCGTGATCGCCTGGCGAGTCGCTCACAAGCAGCCCGACCCAACCACAATTTGGTGGGCGCTTCCGGTCGTCGCAGAGACATGGGACGGCTGGCTCAACGATATCAACGGCTTCCACGTGAAAAAGGAAGATGCCCTTCACGCGATCGATTCGGCCGTGACGGGTCCCGTCGTGGAAGGAAACGTCGGCGGCGGGACAGGCATGATCTGCAACGGATTCAAAGGCGGCATCGGAACTTCTTCAAGGCGGCTCGGCAGCGAAAACGGCGGATACACGGTGGGCGTGCTTGTACAGTGCAACTATGGCAGCCGGAGCAATCTCCGCATCGCCGGGGTTCCCGTGGGCCTGGAGATTCCCGATGACCCTGCGTACGCCTCGGCGAAGTCTGGCGAGAAGGAGCGTGGTTCAATTATCGTAGTGGTGGCCACCGATGCGCCGCTGGTCGCCCATCAGTTGAAGCGTCTGGCGCGCCGCGTGGCGCTTGGCCTCGGGCGCGATGGAAGCACCTCGGGCAACGGCTCCGGAGACATTTTCATCGCTTTCTCCATGGCCAATCCCGGCGCGGCGAAAGCGACGGGAACGATCTCCCTGACGATGTTGCCCAACGATCGAATGGACCCGCTCTTCACCGCGACGGTGCAGGCCACCGAAGAGGCCGTCGTGAACGCCATGGTCGCCGCCGAAACCATGACCGGCATCGAGAACCACCGCGTCATCGCTCTGCCCCACGACCGTCTTCGCGCCGTCCTGAAGAAATACAACCGCCTCGTCGAATGACGCGATTGCATTCCTGGGGCAATCGGGGGAATCTCGTGCGCATCCAGCTCAGATCACCGGCACGGCGGTTTTCCTCGGCGGATTGAAGAACGGAAGCGCCACCACCGTCGCCGTCACCGTTCGCCGTACCGCCTCGACCGTCAGTTCCATCTGAAGCCTTGTTCCCAGAGCCGAGCATTCGCGCGCGACGCTGGCGAGCGCAATCATCTTTTTCAGCGTGGGCGACCACGTTGTGGACGTTGCTTTGCCCGCCTGCTTGTTCCCGCGATAGACCGGCACTGCCACGCGCGACGCTATCGAAGGCACCTGCGGCGGCATACCGATCGCGTCGTAATGCTCTTCGAGTTCGTCCCAGCTCAGCTCCAGCCCCACGAGCGCGCGGGGGACGCCTCTCTTCTGCTCTTCGATCAATGCGGAGTGTCCCACGAAGTGGTCTTTCTTCAAGTCCACCATTCGTCCCAGCCCGATTTCGTACGGCGAATATTTCTGGGATTCGATCAGCGCCTTCTTGCTCGAAAAATAGTCCACCTCGATCAATAGCAGTCCTGCCTCGATCCGCGCGATGTCCAGCGCAATCATCCCCGCGGGATGGATATCAAACGCTTTGCCGCCGGTCATCAGCGCGTCCCACACCTTCAGAGCAGCCTTCCAGGGAATCCAAATTTCGAATCCGAGGTCGCCGGTATACCCCGTGCGCGAAATGTCCACCGGAACGCCCGCGATTTTCCCCCGCGTCATCCGGAAATATTTCAGGTTGGCGGTGTCCGCCTCGGCCACTTTATGAAGCACGCCTCCCGAAGTCGGCCCTTGCAGGGCCAGGGCCGCCACCTCCTCGGAGATATCTTCGATGGAGACATCCAGGCCCAGCGCGTTTTGCCGGAACCATCGCAGGCTCGGATCGGTTTTCCTCCAGGCGCGTGATCGTGCCGTCGTCAATCACTTTTCCTTGCGGGTCGCACCAGCAGCAGTAAATCACCTGCCCGACGGCCACTTTGTGGATGTCGCGCGCGATCACGCGGTCCACAAACTTCGTAGCGTCGCGCCCGGTGACGCGGTATTTGAACAGCGGAGTGATGTCGATCAGCGCGGCCGCATTGCGGATGGCGTTGTACTCGTGCTCGTGATGCGTCTCGTAGACGCTGACCGCGTAGTAGCCCGACCACTCGCGGTAGCTCAGGCTCTCGCACATCGCAAAGGTGCGCTCGTGAAACGCTGTTCCAATGGGCACAGAGCCTCCCGTTCACCGCGCCCGGATTATAGGCAGGGCGCCAAGCGCATCGCAAGCCGCCCTCCCGGCGGCACAACCGCCTTGTCGCCGCCCGCGGCCCCCGGTACAATGTCCGCTCTCTGTTTTGTTGCTGTGCGAACTCTCCTCTCAACCTACGATGAGTTCCAGCTACGACGTTATCGTCATCGGCGGCGGCCACAACGGTCTGGTCAACGCCGCGTACCTGGCCCGCGCGGGCAAGAAAGTTCTTGTGCTCGAGCGGCGCCACGTGCTCGGCGGCGCCGCGGTCACCGAAGAAATTTTTCCCGGCTTCAAGTTTTCTGTCTGCTCTTACGTCGTCTCTCTGCTCCGCCCGGAAATCATCCGCGACCTCGATCTTCCGCGCCACGGCCTGGAGATTCTTCCGCTCGACGGCACCTTCACACCCATGCCCGGCGGCGATTATCTGTGGCGCGTCAACGACCACGCCAAGACCCGCCGCGAAATCGCGCGCCACTCCCGCGTGGACGCCGAAGCTTACGAAGAGTTCGGCAAAGCCATGGTCGCGATGTGCCGCTTCGTCAAGCCCATCCTGGCGATGACGCCCCCCGACCCCACCACGCTCGATCCTCGGGATCTCAAGCGCCTGATGGTGCTCGGCCGGCGATTCCGCGCGCTCGCCTCGGAAGAGAAGTACAACCTCGTCCAGTTGATGACCATGAGCGCCGCCGATTTTCTCGACCAGTGGTTTGAGACCGACGTGCTCAAGGCCACCATGTCCGCTTCGGGGATCATCGGCACGTTCCTCGGCATTCGTTCGCCCGGCACGGCCTATGTTCTGCTCCATCACTACATGGGCGAGATTGACGGCGCCTTCCGCGCTTGGGGCTTCAGCCGCGGCGGCACCGGCGCCATCTCCGGCGCCATTGCCGGCGCCGCGCGCGAAGCCGGCGCTGAAATCCGCGCGAAAGCCGCTGTCGCAAAAATTCTTCTCCATCAGGGCCGCGCCGCCGGAGTCGTTCTCGAAAACGGCGACGAAATCCGCGCCGCCGTCGTCTCTTCGAGCGTGGACCCCCATCTCACGTTCCTGAAATTTCTCGACCCGGCAGAGCTTCCTTCCGATTTCGTCGAAGAAGTTCGCCGCTACAAGTTCCGCGGCTCATCCGGCAAAGTAAACCTCGCGCTCGACGCGCTCCCCAATTTCGAATGCCTGCCCGGCGCCGGCGCGCATCTTCGCGGCGCGATTTCCATTTCCCCGGGCATCGAATACATGGAGCGCGCCTACGACGACGCCAAGTACGGCCGCTTCTCGCGCCGCCCGTACATTGACGTGGTCATTCCCAGCCTCACGGATCCGTCCGTCGCGCCGCCTGGCAAACACGTTTTGTCCTGCTTCGTGCAGTACGCGCCCTACAAGCTCGCCGGGGGCGCCTGGGACGATCAGCGCGAGGCTTTCGGCGACACCGTCATCGAAACGCTCAGGGAGTACGCGCCCAACCTGAAAAAAATCATCATCGGACGCCAAGTGCTCACGCCGCTCGATCTCGAGCGCGAGTTCGGCCTCACCCAGGGAAATATTTTTCAGGGCGAACTCTCTCTCGAACAGTTGTTTTTCCTGCGTCCCGTTCCCGGCTGGGCTACTTACCGCACGCCCATCAAGAATCTTTATCTGTGCGGCTCGGCCACGCATCCCGGAGGCGGCATCATGGGCGCGCCGGGACGCCTCGCGAGTCTGGCGATCCTCAAGGATTGGAAGCGGGGAATAAGCTGACCATGCCAATGGGACAAAATGTCGTGATCGTCGGCGGCGGCCACAATGCCCTGGTCGCCGCGTTTTATCTGGCCAAGGGCGGATTCAAGCCGCTCGTCCTCGAACGCCGCGAAGTGATTGGCGGCGCCGCGGTCACCGAGGAGTTCCATCCCGGCTTCCGGGCGCCCGCGCTTGCGCACACCGTCGGCCCGCTGCGCGCCGATGTGGCCGGCGACATGCAGCTTGAAAAATCCGGCCTCGAGCTGATTCGCCCCGACCCCCGCGTCTTCGCGCCCGCGCCTGACGGCCGCGCGCTCCTGTTCTACGACGACGCCGCAAAAACCGTCGAAGGCATTGCAAAATTTTCCGCAGCCGATGCCCGGAAGTATCTCGAATTCACCAGCGTCTTGCGGCGCATCTCAGAAGTCTTCGCCCAGGTCGTTTCCATGACGCCGCCTTCGATTGACCATCCTTCGCCGGACGCGCTCTGGAACCTCCTCAAAGTCGGCCGCGGCTTCCGCGGGCTCGGCAAAAAAGAAATGTTCCGTCTGTTGCGCCGCTCGGACCGGCGGCGTATCCCCGGGGCGGCATGGGCTCGCTCACGCGCGTGCTGGCCGAATCCGCCCAGCGCGCCGGCGCGGAGATTCGCACCGAGTCCGAAGTTGCGGAAATCTGCGTGAAGGATGGCGGGGTCTCGGCCGTCGTCCTCGCCGACGGCCAGGAGATTCCCGCTACCGCCGCCGTTTCCGGCGCCGACCCCAAGCGCACCTTCCTGCGCATGGTGGACCCGGTCCATTTCGATCCCGATTTCCTGATGAAGGTGCAGCACTATCGTTCTTCCGGCACGACCGCCAAAATCAATCTCGCTCTTTCCGCCTTGCCCGATTTTCCCGCGCGCGCTTCCGTGGCCGCGTCGGAAAGCGATCAGCGGGCGCTCCTCGGACGCATCCACATCGGCCCTGAGATTGACTATCTCGAACGCGCCTTCGACGCCTCCAAGTACGGCGAATTTTCCCCCGCGCCCTATCTCGACGTCACCATTCCCAGCATCGCCGACGCCTCGCTCGCCCCCGCCGGCCAGCATGTCATGTCCGTGTGCATGCAGTACGCCCCGTTCAAGCTGAAGAACGGCGCCTGGCCCAGCCGGCGCCAAGCCCTCGCGGATACCGTCGTCAAAACGCTTTCCACCTACGCGCCCAATCTTCCGGAGCTGGTTCTCGCCGTTCAGGTCATCACTCCGCACGACCTCGAAGAAACTTACGGCCTCACGGGAGGCCACATCTTTCACGGCGAACTCGCCCTCGACCAGCTCTTCACCTTCCGCCCGCTGCTCGACTGGGCGCGCTACCGCACTCCCATCCGCGGCCTCTATCTCTGCGGCTCGGGCACGCATCCCGGCAACGGCCTCACCGGCGCTTCCGGCGCCAACGCCGCCCGCGAAATCATCCACGACCTCCGCTAGCGTATGTAGCGCCCGCTTTCGAATTAGTTTTGGTTTGCGCCTTGCTTCACTTCACTGTTGTGGTGAAGACCTCCTCCATGATGCCGCGGCCGCGCCCGCAGGTCGGGTCGCCGGCCCGCTCCGTGTTGCGCCGGCTGTCCGTCCAGATGGGGTGCACCACGCCGCCGAACGCCGCGACGCCCTCGTAGTCGCCTTGCTGGTTGCCGTAGTTGATGCTAGGGCAGGGGAAGATGCCGCCGCAGTCGTGCTCGTTCGACTTCGCGTCGGTCACGCGGAGGCTCGGGCCGAAGGTCACGCCGTCGCCTTGCGACAGGAAGATGTCGGTCTCGAACTTCTTGCCGGTGCTGTCGTTGCGCGTGTCGTAGAACGAGACATTGACCGCGCCGGTCACCGGGTCGGTGGCGAGCCACTGGTTGAAACGATCCACTCCGCCCAGCGACTCCGCGACCCTGCTCCGCGGCGACCACGTTGCGCCCTGGTCGTCGGATACGCTGGCGTAGATGTCGGTGTCCAGACCATCCGGCGTCAGGTCCATCCAGGCGCAGCTGATGCGGCCCCGTTGCGAGCCCATGGAGCGGTCCGCATCGCAGGCCGGATACACCAGCGCGCGGCGGCTGAACTCCGCCGGAATGCCGATGTCGAAGGGGATGCGCTTCGCCGCGATCACCACCGGCGTGCCCCAGGTGACGCCGCCGTCGAAGGATGAATTGAAGGTGATCGTGTTGGCCGCGATGTCGTTCCAGGCGGCGTACACCTGCCCCTGCGGCCCGGTGGTGACGGTCACGCCGATCGCGTTGCCGGGCCCGCTCGGGTTGTCGATGCGCGTGGTGGTAAAGCTGAGGCCGTCGCGCGAACGCGCCAGACGTATCCCGCCGCTCGAGGAGCCGCCCACCGCCGCGTCCCAGCCAATGTACACGCTGTCACGGAAGGGGCTGACCGCGTTCTGGTCCGCGGTGATCATCGGCTTGTCGTTGAAGTGGTTTTCGCCGCTGTTGAACTCGAAGAAGGTCACCTGCGGCCAGGTCTTGCCGCCGTCGGTCGAGCGCGCCACCGCCATCTCCGTGCCGTTGATGCTCACGCCGTTCGAGGGCGTGTTGAAGGCGGCGCCGAAGAACACGACGATGTAGCCGTAGAAAGCGTTGTTAGAGCTGTCGAAGGCCAGCGTCGGGTCGGAGCCGAAGTCGGTGCCGTTGGTTCCGATGGCCGGGGGGAGCGGCAGGTCCACCCCGCCCCACGACGCTCCGTCGTCGCCGGAGAAGTAGCCTCGCATGGGCAGCCGGAAGATCTCGTTGGAGCCGGCGGCCAGTTGCTTCGGCCGATTCGGGTTGATGGCGATGAAGGTCTCGCTCTGCGGGCCGCATTCATTGGAAACATCCACGTTGGCGCCCACTGCCGAGGAAAGGGTCGGACCCCCGCCCGGCAAGCTGCCGTTTTGCGCCAGGATCTGAAACTTGGCCCACCAAGTGGGATTATGAGTGGCTTTGTTTTGCGCCGAGGCCGGGAAAGTGCTGAACAGAAAAGAGGCGCCTAGAAAAGCGATGCGCATGCAGATTTTCATAAACGGTCTCCTTGGAAACCTGAAGTCAGTTTGCGGGGCACAGCCTTCTTACAGCTATTTGGCTGGTCGAGTCAAGCGGAGGCCCGGGAGTACAGCACTTGACCTCTCGCTCGTTGACTTGCCGAGTACGCCGCGTCTAATATGCAGCACAGAATTTCACTCCGTAGATGATTGGCGAAACCATCTCTCACTACCGCGTCCTCGAGAAGCTCGGCGGCGGAGGCATGGGTGTTGTCTATAAGGCCGAAGACACGCGCCTCCACCGCTTTGTGGCTCTCAAATTTCTCCCCGACGACGTGGCCCGTGATCCTCAGGCGCTGAGCCGGTTTCAGCGCGAAGCGCAAGCGGCATCCGCGCTGAATCATCCCAACATCTGCACCATTCACGACATCGGCGAGCAGGATGGGCACGCGTTCATCGCCATGGAATTCCTGGAGGGCGCGACGCTGAAGCACCGCATCGCCGGCCGCCCTCTCGACACAGAAGATCTCCTTTCCATCGCCGTCGAAGTCGCCGACGCCCTCGACGCCGCCCATGCCCAGGGCATTGTTCATCGCGACATCAAGCCCGCCAACATCTTCGTCACCAAGCGCGGGCACGCCAAGGTTCTCGATTTCGGCCTGGCCAAAGTCGTGCTCTTCAGCAATTTGACCGGGGCCACCGCGGCAACGCTGGACGCCGATGCCGCCGCTCGCTCCGAACACCTTACCAGCCCGGGAACGACTCTCGGCACCGTCGCCTATATGTCCCCGGAGCAAGTTCGCGGCAAAGACCTCGATGCCCGTACCGATCTATTTTCCTTCGGTGTTCTTCTCTACGAGATGGCCACGGGAACCTTGCCGTTCCGCGGCGAAAGTTCCGGTGTGATCTTCGACGGCATCCTGAACCGCGCGCCGCTGTCGCCGCTGCGCCTCAATCCCGACCTGCCTCCGAAGCTCGAAGACATCATCTTCAAAGCCATTGAGAAAGACCGCAACCTCCGTTACCAGCACGCCGCCGACCTTCGTGCCGACCTGCAGCGCCTCAAGCGTGACACCGATTCCGGCCGCACCGCTCAACACAGTGTGCCCGCAGAAGCTGCCGCCTCATCCGCGGCGGCGCCAGTTTCGGCGTCGTCAAGAGCGTCCATAAGCCAACCTGCAACATCTTCCGCGGTCGCCGCCCCCTCCACCAAGCGCTTCGCGCGCGATTGGAGATTCCTTGTGATGGCTGCCGTGCTTCTAGCGGTCCTTGCCGCCGGCACTCTCTACTGGCGTTCCACGAAAGTCCACGCCCTCACCGAAAAAGACAGCATCGTCCTCGCTGATTTCGTCAACACCACCGGCGATGCCGTCTTCGACGACACCCTCAAGCAGGCCCTGGCCGTCAAGTTGGAGGAATCGCCCTTCCTGAATGTCGTACCGGAACAGCGTGTGCGCGAGACGCTGCGGCTGATGAGCCGCTCTCCCGACGAGCGCTTGAGCCCGCCGGTCGCCCGCGAGGTCTGCCAGCGGCAGAGCGTTAAAGCCATGATCGCCGGCGAGATCGCTCCGCTGGGCGCCGACTACGTCATCACCGTGAAGGCCACTGTTTGCCAGACCGGGGATTCCCTGGCGCAGGAGCAGGTAGAAGCAACCAGCAAAGAGCGCGTGCTTGGCGCGCTGGGAGAGGCGGCATCAAAGCTGCGCGCCAAGTTAGGTGAATCGATCGGCTCGGTGCAGAAATTCGATGTGCCTATCGAGCAGGCCACCACCAGTTCGCTGGAGGCCTTCAAGGCTTACACACTGGGCAATCAGGAGCGCGCCCGCGGCCGCGAAACCGAGGCCCTCCCGCTCTTCAAGCATGCCATTGAACTGGACCCGAACTTCGCCATGGCCTACGGCACGCTGGCCACTGCCTACGGCAACCTCGGCCAGACCGACCTGACCATCGAATACACGGCAAAAGCTTTTGCACTGCGCGAACGCGTCAGCGAGCCGGAGAAGTTTTATCTCACCTCGCACTACTACGAATTTGTAACTGGGGAGGCGGACAAGGCCATTGAGGCTTACCAGCTCTGGAAACAAACCTATCCGCGCGATTGGACCCCCTGGAACAACCTGGCGCTCAAGTACTCCGAACTCGGCATGTATGACAAGGCGCTGCTGGAAGGCCTCGGAGCCTTGCGCTTGAATCCCGACCATTCCTTCCCCTATATCAACGCCGCTTTCCCCTATCAGGCGCTCAACCGCTTCGAGGAAGCCAAGGCACTTGCCAAAAAGCGCCTCGCCGTGGCGCCCGATTTTCCGACGTTGCACTTCGTGTTGTACCAGATCGCGTTCGCCCAGGGCGATTCCGAGGGCATGCAGGAGCAGGTGCGGTGGTCAGCCGGCAAGCCCAGCGAACACTGGATGAATCGCTTCCAGGCTCAGGCAGCAGCATACGCTGGACAGCTCCAGAAATCCCGCCAGTTTTGCCGCCAATCCGTGGAACTGGCGCAGCGGCAACATCTCGTGGAACCTGCCGGACTCACGGCTGCTTTGGAAGCGCTCACAGAAGCGCAGTTCGGCAACGCCGGCCGAGCGCGCCAACGGGCCCGCGAGGCGCTGGGGATGGCGCGCGGGGCTTCCACCTACGGCGTCGCAGGGGAGGCATTGGCATTTTCTGGGGATTTCCGCAAGGCACAAGCGGTCGCAGATGAACTTGCCCGGCGCTTCCCGAACGACAC
>WNGL01013844.1_pt1 | contig 15980 bp, 17 predicted proteins | sample 5400591 | NCBI WGS metagenome assembly WNGL01 (sample SAMN13153377, study PRJNA577476) | soil metagenome | isolation source: 80 cm soil or saprolite under Garry oak tree replicate 1 | place: USA:California | collected 2016-06-15
AGAACCAGACGAAGAAGCTGAGTCCGCCTCCGACCAGACCGGCGAAGACTATCGAGCTGATGTAGGCTTTGTAGCCGATCTTCATTCCTGCCAAGCTGATCACCTGCTTGAGTCCGTTGAAGAGCTTGTAGAGCCTGCCCAGTCTCCGCCCAAGGAGCGCGTATGTGAAGTAGCTGAAGCCCTCCTTCTCAGGCGGCAATTCCACGCCTCCCTTCTTGCCTTTCTCACTCTGCTGCATGAAGCGCTGTAGCCTTGCCCGGTAGTCTCCCATATGGAGGACTGCTTTCTCGTAGACGAAGCTACTGTAGATTGCTCCAATTGGAGCGAAGATGAGTATCTCGATGAAGACGAGTGGTGGACTGTACGAGTATGGTTGGCCATTGTAGGTCTCGACTAGTGGAAGAAAGATGTTCGAGGCTATCGACAGGGGGATGGAGAGTGCGACGCTGATGAGCCACTTGAACTTCTTCAGCCCTGAGATGTTGAAATTGAAAAGTATGGCGAAGAACGATCCTGTGATGAGCATGTAGGTTAGTGGAATGAGAAGTGTCGGGTTTCCGCTAGTGTCATAGTACCACTGGCAACTGCAGAGATATGACATTCCCCGGAAGAGGACGGTGATCAACGAGAGAACTATGGTCGCGCCGACCCAGCCCTTGCTGGTTTCGAATATGCTGCTCTTCACCTTGTAGAGTCCGAAGCAGAATAGACCTAATAGTGTCAAGGCTACGATGATAGTGCCGCTTGCAGCCAGTGCCGGGCCGAGGGGGCCCAGGTATGGAACTATCGGGTCTAGAATGCTCATTGCTTGACTTGTGCTCCTTGACCCGTTGGCGCTGTCGGTTCTGTCATCTTCTCCCGCTTGACGCGGTCTAGCAGTTGCTGCGGGTTCAGGTAGTAGGCTCTGATGACCTCGACAACGTCCTTGAAGTCGCGGACGTTGTTCCGGACCATCCATTCGATTACCATGCGTCGGTTGTTCAGCTCTTCCATGACCTCCTCGTGCTTGTAGCCATGGCGCTTCATGATATTCTCTAAGACGTAGCTTCGTCCGTAGAAGACGAACGTGTCGCTCTTCGGATTCCACTTGAACACGTCGTTGGTGAGCACGTCTTTGGTGGTCGGGTCGAGCCCTACAACCTCAGCAATGTCGACCATGCGTCGTACACTCTTCTCGCCGACCTGGACCCGGGTCTGAACCGCGATCACGTCTATGGTTGGGATCAAGGGTCTGGGAATATTCATGGGCTCGCTCTCGAGTCTGTGAATAGCCGCTTCTGCAGAGTCTGCGTGTAAAGTCGCTAGGCCTCCGTGACCTGTGGCGATGGCTTGCATCAGTGTGTAGGCTTCTGAGCCTCTGACCTCTCCGACTATGATGTACTCCGGCCTCTGTCTCATCGCGTTCTTGAGTAAGTCGAACAGCGTGATCTCCGAGACCTCTCCAGTTACTCCGAAGCCGGCTCTAACCACTGACGACAGCCAGTTCTCGTGGGGAAGCTGAATCTCGGACGTGTCTTCGATCGAGACGATCTTGGCGTTGGGCTTGATGAACATGGCCAGGGTATTGATAGTGGTGGTTTTTCCCGAAGCGGTTCCTCCGACGAGTATTACCGAAGCTTGTTTTTCGATGATGTACCAGAACCAGGCTGCCATTTCCGCGCCGAGCGTGTTGTAGATTACCAGGTCGCTGACTGTGAGGGGTCTCTCTCTGAACTTTCGTATAGTGAACGTGGACCCACGTCTGGTGACCTCTTTCTCATAGGTCATCTGGATTCTGCTGCCGTCGGGTAGTGTTGCGTCAAGGACTGGTTGCGCGATTGATATGGCTCGTCCGGACATGTAGCTGAGTTTGAGGATGAACTTGTCCAGTTCTTCGGCGGTCTGGAAGATTACGTTGGTGGGTATGGACTCGTATTTTCGGTGCCAAATATAGATGGGTATTCCGAACCCGTTGCAGGAGATATCCTCGATCCACGGGTCTCTCATCATCGGGTCTATCTTGTCGAAGTGGACAAAGTCCCGGACGATGTAGTACATCAGCCGGTCGAGCGCGTCCGGTGTTACTTTGATCTTGTAGTTCTTGATGATCTTCTCGACCAGCTTGCGGATGTATGCGGCCGCGTTCTCGTTGGTTCCTAGTTTCTTGATGTCCACGTCGAGCTCTTCGACGAGTAGCTCGCCTATCTCCTTCAGCTTCTTTCTCTCATCATCGCTGAGCTGTACTTCGGCGATCTGGTATTTCGTCTGTCCTTCTTCTTTGACTATCCGGGCTTTCGCGTAGGGCGCGTTTAGATCGTACTGGTCGAGTATTGGAGTGTCGGTCGCTTTCTTCATCAGGTCTATCGTCATCCGTTCGTACTCCATCAGCATGCCGACGATGTTGTCTATCTTGTCGCTCTTCTCGCCGGGTTTCTGGGGTTTAGACATGATTATCAGATCACTCTGCCAAACGTCTCTGCCATGACGCCTCTATCTGTGATCGAGAAGGGCAGGAGCAGCGGGCGTAGCTGTGCTCTCCGCATTTTGTAGAAGCGCAGTTTGCCCTCTAAGTGTTCGGATTCAAGTTCGAAATCTACCACTACATCTGAGAGGTGTGAAATTTCGGCAACGGTCTTGCTATCATGCATGTCGGAGAGGATTGGCATGAAAACCAGCCCGTTCCTGTTCCGGACCTGGTTTCCAAGAATCTCTAGCAGTTCTCGGACTGAGTGGGTGTCGTGCGTGACCAATAGATCTGATAACGAGTCGATTATCACTATGTCTCCCTCATCCAGTTGTGACAGTATGTCTCTCCGTAGCGTCACAAAGAGGTCTGAGCCTAGAACCCTTGAGCCCGCGTTCATCATTCCAGGTCCGAGCAGGCCCATTGGTTGCTGGGCGGGACCTCCCTGTTGGAGCGCCTGCACTCTTGGACTGTAGGCGTCGATAAAGGTCCACTGTCTCCCGTGCTCCATTTCACTGGTATCCCACTCGTAAACCATCATCTCTTCCCGGATGTAGCTGGGCTCTCTGACGATCGTAAAGTAGAGAATCCTGTGGCCCTCATTAGCCAACAAGAATGCGATCTGTTGACAGAATAATCGGACTGGCCCCTCCTGGTTGCTGACGAGGAGTACCGAGCTGCCGGAAGGTATTCCTCCGCCTAGCTTCTCGTCTAGGCCGCCCATTCCGGTGCGAATGCGTAGCAGTCTGTTTGATCTGTTCCTAATCAACTTGTTTCGCCTTGAAGATGGCTCTCCTCAAACGCTTCGTAACCTCTGGCTCGGACTTGACCTCGATCCCTTGCTCTCCGATAACAAACGGATGGAGATAGTGAGAGTGAGATGTCCCTCTCATTTTTGGAATCTCGATCTTTCGAGAGCGCATCTTCATTGCGAACGAATCTTCTTCTAGTGAATTGCCCTGTAGAGCGTTCTGTTCTAGTGTCGTCTCTCCACTGACACTCTCCTCAAGAGTATGATGCAGACGGACCATGCCATCGACAACATATTCTTCCACGGCCTTTCTTCCCTGGTTGCTACTGTCTGCTTGACCACTGACGAGTAGAGTGGTGCAGCCGAAGGATTTGAGAATCATTGTTAGCCGCTGTATCAGACTGCGAAGATCCACCTGTGTCAGTTCAAGGCTCATAGCGTCGAGCGAGTCAATGACAACTCGGCGTGCCTGGCATGTCTGGATGGCCGTCTGTATCTCGTAGAGGAGCGCTTCTAGTGTGAACGGTCTAGGGACAACAAATCTCTCCTGGCTAGCGAGACCAAGTCTGCTCGAGATGGCGTCTAGAATGACCAGGTTGCCTGAATCTTCGTAGGTGCCTATGTTCCAGTTGAAGCTGTTGAACAGGTTCTCGCGAAGCTGTTGGGGAGTCTCTTCCAAGACCACGTAGACGCCGTTCTCGTTGAATTTTGTAAGGCCATTGTAGATGAACTGGGATGAAAAGATCGTCTTACCCGCTCCAGCAGGTCCGGCGAGCAGGTAAACTCGGTCCCGAATTAGGCCGCCGCCGACTATCTGGTCAAAACCGGGAATACCGGATTGTATTCTCTGGAGCTGTTGCAGGCTAGGCCGCTGCTCGGGTGCTTGAGGCGCTTGATACTGTGAATTATCGTAGCCTTGGCCTTGATAGCTGTCTGGCGATCCGTAGTTCGTGTATTCTTGGGGTTGCTGGGAGGTGTCGTATTGCGAAGGGTCTTGATAGTTGTATGGGTCGTTACTGTACGGCTGGTTTGGGTCGTCGTAGCTCAATAGCCATCATCCACAGCTCTCAAGAGACGCAGTTGGGCGCGGCGCTGTTGGTCTGGAAGTCCATGAATGGGATCGTCTCGCCCTGGGTCCTCCCTTGGAAGATGTAGTAAACTCCAATGAACGTGAGCCAGTTGTCGCTGTTACTAAGAGATGCAGACCCTGTACCACCCTGGCCTGTGGCCCCAAACTTTAGAATTGCAAAATTGGCAGGAATGGGCCCGCTGAGAGGCTGTCCAGCCAAGTAGTATGGGCTCGTAAGGGGGCGGTATGCAGACTCGGTGGACGGGTTGATGCTGTTGGGGCTCAGAACCCATGACCGGACGAATTGCCCGAACCCGTTCGCGCTATAGGGCTGCATCTCCATCATCGTGGGAGACAAAATCGTAACATTATCATTAGCAGTGTTGGCGATCCTAACGTAGATGAGCGAGTTACCGGGGGTCATGCAGAATGCCGGATTGGATTGTGTCTGAGTGCCCTGGGTATAGTTGAAGGACTTGAAGTCGAAGTATACCGCCAAGGGTCCGATGTTGGTGACGAATTGGCCGCCTCCACCACCAATTTGGTTAACGGTGAGGCTGCTGAACCGCCATGGATAGTACAGGCTAAAGAGCCTTCCACGGCTCGTGCCCAGCACTATGTGGTAGCTGTAGCTGCCTATTGCGATTCCTTGGACCTTGATTGGAAAGTTGACCGAGCCCACTGGGATATTTCCAGTTCCAGAAGCAGGGCTGGCTACGCAAGGGGTCGGCTGGCATATGCCAGTGCCATTGACGTTGAACAGGTATACGCTAGCTATACTGACGGATGAGCCTCCGAGATTGTTCACCCAAACATATAGGGTCCCGGAGCCGAGTTTGCAAGTGCTATCGCAGGTAGAGTTCGTTGGAACTATGTTCTCAGAGATTGCTTGCTGGTCCCGCTGGCTCATCTTGGTAATGACGCTGTTGTAGGCGTCGAACTGTACGAAACCCCAGAGCATGACGTTGAAGCCCATCAGTATGAGTATGACGAAGAATAGTGCCCCGAAGATAGTGCTCATGCCCTTCTTGGACCGAGCGAATCGTCTGTAGAGACCCATCCTAGTACACCCACGTTGTAGCTACGACGGTTCCTCGCTGAGTCGCCACGGTCACCGTCCAAGTGCCATGATTAAGCGCCTGTGATACGCAAGTCATGCAGAGGCCCTGAGGACCCTGTATCGCCGTGACGTTGCTGACGGTGGTCTGAAACGGAGGTATCTGGTAAAGCGTCTGGTTGAGGTAGACTGATGCGATCGTAAATGGAATAGTTCCAACGTTCCTAACGTAGACTAGCGCATAATTGGTAGTGCCCGAAGTGTAGAAGTAGACTCCTTCAACCGATAGTCTCTCCTGGTTGGCTATGCTTCGGCTTGAGAACCAGTATCCAGCTCCTCCCTGGTAGGCGCCGAAGCTGGAGATTGCCCAGACGAATAATAGTGAACTTAGGACTACGACTATTACCAGCATGGTCAGGTTCGCCATTATGGTGCTGATGGCGCTCCGTGACCTGCGGTTCTTATCGATCGTTTTCTTTGCCCATCTTACTAGGCCCATTGCTTATCTTCCTCTTTCCAATTCTTTCTTTTTCTATTCAGATTCGGTTTCAAAAACCGGGGAGTTCAGACCAGGCATCAAGACACGCCAACATGGATTGCTCACGACTTTGTCACGGTGAAGGTGAACGGGTTGTTCCTCGCCGTCAGCACTTTGACGGTGTACGAGTAGCCCGAAGCGAATCCGGTGAACGCACCGCTTGCGCCGGTGTATTGGCAGCATCCGTTACCAATCGCTATGGTAGTCGCCTTGGCTGTGTTTGGAGCTATCGTTGGTCCAGTCGTCCAGCTCAAGAGCTGCCATGTGTTGCTCGAGGAATCAGTTACGTAGTAGGCTGCTAGGGTGACGTTGCCTGTACCCGAGTTTCTTATGTAGATAGTAACGGCTGTCGAGTTGGCGAAGGCGAAGCTATCCGCGGCCAGCGGGCCTTCTCTAGGTGGGGGAGTCGCTAGTAGTGTGCCGAGTAGTCCTGTTGACCAGGCGTAGACCATGACTGCGGCGACGACGACGATGACGACCATGAGTAGTGCTGCGAGTATTGTCTGAATCCCTTTGCGATCATTGAGATATTTCTTTGGATTCATGGGTTGCTCACGCCTTTGTCACGGTGAAGGTGAACGGGTTGTTCCTCGCCGTCAGCACTTTGACCGTGTACGAGTATCCCGAGGTGAATCCAGTGAACCCACCGCTAGCGCCTGTGTAAGTGCAGCTTGAACCACAGTTGATTGAGACATAGGTGACGGCCGCCTTGTTGGGCGCTATTGTGCCTCCTGCCCATGTGAGTTTCGCCCATTGATTGCCGTTGCTATCGGTAACGTAGTAAGAAGCGAGCGTAACATTACCAGTTCCAGCATTTCTTATGGTGATACCGACAAAGGTACTGTTCGAGAACGCGAAAGAATCCATAGAGAGCGGGCCTTCTTTGGGAGGGGGAGTCGCTAGTAGTGTGCCGAGTAGTCCTGTTGACCAGGCGTAGACCATGACTGCGGCGACGACGACGATGACGACCATGAGTAGTGCTGCGAGTATTGTGTCGATGCCTTTCTTGTTCCTTGTTATTTTTCTCATTTTTTTCACTCCTTTCGTGTTTCCCGTGGGCTTGTCTCTGCTGCTTCCCCAGTTTGGGTGCAAGCCGGAACATATCGAGAAGGACCCGTTGATGTGCGCGCTGGTACCATAGTCGCCGAGTGGAGGTTTCTAGGAGCCAAGCTCATGCGTGGTTTCTCCCTGCGATGCTCAACCGGGTATCCGTATGGTCTACCCAGAACACCCAGGACTTTGTCGTCTTCTGTCCACTGATGATTCCTTCCACAACGAGCTCGAGAAGCAACGCTTTCGTGCTCTCCCAGTTCTTCAGTCCCGACTTGATCCGTACATTCTCCACGTCCATTGGTATGGGAGCGCCGGAGAGAACGTGAAGTATCTTGTCCCTCAGCGTATCCTTGGATCGGTTTATCCGGCTCAACTGTGTCTCGCTCTGGGGTTGTAGCTTGAGTCTTGCCCACAAGCCACGACTATACCCAAAGCCGCACCGGACATATGCATCCTGTAACTTCCAAAATTCTCAAACAGTTACACGCCCCGAGTCATCAACCCCGGGCTTTAGGGGGATATCTGGGAAGCCTCTAGGATATTCTTGGAATACCCACGAATTTGTGGTAGGCTCGGAATAAGTCGAGCCGGAACGGAGTATGTTTCTAGCGGGCCTTGGCCTTGACGACTTCTCTCTGCTGTAGTGTCGACCAGATCTGGTCGAATATTTTCTCGTGGGACTTGACGAGTAATGGATCGTTGGTCCAGGTCGCTACGTCTTGTCCCGCGTTCACGTTTGTGTCGTCTGGGAGGTCTTCTACGAAGATTATCTCTGCAGAGTCTGCGCTTGCAAAGTGCATCATTGGTACCGTAACGTTCCTGACCTCAATGACTTCGCCGAGCTCTCTCGCAACGCTAGCATTGACCTGGTTTACTGGTGCTGCAACTTTGACCTTCGCTCCTCTGTCTGCCGCTCTCTCGAGGACCTCTGAGTGTGCTTTGTAGATCCTGACGAGACCATTGGCTGTGGTGGCGAAGCACACGTTGACCTTCGCTTCTCCGATCATGTCCTGTATTCTCTTGTAGACCTTGTCTCGGCCCCTTACGCTCCACAGATCGTAGCGCTCGTAGGGCTTCTCGGTGTACACGTACCTGGACGATTCGAAGGCCATGGCGAGGTTCTCGACGACCTGGACGCATTCGCCGGTCTCTTTGTTCAGCTTGTCCACTAGAGGCACAAGAACATCGTTGGGTGAGACCGCCATGTATCTCTCGGGTTTGCCTGGAACGATCCGGAGTAGTCCTTTGCTTTCGAGTCCTCGTATTGCTCCGTATGTCTTGGGCCTAGGTACTTTGCCTAGGAAGCTGATCTCGCTTGCGTTTCGTGGTCCCATCTTGGTTAAGACCACGTAGATTCTGGCCTCGTACTCGGTGAGGCCCAGTTTCATCAGTGACTGTACGCTGAACTCGTCTGCTGCCAAGACTTTTACTCCGAGACTTCTCGAGTCACTGACTACCGTTTTTAAACTAGTTTCTGTTGACATCATCAATAACCTACTGCTCTAAAGAAGAGCCACATCATCAAATCTCCAATAATCACAGTCACTAGCAGGCTAGCGGTCAGAAAAACCATGTGAGGAAGCCCGGGCGTCACCCAGACACCGTCCGAGAAAAGACCCTGCTCCTTGTAGCCTTCTAGTCCGTTTACCATCTTGTCCCGCTCCTCTGCGGCCGAGGCTACCAAGTGGAATTGTCTCACTGGCTTGGAATCGATAACAGAGACCTCCTCCGCGGGGTACAGGTAGGTCTTGGACTGGAGCAGGTTGAAACTTGTCTTGTAACATGTTAGCAGAACGAGAGCTTTTCTCAAGATTGATTCGCGCTCGAATCCCTGGAATAATCCTCTCCCAGCCGAAGCGCGCTGGGTCAGGTTTCTGGCCAAAAGGAAGACCGCGGATCCTATTGATAAAAGGAATGAGTTCACCAAAATAGCGATTGGGAATGGATAGAAGACGAAAGGAGGCTGCCAGAGAGGAGCGAGAAAACTGGGCGCAACAGGCAGAGCGAGTGCGAGGCACATCAATGCCTTACTATCAGCTCCACCCATGACTCCGAACTGGAACAGCAAGAAAGCCACGAGAATCGTGGCCCCAGAGGAGACAAGGAATACGAGTACAAGCTCAGGGTCGAAGAACATCCTCAAAGCGAAGACGAACCCCGCTAGGGGTCCGTAGACGAGCCAGAACCTGTTAGAGATCTCTCGAGTTTTCAAGTCGCCGCCGTCTGGTTGAGGGACGGACCATATCGGTTCTGAAACCATCGCTAGTGACGGACGGTACTAGTCAGCATTAGCGTCCATGCGTTTCGGGTTAAAGCTTAAAACGAAAGACTTGAGGGTACAGCGGCGAGGCAACCGGAATGCCGATGGCTTTTGTCCTAATAAACGCCGAGATCGGGTCCGAAGACGCAGTCGTCAAGGAACTCAAAGCAGTGAGCAATGTAAAGGAGGCCTACATGGTCTACGGTGTCTACGACATAGTCGCAAAGGTCGCCGCGGACAGCATGGACAAACTCAAGGAGATTATCACCTGGAAGGTACGACGACTCAACAAGGTCAAATCAACCCTCACGATGATAGTGATCGAGAACTAGTCCGCTAAGCATCATTCTGCTAGACCGAATTCTGTTTGGATGGATCCGATCATGCTAACGGAGTTCCACATCGGCATCGATGACACCGACTCCCCGCTAGGCGGATGTACAACCTACACCACCACGCTTGTCTTCCAAGAACTCTTCAGCATCGGCATCAACCCGACGGATTTTCCTTGGCTAGTCAGACTAAATCCCAACATTCCATGGAAAACACGGGGCAACGGAGCTACCGCAATTCACCTCATGATTGAAGAAGAACAGATTCCAGTCGCTGAGAAAGTTGCGATCAAGATCGTTGAAAAAACGACGGACAAAACGGCAAGAAGAACAGACCCTGCCGTAGCATTCCTGAAAGGTCGAGTCTCACATCCTCTGCACGACTTCTCGAATCGAGCTCTTCACGATGTCCTCTCTGTGAAAATGGCAAAAAACGTTTCAAAAGCTGCCGGAGCTGATATTCATGTGACGAAAAGCGCCCGAGGACTCATCGGAGCACTCGCAGCAATCGGCGCTGATTTGGACCGTGTCATGCATACTTTCGAAGTCATTGCTTACAGAACAAAAGGCCATCTTGGAACTCAGAGGTTAGTGGACAAGGAGTCAGTGCGAAACATGGATGTCAAACATGAGAGCACGACTTTCCATAACATGGACCGAGAGACTGGAAGAATTCTTGTGTCTCCTCATGGTCCGGATCCTGTCCTGTTAGGGATTAGAGGATTTGATCCGCGCATCCTTCTAGAAGCTCTAGGAGAGGTCAAGGTGAAAGAGCCTGTAGAGAGAGTCATGATCTTCAGGACGAACCAGGGCACGAACGCTCACCTGACAAGGGCTAGAAAGATTTCGGAACTAGAGCCGTTTCAATCAGCAGTTTTGACAGCCCGTGTCGACAGGCTTCCCCGAGTCTTGAAGGGAGGCCATGTGATTTTTCGGGTCCGGGATGAGACCGGAGTGGCAGTTTGTGCAGCGTACGAGCCAACCGGAACTCTGATGAGGGCTGCCCGGGAACTTTTTCCGGGCGATGAGATCCAAGCCTACGGAGGAGTTCGTCTAAACCGAGACCGATCCTTGACCCTCAACCTAGAACGGTTAGCGATCCTCAGCGTTGTCGAGGCCTCTCGAGAGGAGAATCCGCGATGCCCAGACTGCGGGACTTGCTGCGAGTCCATGGGCCAGGACCAGGGATTCCGATGCGAGAAATGTGGGCTTCGGACCCGAGACTCAAAGACTCATGTTAGGATGAAGAGAGATCTTACCCCTTCCGTCGAGATTCCACCGCCGAGATCGCGTCGTCATCTTACAAGACCAGAGATCGCCTCTCAAAATCCAGGTCTGACGTTTGTGCGTGAAGATCCGTTTTCTTTTGAAAGACTTTTAAAAGCCATCCAGCCCGCTTCGACCTTGTAGCGGGGTGGGGTAGATTCTCTATTCGAGAAGCCTCTCCAGGTTTAACCCGCAGGGCTCATAACCCTGAGATTGATCGACGAGCTCGATCCTCAAGCGGTGGTTCGAAGGGCCCGAGTGGGACCCGAAACTCCACCCCCCGCTACCATTGAAAGCTCTTGCCAATCATCCCTGCGAAATGATGCTACTAATCCTTGGAGGTCGTGGAGCTTGCAGTAAGTTCTGGGGTCAGCAGGAACTTGCCGTTTCCTGTACACACGACGTGGGGCATTACAACGATGTTAGTAGTCATTCCTCCGATCACTTGTGCACTTGGCTCAGCTTGAAGATGGCCGGGTGGAACGATGAGGCTGACTGACCCATTAGCTGTGACAGATGCGACATCTATTCGGACAACATTTATCGTCCCTTCTGGCAGGCTTCTCGAGCTGAGCTGAGTGATGCTATTGAGCTGGAATATGTCCAGCGTTGTTGGAGTGTCGTTCAACGTAATCCACTCTCCGGTCAAGTTCAATGCCCCTGTTCTGTGAACCCTAACCGAGCTGATGTTCATAACAAGACTCGTAAGCGTGACATTTTCTGGGCGCATTCCATGACACGATACTGTCACCGGATCGCTTTGGATAGATATTTGCAGTATCCCTGTTGAGGGGAGAAGGTTCTGAGGTATGATCTGTAGTCCAGCAATGACCGATGCCGCAATAGCGAGCCCTACGATGCCGTACTGGGCTAGCCTCTTGGTAGCTGGATTCGTCCTTTCTCGCCTCGTCTAATAGGGGCTATCTTACACATAGACCTACAATTTTGAACGGTTTGTTCAATCGTTGTACGCTCACGCTCACGGCTGCTGCCTCCAAGCCTTCCAAGTCTCAAACCAGAAGATGGCTGAGCCTAACCCGCCGAAGATTAACCCGAAGAAGGTGAAGAGGTTCAGGTCAGGAATAATGAGCACATAGTATACGAATAGCACGGTAAAGAGGGCGGCATAGAGCGCAAATCTTGGGACGAATACTCTTCCGACTCGGAGGAACTGTTTGAGAACGTCGACCTTGACCTCTTTGATGAGCCGATATTCTCCAGACTCTTTCGAGACCAGGCCTAGGTCCTTTAGCTTGTCAAGATGGTACAGTGCCAGAGTCGGGCTGGAGAAATCCAGGGCTCGCTGGACCTCGCGAACACCGACCGTCTGCTTGTTCGCGTTCATGACATACCAGTAAACCCTGAGCGTGTTTCCCTTAAGCTCGGCAGCAACCTTTTCCGACTCCGCCTGTTCTTGCGAGTTCAGGGATTGGGTGACCTCTAGAAAGTGATGTTTAGAACTGGTTCTGACTAAATAAGGACATGTTGGTCGAGTGGAACGCGATGTGGCCGCAAGGCGGATTGGTTCCCATGGGTAGAGAACGGGATTGAAGGCAGTTATTTTCCACGAGTTCGGGGGTCCAGACAAGCTTCGTTACGAGGATGTGCAAGAGCCTAGGATTGGCGAGACAGAAGCCCTGATCAAAGTAAGAGCCGTCGCCCTCAACCATCTCGACATCTGGGCTAGGGAAGGGACACGGAGGGAGAGACTACCAATGCCACACATCTCAGGCAGCGACATCTCGGGCGAGGTGGCAAGAGTAGGAACCCTCGTCAAAGACCACAAACCAGGCGACAAAGTTCTGATCGCTCCAGGAACCAGTGATGGCACGTGTGAATACTGCGCCTCCGGCTGGGATAGCCTCTGCGAGAACTACAAGATCATTGGCTATGAGACCCAAGGAGGATACGCGGAATACGTCTCAGTCCCGGCAAACAACATCCTCCCAATTCCCGTCAGCCTAAGCTTTGAAGAAGCGGCCTCCGTCCCACTCGTGTTTCTGACAGCCTGGCACATGCTAACAACTCGCGCACACCTCACAGCCGGGGAGACTGTACTCGTCTGGGGAGCGGGAAGCGGAGTCGGGAGCGCCGCAGTTCAGGTCGCCAAGGTCTTGGGCGCAAAGGTGATCGCTACAGCAGGAAATGACGAGAAGCTGGAGAAGGCTCGGAGATTGGGAGCCGACTATGTGGTCAACCATCACAGCAAAGATGTCCCGGATGAAGTCAAACGATTCACGAATGGTAAGAAAGTGAATGTTGTCTTCGATCATGTTGGTCAGGCTACATGGGAGAAGAGCATGCGTTCAATGGCCCCGGCGGGACGACTGGTCAACTGCGGGGTGACATCTGGTGGAAAGACAGAGATCGACATACGCTACCTCTTCGTACGGCAATTCTCTCTGATGGGCTCCTTTATGGGAGGGAGAGGAGAATTACTCAAGGTCCTGGCATTCTTCGAGGACGGCAGACTCAAACCTGTTGTGGACTCCGTCTTCCCATTGAAAGAGGCGGCCGCCGCTCAGACGAAGATGGAGAAGAGCGAACATTTTGGAAAGATAGTATTGAAGGTCTCGTGATCGTAAGCTAAGAACAACGAAGGATTCGAGACCCGGCCTGGATGAGCTTGCGAAATGCTTTCGGCCGGTGACTTAGGTGTCGAAAGGGCGAGATTGGGCAGTTTACTTAGATGGTGTGCCGCGCTATTCGGGAACTGATTCCGTTACCAGTTTTCCGTTGATGACCTTTACGAACAGGTATCGGTTGTCTCGCAGTATTATGGTGAGCTCGTTTTCACCCTCCGTGATTGTGAGAATGTCCTGTCCTATGATTCCATCATATTTTGCCATTTAGATCGCTTCCAATTTTTCTGGTTCTCAGATTTCCTTCTTTAATACTTGACGATTATTCGATGCGGATCTTGATTCCAGGCGTCTTCGCGGTCGCTTCTCCTCGTTCGGTAAAGATATGTTTGCCCCATTTTGCGTGGACCTTTGCTTCCAGCGTGTGTTGTCCCTTCCCTAGGTTGGAGGCTGGAAGCTCGAAGCTTCGGGTCACGTCGAAGAGCATTTTCTGGGCTTCTTCCTCTGTCTTCGGATAGAGGATTGTTTCGAACTCTGTTGCAATCGTCGCCCAGACCCTGTAAGGTAGTTCGGGGTTTCTGGTCCAGAAGAAGACGCCTCTGCGGACGAATCGGTCTCGCTTCAGCTCAGACGGGAGCAAGAGCTTGGACCGTTGCTTCGACAGGTCGACTCGGTAGGCCATTCTCAATCCCAGATCGTGTTCGTCGTAGGCGGCTTCCCAGAGCCGTCGGACGAAGTTGCGCCTTATTCCCCCGTTTAGTTTGAAGCTGACCGTGAACGCGAGATTATCGTCTAGTTTCGCTTTCTCGGGCGATGCTGTTATCGTTGCTTCTTGGATGGTAGCCCATTGCTCGCCTTTTGGTCGCTGTAGAGATGATTGTAAGCCTCAAACACTCCCCGGTTCGGTTCCTCCGGTACTCTAAGCGGGATGGAAAAAAGGTCTTTGGTGGGATATGTTTCTAGGTGCCGGTTATTGGCTCGATGTGTACGCTGCTGCATCCGCAGCCGTCGGCGTGCTTTCCTCTTCGGAGTGTTCCCCTGTAGAGTCTCGCTTCGAGTTTTTCGCCGTTCTTCTTCTCCCACTCGTCCACTGTGATGCCGTATTTCTTCTGGATCCTGTCCCGGTACCATTCGGGAATGACGTTGAACGAGCAGAAGGGTATGATCCTCATGTCTGGTGTGAGGTAGTGTATGTCGCAGCGTTGTAGTCTCTCTTCGTCCTGGTTGTACTTGTCTTGGAAGTGCATCATTCCGAGGAACATGCTTCGGATGTGGAATTGACCGACGGAGCTGTAGTCGTGCTTGAGCAGTGCTCCCACGAGGAGCTTGGACAGGTTGAGGCCGGCTGGTTGTTTGTCTTTCTCGATGAAGCTGTTGAGTTTGCTGATGAACTTCGCGGCTACTAGATACTTGTTGGTGCCTGAGTTCAGTTCGTCAGTCTTCTCGTCCAAGTATTCGAATAGTCCTTTGAGGTCTACGAAGCTGGTTATCGGGACGAGCTTCTTCGTGCTCTTGTCCTCGAAGACGTAGGTGCCTGCTCCACAGGCGAAGTGGATTGACAGCTCGTATTGTGGTCGTTTGGTGAAGGCTTCGACGAAGTGTGTTACTGGCGAGCAGCTGGGGACTGGGAACCATGCGTCGCGTGGGATTTCTCCGTTTGTCTGTTCCTCGATCCTCTCGATGCAGTCGGGTATAGTGATCCTGTATTTCTCTCGTTCTTGTTTCTTCATCCTTCCGGTGAGCGAGACTGGCTGGTAGCTGATGGCCCGCACAATGTCGATGTTCCGTTGCGCGAAGCGGAGTATTCCGCCTAGCTCGTGGTCGTTGATCGACTTGATGACCGTCGGGACCAGCACCACTCCTAGGTTGGCTTTGCGGCAGGTCTCGATAGTGTATGGCGCTTCCCAGTGGTTCTTAGGGTTGGTCCTGGGGCTTACCCCGTCGAAGCTCATGTAGAGATTGCTGAGACCCGCATCCCTAAGTTCCGCGGCGAGGTTCGGGTTGAGTGCTAGGTTGATACCGTTGGTATTGAGCTGGATGTGGTCGACGCCTTCTTCCTTGATGATCTTGACGATCTCGGGAAGCTCTGGGCGGAGTGTTGGTTCTCCACCGGTTATCTGGAGACTGTTTCCTGGTACGGGTCTCTCGGCTTTCAGAGCTCGGACCATTTCTCGGACCTGGTCAATGCTGGGTTCGTAGACGTATGCTCCTTCGAGACCCTTTTTCACGTAGAAGAAGCAGTACCAGCATGTGAGGTCGCAACGGTTGGTAACTATGATGTTGGCCAGACCAGTGTGGCTAAGGTGGTTAGAGCATAGGCCACAGTTTGCAGGGCAGGCGCAGCTCTCTATTGGAACGTTGGGGGCATGGGTTCCCTTACCATCGCTCCAGTAGGTCGCGAACTTCTGGTACATGTCGTATGATCCGAAATACAGCTCCTCAGTCTCACCGTGCTCGGGACACGTCTTGGTCATGAAGACCTTGTTGTCTCGTTCGAATACGGTGCTGGGGAGGATACGATTGCACTCAGGGCAGACGCTCTGGGTTCGGCGGATGAAGCGTCCTACCTGTTTTAGCTGTGGTTGCAGTTCCTCTGGTAATTCGATTTCAAGCAGTGCCAATTATACCA